>ERZ772799.903-NODE-903-length-11253-cov-8.633417_pt1 | contig 11253 bp, 7 predicted proteins | sample MGYA00511345_ERZ772799 | MGnify/ENA primary metagenome ERZ772799 (study PRJEB29015, sample SAMEA2738037) | human oral metagenome | biome: human oral; feature: human-associated habitat; material: saliva | place: China | collected 2238 ... | reverse complement strand
GACTAACCTTCTTTGCCTTGCCATGGTTGACAGCTCTTTGTGTCCTCTTCCTAGCTATTACAGCCTTTCGCTATTACAGCTACAAGAGTTCTTATAAACGCTTGCGCCAGATCGGTGAAGCTATTCGCAAAGTCATGGTGACTGCCGGGCATTTGTCTGATGACCAGTCGCGCGTGCAGGTCGAGGAGGACAAGGAAAGCTTTAACGTATTTGCCTATCTAAAAGGTGGCAGCATGCGAGATAAGGAGCTCTTCTCTCAGACCTTGGGTGAATTCTTTGCTCCCGTGGACAATCAACGCTACCTCTTAGTAGCTAAAAAAGCACCAGCAGGTCAGTCCAAGTATTTTGTGGTTCCTAGCCTTTTTGAAAAACGCAAGGAAGACGCCCAGCTCTTCCTAGATGCCGTCGCACCATATCTGGGCAACTACCAACTCGTTTACACCCGTAACGAAGTAGGGAGAAAAATCCTGCTAGAAGCTCGACTCAAATCTCTAGCCAACAAAAACGACCGCATCATTACTAAGAAAAAGGTCAAAAGTGATTTGAAATAGAAGGAAGTGAGCGTTTTCTGGCCGGAACATGATATAATAGATAATTAACTATGAGACAAATTGAAGAGATAGTCTGAAAGATATTGTTAGTAAAAATAGACAGTTCTGACTAGCAAAAGGAAGTTTTTATGGCAAGACGAAAAGATTTTTCTGAATTAACAAGAGTACAAATCCCAGCAGCTCTGCATTTGATGCGAATGGGTTATACCTATCTTTCTCGTAATAGTAAAGAAATTGAAGAAAGAGACCCAGATACCAATATTCTTGTATCTGTTTTTAAGGAGCAATTTTTAACATTTAATAACTATTTAACAGATGAAGATTTTGAGAGAGAATTGGCCAATATCAAGCTGGAACTGGATCAAAATGATTTGGGGCGTTCCTTCTTTAAAAGGATACAGGGACAAGAAGGTGCTGTTTATATCGATTGGGAAAATCCTGAAGCCAATACCTTCCATCTGGCGCTTGAAGTCACTTGTCAAAATGGGCAAGATGAATTTCGTCCAGATATAGTTGTGTTTATCAATGGACTTCCCCTTTCTTATATCGAACTTAAACAACCCAATGCTATCCGTGATGGAAAGACAGGGATTCAGTCAGAACAGGACAGGACTAGATACCGTTTTGAAAATCGTAAGTTCCGTCGTTTTAACAATATTACCCAGTTGATAGCTTTATCAGATAATTTACCTTATATCAGTGGCCAAGGTCAACAAAAACAGGGTTCTTACTACGGTTCAAATGCCTATTCAAAAACAAAATTTAATGCTTTCAAGGAAGAAAGAGAAATAGATTTTCTGAATTCAATTGTACCTTTAAGAGATGAACAAATTGATTTCGTCCTTGAGGATGTGAAGCGTTTTGATCTCAAATCTCAACCAGAATTTACAACAAACTTACAGCCCGATACTCCTTGTAATACTTTCTTATCATCTTTGTATCAAAAAGAACGCCTGCTTTTCATGCTTCGTTTTGGGCTGGTTTATGTAGAGGAAGAAAGCAAGGAAGGTCATATACAATTACAGAAGCATGTCATGCGTTATCCGCAATACTTCGCTACAAGAGCTATCGAAGAAACCATCGCAAAAGGTGTCAAAAAAGGTGTTATCTGGCATACACAGGGCTCAGGAAAGACTGCCCTGGCTTTCTTCAATATCCGCTATCTGACCAATTATTTTTCAAAACAGGGGATTGTTCCGCAGTTTTACTTTGTCGTTGATCGTTTGGACTTGGCAGATCAGGCCTTTAAGGAATTTACCAAAAGAGGTCTAAAAGTTAAGCGCATCAACAATCCTCGAGAACTCAATCAAAAACAAGACGGCTATGATGTTGCCGTTGTCAATATACAGAAGTTCAAAGATGATTCAGACCTGACCGATCGCTCTGGCTATGATCTCAATCGTCAAAATATCTACTTTATCGATGAAGCCCACCGCTCTTATAACGAACGAGGTTCCTACCTGCCAAATCTCTATCAGGCAGATACCAATGCGATCAAGATTGCCTTGACTGGGACCCCCTTGATTACCTACAAGAAAGATGGTAAGACCAAGGAAAGCCATGCGACTACACGTGATATTTTTGGGGATTATATCCATAAATACTACTACAATCAGTCTATAGATGATGGTTTTACCTTGCGTTTGATGCGAGAAGATATCGAGACGTCCTATAAAGATAATCTCAGAGCCATAAATGAAGAAATCCAACGTGGTGATTTATCCAAAGAAGATATCTTTGCTCATCCGCACTATGTGGAACCTATGCTTGATTTTATTCTGGAGGACTTTAATCGTGCGCGTGATTTGGTTTTTGATGATCAGACTATTGGTGGTATGATTGTCTGTGATTCGTCTAAGCAGGCGCGTGAGCTTGAAAAACAGTTAGAAGAACGACGAAAGGCTGGAACAACCAACTTGACCTCTGCTCTCATCCTCCATGATGAGGGAGACAAGGAAGAGAAAAAGGAAAAGGTGGATGCCTATAAAGAAGGTAAGATTGACCTCATTATCGTCTATTCCATGCTCTTGACAGGTTTTGATGCGCCTCGCCTCAAGCGTCTCTATCTAGGCCGCAAGATTAAGGCTCATAACCTACTCCAGACTTTGACTCGTGTGAATCGTCCTTACAAGGACTACCTCTTTGGCTATGTAGTTGATTTTGCGGATATTTCCAAAGAGTTTGACAAAACCAATCGTGCATATTTGGAAGAACTCAATCAAGAGTATGATACGACCCTGACTGGGGAAAATGGAGAGGATGTGTTTGGTTCGCTCTTTGTGCCCGCTGAGGAAATTTCTCAGGAACTCGGTAAGACAGAGCGCATCCTCATGGACTATCCGACCTCTAATCTAGAGTTCTTTTCTCAATCAATTGATGATATTAAGGATAGAAAGCAACTAAATGAACTACGAAAAGCCTTAGAATCGGTTAAGCAGTACTATAATATCGCCCGCTTACTTGGTTATGACCATTTGATTAAGCAGATTGATATTACTCAGATTGCAACTCTGCTCAATGTCATCTCAAGACGCTTGCTGACCTTGTCCCTGATAGATAAGCCAGATGATTTTTCTAGTCGCACCCTTTTAAATCTTGCCATGTCTGAGACCAGTTTTAGTTTTGTCAAGATTGCGGAGGAAGAACTCCGTCTAGCAGCTAATGACCTAGAAGATTTGAAGCGTCGAGTTGCTGGAGGCATCATAAAACAGCGTGATGAGAAAGATCCTGAGTGGGTCTCTCTCTACGAAGAATTCCAGCGCATCATGAAAAAACACCTGATTCATGGGCAAGAAGGCTATACTATGGAAAACATCAAAGAAATTCAAAAAGAGTACGAAGAGCTCTTTAAGTCAGTGGAAGATTATCATACTCATATGAGACGTTTGACGATGAATTTTGACGGAGATGAAATGGCAGCACGTTCCTACAAACACGTAACCAACTCGACTATGGTCAGTGATTTTCCTGCTATTTACCATGTTATCAAGGGTTCTAAAGTCAGACTAGACCGTAAAATCGGTCAAAATCAAGGAGTGCTTGATAACGAGGACTTTCTCAAGAAAATGATTCGAGAAGAAGCTCGGATTGAAATGAAAACCAACCAATCTGCAAGTAGTTTGACAAGACAGGATTTTAATTATATCGTCGAGTCGTTATTTGAAGGATATGAAGAGGAATACCAACACTAATGAATGAAACATATAAAGTCCAAGTCCAAGACTTGGTAGATGATTTGAAAGCGGTCTTTACCCATGCGGGACTAGGAGGAGAAGCGGGTGAGTACAAACTCCTCACCCAGTCCTTCCTCTACAAGTTTTTAAATGATAAGTTTTTATATCAAGCCAAGGTGCTGGATGAATCCAACACTTATGAAAACTTGTTGGCAATGGGTGAAGATGACTATGACTGGCTCTTGGAGGATATCGGTACAAGTACAGCTTGGCTCAAGCCAGACCAGTTGATCGAAACGCTTCACCGTCAGCAAAATGAAGCGACTTTCTACGAGAGTTTTGAAAATACCCTCAACCAGATTGCCATTGATAATAACGATATTTTCTCTGTTCATACAGACGGTGACACAGCTATCCGTCTCTTTGATGAGCGTTTGATTACAGATACCATTTCAGATAGCAGTAAGCGTAACGAAGTGGCAAAAGCTATCATCAATCTCCTTGCACGCGTCAAGTTTGATGAGACCATTTTTTCACAAGGCTTCGACTTTTTCTCTACTCTCTTTGAGTACATGATCAAGGACTACAACAAAGATGGTGGTGGCAAGTATGCCGAGTACTACACGCCTCACTCTGTGTCTAAGATTATCGCAGATATTCTGGTGGGAAATGACCAGCCATCAAACGTGCGGATTTATGACCCGTCTGCTGGGTCTGGAACCTTGCTGATGAACCTGGCTAGTCGTATCGGTGTGGATAAGACCACTGTTTACAGTCAGGATATCTCGCAAAAATCATCCAATCTCCTCCGTCTCAATCTGATCTTGAATGGACTGCAACATTCCATCCATAATATCGTACAGGGGAATACCATCATCGCTAATCGCCATCCTGAGAAGATGGACTATATCGTGTCGAACCCTCCTTTCAAGCTGGACTTTTCAGAATGGCGTGACCGAGTGGAAAGTTTGCCAGAAGCCAGTGAGCGTTTCTTTGCAGGTGTGCCAAAGGTTCCAGCTAAGTCTAAGGACAAGATGGCAATCTATGAGCTCTTTGTTCAGCATATCATCTACTCCCTGAAACCAGATGGTCAAGCAGCCGTTGTACTTCCGACAGGATTTATCACTGCCCAGTCAGGGATTGATAAGGCTATCCGTCAACATCTGGTGGACAATCAAATGCTGGCTGGTGTCGTTTCTATGCCGTCCAATATTTTTGCGACGACAGGTACCAACGTCTCCATCCTCTTTATTGATAAGAAAAACAAGGGCGATGTCGTCCTCATCGATGCCTCAAACCTTGGAACCAAGGTCAAGGAAGGCAAGAACCAAAAGACTGTGCTGTCTCCTGAGGAAGAGCAGAAGATCGTCGAGACCTTTATCCAGAAAGAAGTCGTCGAGGACTTTTCTGTCACCGTCTCTTACGAGGAAATCAAGGAGAAAAACTACTCTCTCAGCGCGGGTCAATACTTTGACATCAAGATCGACTACGTGGATATCACAGCAGAAGAGTTTGAAGCTAAGATGACCGCCTTTCAAAACAAACTCTCAGACCTCTTTCAGCAGTCGCATGAGCTGGAGCAGGAAATCGAGAAGCAGATGAAGGGGGTTAAGTATGAGTGAGTGGAAAAGGTATAAATTAGGTGAGCTGCTTAGGGTGAAACATGGTTGGGCTTTTAAAGGAGAATTTTTTTCAGATACGGGTGTTCAAAGTATATTAACTCCGGGAAACTTTTATGAATCTGGCGGATTCAAAGCAAATCCCTCGAAAGATAGGTTTTATAGTGGAGATTATCCGAAAGAATACTTATGCACAAAAGGGGATTTGGTTGTTGCAATGACTGAACAAGCTGCTGGTTTATTAGGTAGTACAGCGATAGTTCCTGAAGATAATCGATATTTACATAATCAGCGAATAGGTTTGATTTCTTGTAATGAATCCTTGAATAAAGAATTTGCTTACTATTTATTTATGACACAATCAGTTAGACAGCAGATAAGTCGTTCTGCATCTGGAACAAAAGTTAAGCATACCTCGCCAGAGAAAATTTATGATGTTCAAGTAGATATTCCAAAAATTCAAACTCAAAAAAATATTGCGATTTTTTTGAGTTCACTAGATAAAAAAATCCAAATCAATAACCAGATCAACCAAGAGTTGGAAGCCATGGCTAAGACCCTCTATGACTACTGGTTTGTGCAGTTTGATTTCCCAGACCAGAATGGCAAACCCTACAAATCATCAGGCGGAAAGATGGTCTATCACCCAGAACTCAAACGCGAAATCCCAGAGGGATGGGGAGTGGATTCTTTATGGAATATAGCAAATTTTTATAATGGTCTTGCTATGCAAAAATATAGACCAGATACAAATGAGGATGATTACCTTCCAGTTATTAAAATTCGAGAAATGATGAATGGCTTCACAAAGGATACAGAAAAAGCGAGATTAGATATTCCCACAGAAGCAGTTGTAGAGAGAGGGGATATATTATTTTCTTGGTCTGCAACATTAGAGGTTATAATCTGGGGGAAAGAAAGAGGAGCTTTAAATCAACATATTTTTAAAGTTACTTCGGAGACTTATCCTAAGTCCTTTATCTACTTTGAACTGAAAAGCTATTTAAAGGTATTTAAAGCGATTGCTGAGTTGAGAAAAACAACTATGGGACATATTACTCAAGACCATTTGAAACAGGCTAAGATTGTAGTTCCGCCTATTGAACTTATTTCAAAATTAGATGCCAAACTACAACCCATAATGTCACAGCAACAGATTTTAGAAAACCAAAACCAAGAACTCACCCAACTGCGCGATTGGCTCTTGCCAATGCTGATGAATGGACAGGTGAAGGTGGAGTAGATTAGTTGTAGATAAGTAAATAAAGGAGAAATAATGATTACCGAATTGCAACTCCCTTCAGATCGGTTTATTGACACTACATATAGCGGATTAAAGCAAAAGAATTTCATTTACGGAAAAAACGGAACAGGAAAATCAACAATCACTCAAACAATATTTGATTCATTCCACGATACTCATGATGTACGAATTTTTCAAGGATTTGATTCTGTGGCGGAAAATTCAGTATTAAACGCTATTTCGTTAGGAAAAGAAAATGCAAGTATACAACCTCAAATTGATCAGGTAGATCTTGAAATTTCTGAATTGGAGAATGAACTTATTGCTAATGAGAGCAGACCAGAAAATCTTTACGCTAGATGTCAAGCTAAGGAAAAAGAATATGTGGAACAAAATAAATCTATAAATGATAATTGTAGATCCTCAGCTAGTAAGCTAAAAAGAGAGTATACTGATTTAACCGGAGTTAATTATAATATTCGATACTTCAAAGAGGATATAGAAAGTATTGATAAAAGTGTTACTAGCGTTTCCTTAAGTGATACTGAGACAGAACAACTTCAACAATTGATAAATCAAGAAGAGATTAAGAATGAATCAAAACAATCATTTCCAAATATTGATGTAAGTGGATTTTTAAAAGCTACAAATGAAATTATCACAACAGAACTAGCAAAAAGTATCATACTAGAATTTTCAACAATTGAAGAACAAAACTGGGTTAGACAAGGTATGAACTATCATAATAAAGGAGATGTTTGTGCGTTTTGCAACAATCCAATTTCTGATCAACGTTTGGACCAATTAAATCATTTCTTTAGTGATAATGTTAAGAAGTTCGAGACAAGATTAACACATGCTATAGCACTTTTAAAAATAGAAAAAGATGAGATTAGAAAAATTAAATTGATTGCCCCTTCTCAATTCTATCTGATTTATCATGAACAAATTTCAGTATTAAATACTTCTATCTCGGAATTGATTCTAAAGCATACTTACTTTCTTGATTTCCTTATTGAAACTTTGGAAAAACGTAAATCGGATCTTTTTACAACTATGTCTGAAATATCTTATGAGTTACCAGATAGCTTTGAATCGATTAAGGAACAGTATAGTGAAATTTATGAAGTAAACAGAAGATACGGTCAAGATTTAATCAACAAAAAAGAAGATGCAAAAAATAAGTTGAGACTCAATTTGGTAAATATTGAGCTATCTAAAATGGAATATAGCCAGGATGTATCTAAGTTAGAGAAATTAGATATAGAAAAGAAAGGGTTAACTGATGAGTTACAATTCAATCAAAATAATTTGTTTGAGTTGAGAAAACTAAAACGTAACCTTATTTCTCAAACTATTGATGAAAGTATTGCTGCAGAGAGAATTAACAAATCATTAAGAAGTCTAGGAAACCATTCGTTTCAATTAGAGCTAGTTTCAGGTGAGCAAAAAGGTCAGTATACGATAAAAAATATTGATGGTAGCACACGAGATGTAGATACATTAAGTACGGGAGAAAAAAATATAGTTTCATTTTTGTGGTTTTTAGCAGATTTGGATAACCCTTCAAAAATGTCAGAAAAGCCACAAGTTATAGTTTTTGATGATCCTATGAATTCTAATGACGATACGACGCAATATTTAATAATTTCATATTTGCAAGATTTGATAATTAATTTATCCGAAAATCGCCAATTGTTTATTTTTACTCATAATATTCATTTTTACTTAAATGTAAGATATGATTGGTGGAGGAGGCCGACTTCTACTAAATTGACTTTACACCTTAAAAAGATTAATGGGAAAAGTAAGATTGACCTAATTGAAAATCGAAATAAAGATTTAAAAACTAGTTATGATGCTCTATGGGCAGAGTTAAGATGGCTTTATCAACAAGATAAACCAAATTTCATGTTAAATCCTATCCGACGTATTTTTGAAACATTCGCAAAATTCAATAACATATCACCTGATGTTTTATTTGAAAGTGATGTTGAAGCAAAAAAATTATTTAATGTTAATTCTCATTCAATTGACGATTTAGAGGCTGAATTAAATGGTAAAACTAATGTAGATATTATTTCAAAAGTCAGTGCTATTTTCCGTAGCAATAATGCGCAGTCGCATTTTGAAAAACACTGGACAGAATCGAATGAAGAATAAATATTTTCTAAAAAATCATCTCTTAATTATTAATTAATTTTAAAAATAGAGATTTGAAATCCCAGCCAAATTAACTTTTGGCTGGTTTTTATTGTCTAAAGATGGTATAATTAAATTACCTAAAAGGTAATTTAATTTTACAGAAAGGGACATATGAAGCTTATCTATACAAACAAAACTGTTAAAAAGCAGTGCACAGAGCTGAGGAGAGCGAAAAAGGATTTTTCGGATAGGGTTGCTGTAAAGTTGCATCTCTTGATCAACTTTTTGGAAGCGGCGGATTCTTTGGCCAGTGTTACAGTTTTTCCTAAATACCACTTTCACCAACTAAAGGGAAAGAGACAGGGACAGTTTGCTTTGGATATAGATGGTCGGAAAAGTTCCTATCGTTTGATTGTAGGTTTTCGTGAAGAGGACCTAGAAAAGGTCTTTTCCAGCCCCATTGAAATCGAAATCCTAAAAATAGAGGAGGTCAGCAATCACTATGAGTAATAAAATTGTTGAATACAAAGACCTGATTGCTTTTCATCCAGGTCAGTATGTTGAAGAGTTGATTGAAGATTATAACGTAACGCAGAAAGAATTTGCGGAGCGCTTAGGTATTTCGGCAAAGACTGTCAGCAAGATCGTCAATGCTGAGGAGTCCATTAGTAAAGAAACGGCTCATAAGTTAGCCAAGCTAAGCGGAGTTTCCATGCAAACTTGGCTCAATCTTCAAAATGCTTATGATGTAAAAGTGGCTGAGATTGCAGAGGAAAGAGAGCTTGAAGAAGGTAGCGAGAAAGAAATCTGTGAGATGATTGATTTCAAGTATTTTAAGGAAAAAGGCTACGTTCCAGAAAAACGCTATAGTTTGAAGGAAAAGATTGTTGAGCTTCGCAAGATTTTAGGTGTGGCAAGCATAGAAAACCTTACATCGTTTAACCATCTAGTCAGCTATCGGAATACGCGTGAGTTTACGACTAAAAGTATAGTCAACTCCAATATCATGCTGGAGTTGGCATCTAAAAAAGCACGTGATACAACAACTATCAAGCTCAATCGCAGAAAGTTAGAGAAAAGCTTGCCTGCCTTGAGAGAGTTGACCAGACAGGACCCAGAAATCTTTCCACAGCGCTTGTACGATATCTTACTTGATTGTGGTGTTGTTTTAGTCGGTCTACCTGCTTTGCCAAATGCCAATCTGAATGGAGCGACTAAAAAATTCAGTAACGGTAGTGCCTTGCTTTTACTCACGGATAGAAACAAAGCATCAGATATTTTCTGGTTCTCACTTTTCCATGAGATAGGACATATTCTGGAGAATGATTTTTCATCTGATGATGGAAATAGCGAATCCTACCGACTTTCTGAGGAAGAGGCAGATCAGTTTGCAAAAGATCTTTTAATAAGACCAGAAGACTATCAGGCTTTTGTTGAAAAAGGAAACTTTGATAAGTCGGATATCATACGTTTTGCAGAGGAGATAGATATTCATCCTAGCGTCGTTTTAGGCAGACTACAAAATGAGGGTATTCTCAGTTTTGACCGTTTTCGTGAATTAAAAGAAAATTATTACTTTGTTTCTTGAATCTATGGAAATTTGTAGAAGATGAAAATGTTCCATACAGTTAGTAATGATAGCTTCCTTATTCGCTCATAATTCGCTTATTTTTTGAAATAAGACCAAGATACAATTTTGTTTCCATATTTCCTGGAAACTGATAGAAAGTAAAGAGAAACATGGAACAAACTAATCAAAAATCCCAGTGTCAACAACTCTGGGCTAGAAATAAATACCTTGTTTTGAGCCATTCCAGCAATATTTACAATGAGATTCGCCAATACTTGAAGAATGAAGAGGTGGAGGTAAGTCATGTTCAAGAACTGATCGACCGTGCCTGTCAAATCCCAGAACACAGGGGTCAGGTTTGCAATGCCTTTCAGCATATTTGGGGCTATTTCAAAAAGAAAGCGACAGATGTTGAGCGCAAGGACTATATGCTCTTGCTGGATCGCTACCGCTTTGGTCAAACTTCTAAGAAAGACTTGATCGCTAAGACTCGAGACTTGCTGGATCGCTATCCCAATACCTACTTGCAACATTCGACTTTACTGAAAGGAGACGCCCATGAGACTTTGGCATGAGGCTTTGATTTCACACCTTCCCCGTCCTCAACTTTTGGGGCAACATCGGGAGTGTTGCGCCCTGCGTGGCAATGGCTGGGGTAGAAAGCATGCGACAGTGGACTATGTCTTTACCCACTCGCCCTATCGTCTCTATGCCTATCATCGCTTGATTATGGAGGAGATGGCTGACCGTGGCTACAATGTCAGTCCAGAGTGGTTGGATAAAAACTATCGTGGTAAGACCTGCCCTCCTTATCAAGAATTAGTAGAGGAAAAGTTGACTAGTCCTATATACAGCGAACATGACGCAACCTACTATGAGGAGTGTCTGGCAAATCTCCGAGAGAAGGGGATAGAGCTGGAATAATAGTAAGGATTGCCTTCAATTTATAACT
>ERZ772799.895-NODE-895-length-11296-cov-3.427720_pt1 | contig 11296 bp, 7 predicted proteins | sample MGYA00511345_ERZ772799 | MGnify/ENA primary metagenome ERZ772799 (study PRJEB29015, sample SAMEA2738037) | human oral metagenome | biome: human oral; feature: human-associated habitat; material: saliva | place: China | collected 2238 ... | reverse complement strand
AATATTTGTGTTCGCGCCACCGATTCTTTTGGTAAAGGCAAAGACAAAAACTTCACCATCGATGTTCGCGATCTCAACGAAACCCCAACCATCGCCAATCAAACCTTCACTATCGCCGAAAACTCGGCTAACGGCACCGAACTAGGGCAGATAGTAGCAACTGATCCTGATGCTGGTCAAACTCTCACTTACCAAATCGTCAGTGGTAATGATCTAGGTATTTTTGAAATCACCACTGATGGTAAACTCAAAGTTAAAGATAATGCTAAGCTCGACTACGAACAACATCAATCGGTGACCCTTCGTGTCAAAGCCACTGACAACGGCACGCCAGCCCTTCATGCTGAGGCTGACATTACTATCAATATTACCAATGTCAATGAAGCCCCAAACTGGACTTCGGCTGATCAAATCACCATCAACGAAGATGCTACTTCGGAGCATACTATGACTGCTACTGACCCAGAAAACAATCCTTTAACTTACTCAGCTGACAATCTACCAAGTTGGATTACTCTAACAAACAACAAATTAACCTTTAATCCTACCCAAACTGAAGTAGGGGAGCATAATCTCACTCTCAAAGTGTCTGATGGCACCAACCAAACTACCCAAACCTTCAAAGTCACCGTCAATAACGTCAACGATGCGCCGGTTTGGACATCGGCTAATGCCATCGCTATGAACGAAAAAGCTACTTTAGAGCATAATTTGACGGCGACGGATGAGGATGGTGATTCATTGACCTATTCGGCGGACAGTCTACCAAGCTGGATCACTTTAGCAAACAACAAATTAACCTTAAAACCACAGGCTAGCGAAATTGGCACCCATACCATCACTGTTAAAGTCTCTGACGGCACCGTGGCTGTTCCGCAAACCATTACTATCACCGTTAAGAACGTCAACGACGCACCAGTCATCACTTCTGCTCCAAATGAAACCGCCACTAAAGGTGAACAATATAGTTATACAATTACCGCAACTGACGAAGATAGCGATCCATTGACTTTTGCGGTGACAGCTAAGCCAGACTGGTTGACTTTTGACACTACTACTCGCACCTTGTCGGGTACTCCAGGCAACAGTGAAGTCGGTCAAACTTACTCAATCACGCTAACTGTTTCTGACGGCACCGCTACTACCACTCAAACCTTTAACCTAATAGTTAACGACAAAAACTATGCCCCAACCATCGCTAACCAAACCTTCACCATAGCTGAGAACTCCGCTAATGGCACTGAACTAGGGCAGGTGGTAGCAACTGACCCAGACGCTGGTCAATCACTGACTTATGAAATTGTCAGCGGTAACGATCTAGGTATCTTTGAAATCACCAACGATGGTAAACTCAAAGTCAAAAACAATACCAACTTAGACTACGAACAGCACCAATCTGTTACTCTTCGTGTCAAAGTCACTGACAATGGCACCCCAGCTTTGACTGCCGAGGCTGATGTAACTGTTAACGTTACTGACGTTGATGATGAAGCCCCAACTATCACTGTAGATGGTGGCATATCTCCTCGGGAAATCACAGTAGGCGATACCTTTAACGCTCCATCAGCAACTTGTCATGATAATCAAGGTAATTGTACGCTAACCGTTGCTAATTCAGTTGATACAACCACAGCTGGAGATTACCAAGTAACTTACACTGCAATTGACGAAGCAGGCAATCGCACAGTAGTAACCATTGCTGTTAAAGTCAAAGCACCAGTTCAACCAGGTAATCAAGGTAATCAGGGCAATCAGGGCAATCAAGGCGGCCAAAACCAAGGTGGTCAGAATTCGGGCAACCAAGGTAACCAGGGTAGCCAAGGCGGTCAAACCGGCTCATTAACTAATCAAGGCGGCCAAAACCAAGGTGGTCAGAATTTGGGCAACCAAGGTAACCAGGGTAGCCAAGGCGGTCAAACGAACAATAATCACAATAACTCTGATAATGATTCAACCCCATCAACCGACAACAACAAACCACCATTTACTATCAATGGTCAACCGGAAATGACAATCAACCAAGGTGATGAGTATGTTGAACCAGGTGTCACTTGTGCGCCAGGCACCAGCTGTTCAGTTGAAATCACTGGTAAAGTTAACTCCAAAGTCCCAGGAACTTACACGATTACTTATAAAACAACTGACGCTAATGGTAAAGTAACTACTGTCACTCGTAAAATTACCGTCCGAGGCGCCAATGACAAAACAACAAGCGTCAACTCTAATATTACCGAAAAGAAAACCTTTGGGGCAAAATTAAAACAAATCTATGCTAAATATTTGTTCTGGTGGTGGTGGATAATCCTGCTAATCATAGCTTACAGATTATATCGCCGTTGGCAAAAACAGCGCCAATCACGAAACGCTACCAGCTCTAGACGATTACGACGCTAAATCGGCTTTGTCTTAAAACACACTCTCTCAGGGTGTGTTTTAAATTTTGACTGGATTTTAAGTTGTGTTATAATAAAACTTAAGCTAATTAAAAGATTTTAAGCGCCTGAACTTTTTTGGAAAAAGAAGTTGACGAGGACTGGAGTTATCGAAAATTCGGCGGATGCTCCAGAGGTGGTTGCAGCCTCAGTTGGAACAAAACCCAGAAGCGATTCTGGCGACAAATTCTCTAACCGCAACAATTAGCCTAAATTATTAACTAACGCACAGTAAAGGACAAAATATGTGTGGAATTATTGGATTTGTGGGCGAAACCAACGCGCCACGAGTTATTATTGATGGGCTGAAAAAACTAGAATACCGAGGCTATGACTCGGCGGGTTTGGCGATAATCAAACCAAACAAATTGCAAATCGCCAAGGCTAAAGGTCGAGTGGCGGATCTCGAAACTAAAGTTTTAGACAAAAACATAACCGGTGATATCGGCATCGGTCATACTCGTTGGGCGACTCACGGTCAGCCGTCGGAGACTAACTCTCACCCGCACACCAACCAAGCCAAAACCATCGCCGTGGTGCACAACGGTATTATTGAAAATTACCAAGAGCTAAAAACTCAGCTGACTAAAAAAGGTGTCAAATTTCGCTCCCAAACCGATACCGAGGTGGTAGCCCATCTGATTGATCAATATATGACTGGCGATTTACTAGAGGCGGTGGGTCAGGCGGTGCGTCAGCTCCAGGGGTCGTTTGCTTTGGGGGTGGTTTCTAGCCTAGCGCCGAACTGTTTGATTGGCGTGCGCAAAGAAAGTCCGCTGGTGGTTGGGGTGGCTGGCTCGCAAGCCATGCTGGCATCTGATGTCGCCCCAATTTTAAGCCTGGGCAAACAAGTCTATTATCTCGAAGACGGTGATATTGTTAAAATTGACGACACTGGTGTGGCGTTTTTTGACTTTGATTTAAAAACTATCCAGCGTCAATCAACAACAATTACTTGGGACGCCGACGCGGTTACCAAGGGCGGTTTTAAGCATTTTACTCTAAAAGAAATCCACGAACAGCCTGAAGCCCTGAAAAAAACCATTAGCCCACGACTCGATGCTAAAGGTCAAATTAACTTGGAAATTTTTGACAAAATCGATCCAAAAACTATCCAACGAATCGAAATCATCGGCTGCGGCACGGCTTATCACGCTGGGCTATACGGCAAAAAACTATTGGAGAACTTGGCGAGCTTGCCGGTGGAACCTCTGGTCGCTTCGGAATATCGTTATCAAAAAAACTTCACCGATCAACATACTTTGGTTATTGCTGTTAGCCAATCGGGCGAAACTGCTGACACGCTCGGCGCTCTGAAAAAAGCCAAACAGGCTGGCGCGCAAACCCTAGCTATTACTAACGTGGTCGGTTCGTCGATTACGCGTTTGGCTGATGCGGTGCTTTATACTTGGGCGGGACCAGAGGTTGGGGTTTGTTCGACCAAGGCTTACACTACTCAGCTGGCAATTTTTGGGCTGTTGGCGCTAGATTTGGCTCGACGACGCAAGCAAATTTCGGCGGATTTTTATCAGTCGGCAATTGATAATTTGGCTAATATTGGGACTAAATTAACTAAAATCCTTAAAAACCAAGCGATTTATCAGCCAATCGCCAAAGCCATCAAAAACCAAACCAGTGCTTTTTACATCGGGCGGGGGATGGATGCTTATCTGGCGATGGAGGGGGCGTTAAAACTCAAGGAAATCTCCTATATTCACACTGAGGCGTTTCCAGCGGGCGAGTTAAAACACGGCACAATTGCTCTAATCACGCCAAAAACCCCAGTTATTGTGGTGGCGACTGAGCCGACGTTGTTTGACAAAATTAAATCTAACATCGAGGAACTTAAAGCTCGTGGCGCTCAAATCATCCTGATTTCTAAATCTGCTGAACTGGCTAAACTGGCTGACTTCGTGATTGATATTCCGGCGGTGGATTTGATTGAATCAGCGTTGGTGTCGGCTTTGCCAATGCAACTACTGGCTTATTACACTGCCGACGCTCTCGGTCAAGATGTTGACAAACCACGCAACCTCGCCAAATCAGTGACGGTGGAGTAACTGATTGACAATCTTGCTGATTAGTTTTAAAATTATCTTATGAAGAAAAAAGATACTTTTGTGAAGATTTTGCCGATTATAATCATTATTTTGATTGTGGTTATGGCGGTATTTGCCTTGATGTCTCTGGGTAAGGCGATTTTAAAAAATAACAAAAAAACCGAGCCCCAAGTTAATGCACTGGAGCAAGCGTTGTTGGCAACTGATGCTAGTCGTGGCGTTAAAATGACCGTGCGCGGTCCAATTGTGGCTCAGGAGAATTTTCGTTCTTACCAAATCCTGATCACGCCATCAAGTCGAACTATTACTACTTACAAAGGTTATCTTGGCGAACAAATTAGTAGTAAACAGCTCGATAACAACCTGCCAGCTTACGAGCAGTTCGTTCATTCTTTAGTCAAAACTAATCTATCAAAAAGCAAACCCTTTGAAACCGAAAATCTTAACGGTATTTGTGCTACTGGCACTGTGACTGAGTTTGATGTTTTGCAAAACAACACTTCGCTAGCGCACATCTGGACTTCGACCTGTAAAGGCTCGGCTGGTTCATTGTCTGCCAGCGTCGATCAAAATAGAAACCTGTTTTTAAATCAAATCCCTGATTATAGCAAAATTCTGTCGACAGCAGGAATTCGCTAAATGCCGGAACTGCCTGAGGTCGAGACCGTCAAGCGTGGCTTGTCTAAATTGGTTGTTCGCAAACAAATCACCAAAGCGACTAGCGATAATTTTAAGAGTTTTCCTAACTTACCGCCGGAAATCAAGGCTTTTTTGTTGGGAGCGCGCATCGTGGCGGTGCGACGTCGCGCCAAGGTGATTGTCATTGATCTAGATACTAATTATTCTCTGGTGGTCCATCTCAAAATGACTGGGCAACTGGTTTATCGGGGCGAAGAGAACTGGGGTGCCGGGCATCCGAATGACAGTCTGATTGGTGATCTGCCAGATAAAACTACCCACGCCGAACTGGAATTTAGTGATGGCTCGAAACTGTTTTTTAACGATCAGCGCAAGTTTGGTTGGATGAAATTGCTAGCTACGCCACTGGTGGAAGACTTGCCATTTTTTCAAACAGTTGGACCTGAACCGCTGACTAAGCAATTTACGGCTGAGGTATTAGCTAAGCGCTTGCAACGCCGGGCTAAATCCTGCATCAAAGCCGTTTTGCTCGATCAAACTATTGTGGCTGGGCTGGGCAATATTTATGTTGATGAGAGCTTGTTTTTGAGCCGAATTCATCCCGAAACCCTCACGGCAGAGCTAACATCGGAGCAAATTGAGCGTTTAACTGATAATATTAAACAAGTTTTGCAACAATCGATTGATGCTGGCGGTTCCAGTAGTCGTAATTACGTCGATGCTGATGGCAAACGCGGTAATTATCTCGATGGCGCCTATGTCTATGGTCGGGCTGGTTTGCCGTGTCGGTTGTGTGGCACACCGATTACTAAATTAAAAGTGGCAGGGCGGGGTACGCACATTTGTCCGGTTTGTCAGCCATTTCCAGCGTCTAATCAACCAAAAGCCAAATTAACCTCCGCGCAATCGAAACGAGGCTAAAATATGCTAAAAATTTTCACTGGTCCGAATAGTTGGCTGATTAAACGGGCGCTTGTCGAGTTCGAAACGGAAGAAATTACTCGTTACCAAGGTAGTGATCTAACAGCCGGCGAGCTAGCGGATATTTTGGGGGCGCAGAGTCTATTTAGCACTAAACGGACGGTGATAATTGATGAATTATCGGCCAACAAAACCGGCTGGGAACGTCTTGGCGAACTGGCCGATCAATTAGCCAGCGATCCAGATTTAACGCTGATTTTGATTGAAAATAAACCCGACGGTCGTAGTAAATTAATTAAACTCGCTAAACAAGCTGGCTGGCTGGAAGATTACCCACTGCCAAAAGACGCTCATCAGGCCACAACTTACCTCGAGGCCGAAGCCCGACAATTGCAGTTGCAATTGCAACCGGGCGTGGCGCGAATGATTGTTGATCGGGTTGGACTAGATAGCTGGGCGGGGCATATGGCGCTGGAAAAGCTCGCCACTGTCAGTGCCACCATCAGCGCCGATATGGTCGAAAAATACATCGCGCCGTCGCTGGAAGTTAATGTTTTTAAAGTGGTCGATGAGCTGTTTGCTGGGCGGGCTTTGGCGGTTGCTGAGCTTGTCGACGAAATGGATCGCACTAGTGCCAACGCCCATCAGTTTTTTGGCTTAATCAGTGGGCAAATCAGTAATCTATTGATGGTTAAAGTGCTCGGCAAAGCCGTCGCTACCACTGAGCTCAAACTCCATCCATTCGTGGCGGGCAAACTAGCCAATGTTGCTAATCGACTGAGACTGTCGACTATCAAACAAATGATCAGCATTTTAGCGCAAACCGATTTACAACTTAAAACTACCGGTCAACACGACTGGACTTTGATCAAATTAGCCCTGGTCCAAATCGCTCAATTGATTGACGCTTAAGCAAAAACCATCGCCAAAACAAAAAACCATCGCCAAGACAAAACCTCTACCGGAGAAGCCACCGCCACCAAGTGTCATCAAGAGGCACAGCTCACCAAGCAAAAACCGCCACTAGAGCATAAAACAGGGCGGTTTTAGAAGGTTTCTAAAAAAGATAATCTAATTATTTAATTTTAACTTGAGCTTGTTTGGCGATTTTAGACAGGTTAGCCTTGCGTCGGCTAGCGGTATTTTTCTTGAGCAAGCCTTTTTTGACGGCTTTGTCAAACTCGCTTTGGGCGGTTGAAAGATTTTTTTGGCTAGGTTCAGCGATAAACGCTTTTACCGCGGTCTTGATCGCAGTTTTGATTTTGCGATTGTTAGCGGTTCGTTTAACAGATTGGCGCGCCCGTTTGGTGGCAGATTTAATAATTGGCATTGGTCTCCTTTTTGCTTATTAAAATTAAATAATTTATTGACTTCTGCTGATTATACTAAAAAATCTCTAGTTTGTAAAGAGTTAAAAAACAAAAACCGCCCACAGCCCAACAAAATAGGATCTAACGGGCGATTTGGCGGGTTAGCGGTCAATGGTTTTAGCATAAGCCTATTGACAAAATTGACTAAATTTGATATAATGAAAGTATATTTACATAGTAAAAATCAACATCAACTAACCCACAAAAAGGCAAAACCATGAACAACACTAGCGCGCGCGACGCTCTTATCGAACAAATCAAGCAATCTGAGAATATTTTGGTGGCACTGAGTGCTAATCCGACCATTGACGAGCTGACTTCGGCGCTAGGTTTGACTTTGATTTTAAACAAAACTAACGATCATGTGACGACGATTTTCAGTGGTGAAGTGCCGAGCGTGCTTAATTTTCTTGAGCCTAATAAGTTTTTTGATAAAACAGTTGATGGTTTGCGCGATTTTATTATTGCCTTGAATCCGGAAAAAGCTGACCGGGTGCGCACTAAAGTGGTTGATGGTATGGTGCGGGTGTCGATTACCCCTAGCAAAGGGGCAGTGACGGTTGATGATTTGGAGTTCAGCCAAGGCGATTACAATGTGGATTTGGTGATTGCTTTAGGGGTACAAAACCAAGCTGATCTCGATAAAGCTCTCGAGGCGCACGGACGTATTTTGCATAGTGCTTTTGTGGCGTCGATTGGGGTTGGTTCGGCTCTGACTGAGCTGGGCAATCTGAACTGGCAAGAACCGGCTTTGCAATCCTACGCTCAAATCGTGGCCGATTTAAGCTTGAATCTAGATCCAAAATTAGACGAAACTGGTCAACCGGTTGATACGGTATTGATTGATAGTTCGGTGGCGACGGCGTTAATGACTGGCTTGGTATCGATCACCGAGCGGTTTAGTAATAATTTAACCACCCCAGAAATTATGAGTTTGGCAGCGGTGTTGATGGGGCAGGGCGCTAATCAGCAGTTGATTGCTAAAGAATTAGACGAGCCGAATCGCATTGAACAGCTCAAACAAACCCTTAACAACCGTCAAAATCAGCTTAAAAATCAACCGACTTCCGCTCCGACTGAACCAACCCCGACTGAACCAGAGAAAAAACTAGAACATGAGGCGGTGATTAATCATAAAGAAACTATTTCAACGGTGGAGACTAATCAATCTCCGGCTGAATCGACTGAACCGTCAGCGCCAGTAGTCGCCTCAGCGCCTTCGACCACCCCAATCTCAGCTCCAGAAGCTCAAACCGCCAAGGCGCCAGCTGAGGCTAGTTCTCAGTCTCAGCAATCAGCGGTTGATTTAAACCAGTTGATTGACAAAATGGTTCAAAATTCTCAGCCCAAAACCGACGCTATACCAGAACCAGCGCCGATCGAAGCATCAGAATCAACGCCGATTGAAGCACCAGAATTGACACCGATTGAACCGCCGGTCGTAGCGCCAATTTCTCCGACTGAACCGACTTTAGGCGAGGCGACCACCCCAGTAGCTCCGGCCGTTGAACAAAAAACTGATTCAGCCAAAACTAAAGACGAATCTTGGGACAAGGTCAATCAGTTTAAACAAGCTTTTTTGGATAAAATGAAACAGAGTCAGGCTCAAGCCGACCAGGCTCGTCAGGCCGGTCTTGATGAATTAAAACAAGCTGAACCGCCTGAACCTCCAATGGCAGTTAAACCTCCGGTGGAGGTGGCTGAACCTCAAGCCAAGGCTTCTGCTAATTCCGCGCCGTCAGACAAGTCAGATGACAAAACCACTCCGACTCAATCAATCTCAAAAAAAGCTGATTTAACGACCGATAAACTCGGTGGTTATCTCGAAACGCCAGTTGATTTGCCTCAGACTGCAGGGCAAGCTACCGCCAAAACTTCGCCCAAACCCAAACGAGCTAATTTAAAAAAGAAATCGGGCAAAGTTATTCGACCGCTAGCTAAACAACCCGAGACTGGTCCGTCGCTTACCGAGCAAATCGAGCGGGAGCTGAGCCCTGTGGCTCCGCCGACCGTTCCGCCAATGCCGACTGGTTTGAATTTGCCACCACCGCTTCCGCCAATGCCTCCAGCTCTGGACCAGTTGACGATGACTGGCCTGCCTCCGGTAGAAGTTGGTTTTGATAACAATCCGTTTGATACTTTAAACCAGGCACCGGCGTCAGCAACTCCGGCGACATCGCCAGCCCCAGCACCTGCCGTTACCTCGTCTCCGGCGCCATCGCCAACTCCAGCGCCAACTGCGCCCTCGGCTCCGCTGACACCAGCTGATTTTGCTCCGGCTTCGCCTAAACCAGATTTGGACGCCCAATTAACTCCTCAGGAAGCCCAAGCTATCGGTTTAAAACAACCAGCTCCTAAAGCTCCAGTTCCGGAAAATCAATTTGTTATTCCGGAGTAGGGCTAAATGATTGAAAACGACAGCCTAGTGCTGGTTGACAAACCTAGTGGCATCTCTAGTTTTGGGGTGGTTGCTAAAGTTCGCTACCAGCTATCTCAACAGCTTGGCAAAAAAGCTAAAGTCGGCCACACTGGAACGCTTGATCCGTTTGCGACTGGTTTGCTGATTTTGGTGACCGGTCAAATGTGCCGTCGGGCTCAAGACTTCTCCAAACAAGATAAAGTTTATCAGGCGACTTTTGTGTTGGGCAAAACCAGCTCGACCGCTGATGTTGAAGGCCGGTTTCGCTATCGAGCGCGTCAGCAACCATCGCTGGCTACCGTGCAGAGCGCCCTAGAAGCGCTAACGGGGCAGATTTGGCAAACGCCACCGGTGTTTAGCGCTATTAAAATTAACGGTCAGCGAGCTTACCACTTGGCGCGTCAGGGCAAAACCATTGAAATGCCGAGGCGCCAGGTGTCGATTTATAGTTTGGAATTGATTGATTATAATTATCCGCGTTTGACTATTCGCACCCATGTTTCCTCAGGCACCTATATTCGGTCACTGGCGGTTGATTTGGGGCAGTCGCTAGGGGTGGGAGCGTATTGTCAGAGCCTGCGTCGCTTGCAAATTGCCGATTATCATGTAGAGCAGGCGCTTGATTGGCAACAATTAAGCTAAAAAGCCACCGTCGGTCAAAATTATTGCTATTTTAGTTTTGTTAAGCTTATGTTAAAATAAAAGTAAGTTAACTAAATCTAAGGGGATAATATGGCGATTAAGAAAAAAACTACCCTGGTTATTGACCACGAGGCTGAGGAAAAAGCTAAACAACAAGCGATGGAGCAGGAACTAGCTAGCGTTCGGCCGACTAAACCAGCTGAGAAGGTTAAAGATACTTCAGTTGAAACCAACAAAACCGAACTCAAAAAAGTCAAAAAATGGACTGTTCGATCAGTTGTAACGGTGATGGTGGTTTGCGCGGTGATTGGACTGGTGGTTTGGTCAGTGCTCAAAAAGCGTCAAGACGACAAAAAAGCCGCTGAAGAAGCACTCCGCCGTAAAGAAATAGCGACGGCTGTCGAAAAAACCAATCAAGCCATCGGGGGTGAGCTCGATATTAAGCGTTGTAATGGAGCTGGCGATGATTTCGGCCAGCGGGTTTGCCGTGCGGAATTGCGCCTCAAAAAAGTCAACGACGTTTTAAACAGTGATGATAGCAAAAAACTACCTGATGATAAAATCAACGAACTACTTCAGTCAAAAATTAGAAATACCTTGGAGGCGGAGCTGGGTGCTAAAGACATCGTCGCTAAACTTGATAAACTAGTGGAAGAAGCCAAAAAACATAACGCCGATTATATCACTTTTCAGGATTTGGCGGTCGAATATGTTAAATACGATCGAGCTAAAGCCATTGAATTGTTCAAAATCGCCAAGCAAAAGCACCAAGACGCCATCGCCAAAGACCCAACTTCAGACCTGGATGTCTAT
>ERZ772799.894-NODE-894-length-11299-cov-4.622643_pt1 | contig 11299 bp, 10 predicted proteins | sample MGYA00511345_ERZ772799 | MGnify/ENA primary metagenome ERZ772799 (study PRJEB29015, sample SAMEA2738037) | human oral metagenome | biome: human oral; feature: human-associated habitat; material: saliva | place: China | collected 2238 ... | reverse complement strand
CGACGTATGAGGGAGTTGTGCAACACGACCCAGAGAAGCTGAGTAAATTACTGGATCGAAATGCTAGCTTTTGGAATGAACACCCGGAGGCGCGGCGCGGTCTGGAGGAACAGAACGCGTCGGGCAAGTCGCTAGCCGAGGTGGAGCGCGATTTGTTGGTATTTTGCGATAAACATTTTGCGGACGAGCCACGGATTTTACTGGGTGGCAATTCAATTCACCAGGATCGGCGGTTCATCGACCAATGGTGGCCTACGTTGTCAAAAAGGCTACACTATCGGATGTTAGATGTCAGTGCCTGGAAAGTGGTGTTTGAAGGCAAATACGGCAAGAAATTTGCCAAGCCAGAGGATCATCGGGCGCTGGAGGATATTCGCGGTAGTATCATGGAGTTACAATATTATTTGAAGAAGGTGAAGGCGTGACAGATAAAATATGGCATGATATCAGCGAGGATTCGCTAGAAGTACGGCAAAGTTTAATTGAAAAATTAAACTTATCGGAGTTGCAGCGGCGGATTTTGATTGAGAACCGTTGGCTGCCGCAAGCGGTCGAAGGCGGCGATTGGCTACTGATTAAGGCGGAAATCCCGAGTATTGAACGCCGCAATGTCCATTGGCAAGGGTTGACGATTTTGCTCAGTAAAAACAAAGTTATCACCTTGCACCGCGACGAATTAGATAGCGAGGTTACCGAGCGGATTGAAGCGTACCGGCCAGGCGCTCTGTCGCCGTCGCTAATCGCAGCAACGATGATTCAATTTACAGTCGAGCAGTATATGCCGATTCTTAACTCAATTGACGACGTAACCGATCAATTAGAAGATACAATGATTCGCGATCCGGGCAAGCATCAGTTGCAGCAGCTTTTTGTGTATAAGCGCCAATTGGCGGATTTGCGCAAAGTGATTTTGCCGCTGATGAATATGCTGAATGGTTTGAGTAACGGCCGATACGGTATTTTTGATGAAAAGTGCGCGATTTATGCGCGCGACAGCTACGATTACGCTTGGCGCGTGCACGAGCTAATCGATACCATGCGCGATCTATTGACTAGTGCGCTGGATATGTATTTGTCGGTAGTGTCTAATCGAATGAATGATGTAATGAAGCGTTTGACGATTGTAACGACGATATTTATGCCAATGTCTTTTTTGACGGGTCTGGCAGGCATGAATTTTTCGCAGCTGCCGTTTCATAGCGATGTAATGTTCTGGATAACGATGGCGCTGCTGGTCGTTTTGCCGATATTGATGCTGGTATACTTTATACGGAGCAAATGGCTATGACACACCAGCAGTTTGAAGAGTTTTTGCTAAGTTTGCCAGGCGCCTGGTTGGACTATCCGTTTGGCGATAAGGTGGCTGTGTACAAAGTCGGCCGCAAAGATGCTGGCCAAAGCGAAAAGATGTTTGCGTTGATAGCCGAGGGTTCAAAGCCGTTGCGGATTAGCTTGAAATGTGATCCGCAATTGTCGTTAAAGTTACAACAAAAATACGAGTCGGTCCAGCCAGGCTTTCATCTCAATAAAAAACACTGGATTACGGTGATTTGCAGCGGCCAGCTCAGCGACGAAGAACTTTTTGATCTGGCGCGGTTAAGTTATCGGCTGGTGACGGAATAGCTGCTACTGCTTGGTTGAAGCGAAGTCGTGGTAAGCTTTGAGGATAACGTCGATATTATTAATGGATTCGTCGCAGAACGAGCGGATTGATTTGGAGTCGCTAACCTTTTTAAGCTTGTTGAGTTGCGACTTTAAAATGGTTAATTCGTAAGTCATGGCGGTGGCGTAGCTGCTGTCGAGCTTGCCTTTTTGGTAGGAATCGTTGAGCTTTTTCTGCAGGGCTTCTAGGTAGCTTTTTTCGGTACTAGAGGATTTTTTCTGGATTTTGCGCTCTTTGATGATGGCGTCTAGCCGGGTCTGCATGGTCGTCAGGGTGCTGTTGAGCGCAGTGTTGGCCTCGGCAATTTCAGTCTGCGTCAGGCGGCCTTCGTTTTCGTCGACGACTTTGTTCAGCGTATCGGTGCGATCGCGGATCGGCTGGATCAGACTGTTGGCATCAGATGCGCCAGGGTTGATGATTAGAATCAAAATGATGATAACGCTAGCAATAACAGTGCCAATGAGCGCAAATATAGCGATTCGATTGATGGTGTGCTGTTCTTGCGGAGCGATGCGGTTAAGGTAGTCAACAGTATTATAATCATCATCCGAGCTGCTGGCGTAAACTGGGAAGGTGCTTAGCGGCTGCGGTCCTGTGTCGTACGATGGCGCGGTTTGGTTAATTTGCGGTAGTTGATCAGGCTGATTAGTTGCCAGGCTGGATGTTTGCTGCGGGTATGCCGACGGCTGCGGCTGGGCGGCTTGGCTATTGTAATACAGATTAGGCGCCATTTGCTGCTGCGGTGTTTGCTGGCCGTAGACCTGATTGTACGGTGCGGCTGGCTGCTGCGGGTTTTCTGGCGGTAAATTATTAGCAGAACCCTGCGAATACGGTTGTTGCGGATTGGTGTACGGGTCCTGATTCATATCTATATTTAACCACAACCGATAACAGAGGTAAAGAGTGATATACTAAAATGTATGGATGCCAAGGAGGAAATTCGCTCGCGGCTCAATATCGAAGATGTGATTGGCGAATATGTTGAGCTGAAGCGGGCAGGGCGCAGCTATAAGGGGTTAAGTCCGTTTACTGGCGAGAAAACGCCTAGCTTTTTCGTAAGTCCTGAAAAAAATATTTGGCATGATTTCTCGAGCAACAAAGGCGGCGATGTTTTCGCTTTTGTGATGGAGGCTGAGGGGATGGATTTTCGCCAGGCGATGGAATTTTTGGCGCGCAAAGCTGGAGTTGACCTCAGCGAATATCAATCGGCTGGTGCCAAGAAGCGCAGCGCCTACAAAAAGCGGCTGTTGGCAGCCAACGAGCTAGCAGCACGATATTTCCAACAGAGTTTATTGCGTAGCCAGCAGGCGATTGAATATGTTTTTAAGCAGCGAGGATTGTCGCGGCAAACTGTTCAAAGTTTTCAGATTGGTTATGCGCCGGATAGCGGCACGGCGTTGCTGGCGGCGCTCGAAAAAAGAGGTTTTACTAGACGAGAGATCAACGACGCGGGGCTATTAAACCGCTATGGCAAAGATTTGTTTCGCGGTCGAATGATGATTCCGTTGATGGATCAGGGCGGGCAAGTAATTGGCTTTACCGGGCGGATTATTGGCAATGTGCCGAATGCGCCGAAATATCTGAATACGCCGCAGACATTACTGTATGATAAAGGTCGTCATATTTTCGCGTTGAGCCAGGCCAAAGAGGCGATCCGCAAAAGTGGCTTCGTAGTGATGGTTGAGGGGAACTTGGATGTAGTTAGCAGCCACCAAGCGGGCGTAGCGCAAACAGTAGCGACTGCTGGCACGTCGATGACTGAAAATCATCTCAAAGCGGTCAAACGGCTGACCAGCGATGTTCGCCTCTGTTATGATAGCGATAAAGCGGGTGTGGCAGCGACCGAGCGGGCAATTGAGCTGGCCTCGCATGAGGGTGTCGAGCTAACAATTATTTCGTTGCCAGATGGCGCTAAAGATCCAGATGAATTGATCAAATCGAGTGTTCAGGCGTGGCGCGAAGCGGTAACTCGCAACGAGCCGGCTGTCGAATGGGTGTTGCGCCAGCATGCTGGGCGCTGCGATTTGGATACAGCGGTTGGCCGGCGAACTTTTACTACGGCAGCGCTGCGAGTAGTGCGCGGGCTAGCTGACCCCGTCGAGCGCGAATACTATATCAAGCGGATAGCCGCTATGTCGCATACCAGCGAGGAGGCGATTCGCCAAAAATTAGCTGGCGAGCCAGTCAAGAAACAAACTTTCAAACCCGTTGTTGCAGATGTATCGATTATTAAGAACGAACAGGCGGTGCTAGAGGATAACATTTTGGCTTTGGCGCTTTATGATGCTAGATGCTTGGAAGAATTGCGCCGCGCTGGCCGCCAGCAGTGGAGCAGCGCTGAGCGAGAGTTATTAGCGACGGTACTCCTCGAAGAAGACGATCCGCAAAATCGCCCTAAAAAGTTGCAAAAAGCTGATATTTATGTAAAAATGGTATCATTGCGCGCTGAGGAGCGTTATGCAGCATGGGATAGCGGCGATCGCTATGTCGCGATGTGCCAACTGCTGCGGGATAAAGAGGATAAACATAACAAACAAACTCAACAAGAATTATTAGCTAAGTTACGCGACGCTGAAGCTGCTAGCGATGAGGCAGCGGCTAGAGAGTTGCGTGCGGCACTCAATAACATAATCAAGGAGAAAGCTCGTGACAAACGACGACCAAGCGCAGAAGCCATCTGACGACAACATACAAGATCAAGACATCAATGAGCCTGATATCAACGATTTGATGGACGAAGATACTCCTGAAGATGTACTCAATGCTAATCAATATTTCGACGATATTTCGGACGACTCAGTGCGGCTGCATTTGCGCGAGATTGGCAAAATCCCGCTGCTGAGTGCCGAAGAAGAGCTAGAATTAGCAAAACGTGTCAAAGAAGGCGACAAAAAAGCCAAAGATAAAATGGCCGAAGCAAATATGCGCCTGGTGGTGTCGATCGCCAAGCGGTATTCGGGCCGCGGCTTAGACTTCTTGGATTTGATTCAAGAAGGCCACACTGGCTTGTTGCGCGCGGTCGAAAAATTTGATCCAGATAAAGGCTTCAAATTCTCAACCTATGCCACCTGGTGGATTCGCCAGGCGATTACCCGGGCGATTGCTGATCAGGCGCGAACGATTCGTATTCCAGTTCACATGGTGGAAACCATCAATAAATTGTTGCGTACGCAGCGGCGCATGACGCAGGAGCTGAACCGCGAGCCAACGATTGACGAGCTAGCCAAAGAGCTAGAGATGGAACCGGAAAAAGTCGAATATGTCATGAAGATCAAGCAGGACATTTCGAGTCTGGACGCTGGCGTTGGCCGCGACGGCGATGACGAAGGCGAGTCGGTGCTGGGCGATTTCATTGAAGATGAGGGTACGATTAGTCCGGAGGAATCGGCCTCGAACCAGCTGTTAAAGGAACAAGTTAAAGATTTGCTAGGCACGCTGAGCGAGCGCGAACAAAAGATTGTGCGGATGCGCTTTGGTCTGGATAATGGCAAGAGCCACACGCTCGAAGAGGTCGGCCAAGAATTTGCAGTGACGCGCGAGCGAATTCGCCAGATTGAAGCTAAAGCGCTAGCAAAATTACGCAAGCATAAAGACGCTAAAAAACTTTATACTTATCTGCAATAACTTTGGTTTTAGGTGTTATAAGTTAACAAAACCAGTTGTACTGAGTAGCGAATTAATCTTGGCGTATAGCGCAGTGATATCGCTGTCGTTAATTAAATAATAATCAGCGATAGCTATTGGTCCGCCTTTTTCGATATCTTCAATCTCTGACCAGTCGCGCTGGTTGGCTTGTTCGGCGGTGAATGGCCGCTCGGGACGAGTTGCGAGACGGCGGTGGCGCAAATGTTTTGGTGCGACAATGGCAGCAACGATGAGCTCGCCAGGAAACTCGTGTTTGAGGAACTTGTACTCTGTCCAAGAATAGAGCCCGTCGAACAATAAACGATGCTGGCCAGCATCAATTAAGCGGTGTAATTGCTCGGCAGCGCGGCGGATGATAACGTCTTTGCCGTCGCGTTCGCGCCACTGTTTGCGAAACTCGGCTTGCGATTCGGGTGTGATTTCAACGCCTCGAGCGCGCATTTCGTCGTACAAAATGCCGCCGCCGTAGATTTTGGGAAAACCTTTGGCGGCTACGAAATTGGTTGCTTCGGTTTTACCGGCGCCAGGCAGCCCGACGAATGCCAAAATCTTGGCTGGTTTTTCTTGTGATGTCATAACCTTAGTATACATGATTATGGCTATATTCGCTTGTAAGTAACGGCCCTTAGATAGCGTATAATATAAATATGGCCAAACGCTTAGTGATTATCGACGGTAAAAGCGTATTCTATCGCGGTTATTATGCTATGCCTGGGTTGTCGACCGCAGACGGGACACCGACAGGCGGCGTGTATGGTTTCGCGGCGCTGAGCTTGGAATTAATTAAGCAACTTAACCCGGATTATGTTTGCGTGGCGTGGGATAAACGAGGAACGAATATTCGCCGCCGCCTGGCAATTTACTCTGAGTATAAGGCCGGCCGCAAACCAGCGCCGCCGGATTTTTATGCGCAGATTCCGATTTTGCACGAGCTACTGGCGGCTTTTAGCTGGCCGCTGTATGAATTTGATGATTATGAAGCTGACGATATTATGGCAACGCTAGACAAGCAGGCTGAACAGCACGGCGGCATCGAAACTTATTTGATTACTAGCGACTTGGACGCGCTGCAAATTCTCGACCAAAATACGTATCTCTACGCGCTCAAAAAAGGCCTGACTAACATTGATAAATTTGACATTCCAGCGTTTGAAGAGCGCTACGGTATTCGGATTGGCCAATTTCTCGACTTGAAAAGCTTGAAAGGCGATTCGTCGGATAATATCCCTGGGGTGCCGGGGGTCGGCGAGAAGACAGCTGTCAAATTACTACAGCAATTTGAAACGCTAGACGGCGTTTATGAGAATCTATGGCAGATTAAAGACAGTTTGCGCCGCAAACTAGAAGCTGGCAAAAAATCTGCTTATATGAGTAGGGAATTGGCACGGTTGTTTACGGATGCGCCGGTAAAACTTGATTTGGCTGCAATGGACGTACGCGACTTAGACACGGCAAAGTTGCGAGAGCTACTTGAAAAGCTGGAGTTTCGCTCATTGTTGCGAAAATTACCACAACACATGCGCGATGGCGCTTCAGAAGTGGCTAGAAACGACATCCTTGCGCCGGCTGTTGAAATATCGGGCGATAAAGTCATACCGATGTTGGTAATGGCGCCAGAATTACTGGTAATTTGGGATGGTGATACGGTTTGGCTGAGCCATGAAAAAGGCAAGGTCGCCTGTTTGCCGCTGACTAAAGCAAGCGCTATTTTAGCAGAAGCTTCGATAGTTGGCCACGACACAAAGGAGTTTCTCAAAGCACTTCTCGGTGCTGGCTGCCAGCGGCTACCGGCTGTTAAACACGATACCGCGCAGGGCTCGTTCCTGTTAAATCCTTTGCGCAAATCGCGCGAATTAGCGGATTTGGCGGGCGTAGAATCTTTGGATGACCCAAGATTGGCGATGGCAGCGCTTTGGGCAGTTTATGAACAACAAAAGTCGGCATTGGTTGAGCAGGCTGACCTCCAGCAGGTGGCGCAGACGATGGATTTTCCGCTGATTAATGTTTTAGCGCAAATGGAATTTCGAGGCATCAAAATCGATGCCAGCAAACTCGAAAAAATGAATAAATCATTAGTGCAAGAGATTGCAGCGGTTCAGCAAAATATTTATGATATAGTCGGTTATGAATTTAATGTCGCCAGTCCGGCGCAGTTGGCTAGCGCGCTATTTGATAAGCTGCTCTTGCCGACAGCCGGTATCAAAAAAGGCAAAACTGGTTATTCAACCAACCAAAAGGAACTCGATAAGCTGCGCGGGCAACATCCAATTATTGAGTTGGTCGAGCGTTTCCGCGAACTGTCGAAATTACAAAATACCTATGTGGCAGCCTTACCAGAGCAAACGGACGTTAACGGCTATATCCACACGACGTTCAATCAAGACGTGACAGCGACCGGGCGGCTATCAAGTACTAACCCGAATTTGCAGAACATTCCGATTCGTACTGAGTTGGGGCGGCAGATTCGCGATGCCTTTGTGCCAGCGCCTGGCAATGTTTTCGTAAATGCTGATTATTCGCAATTTGAGCTGCGCCTGGCGGCGGTGATGGCTGGCGAAAAACAGATGATTGAAGATTTTAATACCGACGTTGATATTCACGCCAAGACGGCAGCTGAAGTTTATAACGTACCGATTAATGAAGTGACACCAGCACAGCGCCGCCGCGCTAAAGTGGTGAATTTCGGCGTATTATACGGCATGAGCCAGCATGGTTTGGCGGCTGCTGCTAATATGAGTTACGGCGAGGCGCAGCATTTCATCGACGAATATTATCGTATACGTCCGCACATCAAAGAGTTCATGGAACGAACAATCCGTCAAGCGCACGAAGATGGCTTTGTGCAGACATTGTTTGGCCGCCGCCGGCCGACGCCCGATGTTAGATCGAATAATTTTGCTGTTCGTTCGGCTGCCGAGCGAGCAGCAGCTAATATGCCGATACAAGGTACCGAGGCGGATTTGATGAAGTTGGCGATGCTGGCGGTAGAGAAGCGACTGACGACAATGACAAGCCCAGATTTGCTACCTTCAGAGACCGGCAAATTCGAAAAGAACGAATTCGCCTTGCCGGAAAGGCAAGTCTCTTCAGGCAGCAAATCTATATCTACAGACAAAAATACCCCGCTCGGTTACCAAATTTTGCAAATCCATGACAGTATCATGGTTGAATGTCCGCGCCAAAACGCTGAGATAGTCAGCAAAATGCTGGTAGAGACTATGGAAAATATCTACCCACAGCTCGGTATTAAGCTCAAAGTCGACGTCAAAATCGGCAATAACTGGGGCGAAGTGTAAAAAACTTAAAATTTGCTGAAAATTAGCGAAAACCTGGACAAATATGGACAAATAACTGCAACTGTGGTATAATCTAATTACAGTTAGCTTAAGCAAAAAGGCGGATGTTGTGGAACGGAAAATGTTACCAGAAAATAGCAACCCTAAACCTGAAGAGGCTAGGCTTTTGTCTAGGCAAGAGCGTATAGCGCAGCTAAAACTAAGAGAGTCTCGTCTTCGCGAGCAAGCGGCTGCCGCGGACAAGCTTTATGAAAACCTTGGCGAAGAAAGCGGTTGTGACTTTCGTATTGGTAGGTTTGTAGACGCAGACGGTACTGTTTGGCAAATCTACAATAATTATGCAAATAAAGAAAATCCTTACGGTTGGCTAGTAATTTGCTGCGACCCTGATGCCGAAAACGACAGCGGCGATCCAGAGGCGGCAGTGCAAGAAATTACCGAAAACAGCTGCACAGAAGGGCAGTACATGCCGTATGTTATGCCAAAAGGCGTTAAGGCTATTGACACGCTTCACTTTGCTCGTAGACGCAGTATTAATGTTTTTTGGAAAGATGGCGGCGAGTTGGTAGTAGCAGATAGTCTTGGCAGAGAGCTTTTGCCGCTTGACGAAATAACCGCTAAAGAGGATGATACTGATAAATCCTCTGAAGAAACAACAGCTGGTAATAACGGTGACAATACGAATAGACGTTTTAAAGAAATCGTCGAGTCTTCTCTCGCAGACGTAGAAGAAGGTTTGGGTGCTGCCGCAGAAGAATTAGGTGCTGCGGCTGTTTCTACCATGGTACGCGTCGCTGCGTGATAAGTGTGTTAAAATACAAACATGTACAGAGGATCCCGACCGAGAATTTTACCGATAATCATTACTATTATTACTGTGGTGGTTGTTATTGCCATTTTGGTAACACTTGTGCGATCATTGCTGAATCCGGATAAAAAGACCGAGCAGCCGCAAACCCCCGAACAATCGTTAGAGAGCAAAATCAAAAATCAAGACCCAATTCGCAGCGTGCGCTGGACAGTGCGCGGTCCGATTGTTGCCGATGAAGAGTTCAAGAGCTACCAGATTACAGTTAGTCCAACATCGCGTAAATACGTTATTTATTCGGGTTATCTGGATAGAGTTTTGGACAAGAAGGAATATGCTAATAATAGCAATGCTTATGAACAGTTTACTTATGCGCTAGTCAAGCTTAATATTCAGGCCTCTGATAACAAATCAAACGATGATATTCGCGGCGTATGCGCTACTAAAGGGCTGGCTTACGTATTCGAGACGCGCGATGGCGACAATACCGATACCAATTTGTGGACTTCAACTTGCAAGGACTCGCCTGGTACGCTTAACGCTGATACTCTGAAACTCCAGGCTCTTTTTGTCAATCAGATTCCAGATTTCAAACCGTCATTTAATAATATTTTCTAATTATGGCAATAAAAGCAGTTATTTTCGATTGTTTTGGCGTACTGTACGGAGGCAGTATTGATACGTTAATAAGAATGGCCGAGCCAGAGGGCAAGGTAATGCTGCCCGACCTCAGTAAGCAGCATGATTACGGTTTCATTAGCGGCAGCGAGTATGAATCGGGAATCGCTGAGTTGTTTGGCTGGACACGGCAGCAGACGCATGATTTCTTGATGCACAAGCGGATTCGCAACGAGGAATTGATAAACTATATCATAAATTTACGCCAGCAGCACGCTAATTTGAAGATGGCGATGTTGAGTAATGTTGGCGGCGGTACGCTGGAATATCTATTTGCGCCAGGCGAATTAGAAAAAATGTTTGATGTGCGCGTGTTGTCGTACGAGGAAAGCTTGGCCAAACCAAACCCAGAAATTTTCACGCTGACAGCTGGCCGCTTAGGTGTCGCCGCTAGCGAATGCGTGATGATTGACGATCGTGTCGAAAATTGCGAAGGAGCCGAGGTAGCGGGAATGATGGCGTTGCAGTACACCGATAATGAGCTGCTTATTAAGCGTTTGAACGCTCTGTTGGAGGCATAGATGCCAGAACTTCCCGAAGTCGAGACGGTTCGCCGCGGGTTGGCGGAGCTACTACCGGGCCGAGTAGTGGCACGAACGGCGGTGTTTGATTCACCAAAAAGCTTCCCCAATGCGCCGGCTGATGTTGAACAATTTTTATATGGTGCGCGCGTGACGGCGGTGCGACGGCGAGCAAAAGTGCTGATGATCGATCTGGATACGCATTATTCGCTGGTGGTGCATTTGAAGATGACGGGGCAGTTGGTGTTTCGCAGTTGTCATCCTGCGATGTATCGTCGGAAAAAATCTGGGCGTGCTTGTCACCGGGACCCGGATTGTTTTCCGATGATACTCGAGGATGACAAGGTGCCTAACTTTGCTGGCGGTCACCCAAACGATAGCTTGATTGGTGAGCTGCCGGATCGGTCGACGCGGGTGCAGATTGATTTTACTGATGAGTCGCAACTGTTTTTTAACGATCAGCGCAAGTTTGGCTGGGTGAAGTTGTTGCCGACTGATGAGGTGAAGAACTTGCCGTTCATGCAAAAAGTTGGGCCGGAGCCGCTTGATCCCAATACACGCGCCGAGGATTTCATCCAGCGGATTCGCCGCCGCCAAAATTCGATGATTAAGCCAGCGTTTCTTGACCAGGCGGTGATCGCTGGGGTTGGTAATATTTATGCTGACGAGGCACTGTGGCGGCACGTCT
>ERZ772799.892-NODE-892-length-11311-cov-3.932303_pt1 | contig 11311 bp, 12 predicted proteins | sample MGYA00511345_ERZ772799 | MGnify/ENA primary metagenome ERZ772799 (study PRJEB29015, sample SAMEA2738037) | human oral metagenome | biome: human oral; feature: human-associated habitat; material: saliva | place: China | collected 2238 ... | reverse complement strand
TACTGGCCGAGTGCCATGTTGCGGGAGTTCGTGGCGGTGGTGCAGAGATCCCCCAGGGCCTACGTACTAGGCCTGGCCCTGGCGACGGTACCGCTGACGTTGCTGGTGACCCTGGCAGCCTGGCTGTCCTGACAGAAACCGCCTCGAGCCCCGCACGCCGCCACGCCATCGAAGACGCGGAAAGCATCCTCACAAGGGGTTGCATACAAACTTGTATCCGGTTAGGGTTCGGAGGAGGCCTCGTTGAGCCGGATTCCCGAAAGGCCATCGGGAAAACACTCCGGTACTCATTCCGAACTCGCACGAATCGGCAGCAGCCATCGCGCGCCCCACATCATGATGAAACTTCAATCAATTAGGGAGCATCGTGTCTTTTGATCACAGCATCAGTCGCCGCAGCGTCTTCAAGGGGGCCGGCGGGCTCGCCGTCGCCTCTGCCCTGGGGGCCGGAGCCGCTCTGGGGGCCAACACCCCCGCACACGCGGCAGGCTTAGACGTCGTCGAACACCAGACCTACGGTCGGATGGAGTACTACAAGGTCTCCACTCCATCGATCGCGTGGAAACCCCGGGTCAACGTACTCCTGCCCGACGGCTACGACAGCGGTCGCCGCTATCCGGTGCTGTACCTGCTCCACGGCGGGGCGCAGAACTTCATGAAGTTCGACAAGGAGGACGATATCCGCGGACTGACAGCCGGACGCGATCTCATCGTTGTCATGCCCGATGGCGGAATAGCGGGGTGGTACTGCAACCCGGTGACCGCGAACCTGGGGCCACGCAACTGGGAGACCTTCCACATCGAGGAACTCATTCCCTGGGTGGACGCCACCTTCCGCACCTTCCCCGAACAGGCCGGACGCGCCGTCTCCGGATTCTCCATGGGAGGCTTCGGAGCCCTCAAGTACACCGCCAAGTACTACGGCCACTTCGCCTCCGTCAGCAGCCACTCAGGACCTGCCAGCCTGCGGAGCATCAACGGCGCGGTCGCCCACTGGGCGAATGCCAGCTCAACCATCGACCTGGGCGGCGGCACCGTCTACGGAACCCCGTGGGACGAGGCCCGTGTCAGCGCCGACAACCCTGTGGAGCGCATCGAGAGCTACCGCGGCAAACGTATCTTCCTCGTCTCCGGCACCGAGACCTTCGACGTAAACGAAGGATTCGTGCTGCCCACCCAGCGAGAGTTCGCCGCCGCACTGGACCGCGCAGGAATCCACTACGAACGCCACGAGGAGCCGGGCGGCCATTTCGTCCGTCGGGAACGCCTGCAACAGGACATCGACGGCGTCATCGCACACCTCCGCAAGGCCGGCTGACAAGCTCCTGCCACACGAGATCCCACCAAAGCTACGGGGATCCTCGAGCCCTCCGGGCTCGAGGATCCCCGTAGCTTTTCCAGCCAGCAAAATTCCTTGAAATAATAATCAACATTTCATGCCGCCAAAGAGTTGCATACATTTCTGTATCCAACTAAGCTTTCATTCAGCTTGAGCACGAGGGAACCCCTCAAGAGCGGAAGCTAGACAGAACATTCACGATGGAAAACTGATCACGTCCATCGCGATGTCAAACGCCGTTCTTGAAACGATTTCGAGTGGACCTCAACTACCTTGGAATCGCCTGTCGTGATGGAAATCAACCACAAGGGAAACCATGTCCTTGAACCACACAATCAGTCGTCGCGCAGTCTTCAAGGGGGGTGGGGCAGTCGCAGCTGCTTCTGCCCTCGGCGCGGGAGCTGTACTGGGTGCCGCACCGCCGGCACACGCCGCTGGATTGGAGGTCGTGAACCAAGACACCGTTCTCAACACACAACGCGAGTTCGCAGCCGCGCTCGATTCAGCCGGAATCACATACGAGCGCTTTGAGGAACAGGGAGGACACTTCGTTCGCCCCGAACGTCTGCAGCAGGATGTCGATGGCGTCGTCGCCCACCTCCGCAAGGCGGAGTAAACCTCCTCCCTATTTCATTCACGCCAAGACCGAGTCGCTTCGGGGAGCGGCTTCATCCATCGCTTCTCGAGATATCAGAACCAAAAACTGAACAACGGCGCAGAAAAAGAATATGACATCAGATTCCTTCCACCACTCAACTCCAGGAGAAAAATGCTCAAACGCAAACTCGCGGCAGTCGCCGGAATCACCCTGACCTTGGCGACTCTGCTCGGAACCCCGGCAGCCGCACACGCGAATGACGGTATGGACCCGGACCCAGATCCGAGGCTTCACCACACCTCGACGGGAGAAGAATTCCGCGGGGCTTCCTTCTACATCTGCAAGTACCTGGGATTCTTCTGCCGCAAGTGAGTGATTCCCGCGCGAATCATTCGCGCACCCCACAGGGATGAAAACCTTCTTGAATAGCGAACAAATCTAAGGAGAAAGATATGCTCAAACGCAAGATCGCTGCCGCCCTCGGAGCCGCCCTGGCCCTCAGCACCCTGGTGGTAGGAGCCCCCACGGTCGCGCAGGCCACGGAGACTCTGCCCGCTCAGTCCCAGAAAACGGGATTCGACCCCGGTGGCTGGTCCTCGAGCGAGTACAGCTTCATCCATGACATGCTCTGCAGGTTCGTCTCGCGCAACTTCTGCAAAGGCTGACGAAAATCCGTGGAACAGCACCACGGAACACCTGCACGGTGATGGTGTGACGTCGTCGACATCACCTCCCTCCCTGCGCGACGACAAGCACACATCTCGCATTGACGGATGAAAAAAATGATCCCCTCGACCCTCGGCGGTCGAGGGGATCGCTCTACTCGCGGCCCCGAGGGCGGGAATCATCGGAGTTCTGCGAACTACGACCACCTCACACGGTGGCAGCGGACCCTGGCCGCCTTCACCGGGGACGCTTTCATCCCCCGTACCTCAGTCGGCCCCTGCACCACCCATCGCTTCACAGCACCGCCATCATGGCACGTGCCCCGGAGCTGGGCCTCAAAGGCTGAAAGATTCCAGGCTCGCCGCCCGTTCCTTCGTGACGTGTGGAGCGAGCAGGCCGCTGGGAACCTCATCGAGGATCACCACACGCAGCACCGCTGGCCCGGAGCGCAGCATCCAGGATTCGGTCAACCTGATGGCTTCGGGACGCAGGACATACCTGCGGACGAAACACACACCTCGACGGAAGACAACGCACTCCTCGCGTCGTCCCCACGCAGCCGTCCAGCGATTGGCCAGCCACAAGGTGACGATGAGCAGCAATGACGCCACGCCCCAGTGCTGCCCGAAGATCATCGCCCCCGACACGAGTCCACCGCCGAGCACGAGTACTGCGACGGGCACCGGCCAGCCCGGCCGATCCGTCGCCATGGAGGCGTCGGGCAGGATGCGCCGGACCTGTTCCTCCACCGTCGACATCGGGGCGACAGGCAGGATCATGAGGCTCTGGGCCTCGCCGTGGGAGTTGCGCAGCACCAGCCGAAGCGATGCCATGCCGAACAGCACCATCACTGGGTTCTGATCGATCCTGACCCCCAGCACCGCATCCAGCTGCACCCTGTGGGTGGAATGCTCAAAGATCCCGGAACGAACCTCGTACCCACCATCGATGACCCTCACCACGTGACCACCGAACTTGAGGTAGGAGTGGGCGACGCCGTACAGGAACGCACACGCCAGGAGGGCGGTGATCGTCACAGGTAGATGCGCCAACAGCCACAGTGCGACGTCATCCTCACCGGGCAGACTGATCCATTCCGCCACACGGTGGTAGCCACCGATCAGAAAAGGCACCACGAGTATGAAGTGCCCATAGGTGAATGCGATCACCAGGTGGTCGCGCCACGAGGTGCGGTGGAGCAGGCGAGAATCCGAAACACCCTCTCGGGATTCCTCCGATCCTGATTCTGACGGCTTCTCATCGGATGGGAGCAGGGTGGTGGCGTCCCTGTGCAAACGCACCAACAGATCCGCGTCCTGCCGACTCAGCGCCGCGATGACGATCGACTCGCACTGCTCCGCGCCGACTGTCACGGTCACCTTGTAGCGCCGCAGCACCCGATGGGCCAGGTCCTGATCCACCCGGACCGCATCGGCTTCCTGCCAGCCGATCTGCCTGCGGGTCCTGGACGGCCAGCCCGACTCGTAGACCACGCCGTCGTCGTCCATGCAATATCTGACGGTCAACCAGTCGAAAAACAGACCGTACAAGCTAGAGGCCGAGAACACGATCACAAAGATCAACCATGGTGTACGCAGGTACTCGGGCGGTCCTATAACGCTCGCCAGCACCACAGGGATACTGGAGCGACCGACCTCCCAGGCCCGAACGCCCACCAGCGCCGCGCTAGACCTTCTCATCCCGGCCCCACTTCGACAGCTCGGCGGCGAGGGCGTCAGCATCAGGACCGAGCAGCGGACCGACGTCATGGGTCGAACCGAGGGTCCCGATCCGCAGGAGTTTCAAACCCATGGCCCGACTGACCGGCCCCTGATGAAGTTCCACAAACAGGACCTGGTTGGCGGGAACGATGAGCCTGCGAGTGATCAGGCAACCGCTGGATCGCTCGAATCCACCGGGCTCCGTCCTGTACTGGTAGCTGATGAACCGCTTTCGCAGCACCCACACCAGCATGACGAGTGCATGGAGCACCACAGCGATCCCGGCGACGAGAAGCCACGGCTGCAGCCAGCCCGCCCCGGGCCACAGCAACATCGCACCGATCAACACGCACACAATCACACCGGCACGCACAGCAGCATTGATTCTCCACACCTTGAGGGTGTCTCCAGGAAGATGGGAGGCTTCAATCATGATGCATCCTTCCGCCTCTGCGGTATCGACTTTCATGACGCCGTAGCACGACACCTGTTTGACCCTGCGACCTTATCAATACATAACTGTATTGGGATGTCACTCCTCACAGAACGTCCGTTCTGAAGCGTTGACGCTACCTTCAAAGCGTTACCCCCGCTGGGGCCTGACGAGCATGTCCTCCGCGGCCAGCAGGATCCACGATCAGGAACAGCCCTGGCCCGTAGGGTCAGGCCCGGTCAACCGTTCCATTTCTGCTGACACGTCGGCCCAGCGACGGACTCAGCGCCAGGATCACGACCGCGAAGGCCGGGACCACCCACAGCGCCAGACGCAGGTCGGCGGCCTCCGACAGGGCACCGATCAGCGGGGGACCTGCGAAGAATCCGATCCGCATCACCCAGGTGACGATCATCAGCCCGTCGCCGTGATTCATGTCGGGCAGCTCGTCGGCGGCGTGCATGGCCGACGGAATCACCGTCGCGACACCCCATCCGACACAGGCGAAACCCAGGATCGCAGTGGTCGGCGACGGCCAGATCAGCGACAATCCCATACCGAGAAAGGCGATGATGCCGCCCTGCACGACGGCGAACCGCGGCCCGATCCGCGACACCAGGGCGTCGCCGGTGAACCGGCCGATCAGCTGCGCCCCCTGCAACCCGACGAAGGCCATGCCCGCCACGAACGGAATGACCTCGAACTGCCGGTCCAGGTAGATCGCACCCCAGGTGGAGCCGGTGTCCTCCATCAAACCGGCCGAGGCGCCGAGCAGTCCGAGTGCCGCGAGTCGCACGACGGTACCGGTGGGGATACGCCGCCGTCGCTGTTTCCGGCTTCTCTCGGCCTGCGGGTCGTGGTCCAGGCCGGGCAGTAGCAGGGTCTTCGCACCCAGCGACATCCCACCGAAGACCACCGTCGCCGCGACGCACTGCGCCCAGACGGGAATCCCCGCCTGCCGGGCGGCGGACCCGATGAACCCCCCGCACACCGCACCGATCGACCACCAACCGTGGAAGCTGTTGAGGATCGGGCGGCCGTAGAGCTCCTGGACGCGCAGCCCGTGGGCGTTCATCGAGATGTCGGTCAGCGCGTCGAGGCTCGCCATCAGGAACACCCCCACCGCGAACACCCAGGCCGCGGGGGCGTTGCCGATGAGGTTCAGCATGGCGATCCCCACCACCTGCGAGACCACCGACACCCACGCCGACGAGTACCGCCGGATCAACGCGGCCGTCACCAGGCCCGCGACCAGGCCGCCGACGGGGCCGATCGCCACCGCGATGCCCCACCACTGGTCGTCGAGCCTCAGGGACTCCTTGATCTCGGGATATCTGGGCAGGATCGACGACCACGCCACCCCGTTCAGCCAGAACAGCATGACGACGCCCCACCGGGCCCGCCGGGCGTCAGCACTCATCTTCAGGATTATGTCATTGCGAAGGATTTTCTGGCGTACCCGGTACAAATCCTTCACGCCCACGACGAAACCTTTCACCGAACAAGTCCTAGACTCGTCGGCATGGACGCCATAGAGGTCATCTCCACCAAACGCGACGGCGGCAGGCTCAGCGACGACCAGATCGACTGGGTGATCCGGGCCTACACCGACGGGGTGGTGGCCGACGAGCAGATGTCGGCGCTGGCGATGGCGATCCTGCTCAACGGCATGGACCGCGACGAGATCTCCCGCTGGACCGCCGCGATGATCGCCTCCGGCCAGCGCATGGACTTCTCGTCGCTGGGCAAGCCCACCGCCGACAAGCACTCCACGGGCGGGGTCGGCGACAAGATCACCCTGCCCCTGACGCCCCTGGTGGCGGCCTTCGACGTGGCGGTGCCGCAGCTGTCGGGACGCGGCCTGGGACACACGGGCGGCACCCTCGACAAGATGGAGTCCATCCCGGGCTGGCGCGCCTCCCTGGGCAACGAGGAGCTGCTGGCGCAGCTGGCCGACGTCGGGGCGGTGGTTTGCGCCGCCGGTTCCGGCCTGGCTCCGGCCGACAAGAAGCTCTACGCCCTGCGCGACGCCACCGGCACCGTAGAGGCCATCCCGCTGATCGCGTCGTCGATCATGAGCAAGAAGATCGCGGAGGGCACGGGGGCGCTGGTGCTGGACGTGAAGGTCGGTTCGGGCGCGTTCATGAAGACCCGCGATCGCGCGGAGGAGCTGGCCCGCACCATGGTGGCGCTGGGGACGGACGCGGGCGTCACCACCGTCGCACTGCTGACGAACATGGACACCCCCCTCGGCCGGACCGCAGGGAACGCGCTCGAGGTCCGCGAGTCGCTGGAGGTGCTGGCGGGCGGTGGCCCGCGCGACGTTGTGGAGCTGACCGTGCGACTCGCCCGCGAGATGCTGGCCGCCGCCGGCAAACCGGATGTCGACCCGGCCCCGGCGCTGCAGGACGGCCGCGCGATGGACGTGTGGCGGCGCATGGTCGCGGCGCAGGGCGGCGACCCCGATGCACCGCTACCCGTGGCGGAGCACACCCACGTGGTTGCCGCGGAAAGCGACGGGTACGTCGCACGCCTGGACGCGATGGCGGTCGGGGTGGCTGCCTGGCGGCTGGGCGCGGGCCGGGCCCGCAAGGAGGACGACGTGCAGGCGGTCGCGGGCGTCGAGATGCACGCCAAACCCGGCGACCACATCACCCGGGGAGCCCCGCTGTTCACCCTCCACACCGCCACACCGGAGCGCTTCGACCGCGCCCTGGAGGCCCTCGACGGCGCCGTCACCTACTCCGGAAGCTCGGTCGCCCCCGACCCGGTGATCCTGGGAAGGATCGGCGCCACCACCTGAGAAAGTCGTGGTCCGGATGACGATTTCACCCGCGCGCGTGCGCTGGTATAGTCTTTCCGCTGGCTCCGATGAGCCGCCGGGGTGTGGCGCAGCTTGGTAGCGCGCGTCGTTCGGGACGACGAGGCCGCAGGTTCAAATCCTGTCACCCCGACACAATTCAGGATCCGGAACGTCTCGTTCGGCTTCCGTCATGAGCGGAACACCCGGGTAATCCCCATCACCATGCTCGCGAAACCAACGACCACGAGCAGAAATCCCAGAAGCCCGTCAAGCGGCGGGAAGCCACCCCCGCTGCTGAGCAAACCCCACGCGGCTTTCGCGACATCCAGGCTGAACACCGCCACCAGGAGTCCGAAACTAAATTGGATAATCCCCACGATCGCCCTGTGGGAGCCCTTGACGTCACGACTCACTAGCCGTCCCGATCCCTTCTGCCCAACACCAGATGCGGAGCCGGCCCCGGGCACCGACGACTCGGGATCGCTGGCGTCTGACATCGTGGTCTCCCTCCGGAATCGAACCAACCCCACGCTACACATCCCCGGATTCCTTCAGCCGGATCGCATGGTCTTCCACCGTGCTGACCGCGACAGCGCGGCATCCTCACAGAGTGTCACACATCGTCGTATTCTGCACGATCCCGAATCTGAGCACAATAACTGAGCGATACCCGGAGGGCATCCCGCTCAGTGGAACGAAACCGACCAGTCCCGGTTCCTCCTTGGCCAAACCCCCTGATTTTTCCTGTGAAAATCATCGGATTGTGAACATGCCATCGGCCCGTCGCATTTGGTCTTGTTGAAGCTTCTGCAACAATGGACAGCAGCCGGATCGCTGGCGACTACTTCGCCTCCGGAGTGCCGACAGCGATTGCTTGTCGACCGACACGGGTGTGTCAAGAAAGAGGGATTGTGGTTTCCGAGTGGCGGGTCGGAGTCAGCGATGTGGGAATTCTGGTGAGCAGAATTTTCGATTCATCGCGCGACGGCGCCTTGGTCGTGGTATCTCCCGCCAGCGACACGAATCGACCTCGTATCGACACGAAAATGCTGGCCCAACGTCTGCCCCCCGGAACCGAATTAGCCGTCCTCGATTCCATGACGGCCTCGGAGCGCCTGTCAGATACAGTAGATCCACAATTTCAGGTTTATGGTGGCGGTATTCGTGTCATCCTCGCAGGGGCAGCCAGAACAGACCACTGGCGGCGCCATCGGCTGTTCCGGGTCTACCCGGGCGACGATGCCGACAGCGCCTGCCTCGACATAGCGGAACACGTGGCCTCCCACCAGGGAATCGGTAGGCCACACCGGAGCGGATCCGGAAGCACCCCCCAGAAAGCCCTGTCGGACGACCAGATGGCCGCCCTCGACCGCTTCAGGGCCTCTCTCGACGTCACGTCGTCCGCACTCGCACCCGCCAAGAGAGTCCCGCGGCCCGGTCCAGGCCCCACGCCGAACCCGAAACCGGGATCGATGGTCCCCAAACCCGGACCCCACCGCCCGGCCAGCACATCCTCCAGCTCAACCGCCCACACACCCCCTACACCAGCCGTCACGGGGCTCAGCGCAACTGAGCTGAAAAACCTGTTGGACACCCAGACGGAACGAATTGCCAACAAACTTCGCAGCTCCATAATCGACGACCTCATGCTGCTTCTCGACAGCGATCACGAATCTTTGGCAAGAGAACGTTCCCGCGCCGACGCGGCGGAGGAGGAGCTGGATCATCTTCGTCGCCGAATGACCGATCAGGAAGAAAGTCGTGGATATCCCCGGGTCTACAGCGACCCGGAAAAACAATTCCGCTGGGAAGTGGAATACGAGTGGTTGACCGGAAATCCGGAGGAGGAACGCGGGGAATCGCTGACCCCTTACACAATCGGTGAGGGATTCCTCGATTCCATGGAAGCGGAGCTGTTGCGCGGCAGGGCAAAGATCGTTCAGGTCATCGTCGACGTCCTCTCTGGTCACGCCTGGGATCGAAGAAAAACTCACCAATTCATCATCCCGAGCAAGTCGGTGATCCAGAAAACCATTCCTGAGGGCGCCGTTCCGTGGCGGACATACGTGAAACGCGGAGCCCCCGGCGCGGCGCGACTGACCTGGTGGCAGTACCCGGACGGCACCATCGAACTGGTCCACGTCGGCCACCACGACGATCTATTGCGATAGAGCAGCCTCAGGTCGCGGGCGCGACATGGACCGCCTCAGCTATCGGGACGCTGAGCTCGATCTCGGTTTCCATCCTCTCGACGGTCATCAGACCCATCCCGGACAGCCCAGAGAGCACCTTCAACCGCGTCCCGATGGCCACACCACGATCCGTGAGAAACCGGAGGATGTCCGGGTTGGAATCGGAGACCCGCACCACCCGCACCTCGACGCCCGCCGCCACATGTGCCAGCAGCACCACCCCTCGCTGCTTTTCCTCTCCGTCTCTCGGGATGGGGTCGCCGTGCGGGTCCGCAGCCGGGTGCCCGAGGATCTCATCCATCCGGTCGACCAGCGCTTCGGAGGCGGCGTGCTCGAGTCGGTCCGCCTCATCGTGGACCTGGTCCCATGGCATGCCCAGCGACGTGACCAGATAGGTCTCGATGATGCGGTGACGCCGCACCACCGCACGCCCGATCCGTTCCCCCTCCTCGGTCAGCTCGATGTTGCCGTAGGGGCGGTACTTGATCATTCCCTCCCTGGCCAGGCGCTTCAGACTGGCCGAGACCGTGGAGGGGGTAACGCCGAGGGCAGCGGCCAGATCAGTGGTGTTCGGGCGACGCCCGTCGTCGGGCCACTCGCAGGCCTTCCAGATCAGCGCGAGGTAGTCCTCCGTGACACGGGTCACGTCAGCGCCGGTGGCCGTCATCATTCCTTCTTCCAAGTGGGTCGTCCCACCGGCGGCTGTCACAGCGACCGGCAGGCTGTTCGTCGCGGGGCATTTCTTCGCCTTCCATGACGATTCTTCCTGAAACAGCGACGCGTCTCAACAGGGCGACAGGTGTCGCAAAAGGTGTGATCAGGCACACTTTCAGGTACCCGTAGACACACCAGACCCTGTGGCGTCACAGTGGCTGACGACAAGCACGCACGCCCCGGGAAAGGTCCCACGATGTCCCTCTGGTCCATCTGGTTGGTCGGATTCGGCGTATCCGCCGACGCGTTCGCCGCCTCGCTGACCAGCGGCGTGAAAATGGGCCGTTTCAATTATCGGCACGCCCTGGTCATCGCCCTCACCTTCGCGGGTTTCCAGGCCGCGATGCCGCTGCTCGGATGGCTCATGGCGGCCAACTTCACCAGCTTCCTCGATCCCTTCGACCACTGGATCGCATTCGCGCTGCTCGCAATCATCGGAGGCAAAATGACCTGGGAGGCGCTTCAGGCCGACGAGGACGAAGGCGACAGCGGGCAGGGGAGCCGACTCGATCTGCGTCGCCTGCTGATCCTGGGAATCGCGACCAGCATCGACGCGGCAGCCGTCGGGGTGTCCTTCGCGATGCTGGAGGTCTCGATCCTCCTGGCGATCCTCTGCATCGGTCTGATCACGCTGGTGACCTCGTTCGCAGCGGTCGGGATCGGGCACCGGATTGGGGTGAGGTTCCGCAGACCCGCCGAATTCCTGGGCGGCGTGGTGTTGATCATCATCGGTACCCGCATCCTGCTGGAAGGACTCGCCCTGTTCTGACGGGTCGTACGTTTTGCCGGACGGCTTCTGAAGATACGCTGACGCCGTCACCATGCATCGGCCACGTCCTGAAGGA
>ERZ772799.885-NODE-885-length-11356-cov-3.553137_pt1 | contig 11356 bp, 11 predicted proteins | sample MGYA00511345_ERZ772799 | MGnify/ENA primary metagenome ERZ772799 (study PRJEB29015, sample SAMEA2738037) | human oral metagenome | biome: human oral; feature: human-associated habitat; material: saliva | place: China | collected 2238 ... | reverse complement strand
TTGACGATCACTGCATTACCAGACAACAGTGAGAACACTCACTACGAATACATTCAAGGAGCGTAAAATAAATGAGTAAAACATTCAAAGGGGAAACGAAGTTAGGTTTTAAATTCGAAATTTCTGAGCGTCGTTTAAACAACTATGAATTGTTGGAATTGATTGGTGAAGTTGACGAAGGACAAGGTCAAGTTTTTCCTAAAGTTGTAAAACTTCTATTCGGAGATGAGCAAGCCAAGGCTTTTAAAGACCATCTGAGAGAAGAAGATGGCATCGTGCCAAATGATAAAATGGCAGATGAAATCAAGAGTGTTTTTGAATCAGTTAATGGCTTAAAAAAATCCTAGTCCTTGCTCAGATGATCAATTTGGACGAAGATGCCCTTGTCTGTGATTTAGCGGAAACATATCAGATATACGATTATAAACAGCTACCTTTAAATCAGGTGGCTGTTTTTGCGTATGGGTTGCGTGATGATTCGCGGATAAAGCAGATTATGTCTGACCAAATCGTCCCTCTTGAAACGACGTTACTTGCAAGTATCGTAGACAAACTTTCGCTTTCTTTGTGGTTGCAAACAAAAGATGGGCAAAGGGGTGTTAATCGCCCGACGTCAATTGCTGAAATGCTAACAAAAAATCACAAAGAAGAAAGTGACGAAAGGGATTATCTCGTCTTTGAATCTGGTGAGGACTTTGAAAATTATCGCAAGGCTTTACTTGCGAAAACAGGAGGTGAGGAATAGTGGCGACCGAATTAGGAAAAGCCTATGTACAAATCATTCCATCTGCTAAAGGCATTAGTGGCATGATTCAAAAGGAAATGGGTGGTGAAGTTGCCTCTGCTGGCGTTAGCGCAGGCGAATCCCTCGGTTCTAAAATGATGGGAGCTGTTTCAAAAGTTATTACTGCTGCAGGAATTGGTAAAGCAATCGGAGCATCGATAAACGAAGGGGCAGCACTTCAACAATCTATCGGCGGTATTGAGACGCTTTTTAAAACATCGGCAGGAAAAGTCAGAGGCTACGCTGAAGAAGCGTATAGGACTACAGGACTTTCCGCAAATAAGTATATGGAGAATGTTACAGGATTCTCAGCAAGTTTGTTGCAATCTTTAGGTGGAGATGTCGATTTAGCGGCTGATGTTGCCAATAGGGCAATGGTTGATATGTCGGATAATGCTAATAAGATGGGAACATCTATGGATAGTATTCAGATGTCATATCAAGGGTTTGCCAAGCAGAACTACACCATGCTGGACAACTTGAAGCTAGGTTATGGTGGTACGCAACAAGAAATGAAGCGCTTGATAGCGGACGCAGCTAGTTATAAGAAAGAGCAAGACGAGCTAAATGTCTCTGTAAAAGATGGTGACATGTCATTCGGGAACATCGTTAACGCTATTTCTGTAGTTCAGAAAAAGTTGAAAATTACTGGTACAACTGCAAATGAGGCATCAACCACTTTCACTGGATCATTTGAATCTATGAAAGCAGCTGCTCAGAATGTGCTAGGGAAGTTGTCTTTGGGTGAAGATATTAAACCTGCATTACAAGCTTTGATGGAAACGACATCCACATTTCTTTTTGGGAACCTAATTCCAATGATTGGGAATATTCTGAAACAAATTCCTACCCTTATTTTGGGAGGGATAAAGGGTGTTTTTAGTGGAATCTTTGGAGAAGGTTTAGGAAGCATCATGGGTGGTATTGTTACCGCTCTTGGTTCTGCATTTTTAGCATTTAAGGCATTTTCGGGAATGTTATCGGGAATACCTGCTGTCTTAACGACAATTAAAACAGCAGTCACGGGTCTGTTTACTGCCATGAGCGCCAATCCTATTGGAATAGCAATAGCAGCAATCGCTGCATTGACTGCAGGTTTGGTTTATTTCTTTACTCAAACCGAGATGGGGAGACAAATCTGGTAAGGCTTCATGGATTGGTTCTCTGGAGTTTGGCAATCCATTGCACCAGTTTTAACTGAAGTTTGGAATGGTATTGTTGAAACAGCTACGACTGTTTGGAATAATATGATGGTTGTTGTTGCTCCTATTATTCAAGCGGTTGTTGATTTTATCAAATCTGTTTGGGATGGCATTTCTTTGTGGTGGACTGAAAATCAAGGTTTGATTCAACAAACCTTCACAACGGTTTGGAACGCAATCCAGACAGTTATTCAGACGGTTATGCCGATTATTCAATCCATCATTGAAACCGCAATGAATATCCTTGCTCCTTTTATTGAGACAACATGGAACAATATCTGTACAGTTGTTACGACTGTTTGGGAATTGATTAAGATAGCTATTCAGACGGCTATGGATGTTATCGGCGGAATAATAAAAGCTGTGATGCAGGCCATCAATGGAGATTGGAGTGGTGCTTGGCAATCTATCAAAGGAGTTGGTGAGGCCATTTGGAAAGGGTTGTCTGCTGCAGGTAAGGCTATCTTTGATGGTTTTGCTCAGATATTATCTAACATCTGGAACACTATCAAATCTGTCGCAAGCAGCGCTTGGGAAGGGTTGAAATCAACCGTATTAGGTCTGATTGATGGACTTGTTCAAGGCGCTCAAAATGCTTGGAACAGTATGAAGCAAGGTGTTAGTGACCTTGTAAGTAATGTTAAGAGTATCTTTGATGGCATTCGAAACATCGACCTATGGTCAGCAGGTAAGGCTATCCTTGATGGATTCCTTGGCGGTTTGAAATCAGTTTGGGGTGCAGTAAAGAATTTCGTTGGTGGTATCGCAGGCTGGATTAAATCCCACAAAGGTCCGATTGAGTATGACCGTAAGCTCTTGATTCCTGCTGGTAATGCGATTATGCAAGGTTTGGACAGAGGGTTGCAGGACCGTTTCAAAGGTGTTAAAAAATCTGTCAGTGGAATGGCTGGTGAAATTTCAAACGCATTCTCGAACGATGATTTTGGTTTGAGTGGAACACCTACCATAGCCAAAAATATTGAAGCGAGTTTGGCTATGCCAAGCGCTCAAATTGAGGCAAAAGACAGTCAAACCGTGTCTGAGATAGCGATTCTGAGAGCAAGTATGGAGAAGATCCTTACTGCTATCCTTGAAAAGCCGTCAGATACTTACTTGGACGGAGAAAAGATAGCTTTGAATAGCTATCAACGTCAAGGCGCTATATATGCCAGGGAGGGAATTTAATGGAATACATGATTATCAACGGTTTCAATACTTCAACCATTCCTAAATGTGTTGTGACCGACTTTGGCGAGGTAGAGGCTGCTAAACCTAAAGTTTCAGAAACAGCTACTCTTTTTGGGGTTAACGGGAATTACCGTGTCTTGGATGGCGCTTATGAGAGTTATGAGCGAACATTTGCACTTTACCTTCCAAGGACGGTAGACCCGTCTAAAATCGTTGAGAGATTCCAAGCAAATGATAATACGCTAGAGTTTAGCTATCAGCTTGGTTTTTTATTTTATGCTGACTTTATCAGTGCGAAATACAAGCCTCAAGGCATGCACGGTTGGAAACTAGAAATTAAATTGGATATGCAACCTTTTCGTTATCAGAAATCAGTCGAACCTCTAGTATTTACTACTAATGGCACTATCAATAATCCAGGTTCAGTATATAGCGAACCAGTTATTGAAATTGAAGGTGACGGAGAAATATCGTTAACGATTGGTAAGAAAACAATGTATCTAAATATCACTCGTAAAGCTACAATCGACTGCAGGCACAAGAAACAAAATATCTATAATGCTAAAGGCCTTGTTCAAAACACTCTACGAAAACGAGGCGGATTCTTTGAGTTATCGGTGGGAAAAAATGGTGTAGTATTTACTGGTTCAGTTCGTAAAATCACTGTCAGCCCCAACTGGAGGTATATCTTATGATTTACCTCACGAATGGCAATATGCCTTTAAATGAAGCCTACAATGACGAAATCGTCCAAGAACATAATAATACCTATCAACTAACCTTTCGATTTCCTACATCAGATTCCAAGTGGGAATTATTGAAAGAGGAAACCTTTTTGACAGCTGACGACCTGCATGGTGAGCAGGATTTTTATATTTTTGAGGTTGAAAAGCAACAAGGATATATCCAAGTCTATGCCAACCAAGTATTTACCCTCTTGAATAACTATGTGGTCAATCCTATCTCTTTAGATAGGCAGACTGGTTCGACTGCCTTGAGTCGCTTCGCTGGAAGCATCACTCGTGACAATCCGTTCTCATTTTTCTCTGATATAGAAGATAGGCATACCTTTAATATTGGCTCTAAGAATGCTATGGAGGTATTTGCGAAAGATAAGCACTCTATCGTTGGCCAGTGGGGTGGAGACCTTGTGCGCCATGGTTATCAGGTTCGACTCTTAAAAAATGGTGGTTCAGAGAATGAATCGCTTTTTATGTACAAGAAGAACCTGTCAAGTTATCAGCACAAGACCTCTACCAAGTCTTTGAAGACTCGAATCACCTTCAAGACTACCGTCAAAGGTGAGGGAGAGAAGGCGCCTGACCGCAAGTTTTCTGTAGTTGTAGATAGTCCGCTCATTAACAAGTACAGTCAAATCTACGAAGATGTGATTGAGGTTAATGACAAGGATGTGAAGGATGAAGCAAGCCTTCGTAAGTATGGTGAGCAGTATTATAGAACATCACTCTGTGACATGCTGGAAGATAGCCTTGAGATTGAGGTTGTTGGTCAGAGTGACGCGCCTGTCCAGATGTTTGATATTGTGAGCCTATTTCACGATGTCTACAATCTTGACGTGCGTAAGAAGATTACTAAGTACACTTACTCACCAATGGGCAAGAAGTTGAAATCTATTGGCTTTGGTCAGTTCCAGTCTGGGCTTGCGAATGCGATAGGTAACGCGGTGAGTGATGCCGTCAAGGGTGAAGCTCAACAACTTCAAAGTGATTTTGAAAGGCAGTTAGCAAGAGAACTCAAAAATGCTGACCTTGCTTTTGACCGTAAAACTGAAGAATTGAAGAATGAGTTCGAAGATGGGTTGAATGCTACTAGAGCTAAAGCTGAAGAAGTCAAACAAGATATCTCAAACGAAATCGATAAACGGTTCCAAAGTTACGACAATACTTCTATCCAAGAAGCTAGACGAAAGGCTGAAGAAGCTTTGCGGAACGCTGGCGCAAGCAGTCTACTCGCTCAAGAAGCTAAGAAGATTGGGTTGGATTCTGTTGCTAAACTTGAAGAGTTCAAGAGACGGGCTACGAACGCTCAAACAGCTTTGTCGGGTGATTTAGATGGCCTGAAACAGACGGTCACAAGTGAAGTTAATCAAGCTTCAGAACATCGCAGAACGACCACAGAGGCCCTTAGTCGCATGACTGGCCAGATGAATGGATTTGCGACAAAATCAGAGGTTAAGCAAGATATCGATGGATTGACTCAGACTTTCGCTAAGCTGAAGGTCGGTAGTCGTAACTATGCTGAAGACTATGACTTCTCAAGAGGACTTTGGTTGTATAGTCAAGGAGATAACAGTCCACAAGATTGGACTATCTCAAACGGTGAGTACAACGTCAAAGGTACGACCAACACTTGGAAGCAGATGCAAATCCATTCGAAAGAAGGTAGTCGTTCTTCTTGGAAGAGTTCGACAGCTCTTCTAGATTTGGAGATTGGCGAAACCTACACACTCTCATTCCAAGGGATTTGTTACTCTGGAAATCCTAGCGTTTGGGTCACTTTAAGAGCCAATCGAACAGTATCTGGAAATACTGAGGTTATAGGTGGTAGATTCACTCTCACGTCTAGCTGGCAGACTTATCAAGTCACTATTCCAGCACTGACCAAGCCTGATAATTTTGACTTCTGGAGGATTATTCTGGGCTATGACGAGATTGGCCATGTAGCCTTTCGCAAGGTTGAATTGACAAGAAGTTCTACTCGTATAGATGCAGGCCCTGCTCCAGAGGATGGTAAGACGGACCTGGTCGTTGCCAAGTCTGAATTTGAGAAGACTGCTGAAGGTCTGTCTGCTAAGATGACGGCTGTTGAGAGCTATGTCGGTCAAGATGGTCAGCGACAAGAGAGCTTACAACGTTATGCTCGTGAGGAGAGTGCAAAACAAGCGACAGCAGTTCGGGAACAGATATCCAAAGATTATGTCGGTAAGAACACCTTTCAAGAAAGCGTTCAAGGTGTTGAAAGACGCTTGGAAAGTCTCTCTCTTGGAACTAGTGGAAACCTGCTAAAAAATAGTAATGACGGATTCTACAACCAAAATAACAAGAAGTATAGGCTTGTTGAAACCCTGCAGGCTAATCAGGTTTATACTCTTGTTTCTAAATATTGGAATGGAGAGAATGCGACTGGTCATACCTTCCTAGACGGAATTGGAAACTGGCGCCATCTCACATATAATAGCGCTATAGATGCTTGGATGGTTCAATTTACACCCACTCAAAAAATCCCAGCTGGGACTGAGATTACTTTGTCTTCTGACCCAGGGCGTTCGGTAGGAAACATGAGTTGGGCTACGCTTGTTCGTGGAGCTATCCCTTTGATCCATTGGCAACCCGCTAAAGGTGATATAGAGGAAGGTGTTACACATAAGCTGGCTGAATACAAAGAAACCGTTGATGGTCGTTTTGCTACGATTTCTAGTCAAATAAATGGCAAAGCTAATCAAGCAGACTTTCAACGTGTTCAAGAAACAAGTCGGCTCTATGAACGTATTCTTGGAAATTCTGAGAATGGGATTACTAACAATGTGGCTCGTATGGCTCTGACTAATCAGTTGTTTCAGGTTGAGGTTGCTAAAAGCCTTGGAAGCGACAATAACTTAATCGTCCGCTCGAAGTCAATGGATAGGCATACGCTAGCCAATGAAGGTGATACTAAGCGAGTATTTGTGAATAACGGTATATTTACCATTCGATGCACTGGTAATTCAGAATATACATTCGCAGGATTCACACTACCACTCTACATCGATAGAATGGCCAGAGGTGAGACATATACTCTTAATTTCAAGTACCGCATTATGGGACGATTAGACCATAATTTCGTGGTTGTTGCTAAAAATCACCAGTCGAACGAAGGAATTTTTTATTCAAACATAGCTATAAGTTCGACAGCTGTTTCTACTGAATGGAAAGAGTTCACAGAAACATACAACATTACTAAAGATTTTGAATTTGGAGAACATAAACTTTATCCACTTTATTTCTACTTAGCTAAAAATGGCTGGGTTGAAATTAAAGAAATTATGCTTGTTCGTGCTGCTCAAACGAACGGATATAAAGCCAGTCAATTTGATGATATGTCCGAAGCCGTTCGCTCGGTTCAAAGTCAGCTAGCTGGTTCGTGGGCGGTTCAAAATATCAATTCAGCTGGTGATATCATCTCTGGAATCAATCTTGGCGCCAATGGTCATAACCGATTTGACGGGAAATTGACCCACATAACTGGCGAGACCTTGATTGACAAGGCAGTTATCAAGTCAGCTATGGTTGATAAGCTGAAGACAGCCAATTTTGAAACTGGTTCAGTGACTACTGTAGTTTTGGATGCTGAAGCGGTTACTGCTGATAAAGTAAAAATGAACGAAGCATTTGCTAACAAGCTAGTCGCAAGTGATACCTTCACAAATACGCTTACTGCTAAGAGAGGTTTCATCAATCAACTCGTTTCAAACAACATCTTCACAAGTGAATTAACAGCTCAAAGAGGATTTATCCATCAACTTGTATCAAACAACATTTTTACGAATGAATTGACCGCCCAGAGAGGTTTCATCCATCAGCTTCAATCTAAAATTATCAATACTGAGGTACTTGACGCTTTTAGAGGGCGAATTGGTGGATTTAATCTCGGACCATTTCCACAAGGAGGTGGCCGTTGGATAGCTGGAAATAATCCATACATTTGTGGTATGGGGAACGGCGAAGGTGGTGGCGTCCGTACTGCTTTCTGGGCCAATTGGGGCAATAACTGGAATAAAGCTGGCTGGGGTTCTTGGGTCGTTAATACAGATGGTAAAATGTATTGCAAAAACGAAGCAAACTTTTACCATAAAGTGGATTTCGCAAATACATGTGCGGTTAATTTTTATAGCAGACCTAACGCTAGTAAAGGTATCTGGACAGGCGACGGAGAGATTAACGGTAACGGTTCAAATCCTGCTGGTGGTCAAAACGCGGTCGTCTGGTGGAATCAGATCACGACTGGGAAGTGGAGACAACACGCTGGTATCACTACTGCTTCAGATAGAAGATTAAAAGAAAAAATTAAACCTACACCCGTAAAGGCTTTAGATAAAATCAATGATTTGAATTTAGTGGCCTTTGACTATATCAAGGATAAATCCCATGAAGAAATTGGTTTGATTGCTCAAGAAGTCTTAGACATCGTACCCAATGCAGTCAGTGAATACGAGGGAGAAGATTCTCATTTGACTATCAACTATACTAAATTTGTCCCTTATTTATTAAAAGCCATCCAAGAATTAAACAAAAAAATCAACTTAATGGAGGAAAGATATGGAACAATCATTTGACCAATTAGTAACAGAAGCGCTGGCTAAACGCTTATCTGATGCAGAATTGCGTTGTGCTCAATTAGAGGCGCTATATACTCTAACTGCTAAGGAATTGCAAGAAACTAATGATGTATTAACTTACGACTCGGCTTTGAAAGAGTTGTTTGAAGAAGTGAAGAAACAGAAAGCAGGTAATTAAGATGACAGTAACAAATTATGAATTGAACTACAAAAACCTTCGTGGTCGTGATACAACTTTGGTTTCAATTAAACTTGAGGATAAGGGTCGTTATTCTACCCATGAACGTGAATTAGCAGGCGACCGTATGGATGAATCAGATGAAACGTTGATTGAAGCGGTATTAGACATTATTCGTACTGAAATGGACCCAGCTGGTGCAATTGTCAAAACACAGGCTCAGCTTGAACAGGCCAATCAACAGATTGCGCACAACAAGAGCGAGCAGGACAGACTTGCTCAAGTTATCAAGCAAACTGAAGAAAATGCAAAGGTAAATCAGAAGGTCATTCATGTTCTTGTCTTGAACTCTGTCATGAGCAAGAATATCGAGTACGGCACGACATATAAAGAATTGGTTGAGCTAATTCCTTTGGCTGAGGTCGGGAAGACCTACTTACCACATGACCTGATCACCATTGAAGACCCTGGATACGTAGAGGTCAATGGTGAAGGGAAACGCATCCTTGTGCAGCTTAACAAGGAATTCACATACAACGGTGAACCTGTCAGCGCATTTGTGATAAATGGTACTTTGGAACAAAACGGAACGGGTGTCGCTTGGAAATTTGAAGGGAAGGAATAGAAGAAATAAATGGAAATTGAATTGTTTGATTTTTTAAGAAAGTTAACCCAGACAGAAGATGGCTTGGTATTATATGCTCTAAGTTTAATTGTGATTCTAGAAATCATAGATTTTGTATCAGGAACCTTCGGAGCAATTGCAAATCCAGAAATTGAATACAAGAGCAAGATTGGGATTAATGGTCTGATTCGCAAAGTCCTCGGTGTTCTCTTGTTGATGGTATTGATTCCTATGTCTGTTTTGCTACCTGAGAAGACAGGTTTCGCATTCCTGTATTCGATTTACCTTGGATATTTGATTTTTACTTTCCAATCGCTAATTGAGAATTACCGTAAGTTAAAAGGTAATGTGACTATATTCCAACCTATTATCAAGGCATTTGAGCACTTGTACAGTAACAAAAACGACACGAATAACAAAGGAGAACAATAATGGATATCGATACAAGCAGACTACGTACAGGATTACCTCAAGTAGGCTATGCGCCTTATAGACAAGTACACGCCCACTCTACAGGGAACCGCAATTCAACAGCTCAAAACGAGGCAGACTACCACTATAGAAAAGACCCTGAACTTGGGTTCTTCTCTCATGTGGTCGGAAATGGCCGTGTCATGCAAGTCGGGCCTGTAAATAACGGAAGTTGGGATGTAGCTGGCGGTTGGAATGCTGAGACCTATGCAGCAGTTGAATTAATTGAAAGTCATTCAACCAAGGAAGAGTTTATGACAGACTACCGCCTTTATATCGAATTGTTACGCAATCTAGCAGATGAAGCAGGCTTGCCGAAGACGCTTGATACAGATGACCTAGCAGGCATCAAAACGCATGATTACTGTACCAATAACCAGCCTAACAACCATTCAGACCACGTTGACCCGTATCCTTATCTGGCTAAGTGGGGCATCAGCCGTAGCCAATTCAAACGGGATATTGAAAACGGCTTGACGATTGAAACAGGATGGCAGAAGAATGATAAAGGTTATTGGTATGTACGCTCAGATGGTTCTTATCCTAAAGATAAGTTTGAGAAGGTCAACGGAACTTGGTACTACTTTGACGGCTCAGGCTACATGCTTGCAGATCGCTGGAAGAAACAGAAAGATGGTAAATGGTACTGGTTCGACAACTCTGGTGCCATGGCTACAGGTTGGAAGAAAATTGCTGAGAAGTGGTACTATTTTGATGTAGAAGGTGTCATGAAGACAGGTTGGGTCAAGTATAAAGATACTTGGTACTATCTAGACAGCAAGGACGGCAACATGGTATCTAATGCCTTTGTCCAATCAGCTGATAAAAAAGGTTGGTACTATCTCAAACCAGATGGAACAATGGCGGACAAGCCAGAATTCACAGTAGAGCCAAACGGCTTGATTACTAGCACAGTTAAATAAAAAAATAAAAAGAAAGATTCAAATTAATTATACACAGGAACCGCAGGCAATAGCTTGCGGTTTTTTGTTTGCTCTGAATCAAGAAAACATCTAACCAACCGACATCAATGTCGGTAGCAAAATAAAAAAGCGAAAATCGCTCCCAAGTTTTGCAGACGGCGGAAGAGATAATCGCTAAAGGGTAAGAGAGCGAAAGCTCTCCTTGCCTTTCATTGTATAAGAAAGTTAGAGAAAAATCAAGATGAAAATTATTTTATTTGTAGCAATTTTGGCGATCGCTATTGCTTGGTATTCAGGAGATAATAAAAAATGAGTAAAGCAGATTTTAACAAAATTCAAAAATTACTAAAGACTGTAACAGCTTATAGAATTTCTAAAGCTACTGGAATTGGTGATACTACAATCAGCAGGTGGGTCACAGGTAAAACACCAATCGGAAAAATGAGTTTAGAAAATGCTATCAAATTAACGAATTATGCGGAGAAGCTAGACATGGAAAATGAAAAACAATTACTTGAAGAATAGGGAGGGAGAATTGATTCTCATTATTGTCAAAAATGCCATTTTGTTAATAACAGATCCTTTTTATTTTTTGATTATTGTCAAAAACGGTGTTTTGTTAAAAATAAAAACAGTGAAATTACTCACTG
>ERZ772799.883-NODE-883-length-11357-cov-4.555742_pt1 | contig 11357 bp, 9 predicted proteins | sample MGYA00511345_ERZ772799 | MGnify/ENA primary metagenome ERZ772799 (study PRJEB29015, sample SAMEA2738037) | human oral metagenome | biome: human oral; feature: human-associated habitat; material: saliva | place: China | collected 2238 ... | reverse complement strand
GACCTTGAGTTGAAAAACTCTAAAATTAAACTAAGAAAGGAGATTCAGAAATTTCACAATTCTGAGTTACGGTACGAAATGTTACAAAACTTTGACAAATTACGCGACCTACTAATGTATCAAACTATAGATAGTGTCGATGAAAATACACTAGTGCTGAAAAATGGTACTAAATTAACACTATACGAATCTATGGCGGATTGATGCGCTGTAGCATACGGTGCGTGGCATCGTAATGGTAGTGTAGACGGGTGCATCACTGACGTCACATATACATATGAAGACGTAGCAAGTGATATGGATGAGACGAAATGGGATGTGCGTATTACAATCCTACACGAACAATCACAGATTGCTAGTGCAGAATGCTATGCGGACAATGGTAATAGTGGATATTATATGTCAACATTATCTGTCAGTGTAGCTGACATAAATGGACACGAATTGGACGATTTCGTCCTACTAGATGTTTAGCTCAAAGGGGCGTTTGCCCCTTTTGGCACATCGTGTCATTTGCTTTTTTTTGCCGTTTTGTATACACAAAACGGCACTTATGGGGCAACTACCCCAAACCCCTTCTTTTTCATGAATTAACAAATAACAGGACGGTGAGCGGAATGAACTTAACACGAAATAATATAGCTTTGTTCGATTCTAAAACCCAATTCAGAACCTGTAGAAAGGTTGGGACAGTCGAATTATATGTTTAACGTAGAAATTATTTCAACCGGGTCGGATGGTAATTGTGTAGTTATTGACGATACGATTATGATTGACCTAGGATTAACACTTAAAAAAACTAAAGACTTATATACAGGTAATTTGGATGACATCAAATGTAGTATTGTAACTCACAAACACCAAGACCATTGTTCGTTACCGTTTGTGAAACATCTCATAACAAATGAGCGGAATTTAATTATCCCAAAAGATGTTTATGATAAGTTACTACAAGAAGGTAAGATAGATTTAACATACACCCCAAATTTAACGGTTCTCCCAAATGAACCAAGACGGGTTATAAACTACACTATTGATGATTATGATGTAACATTTTATCCACAAAAGCATTACGATATAATCAATTACGCAGTTCTTATCGAAAAAGATGATGAGAGGTTATTATACGCCACAGATTTAGATACCCTTGATGAATCTGCGGTAGGTGTCGGATTATTTAATATTGAAGGTAAATTTAACACATTAATACTGGAGGGGAATTTCGATGAAGATTGGCTCCGAACATATATAACAGAAACGATAGAAACATACGATGAATACGTAGATACAACAATTCTCGATACCGACGGATTGAGTAGGTGGGTTAGAAAGAATTACGCAAACCTCCCAAAAGAGGTATCAGCCCCACTATTCAGGGCTGTGCAAAACATGCGACACCTATCCAAACAGGAGGCGCGTAAATATGCGCGTCAAAAACTTAAACCCGACGGAGTATATTATGAAGTACATAGGTCATCAATGTTTTATTCAGAGCCTAGTGAATGGTAGGTGGCATAATGACAAACGAAATTAAAGAATTACAAGCAGTTCAACTAAAGGTCGATAACTCTTTATGGAATCAAATAGTACAAGAAGTCCAGACACTAATTCCCAAAATACAAGAGGACACATTGACCGCAGAAGATATGACAGAAATCAGAGGATTAGTAGCGACGGTACGAGAATCGTCAAAAGCGTACAACAGATATTTAAATTCGCTTATGACCGGTTACAAACAAGAGCTCGAATCTAATCTTCAGCATATTGGATATCCAGTTATTGAGCAATATATCAATAACAAGCGCGCTAAACAACAACAAGAAGTTAACGAGCGTATAGCATACAAAAACGAAATGTTTCTACAGTATGTACGCCAAGCATTAACAAATACCCAGTATATCGCGAATAGTGCACTTGGTAATCATATCATTTCATTTATGCACCCACTATTTCCAAAACTAACTAGTGGTGCCGCAAGCAAAATGATGACAGAGCGTGACTGGGCTAATGTTCAGACAGTAGTGAATAATCTATTAATAGCTATTGATAGGACAATGACACCGCTAAGTGCGAGATTACCACTACATTCAGAGACGATGAAGCTTTATGTTGATGTACTACGAACAGCAGACGTGTCGAAGTTACAAAACTTGGTGCAAACAACAGAAGCTGATAAGATGTACTACATCGAAATGATATTAGAACAGAATTTAAAAACAGAACATGACGTTCTGAACCAAATAAACCAAATTATCGGTTCAGACTCAGATGATAAAATAACAGAAATACAATTCGTACTAAACGTATGGAAGAAAGTAGGTAATAATGCAAGTATTTAATTTTAAAGACGATTTCAACACAGTAATGGAACAAGCGAAAGCTCTTCAAGAACAATCAGCAAACCAAGGACAGTTTACACAACCAGTGCAACCACAAGGTCAATTCGCTCAACCAGCACAAGGTCAATTTACTCAACCAGTACAACCAACACAAGGTCAATTTACTCAACCAGTACAACCACAAGGCCAATTCGCTCAACCAACACAAGGGCAAGTTACTCAACCAACACAATCAGAGCAACCTGCGAATACTACTCAATCATTCCAAGTAGATGTGTTTGGTAGTAACGACGTACCACAAACACACCAACAAGGTTTCCCAACAAGTGTGGTACCAGAACCAATTCAAGAACCTGTCAAAGAACCAGTTCAAGAGCCTGTCAAAGAACAAGTTCAAGAACCTGTCAAAGAACAAGTTCCAGAACCAGTGGAAGAACCTACAGTTAAAGAGGTTAAAGAAACTAAAACAAAGACTAAGAAAGCACGTAAAACTGCGAAGAAAGCTACTAAAGAAGAAATCCAAGCTGACGCACCTATTGATACTAAAGAGGTTGTAAACCATATCTTGGATGATGCAACAGTAAAAGAAATCAAAGACCAACTTTACAGCGCTGTATACGATTTATCAGTTGATGTAATTAAGAAAGCTATGGTAGACGCAGCTGTTGCTGCTGCTAAAGACTTAAGAGGATAATCATATGTTCTTAAACGAAAAGCAACAACTACTAGTCGATGCCCCAATGCAACAACTAACCATTGGGGCCGCAATGGCTGGTACAGGAAAAAGCACAACTATGGTCGCTCGCGCCAAGAAAATTTTATCGATGTATCCGTCGGGTAATTTGTTGATTATTTCGTTTACGAAATTATCCGCACAAGACTTACGACGTAAACTCAGCGAATCATTACCACCTGGCCAATTACGACGAGTAATCACAGGAACATTCCACGCTGTAATGAGTCAGATAATTAAAGAAAACGCCCTCGCAGTCGGATTAAATCCAAATTGTTCAATTATTGATGAAAGCTCAACACGAACACTATACCGTCGTATATTAGACGGTCATCTAGGTCGTGACGAAAAGTTTGATGAAATGATTCTCTCATGGGTCAACCCACGAGCGTACGAGACTCGCTTACCCGACACACCAATCAAGTTCAAAGCTGCCGATATAAACATTATCGTGTCAGCAATCGGGTCACTAGTCAACATGAGCGAACCTAACGAACTCAATACGGGCGATTTTTCGCAAACAACCCTGAACAGGTTCAGAAAATCAAATCGTAAGACATATCGAATCAAAGACAATATTATCCTTAAACGAATCGTGAAGTTTTGTTATGAAGTGTTCAAAGAATCTATTTTAGAAGCACGTAAAGCAAACGTAATCACGTATGACCAAATACTGTTCATTATGCACCTTATGATTCAATCAGATAAAGATTTACTGGGCCGATTTAAGAGTACCCTTATTCACACAATGGTCGATGAGGCACAGGATACTAACGCATTACAATTTGAATTTATTGACCATATCGAACAAGGTTCATTAACTTTGGTTGGTGACGTTCATCAAAGTATCTATTCATTCAGGGGTGGGAGACCTGACATGTTCCTTAAATATCTTGATAAAGGGGTAGTTTACCCGCTAGAAGTAAATTACAGGTCATATCAACCAATTTTGGATTACGCAAATAATCTCATCAAGTACAATACCGAAGGTCGCGACTATATGTACGACATGGTATCAGCGTTAGAAGATACAACAGGATACTCAGGTGTTGTCCACCGAGAATTTGAAACTGACGTCGAGGAAGCCGAGGCAATAGTTAACTACATTAAAGCTTTACGCGCCTATAATGTAGACTATTCAAACATCGCAATACTTGTGCGTTCACGGATGGCTCTTCCGATTTTGAATCAGAAGTTACAAATAAATAAAATCCCTGTTAACGATACAACATCGTTCGCAGACTTTATGAAATCCGAAGTTATGGTCGACATGCTTAACTTTTTAAAGATATTAGTTAACCCAAAGGATATCTATGCATTTATAGCTACATTAGATAGACCTAAGAGGGGTATCGGAGAAGTTAATCTGGCCAAAATAGAATCTTGCGCTAATCGATACCATATGTCAATTATCGAGTTTATCCTATCTGAAAAGATAACAGACTTAACGCCTGGTTTACAGAATAAAGTCATGGTCTATAGGGACGTATATTTATCTTTATTGAATCACAATAAAGACTTCACTCTTATTGAGGCTGTTGAATATTTACTAGAAGCAACAGGATATAGTGCATGGATTATGAGTCTAAAGAACTCGGAACGTTACCAAAAGAATATAGATACATTACGAGACCTGGTAACAACATTTAGTGATGAATACTACGCCGCAAATAAAGATGCGACATTGTTCGATATAGTAACAGCATTCACATTTGACATGTCGTCATATGTCAAAGAAGAAATACCGGACGGAGTAACTATAGCTACCATGCATGGTGCAAAAGGATTGGAGTGGGACTATGTATTCCTCCCTTCATTAGAGGAGAATTCATTCGGACTCATGGCTCTTGATGACCAAGATTACGAGAGTGAAAGACGACTAATGTACGTAGCGTTAACACGTGCACGTAAAGGGTTGTTTTGTACAAGTGCTCTTAGTCGTACGGTATCATATTCAGACCAACCATTAAACCCGTCTCAATTCTTACTAGAGGCTAAAATTCCAAAAATAACAGATAATAAATAGGAAGACTTGACATTTCAGTGTAAGTGTGTTATACTAATAATAGTAGCATCCTTACTTAACCTTTAACTTGCGTAGTAATACGCAAGCTATGAGCTAACGAAGTACGTATAGTGAATTTTGTTCACCTCCGATTTCTTTAGTCACTATTATAGGTGCAAATCCTATATAGCTCACCATTTTTCTGACCTCGTGATTGCGAGGTCTTTTTGTTTTAATCCGCTAAAAAATATGATATAATAAATGGTGAGAACGATGAAAGGAACAAATAAATATGCAAAACGAAAACTTGATTAAGGCTGTCACAGGTGCCAATAATGGCGAACTGTTACCGATAATGAAAGCGGCATATCAGCTTGACCCTATGCCACGTTATGAGCTCAGCAAGTTGGCTTATGATACCAATAACAAATTAGGATATGAATTATTTGATGACTATCACTATCCACGTTTAGTACGCGATGTATCTATGGTTACAAGGGCAATGTGTCTAAATGCGATTACCCCTGTAAACGAAGATAGTGATTTAAAAACACAACTAGATGCACAAATGAGACACGCCATCGCAGTCCAAAACGATAAATATGACGAAATAGTCTTACCAGCGCTTGGTGACGATGTCGCATATCCAGAGGCTTACAAAAGGTATTTGAAAGAATTAAACGGGTTTGATGCCAAAGCATTTCGAAAAGTAGTAGATAAACTTACAGAATTAAAAGATACAGACCCACAAGAATTTGCCAACTGGACAAGTCGTTTTGAGTATGTCGCGATATACGCTCATGAAAGGGACGCATTCAATAAACAGGTTGCAACATTGCACGAAATTGATGCTACACCTGAAGAACATGGAGATTTAATTCGCCCATATGATATCGCAAGAACAAATGCTCATAACGGATTAATCAACTTATTTAATAAATTAAACGAATTCGCATGGCGAAACGAGCTTTGCTTACCTTATCCTGCTCAAAAAATATTTGATAAGAGTAACCCTCTTGACAGAGCGCATGTTGCTGAGGTATTAATCAGACAGGAACCACTATTAGAATCTACACATCAGTTTTTGCTTAGTGAGCGAACTACAATAAGCGACACGGAACGATATAAGAAAATGTCGTTTTCAGAACTCTTAGACGTTGTTCGCACCCATCAGGAAGCTACCGAACTACAAACGGCTGTTGAAGATTTACAAATAAATAAAATAGAAAGGCGACTATAATATTGAGGATATTTTGGGACAAAGAGTCTTACGATAACTTTTACTGCGATGTTTTCATTACCGAAAACGACGAACTCGAAGTACACTACCTCGTGACAAACGAGTTCGATGCCAGGAAAGTCGAACGTGCTTGTAAAGACTCAGGATATAAATACACATTATATGATTTAGCTAAGGACACTACGCGCTTAGAAGAACATATGCGTCTCCAAATCCCGTCACTCGGACAAGATTCAATACTTGCCGAGTTTTTCGATTTGGACGATACTAAAGTTGCGGAGAAAAAAGATGTCTATATAGCTTATAACAGTTTACACTACGACCTTCAGATGTGGGATTTCTTCAAGAAAACCATACACTCAGGTCGCACATTATCTACACCCGCCACTCTTAGGAATCATTCAGATATGATTATTAGTGGTGTATATCCGCACGTTTCAACTATTGATTATGAGATGTACGGTAAACAAATAGACGCAGCCTATTTAAACGAAAAAATGATTGAGCGTGGCCGTGTTATTATAGGATTAAAAACCTTAGTGGGAATGCTAGGGGGTTCGATTATAGAATCCGAATCTAATAAAACAGGGCATTCTGAGGATGTATACGCAGATACACTTTACTGTATCAATGACGTATCCGAACTTAAAGACGTCGTATATCTTGGTTCAAAAATGGAAATCACTCAGAAAACACGTGAACATTTAATTGAAATGTACGAGTCATTAACTCGTAAAAATATTACACCAAATGCTTCAAGTGCAAAGTTTGTGGAAAACATTGTAGCCCCCGACGAACCTATTATCGACAACCCGGTCGTATCATACATGTACCCAGCACCACATATCGCAAAAGAAAATGGTATAGAACCTTTCGATATGTTAGAGTACTTCAAGGATTGGTACATGAGAAATGTTTATAATAGAGTTACAGCTAATAACCCCGAGGCCGCAAAACAACATTATGCGAAATTTATGAGTATTTATGAATTTTATGCGTCATTTAGAGGGAAGAACTGGAACGACTCATCGAGACATCTAATGAGATATAATATTCCTGCCGAATCGAAAACGAAAAGGCGAGAACTCTTAGATACATTTGGTACATATTTACCACTAATCGACCAGTACGGGGTGGACTCTAATACATATTTAAATTTCTCAACAGGAGGAATTCACGGGGCTGAAATATTCGGTGCCCAATTAGCTCAGGATAAAGCAAAAATCAAGGAGCTCCGCACCCAATATAAATATATTTCTAAAATCCCGAAAAAGACAGTATCGCAGTCACTCTTGAATTTGATTAAGGAACAATCCAGAGTTTCAGATACCGGTTACCCCGAAAAATTACTGCATGAAATCCCCTATCTATATAAAAAATCACATCAGACTGACGAAATACTACATGAAGATGCTTTTTCAGTCTTCCAGTATATACCTAAAGAGCGTAAGGAAAAACTAATAGAACGCTACAGGTATACATCTACATGTATGACGTTACACCAAGATTTCGCCGGTTACTATCCAATCCTCCTAATTAATCTAGGAGTGTTCTATGACGGTGTTGGTCGAGACGTCTATAGGGAGATATATGACCATCGTATAGCGGTTAAGGCCAAACTTAAAACTATCCCATTCGGCACACCGGAATGGCACGCTGTTAATATCGAGCAAGAAGGGTATAAGTTAATCTTAAATTCAGCTTCAGGCGTTCTTGATGGTTCATTTGATACAAATGTGCGTGCTAACAACAAAGCAGTCGCAATGCGCGCAATTGGTCAAATGATAACATCGATTATAGCCATGGCTATAGCTATAGAGGGTGGTAAAGTTCCATCATCAAATACAGACGGTATATATGTCTATGACATTTCACCCGAAATGAACCAAGCCATTTTAGATAGAGAATTACCAAAATTAATGGTAACAATAGACCCGGAGAATATATTCTTCGTATCGAAAGACGCCAATAACCGATTAGAATCGGATGAGAATGGTAAGATTGTTTCAGCCAAAGGTGGAACGCTAGCGGCATGGAACGGGGCAATGATTGATAGTAAATTAACACACCCAGCACTCATCGATAAGATACTTTCGATGTATCTCCAAAACGAAGATATAGTGAATAAAAAGATAGATAAGGACCTAATTAGAAAAGCGCTAAAAGAGTATAAACAGACCGCATCAAAACGAGAATTCGTCCAGATGGCATCTTGGGTTATGCGCCCAACGTCAGGGTCCCTTTTCGTCGACAGTAAAAACAATGTACACAAAGGTACGTTACGCGCATGGGTAACACGTGAGGGGATAAGAATGTCTCGATATAATGTAAAACAAGTGGAACCACGAAAACAAACGGACATGTTCGTAACTGAATTGCCAGATGATGCACCATTAGCCGAACCTGAGGTGCTGATTAGATTATCAAAAATTCTTGGATTACAAGAATTATGGAAACAATGGCCACAAATGATAACGGTCGCTGATTTTGAGAAATACAAAGAAGAACAAGTTGCTAAAGGCGCTAAGAAGACACCTTCAGTTCCAACTTTGACAAAAAGTAAAATCTCCAACCTCGAGGACTATATGCGCCTACATCTAGATAACTCGTCTATCATTAAGAAAACAGACGATGAGATTGAAGAAATCTACAATCAAATCGTAGACGAACACTATGTCGATATAGTTGTCGCAACGGCCGAAAAATGGACTAACGTAGTAAAACCATCATAATCCCGAATATTTTTCGGGATTTTTACTTTTGGGCTTGACAATAGACCAAAAGTATGTTATTATATATTTATAACAAATTGATATCATCCTTAAATACTGTTAGGATGATTATCAACTCCATACTAAAAAAATTGTCAACAACATACCTAAATTTTCTACCAAAATCACTTGACAAATACCTCTTAGTATGATATAATAAAAATGTACCTGAGAGATATCGTTTCGACATCATTTCTCATAAAATACTTGACAAAGACCAAGTATTGTGGTATAATAAATATATACGGACCTCCCGTTATCGAGGTTGGATATGTGACGATTGTCCGTAAAACAGAGTCGCCTAAGTGAGTCAGTCATTAGTTGAAACCTAATAGTTGAAACTTAATAAATAAAAAAAATAACAGAAAGGACGAACCGAAGGGTTAACAGCCTTGAATCACCATTGACTAACTGGACTTAGTAGTTGCATACTACGATTCGTACACACGTATAGGTTCCATAAAAATATGACAAATTCAATTACATTTGAAAGACCAATTTCAATTTACTCTGGTACAGGATATAACGGAGAACCGATTAAACGTTTAAACTTCACAGGAAGCGATATCGAAAATGTACCAGCAGGAGTTTTTACACTAAAAGTTAGCCGTTCTAAAAACCCAGAATTAGCAGGACAAGTTATTTTACAATACATGTCTTATCAATTAGCTGAAAACGGACCATGGTCTAGCCGATTACCACAACCAGTAACTATGGCAACACCATGCGAACAAGTTAAGGCTATGATTGTTGAATTATTCAGACAATATCCAACAGCGAGATTCTCAGTCAATATTAAAATTCCAGGAGAATTCTCTAACATCGAAACACCACAAGGGATGTACTCAATCTACGACTTCAAGAAAAACCCAGTAGATGGTAACGTTGGATACTACTTAGCTCATAACACACCAGCTAGGGTGACATTAGTTAGAGCAAACAATAAAGGAAATGATTACTTCCGAGTGTCATTGGCGACAGATTTATCACCTAACGAAATCTTCAAACGCGGTGGTCACGGTAAAGTTTGGGGAGAAGAAGAAGGTGTAGGTACTACTGTACAAAGTTTCGGTACACCGACATTCGATACACCAACATTTGACTCACCTGTAGCTGACTTTAATCAAGGTCAAGCTCCAGCATTCGGACAACCTCAAACTCCAGCATTCGGACAAGGTCAAGCACCAGCATTTGGTCAAGCTCCAACGTTCGGACAACCTCAAGCTCCAGCTTTCGGTGCTCAAGGACAAGCATTTGGTCAACCATTTGAAGCTCCAAACAATGGGTTTGGTACATCTGGATTCGGAAACCAAAATAACTAATTAAATACTAAACTAGGGGACTAAGTGTCCCCTAGTTTTGATGTTCTTATTCTCAGGAAAGGAATCGTCACTAGGCGATATGTGATTTATATGGAACGTGTCATTATTATGACCCGTGAGTTATATCTTAAAGAAATGCGATATATGCGCATGCTGAAACCCCTAATTGATGCGGGCAAGGTTCGTAGACTGCGAACAAAAGGTGCAGTATTGGAATTCATTGTTGATTTAACTCGTGAAGCGGGTGTAGATAAAAACTTTGAGAGCTACTTAGATGGTCCTGTACCACCAGGTACGAAACCAAGTGACCTATTCGATTATTTTATAATGCACAGTGAGCAAATTCCGCCATTGTACTTAGCATCAATTAAAGACGGTAAATACTATCATATAGAAAAGGTGACTCCGTCACGTTTTCGAGACTTTATCGAACGCATTGATGAAGACCATATTATTCCATACATAGGAGGTTCGAAACACTTATGAAATAATTACTCAAAATTAACCAAAGTATTCATAAAATGAAGGTTCTATGGTATAATATAAAACTAAAGAAAGGATTAGAGATATGACACAGATAACACGAGTGACTAACTGCTTATTATATGAAGATAAGAATAAACAGTTATATGAATATTTCAAAGAAATATCACCCCTCTTTACTTTCTTAGTACGTAGAACAATTCACCATTTGAAACACGGATTAAACGGTGAGAATCTTAGTCAATACAGAACAAGGTTAAAACAAGAGTACAACCTAACAAATAGATTCGCTAAAGCTGTTCTAATAACGGCTCAGAATTTATTAAAACTTTCATTAACATCAGGTAAATATTTACACTCCACATATGCTGATAAAATCAAGAAAGTAAATGCTAAAATAATTAAAACAAAAGCAATTTTGAATAATCCGAAAACAAAGAACAGTAGGATTAAAAATCTCAAAA
>ERZ772799.882-NODE-882-length-11359-cov-3.481688_pt1 | contig 11359 bp, 9 predicted proteins | sample MGYA00511345_ERZ772799 | MGnify/ENA primary metagenome ERZ772799 (study PRJEB29015, sample SAMEA2738037) | human oral metagenome | biome: human oral; feature: human-associated habitat; material: saliva | place: China | collected 2238 ... | reverse complement strand
CAGGCGTGGTGTGACTCCCAGGCCCCGTATTTCAAGGATTTGTGGGATGAGCTTGAGGTTTCCTACGATGATTTCATTCGGACAACCGAACCTCGCCAGTATCGCGCCGTGCAGTATCTTTGGGAGCGTATGCGCGATTCGGGCTATATCTATAAGGGCTCGTATGACGGGTGGTATTGCGTTCATGAAGAGACGTACTTCACCGAGACACAGGTAGAGAAGGCCGATGAAGAGCAAGGGACAAAAGGACAGCATCTATGCCCCGACTGCCATCGTCCGCTTGAGCGTGTGACGGAAGAGTCGTGGTTCTTTAAGCTTTCCGAGTTCCAAGACCGCCTTCTTAAACTGTACGAAGAACACCCCGAGTTCGTGGAGCCTGATTTTCGTCTCAATGAGGTCCGTTCCTTTGTGGAGTCGGGACTTCAGGACGTATCCGTTTCTCGTACAAGTTTTGACTGGGGAATTCCCGTTCCCTTTGATGAAGGCCATGTTACCTACGTGTGGTTTGATGCGCTGCTCAACTACTATACCGCGGTTGGGTATGGCGATGATTCTCCGGAGGCGGCTGCCTTGCGCGCGCGTTTCTGGCCTGCTCAGATGCACGTTGTAGGCAAAGACATCATTCGTTTTCACTGTGTTATCTGGCCGGCAATGCTTATGGCTCTTGGCGAGAGCGTGCCTGAGCGCGTATTTGCCCATGGTTTTCTCAACGTACGGAACTCTGAGACCGGTGCGATAGAAAAGATGTCAAAGTCGCGCGGCAATGCCATTGCACCCGAGGATGTCGTAAAGCTTTTGGGCGTTGAGGGGTATCGCTATTACTTCATGACCGACGTGGTACCCGGTGAAGATTCCGGCATTTCCTTTGAGCGCATGGAGCAGGTTTATAATGCTGACCTTGCAAATAGTTGGGGTAATTTGGTTTCTCGCTCGCTTAATATGAGCGACAAGTACTTTGCAGGGTGCACGCCTCACGTTGACGGTGCGCTCATCTCTGATAAAAATCCCTTAAAAGCAATGGCTGACGGTATCTATGAGCGTTACGCCACCTGTATGGATCATATGAACTATGTGGGAGCCAAAGATGTGGTCATGGAGCTTGTCCACGCCGCCAACCACTACATTGAAGAGTCCGCGCCCTGGAACGTGGCAAAAGATCCTGCGCGCGTGAGCGAGCTTGCGGAAATCATTTACTCGCTGCTGGAGGCCATTCGTATCAGCGCTCATCTTTTGATGCCCTTTATGCCTACGACATCGGCTGAGGTACTCCGCCGCATGAGTTTGGGTGAGGATGAGATAACTTCATGCGCGCTTGAAAAAGATTGTACGTGGGGCAAGCTTTCCGGCGGACTTGCCGTTACCAAGGGAGAAGCACTGTTTCCCCGTCTTGCTTCTGCAAAATAAAGGTGAGCGAGAAGTGACGTCTGCCGCGCAAGATGCAGCCTCATGGTTGGCTAATCCTCGTGCAACGCGTGAGACACTGGAAGCCTTTGGACTTGCCACAAAGCATCGGTTGGGTCAGAACTTTTTGGTGGAAGACAACATCATTCGCAAAATCATCCGGCTTGCCGAACTGACCTCAGACGATGTGGTTTTGGAAGTAGGGCCCGGGCTCGGAACGCTTACGGTAGCAATGCTTGACTACGTTCGTGCAGTCTGTTCGATTGAGGCTGACCGCGAGCTTGAGGGCGTGCTTGCAACAACGTGTAAAGAGCCGCATCAGGACTCCTTTGTTTTGTGCATGGGAGATGCCCTGAAAGCAACGCCTCAGCTGGTGGGGGATGCGTATGCTTCGCTTGGGGTGTTTGCAGACGTAGACGGTAAGGAAGAAAGCGGGGCTTTGATTGGTCCCAATAAGTTTGTTTCCAATTTACCCTATCAGGTGGCAGCCACTCTGATCCTTCTATTTTTTCAGGAATTTGCAACGCTTGAGCAGGCTGTCGTTATGGTGCAAGCCGAGGTTGCCGATCGTATTGCGGCAAAGCCCGGTACCAAAGCGTATGGCGCATATACCGCCAAGCTTGCTCTCTATGCACAGGTCTCCGGCCGCTTTGAGGTAGCGCCAGGTAATTTCATGCCACCTCCGCGCGTCAATTCCGCCGTCGTGCGTCTTGAAAGAGCTCCCATGACAGATCCTTCGGGCACCAGCGTATTGACATCCGAGCAGCTTTGCTGGGTCGCACGCGTCATTGATGCGGCGTTTGCGCAGCGCAGAAAAACCATCCGTAACTCTATGGGCGCTTCGGGATTTAAAAAAGATACACTAGAGAGAGCGCTTCTCGCCGCACATATAGAGCCTACCGTTCGCGCGGAAGCGTTGGGAGTGAAGGATTTCGTGCGCCTTGCCATGGCGCTGGCAGAAGGAGGGGCGTATGGGGAAGAAACCGCATTTGTCCATGGCCGACGTTGATGCGTTAACGTTTGAAGACGGCTGTCTATTTCACGATATTCGTGGTCGTGCCCATGAAGCGTCCGCCCCACTTGCTCCTCTTGCTGATACCCATGGACACCTGGGATCTTTGGAAGACCATGATGCGGCTCTGTCGCTTGCGCGTGCGGCTCTTGCGGGCGTGCGACTTTTGGTGTGCCCCATTGATCCGGCGTTTGCACATGAGTTTCCGGATACGTGGAAAGATCCTCAGGCACTGGAGGCGTGGTTTGGCAAAACCATTGCAAAAGCCCGCGAATATCTTGAGCGCTTTGCAGAGTGCGGTCTCGTGCCGCCAACGTTTGCGGGTGCATACGAGAATGTTTCGGAACTTCTCGAAAATGTTTTCGTCATTGCGGGTGCACATCCCTATTCGGCGGCTGATTTTGACGATGACGCCCGTGCGCGCATGGAGCGGTTGCTTGTATGTGAGCGTACGCTTGGTGTAGGTGAGATTGGGCTTGATTTTGGGCCGTATTGTGAGGTTTGTGAGGAAGCTCAAGTACGTGCTTTTCGGGCGCAGCTTCGTATGGCACATGAGCATCGTTTGCCCGTAGAGCTGCATCTTCGCGACGGAGAAGGCAATACCCACGCACATGATGTGGCACAAACCATTCTTGAGCAGGAAGGTGTCCCTGAGGCCGGCTGCGATCTGCATTGCTTTACTGACGGCGTGGAAGTTATGGCACCCTTTGTGGAACTTGGCTGTTATGTCGCATTCGGCGGAGCGGTAACATTTAAGCGCTCGGAAGATATCCGGAGTGCCGCACTGGCCTGTCCAAGTGCGCAGATACTTTCGGAGACGGACGCGCCTTACATGGCTCCCGAGCCCTTGCGCGGCAGTGAGTGTGAGCCTGCAATGGTGGCGTTTTCCGCAGAACTTCTCGCCCGCATACGTGCCGAAGCCGGTGTGGCTTCAAAACAAGAAACCTACGATGCGCTTTGGGTCAATGCGCGGCGCCTGTGTGGTTTGGATTGATGATGCAAAAGCTATTGGTAGTTGAAGACGACCAAAAAATCAGAGATGAACTTGTGACGCTATTGCAGCGCAATGGGTATGAGGCTTGTGCGCTTACGTCGTTTGTCGATGTTCCCGGGCAAATTTTACAGTCCGGTGCCGATTTGGTTCTTTTGGATCTCAATTTGCCGGGAGTGGACGGACAGCACGTATGTCGAGAAGTGCGACAAAAGAGCAACGTTGCCATTATTGCAGTAACCAGCAGAAACTCTGATCTTGATGAACTTATGATGCTCTCTTTGGGCGCCGACGACTTTGTGGCAAAACCGTATAATACGCAGATTTTGCTGCTCCATATTGCAACGGTACTTCGTCGCGTTGGCGTAGCGGCAGAACCGTCAGCCGAAATTACGCACGGTGGCGTCACTCTTGATACCGCAGCCTGTCGCGTTCATGCGGCGGGAGGAAGCGCGGAGTTAACCAAAAACGAGTTGCGGATACTGGCAATTTTGATGCGCAACGCCGGCACCGTTGTGTCCCGTCAGCGCATTCAAGAAGAGCTTTGGCAGTCAGATGAGTTTGTCGATGACAATACGCTCACGGTTAATGTGAGTCATCTGAGGCAGACGCTTGCCGGCATTGGTGTGGAAGAGTATGTGAGTACGCGGCGTGGCCTTGGATATATCGTCATATAGGCATACGGTTCTGCTGGTTGTGTGGTGCGCAAACATGAATTTTTTTATCTATCTCAAAAACCGAACGATTGCCATACTGGCAATCCTTGCGATGTCGATAGCGCTTTTTGCCACGTTGTATATAGCGGGTGTTACACCATTTATCATTTGGTACAGCATCTGTTTAATCGTAATCGTGGCTTTTGTCGGTCTTATCGCCGATTATCTTCATCGGTTTGGCTTTTATAAAAGACTTTCGCAAGATCTTAAGGCCATGGACGTCCACGCTTTTTTAACGCCTTCAATGTCTGCCGCACCTACCACCTATGAAGAGCAGCTTTTTTACGAGGCGCTGAAAGCCATGTCTAAATCAATGGCAGACCGGCTTGCAAAGAATCGTGCGGCATCGCGAGAATACCGTGAATATATTGAGATGTGGGTACATGAGATAAAAACTCCTATTTCCGCAGCTCACCTAATTGCACAAAACAATCCCGGACAAGCAACCGATGCCATGGACCTTCAGCTTTCTAAGGTGGAGTCCCTTGTTGAACAGGCTCTTTTTTATGCACGGGGAGCCGCTCTTGATAGAGACTTCTCCATTCGTTCGGTGCGCCTGGAAAGTGTCGTGAGAGCCGCACTTCGTGCCAACGCACGCGCTCTGATTGATGCGAGCGTTGCACCGCACCTCGAGCATCTTGCATATTGCGTCAAAGCAGATCCCAAGTGGCTTGAATTTATTTTGAGCCAACTGCTCATCAATGCGGCAAAATATCGGCGAGAAGATATTGCTCCCGGAGAGGCGGAAGTTAAAATATCCGCAGATCAAAAAGAAGTTTCTGCAGGAACGTATGTGACAAGTCTTACCGTTTTTGACAACGGTATCGGCATTCCCGCACAAGATATCCCTCGGGTCTTTGATAAGGCATTCACGGGAGAAAATGGCCGCAAATATGCCAAGTCAACCGGCATCGGATTGTATCTGGTTCATCAGCTGTGTACCAAGATGGGACTTTCCGTGTCCGTATCGTCTGAGGTGGGTGTGGGAACTGCGGTTACCATTACGTTTAGCGAGAGCATGGCAGATCTTCTCGCACGCTAAACGTCTCTTTCCCAAAGCTCATCCGTTTGGTGATCGGATCCTATGACAAAGGTATGATGGCCGAACTTTTTGAAACCAAACTTGGCATAGAGAGCTTTTGCAGGCTCGTTGTGTCCCCAAACGCCGAGCCATGCGCGTGTTTTACCCAACTTTTGGGCTTGCGTAAGGGCAAACGACATGAGGAGAGATCCAAGACCCTGGCCCTGATAGGAAGGCAGCAGGTAAATGCGCTGTACCTCAAGGGAGTCTGCACGCTGTGCTTCGGTTTGTGCGTATCCGACGCTTAACTTAAGGTATCCCACAACCTCACGGTTGACTTCAATAAAATAAAAGGCAGCTTCAGGGTCCGCAAGTTCTTGTGCGAGCGTATCCGAGCCGTACGCATCTTCGACGTAATCGGCGAGATCGTCGGCGGTCTTGAAAGCCAAGAAGGTATCGACAAAGGCATTGATGCTGATACGCTGTAAAAGCGGCAGTTCATCTGCGTGTACGGGGCGTATGGTTACGCAAGATTCATCAATTCTTTCAGGCATGCTGTCAATACCGGAGGTTTTGCGTACCTTGTTGAGGTCAAGCGACATCAGATGGTGCTTAACGCCAAAGTGCGTAATCGGTTTGTCCGTTTGAGCGACCTCAAAGCCCTCACGGCGGTATACGGCTTCCGCACTAACCTGAGCTTCTACAAGAAGCGTCGAGGAGCCGGTGTTTTCTGCCAGATAGGCAATGGTATCGCGTAAGAGTTTGCTGCCAATACCGCATCCCTTACGGCGCGAGCACACACGGCCGATCGTCGGTTGAGGATATACGACACCTGGATCAAGTATGCGCAGATAGGCAGCAACACTCTTCTCGCCCTGCGTCTCTTCACCTTGTGGAGTATCCAGATAAAAAACGTGTGTAGCACGATAGTCGAGGCCGTCTAAATCGTTGTAGACAATTTTTTGCTGAGCAATGAAGGTTTCCGCCCTGAGAGAAAGAATCTCGTAGAGTTCTTCCGCACTCAACTCACCGAATCGTTTGATTACAAGCTCCATAGCAGCTCCCGTATGGTCGCCATTTGTTTATCCTATTATGGCGCAAGCAATGTGATAAAACCGTAAGGTTTTTGTAAGGTGTATCGATGGCTTTGTGGATGCGCCCGTGTGATGATAAAGACATTCGTACGCGAGAAGAACGTCTTGTTCAAAGGAGACATCTCATGCCCAATAGCCCCATTGCCCCTGCCGGTGCTCATATGCAGCAGACAGCTCAGCCAACTCACAACTCTGCTTTACCGAAGTTTGTACTGGTATGTCAGAATCTTGAGAAATATTACGGAGCGAGAAACAACATCACCAAGGCACTCGACGGCATCAATCTATCCGTTCAACGCGGTGAGTTCATTGCCATTATGGGGCCTTCGGGATCCGGTAAGACAACGCTTTTGAATTGCATCTCCACCATCGACCAGCCGACGGCAGGACACATCTTCGTTGACGATCAAGAGATTACCAGCCTGCGTGGGCGTGACCTTGCAACGTTTCGCCGCGATCGTTTGGGCTTCATCTTTCAGGACGCCAATCTGTTGGATACGCTGACGGCTCGGGAGAACATTGCACTCTCGCTGACCATCGGCCACGTGAGCGCCAAAGAGACGCTTCAGCGCGTGGAAGAAGTGGCGCATCGCCTGGAGATATCCGAGGTTCTCGACAAGTTCCCGCACGAGATGTCCGGTGGCCAGCGTCAACGCGTTGCTGCGGCTCGCGCAATCGTCACCAACCCCTCGCTCGTGCTGGCGGACGAACCTACGGGTTCCCTTGATTCCAAGAATGCCCGCGCTCTGCTTGAGAGCTTTGAGGGTATGAACCGCACGGGAGCTACCATTGCCATGGTTACCCACGACTCATTTGCAGCTTCCTATGCGCACCGTGTGGTCTTTATCAAAGACGGTCGTATCTTTAACGAGATCGTTCGTGGCGAGAAGGGCCGTAAGCAGTTCTTTGATGAGATTATGGACGTTGTTTCCTTCCTGGGAGGGGAGGGCGCTGATGTACGCTAAAATTGCTCTTGGAAATGTACGTAAGTCCATCCGTGACTTTAGTGTTTATTTCTTGACGCTTGCGATAGGTGTGGCGCTCTTTTATGCGTTCAATTCCATCACACAACAGACGGTTGTCTTAAATCTCAGTGATGACAGCCGCGCCATCGTGCAACTACTGGCCGGGGTTATCACGGGCGTTTCGGTATTTCTTGCCATTGTTTTAGGCTTTTTGGTTGTCTATGCAAATCGTTTTTTGATCCGCCGCCGCAAACATGAGTTTGGCATGTATCTCACCTTAGGCATGACACGACAAGATGTTTCAAAAATTATCGTGTTAGAGACGTTAATTGTTGGCGTGTTGGCGCTTGCGGTTGGACTTGTTGTGGGTGTTTTTGGCTCACAGCTGATGACCTATGCCACGGCACGTCTTTTTGACGCGCAGATTAAAGAATTTACCTTTGTCTTTTCCGCACATTCATGTATTTCAACCATTGTGTACTTCACCATTATGTTTGCGGTGTCACTTCTTTTTAATGTCGTGACGATTTCACGCTACAAGCTTATTGATCTTATCGATGCCGATAAGATGAGTGAAAACATAAAAGTCAGAAATCTTGCTGTTTCCGTCGTTCTGTTTATTGCCTCACTTGTTATCATCGGCATTTCATATCGTATGTTGCTGCATAACGGCATGAGAAAGATGGACGGAGAATTTGCGGGCGCAACGGCTTTGGTGTCTGTAGGAACGCTGCTCTTTTTCTTTTCGATGTCGGGGTTTTTGCTTCGCTTTGTGCAATCAAGGAAGAGTTTTTATTTTCGCGGTTTGAATGCTTTTACTCTGCGCCAGTTCAACAGCAGGGTAAATACGGCGTGGCTTTCCATCTCGATGGTGTGCGCCATGCTCTTTATTGCCATTTGTGGCTTTTGTTCGGGTTTCTCGCTTGTTGAAGCGATAAATGCACAATTCAGAGCCATTACTTCGGTTGATGCAACGCTTTCCATGACCGTCAACCACAGCATGGATCCCAAAAGCATATCCGTGACGGACTTAAATGAGCTTGCCCGCTCCCGCTATTCCAAATGGGATTCTTTGGTGGATACTTCTACTCAGGTTGACTTTTATATGGTTAAAGATTCTCGTGGTGCGGTTGAGTTGAACTTTGGGGTATTTGCAAAACATGCCGGTGTCAACCCAAGCTCTATTTATCCCGGGTATGTAGACGATGATATGGTGGGATCTCTGCCCGTTCCCATTATTACGGCTTCGCAATATAACCGTATACGGCAAATAAACGGGCTGTCTCCGGTTGACTTTGGCCAAGACGGATATCTCGTCTGGACCACTTCAAATGCCAAAGTGATAGATTTCTGGAAGAAGTATTCACAGGACAACAAGACACTTGATCTCTATGGTACGACGTATCATTCGGTTGCCGGCGGCTATGATGATCAGCTCCGGATGCCCGGCAGTGTAGGTGAGCATTCTGCAACAGGAACATTGGTCGTCTCTGATAATGCTCTGCCCAAAGAAGCTTCTCCGGAGAGTTCGGTTCTTTTCGTCAACTACGCTCAAACAAAAGACGCGGGCGAGAAGACCCTTCAAGATGCCAAAAAGACCGCTTTTGGTAACGGCATTCTTCTCGGTGATGAAGATAAAGACGAGTGGGCAGTGCTGAATCTCTCCTCAACCAAAGAGACTGCGGAAAGAACCAGTCTTATGACGGCAGCCGTTACCTATCTTGCGCTGTATATTGGCTTTATCCTGCTTATTGCTTGCGCCTCAATCTTTGCCCTGCAGCAGCTCTCTGAAGCATCGGATAACGTGCGCGCGTATCGGGTTCTGGCAGAGCTTGGTGCTGAGAGAAGCACGACAAACAGAGCGCTGTTCATTCAGATTGGTGTTTATTTCCTCTTGCCTTTGATCGTTGCGAGTGCCCATGCGTTTGTGGCGCTTTCAATTGTGGCGGATGTGGTTTCTATTGTAGGGGGTATCAATATCGTCTCTTCGTTAGTCGGAACGATTGCATTGGTGCTTGCGGTATATGGCGGCTATTTCCTGCTGACCTATTTCACGGCGCGCAGCATTATCTTTAGGGGCAATCGCAGGATCAGCTAAAGAGACGCATGTGGAAGCAGCTACGCTCTTGACTTCTTGCGGTGGCAGATAAAACGGACGGATATTCAACTTTTGAATATCCGTCCGTTTCGTTTGGCGTCCCACTTAGGTAGAATGGTTACCGGTAGAATGATACCGCGCGTACGCCGCGCTTCCCGTCAAACGTATGGAGCTACAGGAGGAATCATGGGTCTTTGGTCCAAGGTCAAAAATGTGTTCGTGTCTGCCAACGATGACGAGACACCGCAGAAGGCCACGTTTACGACACGGGAGAACACCGTATATGCCCCCTGTTCAGGTGTGTTGGTGAGCGTGCAAGAGGTTCATGATGAGGTAATCTCAAGCGGTCTTTTTGGCGAAGGTTACGGCATTTTGCCCGTTGGCCTTGACTGTATCTACGCTCCGTGTGACGCTCGCGTAACCGCTACCAATGTAACCAACCACTCAATTGGCCTGACCACCGAGAGCGGTATTGAGATTTTGGTTCATATTGGCGTGGATACCGTCAAGATGAACGGTAAGGGTTTCAAGCGTTTTGTACATGCAAATGACAACGTTAAAGCCGGAACTCCGCTTATCGCATTTGATTCGTTGGGCATTGAGTCTGCCGGATATGAAAACGTGATTGTCATTACCGTCACCAATGCGGATGAGTTTGGCCATATCGATTTGGTCGGGGAGTCGGGCACACTGGTAGGCGGCCGTCCTTTGGTCAAGCTTGGCGATCCCATCCTGCACGTTTCACGCTAGAGTTCGGCTTTTTTGCCCCGTTAGGAGTTTTTATACATGCTTCGCGTTTCCAAAGCCATTCTGCACGTCTTTGATTTTGAGACGGGCACAAAGCACTTTTCTGACACCGCTTTGGATCTGGAGGATAGGCAGACGCGCTCGTATGTACAGCGCCGTCTTCGCAAGATTACGTCCAATCCGGAATCTCGCCACGGTGAGTTTGCCGAGAAGAGCAACTTTGCGGGCGGGCTTCAAGAATATGCACACGGCGATTTTGGATTCGTGGAGTTCTCCGCACAGATTGCCCAGTGGTTTTGGGAAAATCTTCGCAAGGTTGATGAAACCGAGCAGTGCGATCTTTTGGTGGCGGACTATCTCAACACCGATGCCGCAACATCTGCGGATACTGCAGATGAGGCGAGCGTCGGCGCCGACGCCGAATCCCACGATCGCCACCGCGTAAAGGCAGGCTATCGACAGCAAGCTCAGGACGACGCGAACAGTCAGATCGGCCGACATGTAGACTGCCGGGCGAAGCGGCGTCGCGCGGAACCTCCTGAGAACTCCTGTCTCTCGCTGCGTCACGAGATCGACGGGAAGGATGATAATCGCCGCGATGGCGATGACGATGCAGGGAAAAGCCGTGACGTTCGCGTCAAGGAAGCCCTGGCCGCCGAACTCCTTTTTCGGGTCGTTCCCGAATATGAGTCCCATGATCAGCATGAACGCCGGAGCGAAGGCGATCATGAACACGACGTTCGCCGGCTCGCGCAGCGTGCGCAGGGCCGTGGTCTTGAGAACTTTTGTGAAGACGCGCATGTCAGTTCCCCTCCCTCATCGCGCGGCCCGTCAGGGCGAGAAAGACGTCTTCAAGAGAGGCTTTCGACGTTTCAATCTCTTCGACCGCCGCCCCCGCGCCCTCTATGGCGCGAACGGCCTCGCCGGGGAATCCGCCGGCGGAATGAAGCCTCACGGTCAGGCCATCGATCGATGCATTCGAGATTCCGGCGATGTTCGCAAGCGTTTCGGGCCTGACCGGCCGGTCGGTCTTCAGGGTCACGAGGCTCGCGCCGCCGAGCCCGGCGACGAGGCCCGCGACGGTGTCTAGCGCGATGATCCGTCCGCGATCGACGATCGCGACCCTGTCGCACAAGGCCTCCGCTTCCTCCATGTAATGGGTGGTCATGACCACCGTGCACCCGGCGTCCCGGATCGAGCGGACCACGTCCCACATCGCCAGCCGCGCCTGCGGATCCAACGCCGTTGTCAGTTCGTCGAGAAAGACGATCTCCGGCCGGCTCACAAGCGCGAGCGCGATCGACACCCGCTGGC
>ERZ772799.880-NODE-880-length-11361-cov-2.889616_pt1 | contig 11361 bp, 8 predicted proteins | sample MGYA00511345_ERZ772799 | MGnify/ENA primary metagenome ERZ772799 (study PRJEB29015, sample SAMEA2738037) | human oral metagenome | biome: human oral; feature: human-associated habitat; material: saliva | place: China | collected 2238 ... | reverse complement strand
TATAGACAATCTCATGACCGTCACCTTCATCATACTTAGGCAGGTTCTTAAACTCATGTTTCCAGCCGGTAGCTTCACTAAGCGTAGCATCCTGTTTTTCTTTGCCGTCTGCAAACAACTTAACATTTACAGAGTCCTTAGCTTTGCCTACCCACTTCTTCATTACATTAACCGAAGTTTTTTCAGTATTAGTGTTCGTTACAGTAAATCCTGAAGCCATATCACCGCTAATTTTCGACTTATAGCCTGCTATACTATCTTCCTTAATCGTATATTCAATCTCTTTTCCGTCTTTATACTTTTCTAAATCTTTAAATGTATACTTCCATTCATTTGTCTTGCTTAAAACAGCAGAAGCAACCTTCTCATTACCTGCATAAAGGTGTATAGTGGCAGAAGTTCCTTCCGGTCCTACCCATTTCTTTGTTACGGATATATCCCTCATCTCTATATTGGTAATAATATAGCCGTCTTTCTGTGACCCGTTTATTTTGCTTTTGTATCCGTTCGGAATATCCTCTTTAACAGTATACTGTATTTCTGTTCCATTCGGATTATATTTATTCAGGTTTTCAAATTTATCCTTCCAGTTATTCGTGCTGTCTAAGATAACGCTATTTCCAGTATCGGCACCATCTGCGTATAAATACACTTTAACTTTATCAGTCTCTACTCCTACCCATTTCTTTTCCACTGATACGGACATGGTTTTTTCCTTATCTATAATGGTTTTCTTTGCTGTTTTTGTCACAGGGTCAAAATCCGAAGAGGAAACATCCATATCTGCAGCTAAATCATACCCTTCCGGCGCCTTTGTCTCATGGATTTTGTAATCATCATGAAGCAACCCACCTATCTTTGCATATCCATTCGCATCCGTTTCAACTGTCCCTACAGTTTTTCCGGAACGTACACGAATAATATCGAAGGTTGCACCCTTTAGCGGACTCCCTGCAGGGTTCATTTTATTAATTTCAGGAGAATAGGTGTACCCCTCTCCCGAGCCTCCTGCTTCAATTATTTGATAAGTAACACCGTGATTGTAATTTTGACCGTTATTTGTAAAGGTTGCTTTATTTTGGAATTTCTCACCGGCAATCGGCTTATACGGTATTTTCACACGATATTCTAACAACAGCCCTTTCCCTGCGGGTGCGTTGCCGATGTCAAAAGTAAATTTGGGTCCGTCATATGTAATCTTATCTTTATAATGTTCTGTTACATCTGTTTTATTCTTTAACTCCAAACCGGTTCCACCGTAGGTCAACTCCCATTTGCCCTCGTAAACTTTTAAACTTCCCTGAATGTAACTTACACCCGGATCCAAAAGTTCATCTACAACTTTAGCATTTACAAACGCCTCATTCTTCTGGTTAATCTTAATTTGATAAATCCCTACCGTGCTATCCTGACTCCACATCCAACCCGCTTTAAGGATAGGCAGTAATTCTATTGTCTTTGGTTTATAGTGAAGTTCTCCGGCAGGTATCGTTTCTCCGTTTACAGCCAAATTAACAGGAATAGTTTTCTCTGTATTATGAACCTTATTATCAATCTGTGCATTGAAGAAGAATTTACCTTGCAAATCAGATTTTTCTTCAACATACTTAGTATATGTCAATATTACCTTAGTCGGATTGCCATCTACTAACTTTCCGTTAGCAACAACATTACTCCCATCTTTAATTTGAAAAGTACTCGGTGATGCCGGTACGATTCCTGCAGGTAAAGTAATTGTCGTCGTATCACCATCATGAACTGTATTATTCGGCAGTTTATAATTAACATTAATGCGAAACGGTTGCCACGCAGCTATAGTCCCTGTCATAGGACTCCCATCGATTTTCGCAATCGAGGCACTTGTAATTACATTACTGCCCAGCTCTGCTGCATGAGCAGGGGCATGTAGCCCTTGTAACATAAAACTCACTATCATCAACAACGACAGGATCACACCAAAGTATTTTTTACTTTTCATAAACTTGTTTTCCTTTCTTGAAATTCCTTTAAAGCCTCATATTTATTCACACTTGCTTACAACTGACAGTTTCTAAATTCCAATCGAATCAAAACCCTCTATACTTTTCATTAAATACTCAATTAAAATCTATAACAATTTTTCTCTTTTTAATTATATACTGTATCTTTAATTTTGCAATCAAAAGTCAATCTTTTGTTTATATTAGCAAAATCAAATTGTTATTTATACCATTTTGATTTATACTGATTCACTCAATCAAACTCCGTTCCTGATTCACAAGCTCTTTCACAAAATCTGTTGCCGGTTTTCGAAGGATCTCTGCCGGGGTTCCATACTGTTGTATTTCTCCGCATTCCATGACCAACATCTTTGTTCCAAGCTTTAACGCTTCTTCAATATCATGGGTAACGAAAAGAATCGTAATACCGGTTTCTCTATGGATTTTCATAAGTTCGTTCTGCAGCTGCCGTCTTGTAATTGCATCCACCGCACCAAAAGGTTCATCCATTAAGAGAATATCCGGTGATGCTGCAAGTGCCCTTGCGATGCCCACTCTCTGCTGTTGTCCCCCGGAAAGCTCCGAAGGATACCTTTCTTTCATAGAAGGCTCAAGCCCAACTATTTTCATCCACTTGTTAACTGCCCCCTCAATTTTCTCTTTGTCTTTTTTGTTGAGAAATCTCGGTACATATGAAATGTTTTCCTCAATTGTCATATTCGGAAACAAGACATTTCCTTGAATTACATACCCTATACTTCTGCGGAGTTCAATCATGTCCTTATCTCTTATATTCTCTCCGTTTACCAGAATGTCGCCCTTCGTTGCCTCATACAGACCGTTAATCATCTTAAGGGCCGTTGTCTTTCCGCATCCGGATGAACCGATAAGTGTAACAAATTCTCCTCTTTCAATTTTTAAATTCAAATCAGGAATTATTACTGTATTTCCGTATACTTTTCTAATGTGACGGAATTCTATTGCTGTACTCATATTTCCGTTGCTCCTTGTATTTATCCTGTTGAAATATATTTACGGTTAATCTGCCTTTTACTTTAGCAATCCCTTTTTTAAAAGGAAAGCTTTTGCCACAGCTGCCGGTTCTTTCTTCTCTGTTTCCACTTCATAGTTCATCCGCTGCATATCCGTTTCAGTGATAATTTTATCAAATTTCTTAAGCACTGTGCTAAGCTTTGGATATTTATCAAGTGTTTCCTTTCGTACTACAATTCCACACTGATAAGAAGGATACATTTTCTTATCATCCTCAAGAACCGTAACATCAGCTCGTGCAAGCTGACCGTCCGTAGTATTCACCGGCATAATGTCTATCTTTCCACTGTTTATTGCACGGTACTTAAGTCCCATATCCATATCACTTGTAGACTTAAAGGAGAGCCCGTAGGTACTGCGGAGTTTATCGTAACCGTCCTCCCTCTGAAAGAAGTCATATTCTGCACCGAATACGAGTTTTCTGCTCAACTTTTGTAAATCGGAATAAGTCTTGATTTTATACTTCCTAGCAAGCTCCTTACGAATAGCAATTCCATAAGTGTCATTGAAGCCGAGCATCACTTCCCATGTGAGCCCGAGTTTCTTCTGATATTTTTCCTGAAGCCTATTGAACAGTTTCTCGGAATAAAGTTCCTTATTCTTTAATACTGTATTCCATCCTGTTCCAGTATATTCCGGGTATAAGTCGAATTCTCCTCTCTCTATTGCAGGTTCAATATTTGAGGTTCCTCCACCTACTCCCTGTGTGAGATTCACACGAAAACCCGTGTCCTGCTCAATCACAGCCTTAAGCATTTCTCCTAAAATATATTGCTCTGTCATTGGTTTTGTGGCGATACGAATAACCTTAGTTCTTTCCTTAGGAACAAAAATCCCTACTAGAAGACATATTATAATTATCCCGATAATCAGTACCAAAGCTCGATTCTGTTTCTTTGACTTTTTTCCGCGTTTAAGTATATTTGTTTCAATAAAGCCCAGTAATGAATCTGTTATAAGTGCCAAAAGAGCTATCAGCAAACTCCCTGCAACAGTCATAGCTCCATTATTTGTGGTAATACCGCGATAGATTGCTACACCAAGACCACCGGCACCTATAAAAGAAGCAATTCCCGCAAGTGCAATAGTCATAGTTACCATGTTTCTAATCCCTGATATAATCACCGGCATTGCCAGCGGCAGCTGCACATGAAACAGAATCTGCTTTCCCGTACTGCCCATACCCTTTGCCGCTTCCAGAATATTCGGATCAACATTGTTCATGCCTGTATAAGTATTCCGCACCATCGGAAGAAGTGCATAAACAGTAAGGGCAATCACCGCAGTTACATTGCCTACCCCGGAAAATGGAATCAGAAAACCCAGCATAGAGATTGAGGGAATCGTGTATAGGAAATTTATTACACTCAGTGCAGGCTTTGCACTTCTTTTGTATTCACTGATTAAAATTCCCACAAGCCCTCCAAACATAATAGCAATCAGAATCGCTGCCATAGAGATTTCTAAATGCTCTATGAGAAGTTTTCCAAAAAAGTCCCATTTAGTTTTAAATAAAAGCAGTACTTCCTGCAACATATTTTTCCTCCTGAGTCCGACCCCAAACAGCAGAATTCCTACAATAACAAATGGTATATTCCAAAATTCCGAAATACCTACATAAAAAAATCTTATTCATAAAAAAATCTTATTCTCAGATATAACTATTCTATCCCATTCACTGCATTATAAACATCTGACATTGCTAAGAAGATAGAAAAGGAGCTGCACTAATAGTGCTAATGAATTTTTTCTTTATCAACATTATTTAACAAAGAACAGAAAAAGCCCTTGAACGTCTTATATGTGAGGTGATTCCAAAGACTCAAGTGGGCTTTTTCTGTTTTATCAATAGTTTTAAATTTTATTTCACTCTAACTTTCTTCGTCAGCGACCACATACCGTAGTATGTTTTGCCTTTGACAATTTTATATGCTCTTACCTTAACATAATAATATTTCTTCGTTTTAAGCTTTTTAATTACCTTGGCGGTCTTAGTGCTTGTCGTGTATTTCCATTTTCCGGATCCCTTTTGCTTATAGGCAATTCTATATTTTACTCCGCCTCTCACCGCACCATATCCTACGGTTATTTTTCTCTTTCCTGCCTTTGGCTTCTTAACAGCAACTTTGGCAGGATTTATTTCGAAGGTCTTCGTTATAGTTCCTGTAAAATGTCCTTTGCCGGTAGCCTTTACCCTGCCCGTACCGATTGCCACATTGGATTCGTAGGAAACATCAAATTCTTCACCCTGAAAAAGTTTTCCTATGGTTAATGCAGGTCGCTTAGCCTTGCCATCGTGCACAAAGGATGCGGGTTTCAGTTTATAACTTTTTCCCGACAAATTCAGATTGGTGGAATCCGTAATCTGCAGAATCTTTCCTGTTATGCCGCTCTCATCGGAAAAGGCAAACGGCTTGCCATCCAGTTTAACAGTGTCTCCCCTTAGGCTTTCTTTCAAAGCTCCGCTTTTCTTAAGATTTAGAAGAGGAATAGCATTTCCTGCCGGATCTGTTCCTATATCCGCCTTGTATATTCTGATTGTGCCGTTCCAATTCTTCTCTGCTGATATTCCTTCACCTTTATAAGATAAAATATCTGCATCATTGATTTCAATTCTCGCTGATGATGCACCTACGGATGGATTTTCTATTTTTATTCCACTGCCTTTATCCGCATGGCTTATTAAATTCGTACCCCCGTTGATAATCACCTTTCCGGTCTTTGATCGTACTCGAATAGCATCTTCCAGGGCACTGTTCACCCGTACATTTGTAAGTTCAAACACTTGATCTTCAGCAGATTCGAATACAACTGAAAAAGCAGTTCCTTTCGACTTTATAGTGCCGTTTTTAAAATAAACTCGTGCTTTGGGACCGACAGATGCCGTCTCCGAATCCAAATCTATAGTGTGCCCATTTAAATCAATATTTTTTTCTCGGTTCTCAGCAACTAGCCTGGCACCGGGTGATGGTGCAGTAATATTCTTCATCAGACGGATATTTGCATCTTGACTCTGATCTTCATATGCAGCCTTAAACTCTTCCCACGTACTGACCTCTTTCCAACCATCTTCCGCACAAGCAACTGCTGCCGACAGACACAGAGCAACTGCCACAAGGGAAAATGTAATAAAATACCTTAAATTTTTCATATATAAAATCTCCTCTCCTATTTGACCTGATTAACTTTTTATAATTACAAATCTTCATCACATTCGCCGACATTATTGCATATGTTATCAGACCATCCACAATTATATAAGGTAATACCCTCGCATGTATTCTACCACAAAAGCCTTGAATTTAACACCAAAATTATTTGTAAATAAAAACAAATAGGGCAATAACCCTGAATTATTCGTCAATTCATGCTGTCTTCCCTTGTTCTCTTCTCACAGTATATATGCTTTCATTCCCTTATCGATTATATCAAGATATCTGTATGAGACGTTACCGTAATTCTTCCTCATAGTATTCCCTGTCCTCATCTTTAAATACGTTAAAAATCACTCTCTCCATCTTGTTCGGGTTCTCCAAGAGCCAATCTGTTACTGTCTTCACTGCGATTTCTGCCGCACGTTTGTTCGGAAAGTTAAAAACTCCCGTGGAAATACAGCAGAAAGCCACGGTCTTCAGTCCATTCTCCATACACATATCAAGTGTATTCCTGTAACAATCTGATAATTCTTTTTCCAGTTCCGGTGTCAATCTGTACTGCACGATAGGGCCTACTATGTGAATCACTTTCTTTGCCGGAAGGTTGTAGGCATCTGTCAGCATCGGCACTGCTGTCGGCTGCTCGTAATTTTTGCCATATTTCTTCCGCAGAGTTCGCATCTGCCTGTCACACTCTGCTCTAAGCTGTATTCCTGCAAATGTATGAATGCAGTTATCAATACAGGCATGCAGCGGAATAAGGCAGCCAAGCATTTGTGAATTTGCCGCATTCACAACAGCATCTACCGCAAGCCTTGTGATATCACCCTGCCATATGGAAATACAGCCTTTCATTACCGGAATATCCGACAAACTGACAACTCCTTTTTCTTCCGCCCTGGCTACAAGATATTCATCCTGAGTCTTAACAATATTCTCATCTATATCTTTAGGCATGCGAATATTCATAAGTGAACGAAGAAGCCGTTTCTTTCCCTCTCTGTCCTTTGGTATTTCCAAATCTTTATATTCAACCGACTCTGCCTTGAATTCTTTTACCAGATAATCCAAGCGTTGCTCCTGCGTTACATTCTTCATCATATTGATCATCTCCTCTCAATTTGCCATGAATGTCACAATAAAGAAACTCCCTTTCCCCTCTTCTGAAATAATATCAAGCTCTGCGCTGTGCAAGTCAGCAATGTCTTTAACAAATGACAAGCCCAGACCCATTCGACTATTTATCAACTTGTTTCTTGAATCTCCGACCTGATAGAACCTATCCCAGATCTTAGTTAAATGATCCGGAGAAATTCCAATTCCATTATCAGACACTTTTAGAATAATCTTATCTTTGCTGCGTTCTAATATGATTGATACTTTGTTTTTAGTAAACTTCAAGGCATTGCTGACCAAATTATCCAGCATTCTTATCAAAAGTAATTTATAACCCTTGACCCACAGATCGGGTTCGATAACCACCTCAAATTGAATAGAGAGTTCAGCCCACTTTCTTTCCTGCTCTCTGCAAAACTCCGAAACTAAATTTGAAAGTGATAAATTATCTAAATCCGACCAATTTAATTGCTGAGTTTTTGATAATTCCAAAATTTGCTCCGTCATGTTTCTCATTAATTTTGCCTGCCGATTGATGACAGATAGTGACTCTTTAGACTCCGCAAGGCTGCCTGCATATTTCTCCCCGAACTCACTTTCGGCTAATATAACAGAAAGCGGGGTCCTCAATTCATGGGATACATTTTGATTAAACTGTTTTTCTTTCTCAAAATTTGCCTGAACAGATGAGAGCATGTTGTTAAAGACATTGGTCAGCCGTACTGTTTCAGTATACGAATGCGTATAATCTGCCAAAACACGTTTTGTATAGTCTCGACTTTCTGTAATATCTTCTGCCATCTTCGTAACATCTCTTATGGGCAGAAATGCACGAGCTAAAATTCGTTTGCCTCCGAAAGCCATAACAACTATAGAAATCGGTGCAATTATGGCTAAGGATAATAAAAACAAACTCAGTTCTTTACTCAAACCTGACGCAGACCGAATTCCACGAATCCACTTCCGTTCTTTTTCGTTGTAAACATCAAAATAGTAGAACTCTGATTGAGATGAACTATATTTAGATAATTTGCCTGATTCAAAAGGGGCATTCTCATCAAACTCCCTTGGCAATGAACCCTTCTCAAGCTTTTTATTATGATTATAGATGGCAAAATATGTGCCGTCTTCAAATGCCTCAAAATCCTCTATATCGGTGGATAACTCCATCGTTTCATGTTCAAGTTCATTTCGAGATAGGTGGTCAGACCAGGATCCTGATATAGTAAATGCTGCACCAAACATGACAATGAACAACAATGCGGCAAAAACGGTATACCACAGTGTTACTTTAGAAACTATAGAGCCCGATTCAGACTTTTTCTTCGTTTTTGAAAACATAGCCCATTCCCCTCTTAGTTTGAATAATTGATGGATTTTGCATTTTCTTTCGAATATTTTTGACTAAGACATCGATAATATTGGACTCTCCCTCGTAGTCAAAATCCCAAATATGTTCTCTAATCTGCTCTCTGCTCAAAACAATATTAGGATGCCTCACTAAACATTCTAAGAGTTCATATTCCTTGGAGGTTAAATCAATCAGAACAGCGTTTGCGGTAACTGTCTTTTTGACAAAATCAAGGCAATAGTCTCCAAAATGTACTGTACTGGTAAGGTTCTCCCTATTATCACGCCTGAGCATGACCCTGATTCGAGCTAACAATTCATCAAACTCAAAGGGTTTAACCAGATAATCGTCTGCACCGGAATCCAAACCTGTCACCTTATCCTGAATTGAATCCTTGGCAGTCAACATTAGCACCGGGGTCTTCATTTGACGATTTCTCAGGTACTTCAAAACGCCTAAACCATCAAGCTTAGGCATCATAATATCCGAAATTATAACATCATAATTCGACACTCTGATATAGTCCAGAGCTTCTTCACCATCATAAGCTGAATCAACACTATACTGTTGTGTCTTCAGCAGCTTCACAATGCTTCTGTTCAGATCCGCTTCATCTTCGATAACTAATATCTTCATAACACTTTTACTCCCAGTATGTTTCATAGTATTATACCATTTTATACACAAAATCTCGACCGGAAATTTTCCGGTCGAGATTTTGTATGTTAATTGTTTAATCATCTTCAGTTTCAATTTCTTCCTGAGTGAAAATTCCTGTATTTGCGTCCAGTTCCGCTTCGATTTCTTTGTTACCTTTAACTACGCTGATCTCGTATACAAGGACATTATCATCAACCTCTAATTTCAATTTTTTAATCGTTGTCTTGGGATACTTTGCTTTAACTTTTCTTTCCGCCTTAGATAAATCAATTTTCGGTTTAGCATTTATCAACAGTTTATCCTCAACATCCAGACTCAAGTCCTTGGTTTCAACCTTCAAAACTTTTCCTGTCCGGCGGTCAATTTTAATTTCCTTCTCATTTTTACCATCAAGGATAATGATTTCAAAGACGGGTTTTCCATATTCAACATCCCGTTCATAACCGATGACTTGTCCCTTTTTTGATTCTTTGAGAGCTTTCTTTTTAGCTTGTTTAACGGTCAACAATGTAACTTTTTTAGCATCAGATATCGAAGATGAATCTTTTTCCTTAGTTTTCTCAACTGTTGATGCAGTGTTTTTGTTATTCTTTTTAGTATTCATGAATGCTAATACTGACACCACGGCAGCAATAGTGAGTGAAATAGCTGTAACTGTTACAAACGCTTTTTTCTTAGGTATCTTTTTCATTATTCTTTCCTACTTTCTTTCAAATATAGTTATCAAGTTCTTCTTGATGGTTTTATCTTAAATGAGAAAGATGAATCTAAAATGAATAAAAAATATTTTTTTTAAAAAATTTTCTGGAAAAGTAAATGTGCATTTCCTCAAATATTTATTATCATAGTATCTGTAATTACAAAACTAACAGGTACCTGATATAAATTATAAAAATACATAAAAGGAGGATTTGCACAATGACAAATCAACTAATTTTTACAAAAACAATTATCAAAAGTATTACAGACGTTAATAATAATACCAATTATTTTAATCATGGGGGGAACCCTATTTTTAAAATTGAATTCATTACTAATGAAATAGATACATATACAAATAATGCTATCTCTAAACATATTAAGGTAATCTTTAATTTTAATTATGCGAATTATCAAGATGCTTTCGAGCAGATATTTTTACCATATATTACTATCGATAAAGATAACCAGTATTATGTTGACGATTTAATAGGTAAAGAGTTTCTAACAGTTTTCCATTTAAAATATAATGAGCTGTATGATAATACTTTTTATATAATAAAATCACTAATTAGCAAAGAACATGCTCAATTATTAGTAAATGAAGAGGAAATTGGTAATAATGATGATAAATAATTCTAATACATTCTCGCTTTCTCAAGAAGGTTTATTCCTTCTTGAGAAAACTACAGAAATACGCATCAGTAACTATCTAAAAATAAGTAACATCATTATCAATAAAAACACAAACATTGAAACTTATAAACTAGAGTACCGCAGAAGGAATAGTAATGATCTACATACCATTATTATAAATTCAGATTATATACAAAAAAATAAGATATTATCGTTATCAAAATTTGGAGTAGATATTAATGAAGGAAATAAAGTACTTATAAGTGAGTTCTTGTTTAGCTGTTTAAATACTTCCCAAATAGTTTTTACTTTGGATGGCTATGGATGGAAAACTAGTGACGGACAAGAAATATTCATTACTAATGATGTATTGTCGGCTAATCGATTAGAAAACACTATAATAAAAAGAGATGATAAATTAGATTTAACACCTTCCGGAAGTATCGATAACTGGCTAAATATGTATAATAATCATATTTTAGGCAATCCATATTTGGAACTTTCCGTTGTTTTTGGATTAAGTGCTCCTATTATAAACTATATATATAGGGAATATGATGACTTAACTAGCATTCTTATTCATATATCAGGTGATTCTACAGCTGGTAAATCAACAGCATCAATGTTAGCGGTATCTACAGCTGGAAATCCAAGCCAAATTTCTAATAAATCACTAATGAGAAAATGGAGCGGAACTGAGAATTCAATAATG
>ERZ772799.878-NODE-878-length-11374-cov-3.526637_pt1 | contig 11374 bp, 6 predicted proteins | sample MGYA00511345_ERZ772799 | MGnify/ENA primary metagenome ERZ772799 (study PRJEB29015, sample SAMEA2738037) | human oral metagenome | biome: human oral; feature: human-associated habitat; material: saliva | place: China | collected 2238 ... | reverse complement strand
AAGCTTGCGGGTTTGCCTGATTCTTTGCGGTTGTCGTTGACTTGGGATCAGGGTAGTGAGTTGGCTCAGCATCGTAAGATTGCTTCGCGGTTGGGGCTTGAGGTGTATTTTTGTGATCCGCATTCGCCTTAGCAGCGTGGTATTAATGAGAACACGAATACCTGCTTCCCCCTAGAAACTGTTGGTTACAGTTCCTTGTTTTACAGTCCCAGCTCGCCGGCGAAGTCGCCCTCTTCCAGGCGCTTCTTGACGGTCATCAGGTAACGGGCAGCGTCAGCGCCGTCAATCAGGCGGTGGTCGTAGGACAGAGCCAGGTAGCACACCGAGCGGATACCGATGGTTTCGTTGCCATCAGCGTCACGCACCACGCGCGGCTGCTTGGTGATTGCCCCCAGGCCCAAAATAGCTACTTCAGGCTGGTTGATGATGGGGGTGTCAAACAGGGCGCCACCGCTACCAGTGTTGGTAATGGTGAAGGTGGAGCCGCTCAGCTCCTGCGGGTTGACCTGGTTGCCGCGGGTTCGGGCAGCGAGGTCGTTAATACGCTTAGCCAGACCCGGAATGTTCAGGTCACCAGCGTTCTTAACCACCGGAACCAGCAGACCACGCGGGGTGTCTACGGCAATACCGATGTGCTCTACCGCGTGGTAGGTAACTTCCTTGCCGTTGATAGAGGCGTTGAGCTTGGGGTGAGCCTTGAGCGCTTCGGTGGCAGCCTGCACAAAGAAAGGCAGGAAGGTCAGCTTAGTGCCGTTAGCAGCCAGGAAGGCGTTCTTGGCGCGAGCACGCAGCGAAGCGATCCGGGTTACGTCAACTTCCACCACAGTGGTCAGCTGCGCAGAGGTCTGCAGCGACTCGATCATGCGGGTGGAGATGACCTGACGCAGGCGGCTCATCTTCTCAGTCTTACCGCGCAAGGTGGTGTCCACAGCCGGCTTAGCAGCTGCCGGCTTTGCAGAGGCTGGGGCGGGCGCCGCCGGGGCCGGAGCCTGGGCAGCAGCCTTAGCGGCAGCTTCCTGAGCAGCCTTCTCAGCGGCGATCTGGGCGGCCTTAGCTTCCACATCTTCCTTACGGATGCGGCCACCAACCCCAGAACCGGTGACAGTGCTTAGGTCTACACCCTTTTCGCGCGCCAGCTTACGTACCAGCGGGGTTACATAAGCAGAGTTAGTGACAACGCTAGGTGCCGGCTCAGCTACTGCAGCGGGAGCGGGCTCAGTTGCCACAGCAGGTGCCGGAGCTACCGGGGCGGGAGCAGCGGCAGGTGCAACCGGAGCTACCGGAGCAGGTACAGCCGGAGCGGGAGCCGGGGTGGGCTCTGCTGCTACAGGTGCCGGGGCAGGTGCCGCAGGGGCCGGAGTAGCGCCAGGAGCGCCAATGATGGCAATGGGGGTGCCAACATCTACGGTCTCGTCCTCAGGAACCAGCAGCTTAATAACTACACCAGAGACAGGGGAGGGCACGTCGGTGTCTACCTTGTCTGTGGCTACCGATACCAGCGGCTCGTCAGCCTCAATGGTGTCGCCAACAGCCTTGTACCAAGAAGAAACGGTGCCTTCAGTGACCGATTCACCCAGAGCCGGCATGGTTACCTCAGTGCCAGCGGTGTCGTTGCTGGGGGCCGGTACAGCCGGAGCGGGAGCCGGGGTGGGCTCTGCTGCTACAGGAGCCGGGGCAGGAGTCGGCTCGGCTACGGGCGCCGGCGTAGCTTCAGCAGCGCCACCTAGGCCAGAGCCGTCACCAATAATGGCGATTACAGTGCCTACGTCAACGGTCTCATCTTCAGGAACTAGGATCTGCTCAACTACACCAGAGACAGGGGAGGGCACGTCAGTGTCTACCTTGTCGGTGGCCACCGATACCAGCGGTTCATCGGCTTCGACGTGCTCGCCTACAGCCTTGTACCAAGAAGAAACGGTGCCTTCAGTTACAGATTCGCCCAGGGCGGGCATTTCAACGGAGTGTGACATGGTCTTACTATCTACCTATCTCAGCCGTGGTTGTGTAAGGGCTTGCCGGCAAGTGCCATTGCGGCCTCACCGAGAGTCTCGTTCTGAGTGGGGTGGGCATGTACCAGGGCGGCGACGTCGTCGGCGTAAGCCTCCCAAGTAACCATCAACTGGCCTTCACCTACCTGCTCACCCATGCGGGCGCCGATGGCGTGGAAGCCCACGATGGGGCCATCCTTAAGAGCTACCAGCTTGACGAAGCCCTGGGTGCCTAGGATCTGGCTCTTAGCGTTACCGGCTACGTTGAACTCACTGGTGACGACGGCGTCCGCGCCGTACTTGTCCTTAGCCTTAGCTTCGCTTAGACCCACCGAGGCAATCTCAGGCTCACAGAAAGTCACCTTAGGAACCAGGTTGTCATCAACCGGGCGGGTTTCTAGGCCAGCAATGGTTTCAGCGACCTGAATACCCTGGGCAAAGCCACGGTGAGCTAGCTGCACGCCGGGGACAATGTCGCCCACAGCCCAGACGCCAGGGACATTAGTGCGGCAGTAGGCGTCAGTGAGTACAAAGCCGCGCTCCATCTTTACGCCTACCTGCTCAAAGCCCATGTTTTCGGTGACCGGGCCACGGCCGACGGCGATCAGTAGCACCTCAGCCTCGTATACGCCCCCGTCACGGGTGAACACCTTCACCCCGGTGGCGGTGCGCTCAACGCGCTCAAACATGGTGGAAGTCTTGAAAGCAATCTTGCGCTTACGGAAGGCACGCTCAAGCTGCTTAGAGATAGCCTCATCCTCATTGGGAACCAGGTGGGGCAGGCCCTCAATAATGGTGACCTGACTGCCTAGGCTGGTCCAAGCTGAAGCGAACTCAACACCAATAACGCCACCACCCAAAATAATGGCGCTGGCAGGTACGTGGTCTAGTTCCAGAGCCTGCTCACTGGTGATAACCGGGTAGGAAATCTCCTGGCCGATAGTTTTAGAGGTAGAACCGGTAGCCAAAACCACGTTCTTACCACGGTATAGACGCCCATCAACCTCGACGGTGTCAGCAGCAACCAGGCGTCCCCAACCGGAGACATATTCAATGCCGCGTGAGGCAATTAGGCCCTGCAGGCCCTTATACATACGGTTAATGATGCCATCTTTGTAGGCCTTAACTTTAGGCATATCAATTCCCGTTAGCTGGGCGTTAATACCCAGGGCGGGAGCCTCACGCAAAGAATCTACAGTTTCAGCGGCATGTAGTACTGCCTTAGTGGGCACGCAGCCTCGGTGCAAGCAGGTGCCGCCAACCTTATCGGCTTCGATAAGGGCAACCTTGAGGCCAAGCTGGGCGCCACGTAGGGCGGCAGCGTAGCCACCTGAACCAGCGCCAAGGATAACCAAGTCGTACACGGTGTCAGTCACGAAATGCTCCTCGCATTATGGGGGTCCGTCCCAACTGGGGCGGTAGGTGCATGACCTAATTGTCTCATTGTTTAACAACGCGGTGTGCCAAAATGCCCGGCCGATCGGGACTACAGTCCCGATCGGCCGGTGATAGTGGTCACGACGTGTAGTTATTTATGTCGTTGTCTTAGGCTTTGGCCTCAATGAAGGCCAGCATGGTGCGTACACCCGCGCCGGTACCGCCAGGCAGGTTGTAACCCCAGGCGGCGCCGTCGTTATAAGCCGGGCCGGCCACATCCAGGTGAGCCCAAGGAGTGTCAGCCACAAATTCCTTAAGGAACAAACCAGCCTTAAGCATACCGCCGGCGCGGTTACCCATAGTGGCGTTGGTCAGGTCAGCGAAAGGAGTGTCGTACTCGGCTGCCATGTATTCGGGCAGTGGCATGGGCCAGAAGTCCTCGCCGGCTACCTTGGCGGCTTCAACCACTTCAGTGCGGGTGCTCTCGCAGCCCATCACGCCTGAGGTGCGGTTACCTAGCGCCACAATCTGGGCCCCGGTTAGGGTAGCAATGTCGAGCACGGCGTCAGGGTTTTCAGTTACAGCCTTTGCTAGTGCATCGGCCATAACCAGGCGGCCTTCGGCGTCGGTGTTGGTGACCTCAACCGTCTTGCCGTTGAACATGGTGATTACGTCGCTAGGGCGAGTGGCGTCGTTAGCGGGCAGGTTTTCCGCAATAGCCAACCAGCCAGTTACGTGCACATCCACACCCAAGCTGGCGGCAGCAATTACGGTACCCAGCACTGCAGCGGCGCCAGCCATATCCGACTTCATCTCAGGCATGGAGGAAGCAGGCTTAATGGACAGACCACCCGAGTCGAAGGTGATGCCCTTACCAATCAGAGCCACGTGGGACTTAGCGGACTTGGGGTGGTAGTCCAGACGCACTAGACGCGGGGGGTGAATAGATCCCTTACCAACCCCGATAATGCCGCCAAAGCCTTCCTTAACCAGCTGCTTTTCTTCCCATACCTGGTAGTCAACCGGCAGCTGCTTAACTGCCTGCTTGGCGAAGTTAGCAAAATCAGCGGGAACTAACTTGTTAGGCGGGTCGTTTACCAGATCGCGGGCAATGTTTACGCCGCTAACTACCTTCTGAGCGCGCTCAATTTCTTCAGGGCAGGCGCCTAGAACGTAAATCTTGGCTACCGGCTCAGGTGAAGCGGGGATGCGTCGAGCCCATACATAAGCTCCCAGCAGGGCGCCTTCAGCTACCGCCACGCTGTCCTGAGCGGTGGGGGTGGGGAAAGCAATAGCAGCGCTGTCGGTGCCAGATAGCTCACGGGTAGCGCGGCCAGCTGCGCGGCGCAAAGTTTCCTGGCTTAGCTGCTGCTTACCAACCCCAACTAGCAAAATGTTCTTGGCGCTCAGCCCAGAAACAACCCCTGCGGGCAGGCGCAACATCTGATCTAGCGAGGCCTTGAAGCCTAATTCTTGAGCGGTTTCAGCCAGCTTTTGGGCAGCTGACTGGCCTAGCCCTTCCAAACCCTTGTGCTCGGGCAGGTGTAGTACGACGCCGTCGGCGCCGGCACTAGCCAACAAGATCAAGTTATTTACCTCGACCGTGGTAAGTGCCTCTTTGGAAGCAATTAGTTCACTCATGCCCCTCATGTTACCCGTCCTCTAGGTCTTATGGGCCGTGTGGGCTGCACAGTTGCGTTAGAATTCCTGGTGGTTACAAATGGGAAAGGTGTAAACGTGGCTGATACTCAAGAGCGCACCCCAAGTGCCTCACCAGCGCGAACGGTTAAGGATGACCGTCGTACTGCTTATGGCTGGGGCAGGTTAATGGTGGTGCTCTATGCAGTGCTTGCGTTAGTTATCTTGATTCCGGTTTTCAACACCACCGACTACCAACTAGGCACCTATATGGATTGGCTAGCGGTAGTGGTTTACGCGGTGATTGCTGTGGCCGTGGCGCACAATGGGCGGCGCATGCGCATCCTAGGTGGGGTGGCTTTAGCTATAGCCACCATCCAGTGCTTGGTTGGTTTCGCTTTTAATGAAGCTACTTATGGGCACGCCTGGGCTGGCGGCGGGGCAGCTTTAAGCTATGTGCCACTGGTGGCTTGCGTGCTCGGTGCTGTGTGGATGTGGGCTTCAAACCCGCGCCGCATTGTGCAAAATGCTGAGCGTATTACCGACATTAAACGCGAGCTGGCAGAAAAAACCGCTAACTAAGCACTAGCTACATGGGGTAAAACCCTAGATAAAGCTGTACTTAAAGCCTCTAGACAGTGACTAGTAACTAACGATTACAGCTACAAACTAGTAGGGGCGGCTCCCAAAAGGAGCCGCCCCTAAGCATTTGTGCCGCTAAGGCTACTTAAGGTTCAAGATCGCGGGGGAGTAGAGCTTCTCCTCGCGGTGGATACCCCAAACCTGGCAGTAGAAGCTGAGCTCAGCTTCCAAAGCCTTAGTGATGTTTTGTGCCAAGCGGAAACCGTGCTCTTCACCGCGGAAGATTTCCAAGGCTACCGGCAGTCCCTGAGCGTCAACCGCATCAAACATAGATTCAGCCTGGTTAACCGGCACAATCGGGTCAGAGCTACCCTGCAGCAATAGCAGCGGTGCGTTAATCTCATCAACATGGTTGATGGGGGAACGCTGAGCCACTACCGGATCATCTAGATCCTTATAGCCAATCAAGGTTTGCACGTAGTGAGCCTCAAACTTAGGCATCTTGCTTTGGGCTAACAGCTTCAAGTCAGCGATGGCGTAGCGGGTGCATACCGCAGAGAACACATCAGAGTGAACTGCGGCGTTAAGAGCGGTGAAACCACCGGCGCTAGCGCCGCGTACTGCGATGCGCGCGGGGTCTACCAGACCACGCTCCACCAGGTACTTGGCGCCGCTGATTACATCAGCAACGTCCACCTCACCCCAGCGGCCGTAAATAGCCTTGCGGTAAGTGGTGGAAAAACCACTAGAACCACGGTAGTTCACGTCCAGGTAGGCAAAACCACGGCTGGTCCAGTACTGCACCCCAAGGTTGTAGGTGGGGTCTGCGGCACTGGTGGGCCCGCCGTGAACATTAACGATCAACGGGGGTAGCTCCGAGGCGCCTTCCTCGCTTTCAACGACATTATCGGGGTGGTAGAAGAAACCGTGCGCTACCTGGTCATCGCTGGTGGGCCAAGTTAGGGGAGTAGCAAAGGCGATGGAGTGCAGGTCAGGCTCGCTAGCTCCTGAAGAGCGCAGCACGGTTACCTTGCCATCGACCACTTCAATAATGGAGGGGCCGTTGGTTTCGGTAGCTGCCAAAGCCACTACGCGCCCGCCGTCGCTGGCTACGTTACCGACAGGCTGCCAGCCGGTGTGCCACTCTTCAAGCTCACCGTTAGATAGCTTGACGGTACCCAGGTGCCACACCGCGTTGCTGGCCCAAGAGGCGATCAGGTGTTCGCCGTCGAGAACATCGTAAGAGTGCAGGCCCAGTTCCCAAGCCGGACGCGAGAAGGTGGCCTCCATCGGGTGCAGGGCACGTACTCGCAGGTGGTCAGCCCAGTCGTCGCCGTGCACGCCCAAAGGCGGGAAGCCTTCCGTGCGGTAAAGGTTGCGGTAGCCAGACTTGTTAGAAATGAAGCACAGATCCACGTTGTCAGCCCAACGCGGCTCAGAAACAGACACGCCTTCCTCGTCGGCTAGCGTGCGCTGGATACCAATGGTGCCATCCTCATTGAGGTTACCTACGTGCAAAGTGGAGTAAGCCCAAGGCATGTAGGGACTGTTCCAGGTGATCCAGGCTAGGTGTTCACCGTCGGGGCTGGGGGTGGGGGCGGCCACAAAGTCTGCGTCCGCAAAGATCGTCTTAACCTTGGAGTCGTCGCGGGCTGCAGAGCCATCGAGCGGAATAGCTACCAGGGTGTTTACAGTCTCAGCTCCACGGTGGTCTTCACGTACCGCATAGACCAGCCCACGGGCGGCGTCGATCTCTAGGTCACCGTGGCGGATGTCGCCGTAACCGGTTAGCGGCACTAGGCCGGCAATACGACGCTTTAAGTCAAAACGGTATACACGCCCATCATGGCCGTCACAAACCACAATCACGCCATTGTTAACGGCGTAAGCCTTACCGCCGTACTCATGTACACGTGAACGCACGTCCACCAGTGAACCTGAAGGCGTGGGAGGGAGGATTTCACCAATAGAACCGTCACTGCCACGGCGCAGCAGTACTTGGCGCCCGCCCCGGTTAGAGCGGCGTTCAACCCAATAGGTGTCCGCGCCATCAATGCGCAGCTGCGACAGGTGTACGGTACGCGAAGTGATTAGCTCCGGCGTTACCGCCGATGGCCAGGTACCGTAAGGTGCTTGTTGAGTCATGGATGCTTCCAATCAACGCTCGAAACCGTTTGCGTAGCTAAAGAGTAACCGGTTTTTAGTCTCCATACATGTTTCGATAACAAATTATCGCTATGTGAGGCACTTGCAAAGCGCCTTCCTTAAGGCCATGGCGCCGATTAATCTGCTTGGTTTCTATCTGGTCACGGCTAGTATTAGGCTCTAGCTGGTTTGAAGCTTGAGGGATTAGCGTGGAAAATTAGCAGAGGCTTATTGCGTGGTCCCCGCCGCCTGGAACCACCAAGACGGTCAAACGTAAGACGGTCAAGAAAGGGTCGAGACAATTGGGCAAACTTCTGAAGTCGATCAGTAATCCCGATGATCTCAAGGCTCTAGGGGCGCAGCAATTACCTGAGCTAGCCGAGGAAATTCGCCAGTACCTGATCCAATCGGTAGCCCGAACCGGTGGCCACCTAGGCCCCAATTTGGGGGTAGTGGAGCTGAGCATTGGCTTGCACCGGGTCTTTGATTCTCCGCGCGACACCATAATTTTTGATACTGGGCATCAGTCATATGTGCACAAGCTGCTTACTGGCCGGCATGATTTTTCCGCGCTGCGGGAGCGTGGAGGGCTCTCGGGATACCCCTCACGCACTGAGTCTGCTCATGACGTCGTCGAAAACTCTCACGCTTCTACCGCCCTTTCTTGGGCCGACGGCGTAGGGCGCGCTAAGGCTTTAAAGGGGGACACTCGCTCGCACGTGGTAGCTGTGATTGGTGATGGGGCCATGACCGGTGGCATGGCTTGGGAAGCCATGAACAACATTGCGGTTTCTCCCGATAAGCACCTGGTGATCGTGGTTAACGACAACGGTCGCTCCTATGCTCCTACCATTGGCGGGCTAGCCCATCACCTAGATGCGCTACGCACTTCGGCTGAATATGAACGTACTTTAGGGCGTATAAAGTCGGTACTGCTTAGCCAGGGGGCGGCAGGTCGTAAGGCTTTTGGGGCGTTGCATGGACTTAAGCGGGGACTTAAGGATTTGGTAGTTCCTGAGGTTATCTTTGAGGATCTGGGCATTAAATACACCGGTCCGGTTGATGGCCATGATTTGCAGGCCCTAGAGGCGGCGCTGCAGCTGGCCCGTGACTATGAAGATCCGGTGATTGTTCACGTTAAAACTGAAAAGGGGCGCGGCTATAGCCCGGCTGAGGAAGATGTGGCCGATCGCTTCCATGCGGTTGGCAAGATTCACCCCGAAACTGGCTTGCCGGTAGTGCCTTCACGGTTTGGCTGGACCAAGGTTTTTGCTGAAGAAATCTTGGCTATTGCCCGCGAAAATGACTCGGTGGTGGGTATTACTGCCGCCATGCAGGCCCCGGTGGGTCTAAACCTGCTGTCGGAGGCCTATCCGCAGCGGGTTATTGATGTGGGTATTGCTGAGCAGCATGCACTGACTATGGCGGCCGGTATGGCTTTTGCGGGTATGCACCCGGTGGTGGCTTTGTATGCGACTTTCTTAAACCGTGCCTATGACCAGCTTTTGATGGATGTGGCGATGCACCGCGCACCGGTGACGGTGGTGCTTGATCGAGCTGGTATTACTGGCGCTGATGGGGCTAGCCACAATGGCATGTGGGATATCGCCATGGCTGCCATGATTCCCGGTATGCGTTTGGCAGCCCCGCGTGACGAAGCCACTTTGCGTAGTCAGTTGCGTCAGGCTGTGGCTATCGACGACGGCCCTAGCCTGGTGCGTTACCGTAAGGGCTCTATGCCTGCGCCAATTGAGGCCCTTGAAAGCCTAGAGGGAATGGACTGGCTCTACCGCAGTCACAAGCAGAGGGCTGGTAAGCGTGTGCTACTAGTGGCGGCTGGAGCTATGGCTGAGCCGATGCTAGCGGCAGCAGCGCAGCTAGAGGCTTTGGGCTACGCCCCTGATGTGATTGATCCGTGCTGGCTGCTGCCGATTAACCCGGCTCTAGTGCAGCTAACTCGCGACTATGACCTGGTGGTTAGCGCTGAAGACGGACTGGTTGATGGCGGTTTTGGCTCCACGTTGCGCGATCAAATGGAGACGGTTCAGCTGTACACCCCGCTGGCACGTATTGGCATTGCTAAAAAGTTCCTCGAAACCGCTACCCGCGCGCAGCTAATGGCTGATATGGGCATGGATAGCGAGGGGATTGTGGCGCGGGTACAGGCTTTTTTCGCGCAGTGAAAGCCTAGCTAAACCACCCTCTTGTGTGGGACTATAGTCCTTACGTGACCTGAGGAACCCTACTTAAAACGCTGCAATTATGCGCTAGTCTGATAGGACTAACGTTTGCTTGTGAGGGACCTAACGCCGGTTTTAGGGCTTAACTTAGGCAGAAGTTAAGCAGAAAGACTTAGAGTTAAGGAGACGGCGCGAAGGAGTCGCTGTCTCGCCCACAGGACGATGAACCACCAATGTCGGGCGGCTAATGCCGACCGAACAGGAGGATTTGGATGACTACAGAGGCAGTGGCAAACGCCACGCAGGTGCCTGAAGCTTGGCAGGGTTTCAACCTTGGCAATTGGAATGAAGAGATCGACGTTCGTGACTTCATTCAGCGCAACTACACCCCTTACCTAGGCGGTGAGGAGTTCCTAGCTGGCCCCACTGAGAAGACCACGCACCTGTGGGACACCCTGGAGAAGGACTACCTGTCTGAGGAGCGCAAAGTACGCATCCTCGATGTAGATACTCACACCCCCACTGATATCGACGCTTTTAAGCCCGGTTACATCAGCGATGAGGACGATGTGGTAGTTGGTCTACAGACTGACAGCCCCCTCAAGCGTGCAATGATGCCCAATGGCGGCTGGCGTATGGTTGAGACCGCCATTCACGAAGCAGGCAAGGAATACGACCCTGCTGTGAAGGAGATCTTCACCAAGTACCGCAAGACCCACAACGATGCCGTTTTCGACATCTACACCCCCAACATTCGTGCGGCTCGTTCCAGCCACATCATCACCGGTCTGCCTGACGCCTATGGTCGTGGCCGTATTATCGGTGACTACCGCCGCGTGGCTCTGTACGGTGTTGACTACCTGATTGCGCAGAAGCTTAAGGACAAGGACTCCGTCGTCGGCCAGCCCTTCTCTGAGCACTGGGCTCGTTTCCGCGAGGAGCACGCTGAGCAGATCAAGGCTCTTAAGAAGCTCAAGAACATGGCCGCTTCCTACGGCTATGACATCTCCGGTCCGGCCAAGGACGCCCACGAGGCTGTGCAGTGGACCTACTTTGCTTACCTGGCATCTGTTAAGAGCCAGGACGGCGCGGCCATGTCCATTGGTCGTCTGTCTGCCTTCCTAGATGTCTACTTCGAGCGTGACCTAAAGGCCGGTAAGATCACCGAGTCTCGCGCCCAGGAGCTGATCGACAACCTGGTCATGAAGCTGCGTATTGTTCGCTTCCTGCGCACCATCGCCTACGACCAGATCTTCTCCGGCGACCCCTACTGGGCCACCTGGTCTGACGCTGGTTTCGGCGACGACGGTCGTACCCTGGTCACCAAGACCTCCTTCCGTCTGCTGCAGACCCTGCGCAACCTGGGCCCAGCTCCCGAGCCGAACATCACCATCTTCTGGGATGAGAACCTGCCCGAGGGTTACAAGGACTTCTGCGCCGCCATCTCCATCGAGACCTCCTCGA
>ERZ772799.873-NODE-873-length-11400-cov-11.619921_pt1 | contig 11400 bp, 14 predicted proteins | sample MGYA00511345_ERZ772799 | MGnify/ENA primary metagenome ERZ772799 (study PRJEB29015, sample SAMEA2738037) | human oral metagenome | biome: human oral; feature: human-associated habitat; material: saliva | place: China | collected 2238 ... | reverse complement strand
CAGAACCTATTTTGCAAGTCAAGGACTTGTCGGTTTATTATAATAAAAAGAAAGCACTTAATAGTGTCTCCTTGGACTTTATGCCTAATGAAATCACTGCCTTGATTGGGCCATCAGGTTCAGGGAAATCTACCTTGCTCAAGGCTATCAACCGTATGGGTGATTTGAATCCAGAAGTAACAACGACAGGCACGGTCATCTATAACGGACACAATATCTACAGTCCTCGGACAGATACGGTGGAGTTGCGCAAGGAAATTGGTATGGTTTTCCAGCAGCCTAATCCCTTCCCAATGACCATTTATGAAAATGTTGTTTATGGACTGCGCATTAACGGTGTCAAGGATAAACAGGTTTTAGATGAAGCGGTAGAGCGTTCCTTGATTGGGGCTTCTATTTGGGACGAAGTGAAAGACCGTTTACATGATTCGGCTATCGGCCTCTCTGGTGGTCAACAGCAGCGGATTTGTGTAGCGCGCGTTTTGGCTACCAGCCCGAAAATTATCCTCTTGGATGAGCCAACATCGGCGTTAGATCCAATCTCTGCTGGTAAGATTGAGGAAACTCTCTACGGTCTCAAAGACACCTATACCATGCTTTTGGTGACGCGCTCCATGCAGCAGGCTTCACGGCTGTCGGATAAAACGGGCTTCTTCTTGGGCGGCGATTTGATGGAGTTTAATGATACTAAGGAGATGTTCCTCAACCCACAAAACAAGGAAACAGAAGATTATATTACAGGAAAATTTGGATAAGGAGTTGAATGATGTTACGATCTCAATTTGAAGAAGATTTGGAGAAATTGCACAATCAGTTTTACGCAATGGGACAAGAAGTGCTCTCACAAATCAACCGCACCGTGCGTGCCTTTGTCACGCATGACCGTGACTTGGCAAAGGAAGTCATCGAAGATGATGCAGAAGTAAATGAATATGAAGTGAAATTGGAAAAGAAATCATTTGAAATGATTGCTCTCCAACAACCTGTTTCTCAAGACCTTCGTACAGTCTTGACCGTTCTGAAGGCTGTTTCAGACTTAGAGCGTATGGGAGACCATGCAGTATCCATTGCAAAAGCAGCTATTCGTATGAAGGGTGAACAGCGTATTCCAACTGTCGAGGACGAAATTAAAAAGATGGGTCGCGATGTGAAAAATTTCGTTGAAGCTGCCCTTGATCTCTACCTGAATGGTTCTGTAGATCAAGCCTATGAAGTAGCAGCCATGGATGAAAAAATCAACCATTATTTTGATAGCATTCGTGACCTGGCAACGGAAGAAATCAAGAAAAATCCTGAAGCCATCGTTACAGGCCGTGATTACTTCCAGGTTATTTCTTTCTTGGAACGTATCGGCGATTATGCCAAAAACATCTGCGAATGGGTCGTTTACTTTGAAACGGGTAAAATTGTTGAATTATAATATATGTTAAAGAGACAGGCTAAGCTTGTCTTTTTGTTTTGAGGAGGAGAAAAGGTGAGATGAGACGAATTGGGATTTCAAAGGGCTAAAAACCTAAAATAAACCAGTGCATTTTACCTAGATGATTGAGGAAGCCACCTTTACTTAAAACGATAGAAAAAGACGATAGGGGACAATGCTAAAAATTATGCTACAATGTAGGAAAGTGATAGCTGAAAGCCTTGTTTTATAGAATACTGTAATGGAGGTATAATCATGAGAAAAAAGGTTATTGTCGTTCTGGTAATTTTGTTCGTTCTAGTTTCAGGAGGGGGATACTGTATGACAAAATGGATTGAATATCAAAACTCACCGTATAATGTTAGTGACGTTTTAGACGATAAAGAAGTAAAACTTTACAAACGCGGATTTCGTTTGTTGGAAGAACAGTTGTCAACTTATATCAAAGAGCACTATTCAGGAGTCAGTAAAATAGAGTTTTCGCCAATTTTTGTTCAAGGTGGGGATGGACAGACAATGTTTGGTGCTAGTATAATCGCAGCTATAACTGATTCAAATGGAAATAAAACTTATTTAGGGAAAAAAATAGGAGACACTACCTATGCTGCCTATGGTGATTCGTGGGATTTGCTTCTAGGATTTGATGGAGCGACTGGTGAAGAAGCCATTGACCTGAGGATTGATGAAAATACAACAGTAGAAGTGTCTAATCATAAACATTTGCCTGAATTCGCTAAATTGTCTTCCCTTCCCAAATTAGATAAGAATATTGAGGTGCTTATCCAGAACGGTCAGTTGAAAGGTGTAAAGAAGAGTGAAAGTGGTAGTCCAAAAGCAAAGATAGAGTATAACATTGAAATCAGAAGAGGGTACTACTCAGAATGGGAATGATCCTTGATTAAATGGGGAGGTTTCTGTTTATGGATAATATGGCAGAAATACTCGGCAAAAAATACAATATTGTAATATACTATAAACAGAAAAAATGGATTCGTTTTCATATAGATGTAAGGAGGTATACTTGTGAAAAAAAAGATTATTACGGGTTTAATAATTCTATTCGTTGTAATTTCGGGAGGTATCTATATGTATAACAAATTAACAAAGCCCAACCTTAGCTCCAAAACCACCAAGCTCTATCAGCGAGGCTTTCGACTCTTAGAAGAACAAATTAGCACTTATATTAAGGATAAATATTCAGGTATTGAAAAAATTGAATTTTCTCCAATTTATGTGACTGGAGATGAGGATTCTTCTATGTTGAATGCCTATGTACGTCCGACAATTTATGATAAATATGGGAATAAGGCTACTTTGGGTACGCAAATAAAAAAATATGTCCCAAATAGTTTTGGGATTGAAGCAGATTTTGTTCTTGATTTTGACTGGGATGGTAATGAAGTCATTGAGTTGTTAGATTCAGAAGATAATAGTATTGATGTTTCAAATGCTAAAGAACTCCCTAAAGAAGCTAGATTAACAGATGCAAAAAGTATAGATATAAATATTCAAATGTTAGTAGAAGATGGTCAGTTAAAAGATGTTGTCAAGGATGAAAAAGGAAGCCCGGAAGCTGAAATCATTTACAATGTTAAGCTAAGTAAAGAGGAAGGATGATATTACATTAACTCATTAAGGAATGAAACTTTTATCGATGTAACAGAGTATTTTTAGCGGAAGTGATAAAAAATTTTATATTACAAAGGCGAGACACTATGATATACTGTTAGAAAAACATGTGAGCATTTTTACGGATCGGTGTAAGGAGGTATATTAGTGAAAAAAAAGATTATTATTGTTTTAACAATTCTATTCGTTGTAATATCAGGAGGAATCTATATGTACAATAAACTTACAAAACCGAACTTTGGCCCGAAAACAACCAAACTCTATCAGCGAGGCTTTCGATTTTTAGAGGAACAAATTGGAACCTATATCAAAGAACACTATAAAGGTATTGAGAAGATTGAATTTTCTCCAATTTATGTTACGGGGGATGACGGATCTTCTATGCTGAATGCTTATGTACGTCCGACAATTTATGATAAATACGGGCATAAAGCGACGTTGGGAGTACCAGTAAAAAAATTTATTCCATTAAGTTATGGTCTAAGTTCAGATATTATTCTTGATTTTGACGGGAGTGGTGACGAAGTTATTGAGTTAATGGATTCGGAAGACAGACTAGTAGATGTTTCAAAAGTAAAGCATTTACCTAATGAAGCAAAGCTCACGAAGGCTAGAAGTACAGATGAAAATATTTCTTTATTGGTTCAAGACGGTCAGTTAAAAGATGTTGTGAAAGATGAAAAAGGAAGCCCAGAAGCTCAGATTATTTACAATGTTAAGCTAAGTAAAGAGGAAGATTGATGTGGCGTGAATTAATCAAGAAATATATTCATTTTTTTAGATGGTTGAGAACAAAGTTTTGCAAGAACAATGAAAAAATTTTATATGACAATATAAATGTATTATGCTTTTCTATTAGAAAAGAACTTTGAAACCGCTCTCTTAAAAATCATTATAATGGAGGTAGTCTTGTGAAAAAAAAGATTATTATTGCTTTAACAATTCTATTCGTTGTAATTTCGGGAGGCATCTATATGTATAACAAATTAACAAAACCCAACCTTAGCCCCAAAACCACCAAGCTCTATCAGCGAGGTTTTCGACTCTTAGAAGAACAATATGGAACCTATTTCAAAGAACACTATAAAGGTATTGAGAAGATTGAATTTTCTCCGATTTATATTGAAGGGGATAATGGTGGTTCTATGCTAAATGCCTATGTACGTCCGACGATTTATGATAAATATGGGAATAAAGCAACATTAGGAACAACAATAAAGAACTACACACCTAGTAGCTATGGTTTGGTTACTCATATATTTCTTGATTTTGATGGTTCAGGAAATAATGTTATAGAATTAATGGACTCAGAAGGTAATGACATTGATGTTTCAAATGCAAAACATTTGCCAGACGAAGCAAAGCTCACGAAGGCTAGAAGTACAGATGAAAATATTTCTTTATTGGTTGAAGACAGTCAGTTAAAGGATGTTGTTAAGGATGAAAAAGGAAGCCCAGAAGCTGAAATCATTTACAATGTTAAGCTAAGCAAAGAGGAAGGATGATGTGGCGTGAACTAAGCGACAAAGACAACTATTTTCTTAGGTAGTTGAGGATAGAAGTTTGCCAAAGATAATGAAAAATATTTTATATGACAATACTAAGGTATTATGCTTTTCTATTAGAAAAGAACTTTGAAACCGCTCTCTTAAAAATCATTATAATGGAGGTAGTCTTGTGAAAAAAAAGATTATTATTGCTTTAACAATTCTATTCGTTGTAATATCAGGAGGAATCTATATGTACAACAAATTAACAAAACCTAACCTTAGCCCCAAAACAGCCAAACTCTATCAGCATGGCTTTCGACTTCTGGAAGAGCAACTAGGAACTTATATAAAAGAGCATTACTCAGGGGTTGAAAAGATTGAGTTTTCCCCAATCTACGTTACTGAGGAAGGGTCAACTTTCTCAAATGCCTATGTACGTCCGACGATTTATGATAAATATGGGAATAAAGCCACTCTTGGTACTAAAGTTAATAATGTGTATCCAAGTAGCTTTGGTATCGTCTCACATATAATTCTTAATTTTGATGGAGGTGGAAATGAAGCTATAGATTTAAAGGACTCAAACGGGAATAACATTGATGTTTCTAACGCGCAACATCTACCTGAAGAAGCTAAACTCACAAGAGCTAAAGGGATTGATTGGAATATTGAATTATTAGTTGAATACGGTCAGTTAAAGGATGTTATTAAGGATGAAAAAGGCAGTCCGAATGCAGAAATTGTTTATAATGTTAACTTGAGTAAAGGAGACGAATGATATGACTTTGTCTGATCAAGAGGTTCAAAGATTACAGTTTGGTCTTAAGGGAAACGTAAAGAATGAAAGCGAAGTTATTTATAGGATTTGAAATAGAACTTTTTTATGTAAAAGATTTAAGATATCATAAACAGATAATTAAAAGCGCTTTTATAAAGAAATGAATGAGACCAGAAATAATAGTATGACTAGAAATATTGTGATATACTATAATTAAAAAATGAAAGCGTTTTTATAAAGGTGTGAGGTAGGTAAATAATGAAGAAAAAAAAATTTGCGATCATTGCAGTTCTTATAGTTTTAATTTCAGGAGGAGTATATTGTATGACAAAATGGCTTGAACATCAAAATTCGCCATATAATGTTAGTGACGTTTTAGACGATAAAGGAGTGAAACTTTACAAACGCGGATTTCGTTTGTTGGAAGAACAGTTGTCAACTTATATTAAAGAGCACTATTCAGGAGTCAGTAAAATTGAGTTTTCACCAATTTTTATTCAAGGTGGGGATGGGCAGACTATGTTCGATGCTAATATCGTTCCCGTAATTTATGACAAGCATGGGAATAAGGCATATTTAGGACGGAAAGTTGGCAAGCATGGCTATGCAAGCTACGGTCTTTTAGGAGATCTACGGTTAGATTTTAATGGTTTTGATGAGGAAGTGATTGAAATTGATGTAAATGGTAAATTTCTTGACATAACGAATTACAAAAGCTTGCCTCCAAAAGCTAAATTGACAATCAACCCCTCAATGGATGAAAATATTGAAGCGCTTGTTAAAGATGGACAACTAAAAGATGTGGTTAAAAGTGAAAAAGGCAGTCAAGAAGCAGAAGTTGTCTATAATATAGAAATTAGGAAAGGAAATGAATGGGAATGGCATTGAATGATGAACAGGTACAGGAATTACAAACAAGAGTTCTAAAAATAATCAAAAACCATGACACTGGTGAAGATTTTTCAATAAAAAGGGGAGGGCAAAAATATATCTTAATCAATGAAGTCAACGAAACTACCCAAGCCATTGCCGTTGCGCCTCTTGATAAGCAAGGGAAGCCAGATTACACTCAAACTACCATTGTTGTTGCTGGAACTCAAGCTCCCGGTGGAGACATTAATAATCATGTTTTAGAATCTGGATTCAATGCAGTTATGGCAAGAAAACAATTAACAGAACAGACAAAGGACGTGCGGGAGTTTTATAACCAATCATTAACTAAGGCTAAAAAAATGGCTGGAACAGGACAAGAAGTCGATATTAGTAATATGTCGGGATTTAGTCAAGCTGGACCAGCAGTTGCTAAAGTAGCTGCGGAAATGAAAGTCTAGAAGATTACAAATTTCATGGACTGGGGTGCGTGGAATTCGTTGACAAAAAATACAGCCGATTATAGAGGTATTAGTGATGAAGAATTGGCATATATTAATAAACACTTACATTCATACAGTGATCAAGGGAAAGATTTAACAAGTTGGGATGGTCATGGAGGGATCATCCCGTATGGAAAAGTATTTACTGTAGAGGGAAAACATCATAATGCTGGCTTACCCAAGATTAAAGGTAATAGTCTAGATATTAAATGGTATGTAAAAAAAGGTCTTTTCTGTTCCGGTATGACTGAAAAGCAAGTGAGGGAGATTGCTAAAAGAAAAGCTAAAGCTGCTGAAAAATTTGACTTGTCTAAGCTAGAGACATGGTTTGATAGTACAGATCCAGAATCTTATGTTAAAGAATATTTAGAAAAATATGGTTCTTTTGCTCCAGAACCTTCTATGCAAGAATTACTCACTTTAAAGAGACGACGCATTGATGAACTGCACGCTTCTTTAAGAACCAGCTCTGGCGATAAAAAAATTAGTTTAAGAGAGGAACTCGTTCGTACAAGTGCGCAAATAGCTCAGTTACAAGCTGAAGTATATGAGCAGGCGATCAAAGATAAACTTGCAAATGCCAAGGAAAGTGTCTCTCAGCATATAACAGAACTACGATCGGCAGCGTATACGCTGGCTCATAACCTTTCTTGTGGAGAGATAGAGGGTTTACTATCTGAGTTGAGTTTTGAGCTAGCTTGGAATACTGGAATAGAAGCAGCAACTCTTTCTTCGGCCAACTCATATCAGAAGGAAATGACAAGTATAGCAGGAAAATTAAACAAGGCAGCTGATAGAATCGTGGAAATTGACCAAAAAGGCAGCCAGATTTTTGGAGAATTATAGGAGGAAGCGTAGATTCAGATATAGTCTATATCGATGAAATAAAAAAGAAGATAAGAGAGAATGGCGTTAAAGAAATTACAACGATAGTCTTAAATCGTTCTCAGTAAATATACTATTCTAAAAATTAAGGTAGAAATATGTTGAAATTATTAATTATAATGTATCTAAGCGCTTTCTTGTTGTGCAATTTTATTGAATATAATGGAGGAAACTGATGAAGGGAAAAATCTTTGCAATCATTACAGTTCTTGCAGTTTTAATTTTTGGAGGAGTATTTTATATGGTAAATTCACAAAAAAGTTCGACAGGACTTGATGCAAAAGAAGAAAAGATTATTAAGCATGGTTTTCGCTTGTTAGAAGAACAGCTTGGGACCTATATCAAAGAAAACTACTCAGGAATTTCTAAAATAGAATTCTCTCCGATTTTCATCCAAGGTGGCAAGGAAAAACCTCCATTCACAGCGGACGTTCTGCCAGTAATCTATGATAAGGAAGGGAATCGGGCGGTGATGGGGAAGAGAATAGGTAAAAAAGGTTATCCGACATATGGAACAACTGGAGACTTAACTCTTGACTTTGACCAAATGGGCAATGAAAATATTTTTCTAAAAGGTTCTTCAATTTTGGATGAAAAGATCGATGTTAGTGGCGCTAATCATTTACCAGAGGAGGCGAAGTTAACACCTCCAATTAAAGGAACAGATGATAACATTGAAGCTTTGATAAACGATGGTCAGTTAAAAAATGTTAATAAAAGTGAGAATGGAAGCCCTAACGCGAAAATAGATTTTAACCTTAAAATTAAAAGAGGGAGCTATTCAGAATGGAATTAACACATGAGGATATACAGAAATTACACAAAAAAGTTAGAGAATGGAAAAAACTTAAACAGGGCGATAGCGATTCTATTGAAAGAGGAGGACAAGAATACGAAATCATCAATTCTGAAAATTCTGCAACAGAAGCTATTGCTGTCGCTCCTATTGTAAATAATAAAACTGATTATTCAAAGACCATTGTCTTAACGGCTGGTACACAGGACAAATTTAATCCATTGAAAAATTCTTTTGGTGAGATAGCCACTACTGTGGAATCTGCAAGAGGTGCTGTTGATGCCGCTTATGGCTCTGGTTTAAGTCCCCAGTATGCTAAGATGGATGAATTTTTTGCGGAAACACAGAGACGCTTGGAGGAGAAAGGAGTGGAAGGTGGTCAAATTTGGTATTCATCTGCTCATAGTCAAGCTGGAGTACCAAATGCAAAGCTTTCAGTAAAATATAGAGTTAAAGAAATTGTTAATTACTATGATTGGGGAGCTAAAAAGTCTGTAGATACTGGTCATTTCACAGCATCAGATATGAAGTATTTAAAAAAACATGCGATAATCTACTCAGATTCTGGTAAGGAAATTACAGGAGGGGATGGAAATGGAGGAGCTATCCCCTACGGTCAAGTTCGCCTTTATGAAGGAAAAAGCCATAATATCCAAACTCCGTATTTAAAAGGTAATAATTATGATTTTGATAAGTATATCAAAAAAAATAAATTCGTTTCCGGCATGACAGAAAAGCAGGTACGAAAGATTGCTGAATATAAAGCAAAAACATATAAGGTAAATGTAGCAATCGCAAATTATGGTTTAGAGATGGACAAGGTGACTCCTGAATACTATGTTCGTGAGTATTTAAAGGAATACGGACCTTTTGCTCCAGAACCTTCTAAGCAAGAATTACTCACTTTAAAGAGACAACGCATTGGTGCACTGCACGCTTCTTTGAAAACGAGTTCAGGCAGTCAAATGATTAGCTTGAGAGAGGAATTAGTTCGTACAAGCGCGCAAACGGCTCAGTTACAAGCTGAGGTCTACGAGCAAGAGATTAAAGATAAGTTAGCAAGTGCAAAAACAAAAGTTGAGGCGCACATCTCAGAACTAAGAAATGCATCTTTTACATTAGCTCACAACCTTTCATCTGGAGAAGTAGAAGATCTCTTGTCTGAACTGACCTTATCCAAAGCTTGGAATGGAGGAACAGAAGCCTCTACTCTCGCCTCAGCAAGTGCCTATACGACCAAAATGACGGAAATTGCTGGCAATTTAAACAAGGCAGCTGATAACATCGTAGAAATTGATCAAAAAGGCGCCCAGATTTTTACAAATAAATAGGAGGAAACGCATGATTGAACCAAATACAGAAGATCGAGCGGAAGCCGAACGTATAAAAAAAGAATATTTAAAGATTCAGGAACGTATTGCCATTCGAGGTTTGATTTCAGCTAAAAGAGCTGTCCTTCTTGAAGAAAGTCAAGCTTTGCAAACTTGGTTGGATAGTCAAGCTGAGGCTATGAAAACTTTTGCCTCCACTCAAGTACCTGCTGACTTATCTGGAGCTTTCACAGGTGGAGCAGCAGATTCAATCAAGGAGGTACTAGACGCTGTTCCTAAGCCTAGTTTGACCAGCCCTATCTTATAGGAGGCTTTATGGATATTCAGAAAAAGATCGATCGTCTCGATGACGATCACATAGCGTTTCGAAAGAAAGTTAGTGAGTATGAATGGGATTATCAGGATATGAGAAGAGAGGCTAGAAATGTCTCTGAAAGAATGAGTGAATCCATCCTATCTTTCTGTCGCAACAATCCCGACTCTATCCCGACTTATGAACTGCATCAGCTAGAGGATAATAGGGATGAGTTTGAAAGACAAATTCGCCACTTCGAGGATCGCCTGCAAGAGACCTACCAGGAAGAAAATCGCATCTACAATCAAAGCGTAGCTGAACTCGAAAAAGAAAAAAGAAAAACATAATGTTTTGAGTTTCTCGTGAATTACAAAGACAGGTCATCCTTGTCTTTTTCTTTGCTTTAAAATGTGGTAAAATGGTTTCAAAAAGTATTTAATGAACAGGATTTCCTGTATCTTAGACGAGGAGAAAAAACATGCAAGCAGTTGCACATTTTATTGACACTTTTGTTCCTGAACACTACGATCTATTTCTAGATCTCAATCGTGCAGATAAGACCTTTTCAGGCAAGGTGACCATTATTGGAGAAGCTAAGTCAAGTAAGATTTCCCTGCACCAAAAGGACCTAGTAATCGATACTGCCGAAGTATCTGGTCAGACACGTCCTTTTACAGTCGACAATGCGAACGAAGCTCTTTACATCGAGTTAGATGCCACAGGTCAAGTTGAAGTAACGGTGACCTATACAGGTAAGATTACTGACAATATGACGGGGATTTACCCATCTTACTATACTGTGGATGGAGTGAAAAAAGAAATTATTTCTACTCAGTTTGAGAGCCATTTTGCTCGTGAAGCTTTTCCAAGCGTAGATGAGCCAGAAGCTAAAGCGACTTTTGATTTGGCTTTGAAATTTGACCAAGCAGAGGGCGAACTTGCCTTGTCTAATATGCCTGAAATCGACGTTGAAAATCGGAAAGCGACAGGCATTTGGAAGTTTGAAAGAACGCCTCGCATGTCTTCCTATCTCTTGGCCTTTGCTGCGGGTGATATGCAAGGCATTACCGCTAAAACTAAAAACGGAACTTTGGTCGGTGTCTACGCGACCAAGGCTCACCCAGCCAGCAACTTAGAGTTTGCTTTGGACATTGCTGTTCGCTCAATTGAATTTTACGAAGAATATTACGGTGTCAACTATCCGATTCCTCAGTCGCTTCATGTCGCCCTACCAGACTTTTCATCTGGTGCTATGGAAAACTGGGGCCTTGTGACCTATCGCGAAATTTACCTCTTGGTAGATGAAAATTCTACGGTATCCAGCCGTCAAGATGTAGCACTTGTCGTTGCTCATGAGTTGGCTCACCAATGGTTTGGTAACTTGGTCACTATGAAGTGGTGGG
>ERZ772799.872-NODE-872-length-11414-cov-3.202659_pt1 | contig 11414 bp, 10 predicted proteins | sample MGYA00511345_ERZ772799 | MGnify/ENA primary metagenome ERZ772799 (study PRJEB29015, sample SAMEA2738037) | human oral metagenome | biome: human oral; feature: human-associated habitat; material: saliva | place: China | collected 2238 ... | reverse complement strand
TACACGTCACTCATTCTATGCTTATGGAACTTTTCGCCAAAACTAATATTGGATTTCGTTGAAACCACTAGTAGTTTTTTCTTAAACCACTAGTAGATTTCGCTGAAACCACTAGTAGTTTTTTTGAAGAAACTAATATCAGATTCGACGTACTGAAAAATTAAGTCTTATCAAAGCACACTTGGTACGGCTTTGACCGCTCTACTTTTCATTCCATGAGCGATTAACGCAACTCTTCTTCGATCACACGGAACTCGGTACGACGGTTCAGTTGGTCGCAGACTGACTGCTGCTCCTCGGTCAAAGGTGCTATGAATTCCTCGGTGAGTACATCGCCTTCCTTCAGGAAATCGTGCCGTTCGGCAATTTTGGCTGTCACCGTCTTGGGGACAGACTTACCGTAGCCTTTCCACGTAAGCCTGTCGGCCGCTATGCCACGACTCGTGAGGTAATCCACCACGGATTTGGCTCTGCGGTCAGATAGTCCGAGGTTGTAAGTATCGGGGCCTTTCCTGTCGGCATGCGAACCCAATTCGATCCGAATATCCGGATTGTCCGTGAGGATACGAATCAGTTCGTCCAAGCTCTTCATGCTTTCGGGGCGAAGAGTAGCTTTATCGAAATCATAGAAAATATTTTGCAAGCCCTCGGCTTTCTCACGCGATGCAAGGAAAAAGTCCACATAGTAGGTCTCACTCTGCTTGGCGGTATCGGTCTTGAGTTCTACGTACTGATTCAAATAACCCGATGCTCCGGCAAGCATTACATAGCGAGTATCGCCCTGCACGCTCATCTTATAGGAGCCATCGTCACGAGTAGTCACGAATCCCTGTCCTACGGGGCCGCGTTCGCCTACGATCCTGACAGTGGCTCCGGCTATGGGATTTTCTTCTCTGTCCATCACATAACCTTGAATCTCGGTGTAGATAGCCGGCAGCTCGAAATAGAAGAGGTGCGGCCATCCGCGTGCATCGCCTCGGTTGGAACAAAATACGCCTTTGACTCCGTTGTCCGGCAAAGCTCCTTCTTTGTTTTTGCCTTTAGGCTCCACAACCAAGCCGAAATCATCGGCAGAGGAATTGACCGGTTGTCCCATATTGACTACATGCCATCGGCCGGTAGAGTCCAGCGTGGCTTTGAAAATATCCAGTCCTCCCAGACCGGCGTGTCCGTCCGAGGCGAAGAAAAGGGTACTATCCCCATCTATGAAGGGAAACATTTCGTCCCCCGGCGTATTGATGTCAGGCCCCAAATTCTCCGGTGAACCATAAGAACGATCCGACACCTTGACACGATAAATATCCTTGCCGCCATAGCTACCGCCTATATTGCTGACGAAATACAGGTAATCGCCGGATGCCGACATAGAGGGATGAGCAGCCATACGGAGCGAATCGCGCATAATGTCCACGAGCGAACCGTTGCTCCAACCGCCTTCTCCGCTCCGAGCGGCGGAATAGATCTGTACCGTACGGTCGTAATCGGCTCCTTGCTGCGCCAACGTATAATATATGGTACTACCATCGGGCGTGATCGTTGGCACGCCTTCATCCCATGGAGTATTGATTCCTCCGGACACGCTATCGGGACGTCCCCATCGTCCTTGTGCATCTCGTTTGATGATATAAATGTCGTTGGGTTTCAGTCCCGTTATGCTGCTATTATCCAAACCGTCGTCTTTGCTTCTGCTCGATGTGAAATAGAGAGCCGAAGCATCGGGTGCATAGGCCGGGCCGAAGTCGCCCCGTGCCGAATTCCACTCGGCAGCTCGCCGTATCCGGTAACGTGTAGGATATTCCTTTTGCTGGCGGGCAAAGAGACACCCCTCCAAACCGATAGCTGCAAAATAACTTTTCGGATAAGCTTCCAAATATCCACGGAAGAGTGCCTCGGCTTCCTTATAGTTACCTCCTTGCTGATAAGTCTGTGCCAAACGGAGCAGTACCACAGAATCCGGATACCCGTAGCGTCTGGCATTCAGATAGCCACGCAAAGCTTTGGCTTGTCTGCCGGCGGCACGATAGTTTTCACCGGATCGGAAAGCCGTATAAGCTTTCATCTCCACCTGCTTTCGTCGGGTACGCCTGTATAATGTATTGTACATATCGGCAGCCTTGGTATACTCTTGGCGATCATGTGCCTTCTCCGCATCTTTCAACTTCACGCTCTTGCAGGCAGCAAAAGCAAGGCATACCAACAGGATAAGAAAAGGATAATGGATTTTATGATGTCCGCTGTACATATTAAGAAGAAAAGGGATAGGCTATGGGATATGAATCAGTTTGTGCATCTGTATGCTCAGACGCCAAGCAGGAAAAGCCTTGACGAACTCGACGCAGCGAGTGATGGCAGAAGGATCGGGCTCCATGGCATCGTCTCCCGCGAAGATGGGGCTGACAAGATAATGCTGAGCAGTGGGCAATTCGTCGATCGGTGGAGGTAGAGGAGTATCGGATCCTAACGGGAAGCGAAACTCCCCCACTCCATCAGGGAAGTTTTCTTTCAGTTTTCCTATGGCTTCGGGCTTGGGACTACAGGAAATATAGTCTATACCTTTGGGTACGGGGCGAGTTCCGTTGGTCTCTATAGCTTGATAGTAACCAAGCCTGTGAAAATAAGCCGTAGCTTCTTCTGTAAGTTGCAGAGTCGGTTCTCCACCTGTCCAAATGAGAAAGCGTGTGGGATAATGTTCGATACTGCGGGCAATCTCCTCCAATGACTTTTTTTTTCCTTGGGCAAAATCGGTATCACAATATGGACATGCCAAATTGCAGCCTGCGAGTCTGACAAAGACAGCAGCTCGTCCGGTATTGGCTCCTTCACCCTGAAGGCTGTGAAAGATTTCGTTTACGAGCATTGCTCCGTATTATCCTGTATTATAATGTATAGGAGGCCGAGCACTTACGAGTCTCGTCTACCCGACAACCGATCAGCGTTACTCCCGTGCCGGCCAACTGCATCGGCCCTACCACTTCTGTCAAATAAACAGCCATATTCTCCGCGGTAGGATTGAACGGTACTGCAACCAGATCGTCCGGCACAGTGGCACGCAAAGCAGGAAGCAACGGATCCTGCTCCCATAGCATCATCTTGTGATCCCAATGATCTTCAAGCCACTGACATAGCAACTCTTTGATAACACCGAAATCGACTACACGCCCGATCGAATCAAGAGCCGGTGCACTGCAAATAAAGTGGATACGATAGTTGTGTCCATGCAGATGTCTGCACTTGTGATCGTGCCCCACTACGCGGTGTCCCATGCTAATGTCGTGATAACGTTCGGCTGTAATCATATATTGTCAAAGCTAAGTTTCTGCTGTTCAAAGGTAATCAAATAATCCCCTGCTTCACGTATTCGGCTGTTCGGGTCTCGTCTGAAAAACATTTTTGTAATTTTTTGAAACACTCTTAAGATACACATTTTCAGGTGAAAATTGTCAATTTTTGCTCTTGCACTCGTAAGTGATTGAAATAATGGCTATTAACAGTTTTTCATGCGTGATTTATCCAAATTGCACCTTAATTCGTTAGTTTTTTTGTACACAAATGCGTGATTTGTCCAAGAAAATGCGTGATTTGTCCAAGTCTTTTCCTTAATATATCCCTTCATTTGTGTGACTCTTAAAGTGTAAGAGCCTAAAGTCACAGTTTTAATCAATCTAAAATTTTTCAATTATGGAAAAGAAATTAGTACCGCAATCCATTTCAAAAGAAAGATTGCAGAAATTGGAAGCACAAGCAACTCTTACTCCTCAACAAGAGGAAGCGAAAGCCCGTAAAATCGAAAGAGAGAAAGCCAGGCTGAAAGAACTGAACATTCCTATCGAATCTAAAAAATCCAAAGATCGCAGCCCTGTAGGCATGATCAATCCATATGCACTTACTGAAGTCATTTTAGAGAGACCATTGGATTGGAGCAACCCACGGACTACCGATATAGTAGAACGTGTGTTGGGTTCAAGCATGCAAGATCTATCCAAAGGCGACTCTGTATTAGGAGCCGGAAGAGACCAAAATGCTGAAGTCAAAATCGTGGATTCAGCTTTGACTAATGGCAAAAGAGGGCAGGACAGTCTGGAGAGAATCTATGAATCGCTAAACGATTATGACATGCCTCCCGAAGGGAAAGAAGAAGCTGCCCCAAAGGCAAAAAAAGCAGCCAAAAAACTCGACATCGACGACCTCAGAGAGCAAGCACTGTCATCCACTACTATCACAAAGGAGATCAGCAAAATCATCCTTCCGACAAAAAATTTAAGAGATGATTATAATACAGTACATCAGTACAGAGAAGTCGGTTTCCAGAGCAATGGAGCACACAATCTATGGGATACAGTAGTCCAGGGAGCCGTTGGCGATTGTTACTTGCATGCAGCTTTGTCGGCTATAGCTTGGGTACATCCCGCTCTATTGAATATGGATGTGGACATCCTGTCGGGTCTAGATGAATGGCGACTCTATCGCTGGTTTATAGGGCGTCCCGGACAGGAAAATCCACGTCCATCAGGATCAGGCAAATCCACCAATGAAATTCTTCAGCTAGGATATTACAAACTTCCGATCTTTGCAAGGAGCCGCTATTGGTTCAACGGAGAATACTGGCCGGCCCTTTTCGAGCAAGCGTATGCCAATTGGAAATTCCCTAATGATTCCAAATTCAACGCAATCGTACAGATTGCAGGTGGCTATCCTGACGAAGCACTTTGCGAGCTGAGTGGAGACAGTTGGTTTGCCAGCAATTATCACATGCTTTCTTCTTTTACAGATCAGACATTGCTGAATTTTATGGAAAACAGGTGCGAGAGATGGAAGACGAAAATACCGATGGTTATTGCAACTGCAGGCATAGATAATGAGGGGCATGTATATCATCCTGTTCCAAATATGAACGGAATTGCACATCTGCATGCCTATACAGTTTTGGGATATACAGTTTCCAATGGAGTCTATTACATGATTATCCGCAATCCATGGGGAACGTATGAGCCAACAGGAGATGGAGTACTAAGCAAAAGAGATTGGGTTATCCACTTCGAAAACAAAAAGTACTTCAATCTATCCAAAGACGATGGTATTTTCGCACTTCGACTTGATAAAGTGAGAGAGAACTTCTGCTACATCGGATATATGTATTGATATCAGATTATATTATACGGTTTGAGAACGATGGAGGCTGCCCGGTAGAGCGGGCAGCCTCTTCTCTTTTCTGTGCACGTCAGGCAACAGGCTCTAACCATGGATCTATCTGCCCAATTCCGAATCGACAAAGCTCCATGTTATAGGATTGACAAGATTCTTCCATCATATCGCATCCCCACCGATGAGAGTTTCATCTGAGAGCTTAGGAGCTTTTCGCGGAATAGTTTAAAGTACTTGGCTGAATAGTTATAACTATTTCGTCGAATAGTTAAAACTATTTCACCGGATAGTTATAACTATTTCTCCGAATAGTTCAAAGTATCTGGCGAAAAGCTTAAGAGCTTTCTGTGAAAAGCTGATTAGCGTGTATTCCTCTTCGGTCGATGAGCGAAAGAGAAACAAGGGACGACTAAAGAAGATTTAATTTGATTACTCCAGCCTCGACAATCGGTTGGGCTGGAGTATTTCTATGCTTTTACCATCCACACGGATGATACCCTCTTCCTCAAGCTGAGAGAGACTGCGTGCCAGTGATTGCCTGTTCACGCCAAATCGATCGGAAAGTTCTTTCCATGAAGATTCGACAACAATCCGATTGCTACCATCCTTCATATAATGCTGAAACAAGTAGTCTCCGATCTTGCCCTGCAAACTTCGCAAGCTGAGCTGATGAATTTTCTTCATCAGGAAAGCACTGATATCGGAAATCATGCCTATGAAATTCTCCATCAGAGTAGGATGCTTATGCATCATTCCTTTGAACTCTTCTTTCCCGATGCGGAAAAGAACACTGTCCTCATTAGCAAACAGGGTAACGGGTAAAATATTCTCCGAAGCAAAAAGAAGGGCCGGAGCCAAGATGCGTCCGACCGCCAAAGTATCTATCAGAATCTGCTTGCCGGAAGGCCCCACCATCTCAGCACGAATCTCACCTACACCCACGATTCGCAGGTCTTGGAGCTTGTCTCCACCGATAGCATATAGCTCTTCGGCTTTCAGCCGTTCCACTCTGTATGAACAACTCTCAAGCAGGGCTAAGAGCTCATCGTCTTTCATACCGACAGAGAGTCCGCTGCTTTTCCAGGCTTTCAGAAGAAGATCGAATTCGGGATCCATCGCAGCATCGTTTCTTTCAGTACATATTTTTCCGCTCCCATTGGTCGATGGCATCACGGATATCACATAGTTCCTGACGGATTTCTTTCAGACGACTGATGACTTCTTCCCTGCGCGTAGTACCATCATAGTCGTTCTTGAGAGCTTGCTTCGTGCCTGCAAGTGTGAGTCCTTTTTCTTTGGTGAGGTGGTGGATGAGCCGCACCATTTCGATGTCCTTGGCTGTATAGCGACGTGTGCCGCCGTCGGAAGTACGTGGCTTTAATGCCGGGAACTCCTTCTCCCAAAAACGCAGAGTGGAATCCGGCAGATCGAACATCCGCGCCACTTCGCTGATGGAATAAAATAATTTTCCCTGTTTTTGCTTTTTCATTTTTCAAGCCATACGGAAACAAACTCTGATCATCTGAGGATCAGGGCAAACTTAAAAAATTCTTTCAAGCAAAGTCTTTCTTTCGAGTCGGAGAAACGGCAAATACCGAGAACCAAAATGCCAGCAAATAGGCACCTCGAACGAAGATCAGAGGGGATTCGACTGCCATTATCAGGAGGATAGCAGGCAGGAAAAGGAGGAAATCATATCGGCGATCGCGATAGGCAAAATAAAACAAACCGCCTACGAATACAACCAAAACAACCATCCCGGGAATACCAAGCTGCATACCATCGGCCAGAAGCTGGTTGTGCGGATGCTTCAACAAAATATCCGTATCGATCTGCGCCTGCAATATATTGTCCATAGTGCCTAACCGAATACCTGTCAATGGATGCCGATTGATAGCATTCATGGCTATATCACGCATCTGCATGCGCTCTCCGTCCGCAAAAAAACGATGAGACAAGAGGCCGTTGAAGATAAAACCTCCTACAATGATAAGGATGAAAGAGACGAATAAAAGTTTCTTTTTCTGGGATAGGAAAAAGGCTCGTACCAAGAAAAAGAACATGATGGACATAGGAATGAAGAGCATGGCCAAGCGGCTTTGGGTAATAAAAGCAAAGCATGACAAGGCAACCAAACCATAGATCATTTCCACCGTAGATACCGTTTGCTCCCGATAGAAATACTGACGTACGGCGACTGCCATAAAAATAGCGAATATGCCCAAGAAGATATAAGTGGGATGGGCAAAATGCGTCCAATGGAGCATACAGAAACTCGATGCAGGCATTGGGATATGAGCCTTGAGATAGAATTTATCGAAAGAGAAAGGAGATAAAACGGATTGACCGAAGTATTGGGTCAAAAGAAGAGAAATAAGAATGATGCAGGATAAGTACACCAATACAAGGCGGAAAGAAAAAGAAAGAAATACACCCCATTCCGTTCTTGTCGGACGCCAACAGCACAAAGCCAACGGCAAAGCCAATAAGGGAAGTCGCTGCTTAAGTGTATGCAGAGCGTCTTTAGTCTCTACAGCTCCGATAAGCCCCGTCATCTGAAACAGATAGTAAGCTACCAATAGAACAAGAATACCTACCGGCAGATAGAATTTCTTTTGAGCAATAGCATACACATAGGAAATACCACAGAAAAGCCATATCGCTCCGATGGCAAAGCCCAGCAGTTGGCCTACCGCAGCTACAACAAAGGAGATAACCAGCAGCTTGCGGAAGGTAGTAGAATCTGTTAGAAAGACCGTTCTGACGCCCGTAGCAACAGTCATTCCACCCATAACGATGACAAAAATCCACACGAAGAAAGGTGGCATGGCCTTTTTCGGGTCGAAAACCTGCCAGTCTTTCACCAATGGATATAATAAGGACAAGACTACGATACCGAGTATGAGAAAAACAACGTTCATATTCTGCCGCAATAAGCGGACGAACCGAACCGAAAACGTTTCAGACATGATAGTGTTTGAAATAATTGATGAGGAAAAATAGCCGACCTCTATCGGGAAGATAAACCAAGTTTGTCGCTCAAATAACGGATACGCTTTTCAGCCTTTTCTCTCTCTCCCATGAGAGTAGTACGATAGCTGTACATTTGTGACAGACGAGCGGTCTCCGACAAGGATTTCACACCGGTCTTCGATACTTGGAATGTATGCATCGCTTTGCCTCCGGCCATCAAATCTATCCGAAGAGCATGTCCCTCGGAATCGGCCTGAATAAAAAGCTCACCCATTTTTACCGTCTCTTCGACAGGATAGGTCACTATTTCGTAATGCAACCCCAAATCGGCAAATCGATAGTTAAGTGCAGCATCATAGGGAATGTCGCGAGTCTGTAGCATGGACTTGGTCTGCATATCCGTCACTCGGATAGCAGTATGATTGATAGCCTTGGCTCCGGCATAAACACTCAGCACAATGAGATTGCCAAGCGTGTCCGTACTGCAACGCAAACGAGTATGTTCCTGACCGGAAGCCTCACCGAAACCCGAGAGATAGAATTCAGGAGACCTTCCCTCCACAGAGGAAGTCTTACTGAAAGGATGGGATATGCTATCGATCCGACCGGAGAGAACAAGCAAAGCACTATCGGCGAAGGCGAGATTGCGTTCGCATTCTTTGTACTCGGCCTGCCGGCTAAGAGACAAAGCCTCCTTACGAGCCACTGTATCGGTGGAGTAATGACGATGGAGACTGTCTGCCAAAATCCGAACTCCGGAATAATCGGCATGCTCGTATGCCTCGTGCATCAATGCAAGCAACTGCCCGGCTCCCGACTTTGTATCCTGCTTACAGCCAATAGAGTGCAATAAGAGGAGAAAAAGTAAGAAGGGGAGAAAAATTCGTCTCATCATACCAATATATCTGCTAAATGCTATACTCATCTCTCTCACATACGATCAAAAAACGGAGAAGTGTACATAGCGTTTGGGATTGGCTTTGAGGTCGCGCAATAGTGCATCCGCACTCGAAGCCATACTATCCAGTCGCATGTAGAGCGATTTGTCGTTTAAGAGCATCCCGAGCGAACCGTTGGAATTGCGAATTTGATCGGAAAAGCTTCGAAGATTCTCTGATGTAGCCTGTAATTCAGCCATCAGAGCCTCCAGTTTCAACTGTTTCAATTCTTCCGAAAGCATTGCCACATTATCCGTAATGGTACGTGTATTGGCCATGACGGCAGGCAATTGCGTCCCGATGGACTTATCCAAAGAAGCAGTCAAACGATTTAGCCGCTGAGCCGTTGCGGCCATATTCTCCATCATTACGGCCAAATTGGGATTATTGACCATATTCGCCAGACCGACAATGACTGAATCCACCTTCGGCATCATGTTCACGACAGAAGGAACGATCTTATTCGAAGTTACCGACATAATATCATCGGGAGTTTCAGACCGAATGGTATCCCCGGGATTCAGGTATCCATCCCGAGGATCGCCTTGTATGATGCGAAGCTCCGCTCCACTCAAAGCTGTCTGGTGAATGGCCAGATGGCTACCTTTGGGCATACGATATTCGGACTCGAGGTCAATACCCACAACGATAGAACGACCATTCTTATAGTCGAAGCTAAGAGACTTTACCACTCCTACCTTATAGCCATTGACCAATACGGGACTGGCAATGTTGACGTTCTTCACTTCAGGGAAAGCGGCGTAATACACATTCGCCCGTTTGAAAACGTTGAATCCTTTCAGGTAGTTCAGGCCGAAGTACAGCAGAAAAAGAGCAATGAGAGTCAATGCTCCGATCTTTGTAGTCTTACTTATTCTCATTTCTTTTATTGTTACCTCTTAAGTAATGCTTTCCGACAATTTCAATATATCTCTCTCACACGTTTGCCCGCTTCATAAACCACGATATAAGCATCAGGGAAACTTTTCCTGACTTTTTTCCGAAGGTGACGAGCCTCATCCTCGCTGGAAACCGCTCCTGTAAGATAAAAGAATCGACCGCCTCGTTGTTCAATGACCACCTTGTAACCTTTCAATCGCTTATCGCCATTTTTGAGCTTCGTCGTGGAAGACAGGATCTGTATTTTATAGGTTTTCTTCGCGGAATGAGCACCCTCATCCGGCTTTACAGCATGCCCCTTGGGAGCTATACTTTCCTTGCCGTCAGACATATCTGCCACCGAAGAAATACCATTGTCTTCTGGTTCGACTTCAACCTTATCCTCTTCCTCAGCAGCTTGTGGTGCGGGCTCGGACACCTTACCGGAACGTCTGTCATAATCCTCCTTGTATCGGGCAAATCCTCGGGCGATAGCCGAAGCCAATTCGTCACGCCCGGCTTCCGACCCCAGATAACGAGCCTCCGCCGGATTGCTTATAAAGCCCAGCTCGACGAGAACGCTCGGCATGGCAGAAAACACGAGTACAGCCAAATTGCCGAGCTTCACCCCCCTATCATGACGCCCCTTGGCCACAAATCCTTTTTGGATCTGTTGGGCCAGTTTGATGCTCTGATCCTGATACGTATTCTGCATCAGTTCGAACATGATATAACTCTCGGACGAACGGGGGTCAAACCCTTTATAAACGGTCCTATAGTCTTTCTCCATCAATATGACGGCATTCTCACGCTGGACTACCGCCATATTTTTACTGTTACGTTCATGTCCCATTACATAGGTCTCGGTACCATAGCCTCCATGACCTCGCTCTTGCGAATTGACATGAATACTGATAAAAAGGTCGGCATTGTTTTTATTGGCATATTCGGCACGTCCCATCAGGGTAACGAAGAAATCCTTCTCACGGGTATAAAGCACTTTCACATCCGGATGCTTGCTCTTGATCAGTCGTCCCACACGCAAAGCCACGGCCAAATTGATGTCTTTCTCTCGTAAACCATTACCGACTGCCCCCGAATCATGTCCTCCGTGTCCGGCATCGATAACCACGGTAAACGCGCGATTCCGTTGGCCCTCCAGAGGCAAACATACGATCAGAAGGAGAGCTGTCATCCAGAGCAACAGATAGTGGGTATGGTTTTTCCTTGACATGAACTTTATTATCCCTTAAATGGATACAAAAATAAGGATTATCCGCAACAAACGAAGGCAATAAAAACTGCGATTTTCCTTTCAGCCCTTTAGAAATCCGGAACGGAACCAAGGTGTTGAAAAGATTAGGAACAGTAAAAAAGACTGCACCGACTTCTCATACCAAGCTGAGAGAATCGGTGCAATGCTTTTCGAGCCTCTTGTCGGATTCGAACCAACGACCCCGAGATTACAAATCACGTGCTCTG
>ERZ772799.871-NODE-871-length-11421-cov-3.497009_pt1 | contig 11421 bp, 6 predicted proteins | sample MGYA00511345_ERZ772799 | MGnify/ENA primary metagenome ERZ772799 (study PRJEB29015, sample SAMEA2738037) | human oral metagenome | biome: human oral; feature: human-associated habitat; material: saliva | place: China | collected 2238 ... | reverse complement strand
CAGATTAGAACGGTCCAGTATGAATGATCTGTGGCCCGCAGGACCCGAGCGGGTATTCCTTTCGGAGGCTTCCTCGTAGGTTCTCTCCTTCTCCTTGGTCAGTTTCCAGCGGATCTCTCCATCATTGAGGTTGTAGGCGATGCCTCCGTCGAGAAGGGCGGAATCCGTCAACTGGAGATTATTCTTTTCATTTGATGGATGCTCGCCGGTGACCTGCCCGGTGAGGGTGTCCAGAACCACGGTCATGGCGTCATGAATTGGCTTGGATCCCTCCTTGGAGCTCTCGAGAGGGTCTTTCGGCATGCCGAACTTCACGGCAATATACCGGCCGGTGGGGCTGGTGTATGGATAGTGCGCGCGAAAAGGAGCTTCTCCACACCACCTCACGTTCAAGCAGAAGTCAGTGTTTTTCCGTGTGTAACTCCACAAGGTACTGCCGTCGGCGGGGTTGAGACCAGTCACGCCCTCGGTGGTCAGTATCACCGGGCCGGCCGCCCCGGATGCGGTGGCCAGCAGTCCCGGCACGTCCTTGGTCCAGGCGAGGGTGGTGCCAATGCCGGTGGGACGTTCCGGTAGGGGCCCTTCGGGAAGCGGTGCGGTCATCTGTGTGACCGGGTTCGCCACCGTGTACGCCACAATGACCGCAGTGACCAGCACCGCAGTGGGCACCACAATGCGAATGAACTGGAGAATCCCGTGCAGAATCCTGGTCCCTGCGCCGGTAGCGGCAGAGTCCGCGCTGGGGTGGTAGGTAGCAAGCACGGATGGATCGTCGTTGCCGCCAGGAGCGATTCCCGCATGGTCTCTGACGCCCCGGAGCAGCAGGTCGGTGGGGATCAGCAAACCCAGCCCGAGGGATACCAGGCCCAAGGCCAGCAGGAAAGCGGAGTTGAATGAGGTTTGGTCGTAGAGCTTCCACCACCATTGCACCAGAAAACCGGCGGACGTGACCGAGCATAGGGCAACGAGCAGGGCAATCAAGCGTCGCCAGGCGTTTTTCTGGCTGCTCCAAGCCCAGGTGATAAAAATCGGAAGAATTCCTAGGAACAATCCGAGCAGCAAACCTTTGGGTGGGCCAAAAGTGTTGTCGCTAAAGCCCAGAAATGCGAACACTGCAATTGGAGAAAAGATGGTGAGGATCCCGCTGAATCGGAGAGCCCTGAGCATCGATATGTGTCGCGACAGGAAAGTGTATCGTCGCTGATTTTTCGCCGATTCGGAAGTCTTTGTGTCCTCAGTGGCCGGGGTTTCGACATCGTCGGTAGAGGTTTCTGTGTCGTTCGTGGTGGGGGTGGTGTCGGGTTCTTCGGACATGATGTCTACTTGTCCTCCTCTCCCATATGGATGGTTTTGCTGAAGACCTTGCTGGCCTTATTTTCCACGCCGATTTGTTGTATGTCGTTGGTGCGTGGTTCGGTGCTGTCGGGGGTGGCGGGAAGCCAGGAGTGGTTGGTGTAGGTGGTCTTCTTGTTCTCTCCTTCTCCGGTCGTGGTGACTGTTTGCAGGAGGAGGCCGGGGCCGGTTGGCAGGCTCACGTCAGCCACGTATTGTCCGGTGACGTCTACGCTCGTGCCGCTGTCGATATTTATCAGGTCTCGGGGCAGGGTTGTCAGTAAGGCATTTTTGGGGTTGGCGGCTGCCTCTGTCACAGCGGCTTTCGGGTCTTTTGCGCGTTCGATCCAGCCGTTGGGGTGGATGGCCGTGACGCCCGTGATGGTCTCCATTTCCTCGCCGGATACGGTCGTTCTGGTTATTGTGGAAACCCAGTACGGTCCCCTGCCGCTAAAGCCGGAGTACTTCCCTGAGCTTTGTGGGGACATGAGGAGGGAGTCGTTGGTGGAGCCGATGAGCCAGTTGTCGGTGCGGGTGGTGGTTGGTTCGGCGTGGGGGTCGGTGAGGGAGAAGACGTTGAGGATTCCGGTGCCTGCGGGGTAGTAGTTTTGGGCGGTCTCGACCACGAGGGAGTCGTTGACGATGGCTTGTCCTAGGACGAGTCCGGATACTTCGATGGTGCGGATCTCGTTGCCGGTTTCGGTGTCGAGGACCATGATGTTCATGCGCTGATCACTGATGTTGCTGCTTCCCTCGGAGGTCATCCAAGGCCAGAGATAGAAGGCCAAATATCGCTCATTGGAAACGAATGCTGTGCTTGTGCATTCCTGAAATTTAAGGAATGAGTCTTGGGGAATCGTCGAGTTATCATCAGCGTAGTTTTTGATGTAGTTTGCGTGCATCTCTGGTGTGATGTTTCGTGCCCAGCGCACCGAACCGTCCTGCGGGTTCAGGGAAACTAAAGTGGTTGCGGAATCCAGGGGTGCGGAAGAAATGTCCTCTGGCTTGCTTTTACGGGTTGTGAAGTAGTTTCCAGATCCACTCATGCTGCAGAGGAATTGTGCTGGTATTACTTCTTCATGGCTGGTGACTTCCCAGCCGGTGTCGGTCTGAACAGGAGGGGCGAAGAGGTTGGAAGCGTCCCCGGCATCTGTGATGGTCACGGGGTGAGTGCCGTCACTGTGTGGGGTGCACGATGCCAGCAGGGCGATGCACGCCAGCCCGCTCAAGACACCGGCGAGTCGTTTGTGAAGCTTCATGAGGCATCTCCTGTCAAACCATACAGACGATAAGAATAGAAACCCGTGGATGTATACGGACTGACCATCAAAGTTGCGAGGGTTGTCCCGGGGACATTGATGACGTTCACATCCTCTCGTTCATTTCGTTCCGAGAGCTGCGCAGGAACGCGCCTACCATTCAATACCTCCTCGAGGGATTGAGGAATGCTCCGTGAATCCAAAGGGAATGAAACCCCGGCGGATCCGTCGCCGGGTCTCATGACTACTTCTGCCAATAGTGTTTCATCGCGTGTTGCGAGGGCGATGCCTACTGTGGCGGCAGCCAATCCGGGATACTGGCCGGCTGGTGTGGCGGTGTTGACGGTCGGATCGAACACTGTACCCACCGTCGGTGTGCCTCGATAGAAGTCTGTGATGCTGTCGATATAGAATTTTATCTTTCCAGTTTCGGGGACCGGATAGGCGGCCAGTGTGCCGGAGGCGTGGGAGGCTGCCGCATTGAGTCCAACGCTCTTTCCCATGTCGACGGGATTCACTTCTTCAAGTCCTGCAAGAGAATCGAGCGTCACGACACGAGTCTCCTGTGCCTGCATTGCCTGTATGGATCCGCTCTCCTCCAATTCGACGACGAGAGCTTTCTTGTACTGGGCGGTAAGGCCATTTACGATCACTGGACGGCAGGTTAGGACATCGTTGGCGATGTTTTCTGCTGTCGTTGTGTTATTCGGGTCGGTGTCGGATATCAGAATCAAGGATCCGCTTGTACACTTTGGTTTTTCATAGTAAATTGATTGACTCTTGGCGAATTTTCCAAGTCGGATGAAGCTCCTGTGTCCCGCGGGACCAGAGTACGCTGTGTGAAAATGTGTTTCTGATTCATTGGCCAACGCCTCCAACTCCCAGCGAACCTTGCCGTCATCAAGGTTGTAAGCGGTGGCGCCGTCGAGAATGGCGGAGTCGGTGAGCTGTAGAGACCAGTTGATATTCGATGGGTGTTCGGTGGTCACGCGACCGGTGAGGGTATCGACGACGACCGTCACGGCATTGTTGATCGGTTTTCTCCTCTCGGAGGTTCCGGTGGGGGGCAAGTCCTTCGGGTCTTGTACCAACTCCTTCGGGATTTCGAGGCGTAGGGCGACGTATCTGCCGTTGGGGCTGCTCACCAGGTAGGAGTTCAACAAACCGTTGGAGAAAGCTTCCTCTCTAAGGTTCTGAGTCAGTATCTTTGCGTATGCGGCGTTTGTGCGGTGGTAGGTCCATAGGGTGGTGCCGTCGGTGGGGTTGAGGCCGGTCAGGCCCTCAGGAGTGAGTATCACCGGTCCGGCGGCTCCGGATGCGGTGGCCAGCAGTTCTGTGACGTCCCGTGTCCAGGAGAGGGTAGTGCGGATCCCGGTGGAACGATCCGGTAGGGGCCCTTCGGGAAGTGGGGCGGTTATCTGTGTGACCGGGTTCGCCACCGTGTTAGCCGCAATAACCGCTGTGGTGGGCGCCAGGATGAGAACGAACCGAAGAATCCCTCGCAGAATCCTTTTCCCGGTGGTGGTGGAGTCTGCGCCGGGACGGTAGGGAGCAAACCTGGCGGGGTCTTCGGTGTTGCCAGGAGCGATTCCCGCATGGTTTCTGAGGCCTCGGAGTAGCAGGTCGGTGGTGATCAGCAAGCCCAGTCCGAGGGATGCCAGGCCAAAAGACAGTAGGAAAATGGACTTGAACGAGGTCTGGTCGTAGAGCTTCCACCACCAGTGCACCAGAAAACCGGCGAGCGTGACCGAGCACAGGGCGAAGAGCAGGGCAATCAAGCGTCGCCAAGCGTTGTACATGCTACTCCAGAGCCAGATGACCAAAGTCAAAAAAATTGCTATAGGCACTCCGGGAAGCAATCCTGTGGGTGGGTCAGAAGCATTGCTGCTTCCATTCAGAGAGGTGAACAGTATGATTGCTGAAAGGATGGCGAGAATTCCGCTGATTCGGAGAGCTCTGAGTGTTGAGATGTGGCGCGACAGGAAAGTAAATTTTCGGTCAGTTGCCGGTTCGGCGGTGTCGGTGTCCTCCGTGACGGGAGTGCTGACGTCGTCGGTTACTGTGTCGTCTTCTGGAATCGAGGTATCGGACATGGATCATTGCTCCTTCGGCAGCGAGTCCGGTGGGGCCTCCACCCCGGGGGTGAGGGTTGAAAGTGACGGAAGGAAACCATCACTCGATTTCTGAGAGGCGTGATGCAGGATGTGGGTCATCTTCTCCTGGCGCAGTGAAGCGCGACCGCTCGTCGTATCAAGCCAGGAAACCGGCGTGGGATAGGTGACCGTTGGTTTTCTCTCCTCGCTCTCCGTGCGTTGCGTGTAGAGGAGAATTCCCGGGCCGCTGGAGAGAATCACGTCGGCCACCAGCAGATTTTCTGCATCCAATGTCGTTTTGGTGTCGACGTGGAACAACTCGTGCTGCAGCGCTTCCAAGGCCTGTGTGCGCTCGGATGCGTCGCTCTGTGAGTTCACGATTTCCGCGGCCGCATCCGGATCCTTGAAACGATCAACCCAGCCTCCGGGATGAAGGGCACGGACGCCGACCACGGTTCCCAGCTCCTCGCCCGTGGTGTTGACCTTGGTGATGGCATAGGGCCACAGGGCGTCGTAACTGTCGCGAGACGGAAGCTCCTGCGACATGAGCAGGGATTCGGGACTGGCTCCGATCAGCCACTGATCGGAGCGGAAGCTGGTGGGCTCGGACTGCGCGTCACTCAACGAAAAGACATTGATAACCCCGGTGCCGGCGGGGTAGTAGTTCTGGGCGATCTCGACTGCCAGCGAGTCATTGGTGAGGGCCTGCCCCAGAACCAAACCGGAGATCTCGACGGTGCGAACCGTCTCCCCGGTTTTGGTGTCCAGGACGGTGATGCCCAGGCGCTGGTCGCCGATGTTCTCGGAATCCTCGGGAGTCAGATACGAATGAGTCTGGATTGCCAGATACCTCCCGTTGGGGCTGACGACAACCTGGTGAGTGGGCACCCCGGTCTGTGGTGTTGCGGCGATGCTTTCCTCCGAGCCGATGCCGGTACTCATGGTGAGCTTCCAGTTCACGGATCCCGTGCTGGCATCCAAGGAAATAATCTCCTTGTCCTCGGTGTCCGTGATCAGGACGGGTCCGTGCGCTGTGGGAAAAGCATCATAGTCAGGGGTGATCCTCGTCGCGGATTCCATGTGCCAACCGTCGTCGGTTTGGATCGGTTCTGGGAAAGGATCGTGATGGGAGCTGTCGGATTTCGTTAAGGTGACGGAGTGAATCTGTCGTGGATGCCTATCGCTGCTCCTGGTTTCGAGGTGAGAGCATCCTGAAAGCATCACAGTGAGAAGAAGCAAGCCAACCATCACGCGCGTCAGTCGTTTGTTCGCGCTCATGCAGACCCCCCTGCCACGCCGTACAGGCGGTACGTGTGGATGCGGGTGTAGCCATGCTTTGTGCTGCTGGAATTGGAGTAATCGTTGCTTCCTGTCATGGGATTGATGGCCATGAGGGTGACTCCTGGGGCGCTGAGAAAAAATTTCTCGTGCATACCGCCGGACACGGTGAGGGGGGCGGGTTTTTTACCTGCTAAAGGAACCGGGAAGGAACCAGGTTCAATGGGAACCGTGATCCCTGCCGAGCCATCGCTTGGGCGTATGACGAAAGCCCCTGTCTGCTTGCCCTCCTGAATGGTTGCATCGATTCCGGCCGTGGCTCCCGCCGGGCCCGGGTACTGGGAAAGAGGAGTGACCGTGCGGGTGGCAGGGTCGAAGATGGACTCCGAGGTGCGGATGACCCCTGACCTGTGTGAGACTTCGTGATAGACGCCGGTGATCCTGCCGAGATCGACCGGCTCCTCCTCGGCAAATCCGATGAGGGAATCGAGCGAAATCGCTTGGGCTTCCCAGCTCTCTCCCTCGTCCGTGCGCAGTGCATCATCCGGGTTCTTGGGCTGGACCGTCCAGCCATTCACCAGCACTGGGAGTCCTTCGGCGTCAGCGTCCACAGTGATGCTGGCTCTCTTGGAGTCGGTTCGTATAGCGCTGTCCGGGGTCAGTGTTATGCGTGTGCTGACGTGTGGTCCGTTAGTCTGCTTGTGATTCGTCGCGACGAAGCATGTGTGCCCTGCCGGGCCCGAGTAGCCCGCGTACCCATACTTCCCTGTGAAGGACCAAAGTTTTTGGCCATCTTTCAGGGAATAGACGGTTTTACCATCCAGCACGGCGGAGTCGCTGAGCTGGAGACGCCAGACCTCGTTGGAGGGATGCTCGCCGGTCACCTGTCCTGTGAGAGTGTCGATGACAACGGTCACGGCATCGATGGACGAATCACGGTCGGCGTACGCCGTTCGGTATTTTTCCCGCAGCTCTTCGGGGCCCTTGATCCGTAGCGCCACGTGGCGACCGGTAGGGCTGGTCACCATGTAGGAAATATCGCGCTCGTCGCTGTCTCCAACGCCGGAGTGGATTATGAGATACGAGGCCCCTGGCCGGCGATAGTTCCACAGAACCGTTCCGTCGCCGGGGTTGAGGGCGGTCACGCCGTCCTTGGTGAGCAGGATCGGCCCAGCCGCCCCCGCCGTGACGTCGATCAGCCCACGGACATCCTGCCTCCACGTCACCTCGCTGCCAATGGTGGTGGGACGCGCGGGCAGGTCGCCTGCCGGGGCCGTGGTGGTCGTGGAGACCGGACCCGTCAGTGCGGGAGCGAGGAAAACCGGGGCCACCAGCACCACGACGGCTCCCGCGACGAGGGCGAGGCGGAGCAGACGCCCGCGCCACCGAGACGTGGTATTCGTGTCACGGAGGGGGCGGAAACGTGCGGGATTGGTGGGGCCGCGATGAGAGATGTCGAGCTGATCCCGGAGTGCTCGCAGCAACAGATCGGCGACGATGAACACCCCCAGGCCGAGGGCCAGCAGCGCCAACACCAAGAACAGTGTCACGCTGATGGAGGACTGCGAATGAAACAGCCACCACCGGTACACCTGAAAAGCCGCCAATGGGACCGCGCCGATGATCACGAGGCAGGCGAACCACACCTTGGAGGCCCCTTTCCGGCATCCCAGGAGCCAGAGGAGTGGAAGCAGGGCGCTGAACAGCAAGAACTGATTGACGTGGCTCTGTGGAACGGGGAAACCATCCCACCACGGGCAGGCCAGCAGCAGCGCGACGAGAAAGGCGATCAGCCCGCCGGTCCTCAGCGCTCGCAGGACCAGCACCCGGCGGTTCGCGGCGATGGGGGTGTCGCCCGTGTCGGCGTCGACGATGTCGTCAGATGTCTGGGACATGTACTTCATTATCGAATAGGAGGGGGTCAGTCGCCTCGGTTTTCTGATTGTGCAGGACCCGCCGTCCAGGTGGAGTGCTGCACATGGACGGTGAAATCATTGGGTGTCATGTAACCGGGGCGAAGGTTTAGCTCTTTTCCATGTGAATGATTTCCCGGGACAGGATCTGTTTATCATCGGTGGTGACGTGATCGGTGATCCAGGGCATGTCGTCGGTGCGCAGAGCCGTGCTGTCCGGGGTGGCGGGAAACCAGGAATATGTCGTGCGGTTTTCGATCTTGTCCCCCCGGTCTTCGTCGGCTGTGGTGTTTGTGTACAGGCGAATTCCCGGGCCCGTGGGGAGGGTTTCTGCGGAGACTCTGAAACCGGTGGCATCGATGATTGTTCCGGTTTCTACATGTACGAGCTCGGTCGCCATACCGGAAGCGGACGACTCCTGGGCCAGGGTGGTGGCCGCGGCCTCCGGATCCTTGAAACGTTCGACCCAGCCTCCGGGATGTACCACGCGGGCGCCGGTCACTGTGCCCAGGGTCTCGCCGGTGGTGCTGAGCCGGGTGACGGTGCAGGGCGTGGGGAGATAGTCCCACCGGAGTTCTGTCAGCTCGTTTGGGGCCAACAGGAGCGAGTCGTGTGTGGTGCCGGCCAGCCACTGGTCGGTTCGAAGGGTCGTGGGTTCTGCCCGGGTATCGCCCAGGGGAAAGAGGTTGAGTGTCCCGCTGCCCGCAGGGAAGAAGTTCTGCGCGGTTTCGACCACCAGGGAATCGTCGGTGAGGGCGTGGGCCAGGACGATTCCCGAGACCTCGACGGTGCGGACCTCATTCCCGGTGTCGGTGTCCAGCACGACGATGCCCACGCGCTGGTCCCCCGGATCGGTGGACTTCTCGGACACCATGTGGGCCCGCGCCTGAATCGCCAGATAGCGTCCATTCGGGCTCACGGTGGCATAACCCGCTTCCTCGTCATCGGAGGTACGGAGCTCTCTTCTGCTGCTGTCGAGCAGCGACTGATGTGTGTCGCTGTCAGCGGTGTCAGCCACGGGATCCGACCCCAGAGTCCTGGCCCAGCGCACCGAACCGGTATCGGGATTCAGCGACACCAGGGTCGTCGTTCCAACTGTCGCCTCCTTGGTGGAATCGTCCGGGGTCGCGGGGCGGGACGTGTGGAAGCGAAGAATCGGGCCGCTGGCCGTGGGGAGGGTCAGATTCGCGTACAACTTATCTGTGAGATCAACCGTCCATCCGGGATCGGTCGCGCTGGGAGCGGAGACGAGGTCGGACACGTCGCTGGTTTCCGTCAGAGACGTGAAACGGGTCCCCGCATCCCGGGAGCAGGCCGTCAGCGAGAAAGTCAGGAGCAGGGCAACCGCGATGAAGCGGATGAGTGGCGTCAGAGATTTCACGAGGCATCACCCGCCAGGGCATACAGATGGTACGGATAGCGATGGTGCGGATAGGTCCGCTCAGAGCTACTTGTCTGGTTGGCTTTTACTTCTCCCTCGGGGTTGAAGACGACGAGAGTCGTGCCGGGAACATTCACCATGGTGGCGATCTGCTCCTTTTGACTTCTTTTGGACAGCTGTCGGGGGGCCGATCTCTCGGTGGTCGTGGGCGGCCTGAACGGTCCGGGAACCACGGGGAGCGTCAGTCCGTCGGAACCATCGCAGGGCTGGATGGCGAGCGCCCGCGACACCGCCCCGCCATCGGCGACCCTAGTGATGCCCAGCCTGACCGCTACGGGGCCCGCGCACCCGGAGGCCGGCGTCACGGTCCGGGTGGCGGGGTCGAAGACGGTTCCCACCTGCTGGGCAGTGTCGGCAGGGTCGTACTTGTCCTCGGGGTAGAGGGCCACGGTTCCAGAGGCGTGGGAGGCGACGACATTGGGTCCGAAGGTCTTCCCGAGATCCACAGCGGGGGCGTCCTCCAGGCCGGCCAGGGAATCGAAGCTGACGGCCTGCACCTGCCGGGCCGTGTAGTGGTCGGGGTCATCGACCTTCTCCGCGTACTGCACGGTCCACCCATTGATACTTACGGGCACGTCATCAGGGTTTTCGTCAGCCTCAGGAAAGTTGGGCACTTTGGTTTTCTGGCTGGGATCCTTGTCCGAGGCGACGATCAGATCGTAGATTTTTTGCTGGCCTGAAAAGGGTTCAATCCGCATACTGAGGACAAAAGAATTGTGGCCTGCGGGACCGGTGAAAAATTTGTCTCCTTCTGTTTCTCCGGCCTCCAAGGTCCAGCGAGCCTGACCGTCAGAGAGATTGTAGGCCGTCCTGCCGGCCAAGAAAGCGGTGTCGGTGAGCTGAAGAGTCGAATACTCTTCGGTGAGCCGCTCGCTGGTCACCTGGCCGGTCGCGGTGTCAATGATGATGGTCAGGATGCCATCGCGTATTTCCTTGCCGCCCTGCTCCAGCCCGTCGGGGGCGTCGATACGAAACGCGACATAGCGACCATTGGGATTGGTCAGCAGATATGAACGGTAGCGACCCGGTCCGAACATGTTGTACCACATCCCTTCCCGGAGACTGACGTATTGCGCTCCCGTGCGGTGATAACTCCAGAGGGTGGAGCCGTCAGCGGGATTGACGGCGGTCAAGCCCTCGGGGGTCAGGATCAGGGGGCCAGTGACCCCGGATGCGATGTCGAGCAAACCGGGGACGTCCTTCTCCCAGGCGATTCTGCTTCCGATGCGCGTGGGCCGGGTGGGGAGGGGGCCATCCGGAGCGTGGGCGGTGGTCTGGACCACCGGGTTCGATGTGTCATGAACGAGAAGCAACGTGAGTGTCAGGGCCAGAGCGGGCGCCAGCAACGCGATGAAACGACGACCCCAGTACCTGCGGCCCCTTCGCCGAGAGGAACCGGAATCATCCTCGTCGCTCGCATCCGGCAGGAAGGGACGAAACCGGGCCGGGTCATCGGGTTCGCCAGGAAGGACGTCGCGCTGGTCGCGGATGCCCCTGAGCCACAGATCGACGGCGGTCGCCAGCCCCAGAGCGACAGCCAGTGCGGCCAGCGTCAGCAACACGATGATGCTGAACGAGAAATCCGCATAGAAATGCCACCAGCGATGCACATGCCACCCCGTCACAGCGATCGTGTAGACAGCGACGAGCGATGCGAAAAACTTCCGCGCCCCCCGCCATATCCTGCGGGCGAACTCTTCTTCGAACCAGAGATACACCTTGCGGACGAGCGCACTCGCGACCCACAGCGCCGGGAGAGGGAGCAAGAGCTGGAGAAATGATGTGAGCAGGCCTTGCGGCAGAGGGAAACTGTTCCACCACACAACCGCAAGAACCGTGCTGGGTAGCACAGCAATCAGCCCGCCGATCCTCAGGGCCCGCAGGACCAGCACCCGCCGGTTCGCGGCGATGGGAATATCGTCGGCGTCGGTGTCGATGAAGTCGTCAGATGTCTGGGACATGCACTTCATTATCGAACAGGGGAGGGTCACCCGTCTGGTTTCCGGGAGATCCCGCGGGCCTTGAGAAGCGGCCTGCGCATGTCGTCGACGCGCCGTGTGCTGTCCGGCTAATGGTGGTGTCGACGCGGATTGCTTGTTCGTCGC
>ERZ772799.870-NODE-870-length-11433-cov-10.996660_pt1 | contig 11433 bp, 10 predicted proteins | sample MGYA00511345_ERZ772799 | MGnify/ENA primary metagenome ERZ772799 (study PRJEB29015, sample SAMEA2738037) | human oral metagenome | biome: human oral; feature: human-associated habitat; material: saliva | place: China | collected 2238 ... | reverse complement strand
GCGGTACGCGAGCTGGGTTCAGAACGTCGTGAGACAGTTCGGTCCCTATCCGTCGTGGGCGTAGGAAATTTGAGAGGAGCTGTCCTTAGTACGAGAGGACCGGGATGGACGTATCAATGGTGTACCAGTTGTCACGCCAGTGGCATAGCTGGGTAGCTAAATACGGAAGGGATAAGAGCTGAAAGCATCTAAGCATGAAGCCCCCCTCGAGATGAGATTTCCCACGGATATTAAGACCCCTTGAAGACGACAAGGAGAATAGGTTAGGAGTGTAAGCACGGTAACGTGTTCAGCTGACTAATACTAATAGGTCGAGGACTTAATCAAGTGAAAGTTCTTTGAAAGTAACTGTTGACAAAAAGAAAAAAGATGATATAATATGTATATGAAGTTTTCGTCTGGTGGCGATAGCGAAGAGGACACACCTGTACCCATACCGAACACAGAAGTTAAGCTCTTTAGCGTCGAATGTAGTTGGGTTTACGCCCTGCAAGACTAGAACGTTGCCAGGCAACTGAGAGAACCTTCCATCCGGAAGGTTCTTTTTTAATATAAATAACTTACTTTTATTTTGATTTTATTGCAGAAATGGAGTATTATAATAATATACTTTAGGAGGGTTAGGAATGTTTTATTTGGAAGATGAAAAAACGCTAGTTTTAACTGGTGAAAATAAAAAAGATATATTAAATGCATTAAGAAAAATTAACTATATTTCTAACGATAAAAACATTAAGGTTGCATATATTAAAATTTTAGCAAAAGTTTTAGAATTTAATAAGGCAATAGAAATGTATTATCATTCACAAAATCCATCTTTTAATGAAGTTTTCAAAGAAAGATTAGAGAGTTTAGATAATAGTCGTGAGGAATTTACGAGAGTAAAAGCAGAATTAAAAGGATCTTTTGATGATGAAAATTATGATAAAGATATTGAAGAAGAATTTAATGATATTTTATTAAGAATAGAAGGAAGAACGGCTATTCTATTTGAAGATGAAGAAGAATATAGATTTAACAATTACTTGATTACATTAATTAATGATAAGAAATTGGAAGAATTTATTTGGCTAAATACGTTATATAATATTTATAAAGAAGGTAAGAGTCTAAATTCTATAATAAAAGATTATTGTGAATTAAATGATATAGAGTTTGCTGATTTGTATAAAATTTATTTATTTGTTACAGACTATAACATTAATAAACTATTATTAAAGAATGAATCAAAAATAATTAATAATGAGTATTTAGAGAACTTTGAATCATTCTTCAACTATATGTATGACTTAATTGATGATCTTAGAACATTTGTAGCTAAAAAAGATAAGAAAAATATTTTAAGTTTTTCTACTAAAATAGATAGTTATACTAATGTAACAACGCCGTCTAAAGAAGAGTTTTTGAGTAGTGTACATAAAGTATTTAATTTCTTGAGAACATTATATGAGAACGACAATGCTAAATTATTGTTAGATAATATTTATCCAATATTAGTAAAATCATTTTTTGCACCACTGAGAAATGATGATAAAATAAAATATGATTATAATCCTGAATTTATCTTTGCCTTAGAATACACTCAAATTATTATAGAAGTAATGGATGAAAATAATGAAAGATAAAGTATTTCAAAAAGATTTTTACTGTGTATATAATGATTATAATGTTTCTTTAAGAACAACTGAATTAAATTTACTATACTTACCTTTAGTAGGTTCTGATGCAGTCAAGTTATACCAATTTTTGGGAAGCAAAATGATTGGAGATACAAATTTATCAAAGAATTATTTGCATTATGATATTTTTGATAATTTAGCATTAGATGTTAATAAATTTACAATTGCTCGTAAAAAATTAGAAGCTATTGGTTTATTACAATCATTTTATATAAATAATTCATCAGGGAAACAGTACGTTTATAAAATCAAAGAAGCATTGAGCTTCTTTGAATTTTTTAACACACCTATTTTGTGTCAATTATTAGAAAATACTATAGGAAATAGTGAATATAATGAAATAAAAACTTATTATTCTTTTGATAAGGTTAGTTTTGACAATTTTGAAGAATTAACCGTTAAATTTTCAGATATTTATAACTTGGAAAATTTAGATAGCTATGAATCTGGTTTTACAAAAACAGACTCAGCTTCTGGTCCGAATTTTGATGAATATTTCTTTGATTTTTCAAAGCTAAATTATTATTTAGCTAATAGTTATTTATCAGAAGTAATTGAGAAGAATAATATTAAAAATGATATTTTAGGGTTAGCTCATCTATATAAAGTAACACCTTCAGATATGGCAAAAGCAATAGAAAAAGTTGCTGATGTAAATGCTGGGGGGAGTACACTAAATGTAGAGAAGTTAAAAAATTATTTAACTCAGCTTTATGTAAATGTTAGAAAACAAGAAGTTCCAACTTTAGATAAGATGTTAAATAAAAAATTAGTAGAAGAAGAGAAAGAACAACTTACAGAAGAAGATAAATTTATACGAGAAGTAGACAATATAGATTATATAACCTATTTAAATAAGCAAAAAGGCTTAGTTTTATCTAATGTTGATGCAAGAAATATTACAGAGATTCAGGAAAAATATAACTTCCCAACAGGTGTTTTAAATATTTTGTTAGAGTATTCTATAAATACTAGTAATAGTTCAGGATTACCACATAAAAATTATATAGACAAAATTGCTAGTAGTTGGCAAAGTCAACGATTATTAGGAGCAAAAGATGCTATCGAATTTGTTAGAAAATCACGTAATATGAGGACTGTTAGAAAAAATGTTGAAAAAACAGCATCAGTATGGAACTCAAATACTAATAGGAAAGTTTATAAGGCGCCTTTCCCAGAATATTTAAAACAACAGATGGAAAATATTTCTACAATAAAATCATCACAGAATCGTGTTGTTACTCAAGAAGACGAAGACGCGTATAATGAGATGATGAAAGAACTTACAAGGAAGAAGGACACATAATGAAAAAGTTATCTAGTGTTATGTCTATGAATACAGAGAATACTTATGAAAAGTTTATATTTGAAAAAGTATTAAAAGATCCAGAAATTATAAAGTTTATTCAAGAAAATAATTTCACGCGTAAACATATAGAAGAGAATTTGGAAAAATTTTATCAATATTATATTTCAAAAGATTCTGACTTAAATATCGAACATAAACCTAAACTGATAATTGATGGAAAAAGAGTTAATATAGTATATTCGGAAACATATGAATATAAGAATAAAAGACTAAGTCAACAACTTAATAATAGAATAAAAACAGAATTTATACCTAAAAAAGTACTTACATATACATTTCAAAACTTATCAAAAAGTAAGGAAAAAGGGCGTCTTGCAACTGAAATAATAAAGACATGTAAAAATATTTTAGATGGTCAAGCTAAAAAAGGAGTATATATATATGGACCAACAGGGATGGGGAAAACTTATTTAATGGGCTGTATTTATAATTACCTAAAAGAACAAGGGAAAGAGCCCACTATCTTATATTATCCGGAATTTATAAGAAAGATAAAAAGTAAAATAAGTTCTAATAATTATGATCAATATATAGATTTAGTTAGAGCGGATGAAATTTTAATCATAGATGATATAGGAGCTGAAAATATTACTGAATTCATTCGTGATGAAGTTTTAGGTCCAATTATAAATTATAGAGAGGCAGAAAATTTACCAACATTTTTCTCATCAAACTTAAGTCTAGATGACTTAGCTGAATTATTAGCTAACTCAAGAAATTCAGTTGATCAGACGAAATCTTTACGAATTATACAACGTATAAAATCTTTAAGCACTGTACACTTTTTGAATGGTAATAATGAGCGCGAATATAATAATTAAATATAGATAAAAAATGTCGAATAACATATAGTTATTCGACATTTTTTATTTTTAAGAGGGAAAACTATTAAATTTAGAATATAATTATAAAGCCTTATTTAATAAGGTTTTATAATCATAAAAATATATTTTTAAAAAAATAATAAAAAAAAACAATTATTTTTCTCAAAATAGTGGAAAAAAGTGGGGAAATGTGGTAAATTATAGAAGTAAGGTGGTGAGGGTAGTGTTTATAGGTCAATACAATAATAAAATGGATGCTAAAGGAAGGCTTAGTATACCAATAAAATTCAGAGATGAATTAGGTGAAAAATTTATTATAACAAGAGGTCTGGACTCTTGTTTATTTGGCTATTCACTACAAGAGTGGCAAAAAGTGGAAAGTAAAATAAAATCACTACCTATTACTAAGAAAAATGCACGTACTTTCCAACGTTTTTTCTTTTCAGGTGCTACAGAAGTAGAGATAGATAAACAAGGAAGAATAAATATTCCTAATGCTCTTATAGAGCACGCATTTTTAAATAAAGAATGTGTAGTAAATGGTTTATCTAATAGAATAGAGATTTGGGATAAAGCTCACTGGGAAGATCTTCTTCTTGAGAGTGAGGCTAGTGTTGAAGAAATAGCAGAAGAATTAGAAGATTTTGACTTTTAGGATGGATGAGAAATGTTTAAACATTACAGTGTATTATTAAACGAAGCTGTTGCTGGATTAAATATAAAAGAAAATGGTGTATATGTAGATTGCACTTTAGGTGGAGCAGGGCATAGTTTAGAAATTTTAAAACAATTAACTGATGGAAAGCTATATGCTTTTGATCAAGACAGCGTTGCGTTAGAAAATGCAAAAGATAAATTAAAAGACTATGCAGATAAGGTTGTCTTTATAAAATCTAATTTTAAAAACTTGAGAGAAAAGTTACTAGAGCACGGTGTTACAGAAGTAGATGGAGTGCTTTATGACTTGGGAGTATCTTCTCCACAATTAGACACACCAGAAAGAGGTTTTAGTTATAATTATGATACAAGACTAGATATGCGTATGGACACGGATGCAAAAATAAGTGCATACGAAATTGTAAATGAATATGATTATAACGAATTGGTTAAAATATTTTATCGTTATGGTGAAGAAAAATTTTCTAAGCAAATAGCAAGAAATATAGAAAAGAAACGTTCAGAAAAACCAATAGAAACAACTTTTGAATTAGTGGATATAATAAAAGAATCTATACCGGCAGCTAAAAGAAGAACAGGTGGGCATCCTGCGAAAAGAGTTTTTCAAGCGATAAGAATAGCTGTAAATAATGAACTATCAGTTTTTGAAGATTCATTAGAGCAAGCAATAGACATTGTAAAAAAAGATGGAAGAATATCGGTCATTACTTTTCATTCACTAGAAGATAGAATATGCAAACAAATATTTAATTCATATGCAAAAAGAAAAGATATTCCTAAAAATCTTCCAATATTACCAGAAGAAAGTTTGGCTAAATTAAAAATTATAACAAAAAAACCAATTTATCCAACGGATAAAGAGTTAGAAGAAAATAATAGATCACGTAGTGCAAAATTACGTATAGCAGAAGTACAAATGAAAGAGTAGGAAAAGGTTAATGGCAACGTTAAAAGTATATAGCAATGAATATGGAGTAAGAAAAGTTCAGGAAAAGGTAAAATTTAATTTTTTAGAAAAAGCAGGATATGGTGTTTTTGTAGGAGTTATTTTACTTGCTAACGTAGTTATGTTAAACTATAAAGGAGAACTTTATTCATTAAGAAGCGCTCAGCAAAAAAATGATGTAATAATTTCGGAAAAACAAAAAGATAATAATGAGCAAAAGGTTATTATAAATGATTTGTCTTCGTATGAAAGAGTTAAAAAAATAGCTGAGACTATGGGTATGAAAACTCAAAAAGACAATATAAAGGTAGTGAGATAATTGAAAAAACTTTTTAGGAAACTATTTACTTTGAAGTTTCTGGAAGACAGAAAAAGTTTAGAAAAAAAAGATTATATTTCAAGGGAAAGAACAAAAATAGTATTTCTTCTAATTTTTGTTTTTTTCTTTGTATGGGTAGTTATCATTAATATAGGCCAAATGATGCTTATTGGCACTGTTAGAGGTCAAAATCTGTCTGAACTTGCGGATAAGAAATATAAAATAGATACTAGTTTACAACCTAAAAGAGGAAAAATATTTGATAGAAATGGTAATATATTGGCAGACAATATAGAATCATATAAGCTTGTTGCTGTTGTATCTGATAAGGCTACAGAAGATGAAAAAAATCCTCGTCATGTAGTGGATGTAGACAAGACTGCTGACGAGCTATCTAATTTTATTAAATTAGATAAAAGTAAGATAAAAGAGATATTATTAAAACAGGGTGTTTACCAGGTAGAGTTTGGTACAGCTGGAAAAGATATAAGTATAGAGAATAAGAAAAAAATAGAAGCACTAAATTTACCAGGAATACAGTTTATAGCAACAACGAAGAGGTATTATCCAAATGGTAGTATGTTAGGGAACTTTTTAGGCTTTGCTCAAAATTCTCCAGATAGTGATTTAATAACAGGTCGCTTAGGAATAGAAAAAACATTTGATTACTATTTAAGAGGAAAAGAAGGTCATATAACATATGCAAAAGATGCATGGGGAAAAATAGTTTCTAATATTCCAAAAGTTGAAATTAACCCAGTTGATGGTGCAGATATTTACTTAACTATAGATAAAAATATTCAAGGATTTATAGATAATACTTTAAAAGATATCCATGATAAATACGAGCCGGAAAGTGCATTTGCAATAGCTGTAAGTGCTAAAACAGGTGAGATTTTAGGATTAGGACAAACTCCAGCTTTTAATCCAAATACACAAGAAAATTTGGAAAAAGCATGGGCAAATATATTCTATAATTCTGCATATGAACCAGGGTCTACTCTAAAGACATTTTCAATGTCGTTAATGGTAGAAAATAATATTTATAATCCCAATGCATATTACAAATCTGGTTCATATAGAGTAGAAGACGCTACTATTTATGACTGGAATAAAACAGGATGGGGAACTATTACACAACGACACGGTTTCCAACAATCATCAAATACACTTATGCTTACTTTATTGGAAGGGTTAGGTAGAGAAAAATTAAAAACAGGATTAGAAAGTTTTGGATTTGGAAAAAGTACAAATTCTTTATATGGTAATGAGGCTACGGGTGACTTAGTATTTAATAATAAAGTATCAGCCTCAACTACGGTGTTCGGTCAAGGTAGTACGGTTACTGCTATGCAAATGGTTCAGGCAGAAACGGCTATTTTGAATGAAGGCCAAATGCTATTACCGTATTTTTTACAAAGAGTACATGACAAAACATTAAATAAAGACGTTAATATAGGTCAAAGAACTGTTGTTGGAACACCAATTTCAAAAACTACAGCAGAAAAAATGAAAGAAGAACTTTATGGTGTAGTTAATGGAGAATGGGCTACAGGAGGTAAGCGATATTCTATAGAAAATTATAGTGTTTCTGGGAAAACAGGAACAGCCGAAGTCGTTGATCCAAAAACAGGAACATATTATAAGAGTCCATATAAAGTAATGCACTCATTTATAGGGTATGCACCAAGTGAAAATCCTGAAGTGATTTTATATGTAGGAATGAAACTTCCAAATAAAAAACTTGCTGAAAGTTCTGCTAATGGGGCATCAGAGATATTTAAACCTGTAATGCAAAATATATTAAATTACTTGAATGTTAAAAAAACAAGTAGTGATGAAAATCTTCAAAATTATATGATGGATAATTTCCAAGGGAAAAATATTAATGAAGTTATTTCAAAATTATCTACACAAACAAAAAATATAGTAGTTATAGGTTCGGGAGGTGAAGTATTGGGACAATTTCCTTCTCAAGGTAATATATTGAAGAAAGATGATAAAGTATTTTTATTGAGTTCAAATGAAAATATGATATTGCCTAATTTTTTAGGATGGTCTAAAGCTGATGTTTTAAATTATGCTGAGTTAGCTGGTTTAAATATAGAAACCGAAGGAAATGGTTATGTAAAACAACAATCAGTACCAGCTAGAAAAATAGTGAAAAAAGGGGATAATATAAAAATAAAATTTAGTTAGGAGAACGAAATGGGTAATTCAAGTATAATAATTGCTATATCGTTATTGCTAGTGGCATTTTTGCTAACTGTAGTGATGCTACCGAAATTAATAAAATATTTACATTATCTTAAATTTGGTCAAGAAATAAGACAAGAAGGTCCACAGAGTCATATTCATAAAAAGGGTACTCCGACAATGGGAGGAATTTCATTTATCCTGGCAATTGTTGTGGCTCTTATAATAGCTATGTTTTTAAATAGCGAAAATATAAAATATTATTTATTATTCATTTATACGACAGTGTCATTTGCAATAATTGGTTATATAGATGATATGTTAATAGTTGTAAAAAAGAAAAATGATGGTTTATCACCAAGAAAAAAATTATTATTGCAAATAGTATTTTCATTAATATTTTATATTTTAGTATCATTAGTATATGATAATGTCAACTTTATAGAAATACCAATAATTAATTATCAGCTGAATATTTCTTATTTATACCTGTTATTTGTTATATTTTGGCAGACAGGATTTTCGAATGCAGTTAATTTAACAGATGGGCTAGATGGTCTAGCTACAAGTGTAACGATAATAACAACCAGTACATTTGCGCTGTTGGCGTATAAAGAAAATAATTTTCCAGTGTTAGTATTCTGTTTGGCTATTGTTGGTGCGCTATTAGGATTTTTATTATTTAACAAAAAGCCTGCAAAAATTTTTATGGGAGATACAGGTTCTCTTGCATTAGGTGGAATTTTAGCAGCTATATCAATAATATTACACAAAGAAATAGTATTTTTATTTATTGGTTTAGTGTATATTCTAGAAACATTATCAGTAATCATTCAGGTTGCATACTTTAAAAAAACAGGAAAGAGAATTTTTAAAATGTCACCATTACACCACCATTTTGAATTGACGGGATATGGTGAGGTGAAAACAGTATACATATTCGTGATTATTGCGGTAATATCATCTGCAATAGGATATTTTATTGGGGTACTATAAAATGATTAATTTAAAAAATAAAAGAATATTAGTTTTGGGTTTTGCGCGAAGTGGATATTCAACTGTAAAAATTTTAAAGAAACTAGGGTATGATGTTAAGTTGAACTCTTATGACGATTTGAGTAATGATGAAAAAGCTCAAGAACTTCGTGAATTGGGAATAGAAATAATTGATGGTGGACACCCGCTTGAATTATTAGAGACAGTTGATTTAATAGTAAAAAATCCAGGAATAAAATATCAAATAGAGTTTTTACAGAAAGCTGTGGAAAAGGGAATAGATATTATCACAGAAATTGAATTAGCTAATACGCTATTCCCTGTTGATATGGTTGCTATAACCGGAACAAATGGAAAAACAACTACAACACAAATGACTTATGATATATTAAAAAAAGCTAATAAAGATGTATTTTTAGCTGGAAATATTGGCTATCCAAGTATAGAAGTAGCCTATAATCATCCCAAGTCACTAATTGTTACAGAAGTCTCATCATTCCAATTAGAAGGAACTAAATATTTCAAGCCAAGCATAGCAGTGATAACTAATTTAGGTGAAGGACATTTAGATTATCATGGGAATTTAGAAAATTATCAAAATGCTAAGAAAAAAATATATGTAAATCAAACCAAAGATGATTTCTTAATTATAAATATAAAAGAAAAAGAAAAGTATAATTTAGATAAAATTAAGGCTACTATAATTTTCTATGATACAAAAGAAAATATAAGCGCAGATGTATATATTAAAGAAAATATAGTAATGTTTAGAGAAACGGAGTTATTTGATAGTACAAAACTTAAACTACCAGGTATGCATAATGTTGAAAATGCAATAAATGCAGCTATTATTTCTTATTTAAAAGGCGCAAGTACAGATGCTATTCAACAAGTACTGTATAATTTTAGTGGAGTTAAGCATAGATTGCAATATGTAGGAGAATACAAAGGTGTAAAATATTACAATGACTCTAAAGCAACTAATCCAGTAGCAACAACAACCGCGTTATCAGGATTCGATAAAAATATTATTTTAATATGTGGTGGTAAGGATAGAGGAATTGACTTTAAAGAGTTAATTCCATATCTAAGTAAAATAAAAGTTATGGTTGTAGTAGGAGAAAGTAAAGAATTATTATATAGTTTAGCGATTCAGCATAATGTGAAATGCATTAAAGCCATAAAAGTTGCAGATGCTACTAAGTTAGCTAGCAGTTTAGCAGAAGACGGAGATACAGTGTTACTATCACCAGCTTGTGCATCATGGGATCAGTATAAGTGCTTTGAAGACCGCGGAGACGAATTTATTACTATGTTTGAAAAAATCAGTAGTGAGGACTAACTGTGTATGAATGAAAAAAATAAAAAGCTACTTTCGAAGATTAATAAAGATAAGCGAAAAAGTTCACTAGAAAAAATAAAAAAGAAAAAAAGAAGAGAATTATCTTTAATAGTATTGTTATTTTTAACCGTAATTTTGGGTGTAGGATTCATGTTTAGTAGCTATGTGAAACTTAAAACTATTAATGTTTCTGGTGAAAATCAAATAACTAAAGATGAGATTTTAGCTGCTGGGAATATAAATTCTAATTTAAAAACATGGACTATAAAAGATGATGAAGTAAGAAATAATATTAAAAACAAATATAGTATATTTAAAGAGGTCACTGTAAAGAGTACATTCCCGTCAAAAATTGATATAAAAGTAGAAGAATATAGGTTTATTGCTAAAAATAAAAAGACTGATGGGCAAATAGAGATAATTATGGAAAATGGAAGAACGTATAGTGGTCAAGTTCGTAATAATTATAATTTACCTATATTAGAAAACTTCAAAGAAGATGAAGAAAAATTAAAAGAAGTTTATAAAAATCTATTAGAATTAAAACAAGAAATTCTAATTCAAATATCAGAAATAATTAGCGAAGATGATGGAAATTTAACAATATACATGAATGATGGTCAAAAAATAAAAGTTTCAAGAGCAAATTTCGCACAAAAACTTAATTATTATGATGAAATTTCTAAGTATATTGATGACAAAAAAAATACAACATTAAATTTGATTAATGGTGCATATTTAGAAACGTCTAAAAGTGAAAAACAACGTATCCAAAACATTAAGAACTTATTAGCTAAAAATTCAGTAGATACAAGTAATGATAAAGAAAAAACAACTTCTGAATCTCAAAATAAAGAAGATAATTCTTCAAGTGATAAAAACACAACTCAAAACCGTGCAATAAATTCACAAAATAATAATCAAGCGTCGACTCAAGCAAATAAAAGAAAAAATACTTAGTAAAAATAATAAATTAAAATCTATTCGAAATTTTCAGTCTTGGATAGATTTTTTCTCTAGTTAACAAGTAATTAAAAGATATAATGAAATTATATTACAATTTAAAAATATTTTAATAAAATTT
>ERZ772799.862-NODE-862-length-11489-cov-3.162323_pt1 | contig 11489 bp, 6 predicted proteins | sample MGYA00511345_ERZ772799 | MGnify/ENA primary metagenome ERZ772799 (study PRJEB29015, sample SAMEA2738037) | human oral metagenome | biome: human oral; feature: human-associated habitat; material: saliva | place: China | collected 2238 ... | reverse complement strand
ATCCCCGCGCGTGCGGGGAACAGACGGTCACGCCGTCGGGATAGTGTGCGCCGGTGGGATCATCCCCGCGCTTGGCCAGGCGCCGGGCCGCCACGACCTGCCCGTCCGCATCACGGATGAGGTCGTCCGGCCAGACCAGATCCGTGCGCTCGGGGAAGTGCTCGGCGACCACCCGGCTGGTCACGTAGACGGTGCCCGGCCGCGGATCGGGGAGGGGCGGGTCGATGCCGAGCCAGGCGGCGCCGACGGCGAGGGGCACGTCGCGCACGGCGGTTTCGTCGCCGGGGCGGGCGGGGTCGGCCACGCGCAGGTGCTCCTGCCGCCCCTCGGACAGCAGCAGTCGCGGCACGACGCCGGCGGCGGGGATCCGCAGCGTCTCGCCGCCGCCGAGGTCGAGGACGACGTCGTGGGGGGTGAGGTTGATCGGTTGGAGTGGTTCGTTCGAACCCATTCGTCAGTCCTCCGCCCACTTGAGCAGGCATTTGAAGCTGCTCGCCCAGGAGTCATCGATCTTGATCCCGAGGCCGGGCGCAGCCTTCTCCAGAGCCGTAACGGTCCTCGCCAGCAAGTCGGTGTACGTGAAGTCACCGGGCGCCGAGATGGACAGATCGGCCAACGCGTCTCGGGTCGCCTTGAGCACGGAGCTTCCGCCGTGAGTGACCACGAGCCTGTTCCTCACCTCGGCGAGCAGTCTCAGCAGATCCCCTCTCGAAAGAAGATCGATGCGGGCCGGAGCCGAATCCTTCCGATTTCTCCAGGCATAATCCTCGCGGAAGAGCGTCTCCGGTTCTTTCTTCCCCCGGGGATTGAACTTGACGGTCTCGGCGGCCACGACGGCCAGACGGGGGTCGACATAGCCGTCCCGCGAGCGGGCGCACAGATCGCGGATCACCCTCAGGACCGAGATCAGTACGCAGGCGTGATCATCGGGGTCCGCGGCGTTGGCCGCATCGAGATACTCCTGTCGAAGCCTATTGCACACATTCGCCTTGCGATCCATATCACGATCGCCGGCGCTCAGGACTCGAATGACGCTCAGAAGGTTGAAACTCCGCAAGCCGGCCGTCGCGGCCCGACGGAGAGCCGTTTCAGCATCATTGTGAAGGGCAATGCGGTGGAACTGGGATCCGGACTTCTTCGAATCGCCGTCGATGAAGGTCTGGAGGAACAGTGGCACGGCGTTTATGGCGCACCACGCCTGCGCCGCCTGGAGAGCCCCGTACGCCGCGGGCTTCTGCCCGGTGCCGACGATGACGACGGCGACCGGGCGCTTGGCGTTGAGCGCCAGTTTCACGTGTCTCCGGACGCTGCTCATGATCGCCGGCGCGGCTTCGTACTCATTCCCGGAGCCGTAGTCGAGTCTGTCGATCGACGGCGCCTTACGGGACCAGGTCTCATCCTTATTGGACGTCAGCGCCGATGCGGCGCTGGCCAGTGCCGTTCGTTTGGACTCTTCAGCCGAGGAGTGAAGAACGAGGAACTCCACTGGCAGCGGAGGCGCTCCGGCGAGCATGGCCCCGGGCACGGCCCGTTTGAGTTCCGCATCCACAGGCTTGCAGAGCACCCGCTCCGGCACGGCGGGACCGCGAGAATTCTTACCGCATGCGAAGATGTACAGGACCGGTCCGCTCTCGGGGCGCGACACCCAGTCCGGAAGGCGTCCCGGCAATTCTTTCAGATTCATGACGTATCTGACATCCGCCGCCGTCGGAGCCGCGCCCTGGTGGACCGAGGCCTTTCCAATGTCGTTGATCCTCTCACGGCTGAGAATCCATTCTGCGGAGACGGGGCACCCCGCCCCCAACTTCTTCTTACGCTCTCTCGCCTCCTTGATAACAGTGCCCACCATCGGCACTCGACCCTTGCCCTCACCCTCACCGGGGTCGAACAGGTTACTCTCATTATTGTCTTCACAAAGGGCCTCGTAATGCTTCTGCATCCAGGCTCGGAGTGTCAAACCCGCCCCATTGTCAGCACGCGCCATGTCCAGACGCGCAACTGTACCCAGATCCGCCTCCGAAAGAGCTTCGGGCCGAGTGCGGTAGTTCTTCAAAATCGTTATCATCTCGCGGTGCACCGCATCGATCACGATCTTCCCGCCGTACCGGTCGTTCACCCACTGCTCCGCCTCCTCCAGGTAGCCCAGGGAGCGCAGCCAGTAGAAGGGGGCGTCCGAATAAGAGGAGCGGTCGACGAACGCCGCCTTCCTCGTATCCGCCCCTGGAGCGACAGCGAGTCGCCAGTTGAGCCCCAATTGGTCGGCCACGCCCATGGCGGCGAAGACCACCATAGTCGCCCCGCTGATCCCGCTGACAATCACATCCTCCTCGGGATCCACCCCCTCCAGGACCTCTCGCAGCCGCTCAACGGCCGCTCTTTCAAAAAGATTGCCGCTATATACGGACTGAACTTCCACATCTATATCGACTCGTCGCTTAATCCTCTCCCTAACCCCATCGCGTTGAAGAGATTTCTCCAGGAGCCTCACAACCGCATCGGTCTTCGTGCCCTCGTCGCCGCCCTCCACGCCCAGAAGCAGGATTTTGGCGGATTTGCACTCCCCTTTCAGGGCGTTGAGGATGAGCGCAAGAGGCTTGGCCTCGAATCGCGACCCCTCGGGAAGATCCAAGAGAGCAGCGGCCAAATCCTCGGGGTCGGCTTCGTCGATTATTTCTTGAAGTTCTCGCAGGCGTTCGGCCTGCACCGTCAGTCGCTCCTTGGAATTCAAGTCCACGATGTCATTTCCCAAGTCTCCATTGCCCACGGGGTGGATGATGACCGTCATCTGTGCTGCTCCTCACTGGTCGCACTGCCGCGGCGGACGTCCGCGCGGCGGGGACGGCACGGTGCCCGTCACCCCGTAGTGTGCTCCATCACTCCCAACGGCGCGTCAGACGTGACATACTGCACAGGCCCCACCCCTTCCGAGAGGATCCCCATGCAGCTCGTCATGCTCGAGACCAACGGGAACCAGCGCTACATCTTCGCCGCGCCCCGTCTGCGGGACAGCATCGGCGCCTCCGCCCAGCTCGTCCGTCTCAAGGAGTGGACAGACGACGCCCTGCGGGCCACGGGGGCCGCGAAGAAGTGGGAGAGGAACCACCCGCAACCGCGGGGCGGCCCCGGACCCGCGGCCGGGCTCCCGTGCTGCAGGCTCAGCACCCAGTGGGTGTCCCGCGCCTCGGGCAAGGTCATCTTCATGGTGGACGAGAAGGAGGACGCGAAGGCCGTGATCGGCCGCGTCACCCGGACGGCGCTCGCCCAGGCCCCCGGCATGGACGTCTCGGGCGTGCACCTCGACATGGGTGACAAAACTCACGTCGACGAGGATCTCCTCAAACGGATCCACGCCCGAGCCGCCCGGTACGGCCTGCGGCGCCCGCCCGCCGAGGCCCGCTTCTCCCAGATGCCCTTCCTCGCCCGCGCCAAGGACTCCGTCCTGCCCGCCTCGCCAACGCTGGAACGCATGTTCGGCCACATCAGGGACGAGGCCAAGGACGACGAGAGGACCCTGCTCTCCCTGCCCTCCCGGGTCAAGCGCTACCGGGCCTTCTACTCCCGCCGGGACCTCATCTCCCTCGCGTGCCGTACGAGCGAAGACCTGAACCCGGACCAGCTCGTCCGCGACCCCAAGAAGCTCACGGAGAAGCTCACGAAGAAACTCCGGGAGGCCTTCGCCGTCGACGTCGAAGCCCCGGGGGAGCGTCCCGGGCCGAGCACCGGGGCCGTCGGGCGGGACTCCGACGGCGGGCGGGACTCCGACGGCGGGCGGGACTCCGACGGCGAGAAGGGCGCCGCCGACGAAGAACAGAAGTCCGACGTCATCACCCTCGAGGAGCGGTTCCAGGACACCCCGGGCGGCACCGGCGAGGCGGCGTCCGCCCTGTCCAAGGTGGCCGTCATCCACATCGACGGCAACGGCGTCGGCGCCGTCATGCGCCGGCTCGGCGAAGCGATGAGCCACGTGGATGAGGACGACTTCTCACGGGCCGTCGGCTGTTCGCGCGGCGACGCCGACGCCCTGCGGCGCTTCGTCCTCACCGTCAACGACCGCCTCGACCGGGCCGTCACCGAGGCCTTCGCCAAGGCCTGGGCGGACGTCGCGAAGTGGGCGGAGGCCGACGCCGGCCCGGCGAAGCGGAAGGGCAGCGTCGTCCCGGTCGTCCCCGTCATCCTGGGGGGCGACGACGTCATCGTCTTCACCAGCGGCGACTACGCCCTCCCCTTCGCGGCCGCCTATCTCGAGCGCTACGAGAGGGCCACCGAGAGCGACGTGCTCCTCAGGCACCTGGGTCGCGAAGAGGGCACCGGCCCCATGACCGCCGCCGCGGGCGTCGCCGTCGTCCGCCGCGACTTCCCCTTCCACGTCGCCTACAACCTGGCCGAGCGCCTCGTCGACGAGGCCAAGAAGGTCGGCAAGGCCCAGCAGCCCGTCCGGTCGACGCTGACCTACCACGCGCTCTTCGACTCCAGCGTCCTGGACCCGGAGAAGATCCTGCAGGCCTACTCCTCCTTCACCACCCGCCCCTTCCTGCTGAGGCGCGACGGCGCCCCGGCCTCCGATCCCCCGGGGCGGTACGAGCCCTGGCCCGACACATGCGGGCGAGTCCGCCAATTCAAGGGCCTCACCTCGGAGGATCCGGGCACGGGCGAGACCCGCTTCCCCAAGACGCGGGCCGCCCGGATCCGCAAGCTCCTGTCCGACGCCGCCCAGGCGCGGCTCGTGGACCGGGGCCTGAGTGACCGGCTCACCAACAAGGCCGAGCATGAGTGGAATGACGCCAGGGACGCTCTGTCCAATTCGGTCGTCGAGGGCATGGGCACCAGAGCGCTCTTCGACCTCATGGAGCTGAGCGATCTCCTCCCCGACAGCTACCTGCACAGCCCGTCCCCCGCCCTCTCCCCCGCCGACGGCTCCGAGCCCGCAACCACCCAGGAGGTCCAGGAATGAGCACCGGCACCGCTGCGGAACCGGAGACCGGATCCCCGGACTCCCCCGCGCCCCTCGACGTCACCATCGTCTTCCGCTCCGACTGGGGCGTGTCCACGGGCACCGGCGTGGCCGGGGGCGTGGACGCCGCCGTCGAGAAGGACGGGCGCGACCTGCCCGTGGTGCGCGGCACCGTGCTCACCGGGGCCATCCGCGAGCAGGCCTTCGTCGTCGCCGAGGCGCTCGACGGCGATTCCGGGGACAAGAGCTGGCGCAGATTCGTCGGGGCGCTGTTCGGGTCGGTCGGGCGCGCCCGGCTCGTCTCCTTCTCCGACGCCAGCTTCGTCTCCTTCTCCGACGGCGCCGTCGGCAGTGAGTCGAAGCGGGAGGCGGTGCACGAGGTCGTCTCCCTGTCCATCGACGAGGAGACGGGCACCGCGAAGAAGGACCACCTGCGACTGCTGGAGCGGGCCCGCGCCTGCATTCTGCACGGCACGGTGGAACTGCTGGATAAAACCCTGGACGGGCGTCCACTTCACTGGTGCGCGGACCAGAGGAAGGCGGCCGAACTCGTTCTGAGCATCTCCGCCCTGCTCGTACGCGCCCTCGGCTCCAACCGGTCCGACGGCGACGGCCTGTGCAGGGTTCTCATCGGCGAGACCGGCAAGGTCGGCGAAACCGGCGGGATTGATAAGAAGGATACGGATCCCAAGAAGGTTATCGAGAAGGCTATTCGGAAGGCCCAGAAGCGGTGCCTCTGGCAGCTGAAGCATGAGCAGTGGAGCGGAACGGCCCCGAACGCCCCCGACGCCCCGGACGCCCCTATCGACCCGAAGGCGGGCGGGCGCTCGGACATCCCCGTCATAGGGAAGAAGGATTCCGGCCACCGTGACGGCTCGAACGGCATGACCTTCTACGAGGCCGATCTTGATATCGATCTCACGTCGCCAGTGATCTCCTACGACGTGCCCTTCTCCAACGAGCTGCGCTCCCTGGACTTCCTGCGCGGAACGGCGCTGCTGCCCATTATCCACCACAGGCTCCAGGCCGCCGCCAAGAAGGACTCCGACGTCGGCGCAACCGCCCGTGAAATCATCCGCGACGCCGTCGTCAACGGCGATCTCCTGGTCTCCGACGCCACCGCCGTCGTCAACGGCGTGCGGGGAATGCCGATGCCGCTGGTGCTGTCCAGGCCCAAGACGGAGGGGAACGACGAGACGGAAGGCGTGCGCGTGCTCAACCGTCTGCTCGCCGAAGAGCCTGAGAACGAGATTCACAAGCCGCTGCGCACCGGATACGTCTTCCCCGCCCCGAAGAGCGCGAACCCTTCCGAAGTTCTCGGAGGGATGGGGGTGCCGGCGCTCCAGGGGCGCCAGTCCACCGCCCACAACCCGGTCACGGGCGCGGCCGGAACTGGGCAGTTGTTCCTGGCCCGCGCACTGCCCGCGGGAATGCGTCTGCGCGCCACCGTCACCATGAGCAAGGAGTTCTATGAATGCGTCAAGGGCCGGCTCGACGGGGCCTTCCGCCCTCAGCGGACCTTCCCGGAGCGACTGGGGCTGTGGCGCCTGAGCGGGACCTACGGCCGGGCCGAGTGCCGACTCGGCGGATTCCACCAGGTCGAAGTCCCCGGGCTCGAGTGGGATGAGAACGGGACCACGACCCTGTGGTTCACCTCCGACGTCGTGGCCCGCTCCACCCGGCTGGGGCCGGGCGGAAGCCTCGACAACCTGTACAAAGCCTTCAAACGCGCCGGAGTCTCTCTGGCCGAGGCCAAATCGGATGAGAGGCGGTTCAACGCGGGGATCCGCCACCGTCGCATCGACTCCTGGAGTGCGGCGGATCGGCGGCCGCGCGCCACCCGGACGGCGATCCAGGCGGGGTCCGTGCTGCGGGTCCGGCCCGTCGACGCGGGCAGCAGTCCGGAGGAGACGATGAGAAGGCTCGCCCGCCTGTCGATGACCGGGATCGGCGAGCTCACGGCCCAGGGATTCGGTCGCTTCGTCGTCGACCATTCGCTGCTGCGCGCGGAGGAGTTCAGACTCACCTCTTTGAGCCATGAGGACTTCATCGCCGAGGGATGCGCAGCCGTGAAGCCGGAGGAGGAGCGATGAGCATCACCCGTTACGAGTTGACCGTCCACTTGGAAACCGCCTCGCCGCTGCACTCGGGCGGCATTGACGAAGTCGTGGACCGCACGCGCCCGTCGAAGAAGCGCGAGACCGTGCCCCGGCGCTTCGCCCGCGACGGGGCCAGTCATCCGGTGCTGACCGGCCGCTCCGTCAAGGGGGCGGTGCGGGCGGCCTGCAAGAAGTACTTCGATGAAACGAAGAACTCCGCTCTCAGGCGCCTGTGGGGAGGACTGTCGGCTCAGGGCGCCTGGGCCTCAGCCCTGACCTTCCACACCGTGGATCTTCACGATGCGGAGGTCTTTCCGGGGGGTGAGGGCGGCTCGGACCAAGGCGGGGCGGGCAGACTGCCCACTCGCATGGGCATCGCCATCGACCGTTACTGGGGGGCCGCCGGGGACACCGCGCTCTTCGAGCACGAGTACGTGCCGGCCGGAAGGCCCTTGACCCTGACGATCACCGCGCAGGCGGGATCGATGCCCGAAAACAGGCCCGACGATCCGGCCGCTCCCTTCGGGGGCGTCTCCGAATGTCAACCGGTGACGGAGGATGATGTGGAGCGGCTCTTCTCCATTATCCTCGGAGTGCTGAAGTCCGAACGGGTCTCCTTCGGCGGGCGCAGGAACGCCGGCTGGGGACGGGTACGACCCATAAAGCAGTCCGACAGCGAAAGGTTCTGGGTTCTGACCGGGGCCCCATTGGGGACGCGCGACGGCCTTCTGAGCTGGCTGGGCAACGACTGCGGCGAGGATATGAGCGAGCGGATCGAACCGATCGAGTGCGGCGAGCCCGACCGCGTGCGCATCAATATCGGGTGGAACAGCCCCACGGGTATTCTCGTGGCCGATCCGCGACTCAGTCAAGCCAAGTCGGCGCGCAATGAGTCCGACACGGATAAGGCTCGCGAGAAGAACGTCCAGGCACCGGAGGAGGGCGAGAAGGCGACGCGGGGGACCGATCCGGACGGCGAGCAGCATGACCTCCGAGGCGAGGACGATCCCGATGAACTCGTTCCCACCAGGCACCTGCGCAGCAGCCCGGGGGAGAACGCGCCGATCGTGCTGCCGGGCAGTTCGGTGCGCGGCGCACTGCGCTCGCGCGCCTCGCGAATCGCCCGCACGGTCCTGGCGGCCCGCCACAAGATCGGCGAAAACGACTGGTCCGACGCCAATGTGCACGATCAGCTCGCCCACGATCCCGACCTCGTACAGCGCCTGTTCGGCTCCACCGAGCGCCGGGGCGCACTGACGGTCCTGGACACCCTGGCGTCCTCCAACGGATCCACCCGGTTGATCACCCACAATGCGGGCGACCGGTGGACCGGCGGCGTCGCAGAGGGCACTCTGTACGGCGAGGAGGTCCACGACGCCGAGTGGAAGAACATCGTTCTCGAGCTGGACCTGAAGGCACTGCACGAGGACGATAATCGCCGCAGGGCGGCCTGGTGCCTGCTCGGGCTCGTCCTGGCCGAACTGGCCGCCGGCGCGCTGCCGCTGGGCAGCCGGGGCACGCGGGGGCTGGGGCAGGTGGAGGTCACCAGCATCAAGGTCGAGGGAGGCCGCAGCATCGGCATCGGGGACCAACTCTTCTCAGCGCCGTCGAAGGGCGCCGGAGAGTCCGTCGCCGAGCAGGTCCTCGGCCACCTCCGGACGGTGAACGAGGGGATCACCGCGGGCCCCGGCGCGAACGGATGGTCGAGTTATCTGATGGGCGACGAGGAGAAGAGCCATGACTGAGACGCACCGATTCGGCAGGCGCTTGGAAGAAGGGCGCTGGACCGTCCGCGACGCCGGGGATTTGCAGCGGGTCATCGCCCGGGCGGCCGAGTCCGAGGCGCAATGGCAGGGCATCGCCTACACGACGGCGGGGGCGCGCGCGCTCCGATCGATCTCCGAAGGGGCGCTCCTCGGCACGGACGGCGAGCAGGTTCAGCACGACACCGTTTACGAGCTGCGGCTGTGGTCGGTGATCGCGAAGGGCGGCGAGGGCGACGACGTGCTGGCGCACGAGCTCCGGTGGCTCAACGGCACCGGATCGGCGGAGGTCACCCTCCGCGGGGCCGATGACGGCGGCCGGGCCGACGCCCCGGAGGAGGAGCGCTGCTGGTACCGGCCCAACGACTATCTGCAGCACAGCGCCGACGAGACCGACGCGCGCAATATGCCCATTATGACGAGTGTCGAGGTCTTCACCGAGGCCGATTACGGCAATACCGTGTTCGTCGACGAGCTCATGACGGGGGAGTGGAACTGACATGGATGACTTCGAGCCCTTCCACTCCGCAGTCAACCGAATCCCGGTGCTGCGCGAGTCCGGCGAACGACTTGCTAATGCCGGCGTACTACCCCAGGGCCTTTTCAAGGACTATAAGGCACCCGGACATGACCGCCTCTACGCCGATCGCTGGTCCGGCTCTATCGACCTGGAGATGATCGTGCGCACGCCGCTCGTCTTCGGGGAGCAGAAGGACGGGAATGTCGACCTCCCCCTGGACGGCGACGACCGCCCCGTCGTGCCTCCCACCATGATCAAGGGCATGATCTCGCGCGCCTACGAGACGCTCACCTGCTCGCGCTTCCGGGTCTTCGGGGACCACTCTCGACAATTGACCTACCGCGCAGATGCCGCGAACGCCCTGCGCCTTATTCCAGCTCGCGTGATCGAGATGAACGAGGATGGCGGACTCCTCATCGAGTTGCTGCGCGGAGACACCATCGTAAACGGTGTCGAGTACAACGGCAATGGTGACCACCCGTACCCGGTGATGCTCGCGGCGTCACTGCAGGACGGGAACAAGGGACACGCCCGTTTCGCCCCGGGTTTCAACATGGATCGCCTTCGCGCCATGACACGGCACGAGCGTCAGGTCCGCTGCAATCTGAAGTTGTGCCTGCATCCCTCCAGCGGACACTACGCCTATTGGCAGGTGACACACCTGTACGACAATCACGGAAATCCGATCCGCGTCTTCGACATCAATGACAATGTCAGAACGGTCGATTCCCTTGAAGACGTCACCGGCTATGTCTACCGAACCGCCGCGGACGGGGACAGGTCGTCTCAAGTATTTCAGAGGAAGCACGATGAAAGAGTATTCTTCGACATCTCGGGGCAGCCGGAACGGGTCTCCACGGCCCCGCATGTCGTTGACTCCTACCGACGAGTCGTCGAGAGTTATTCCGAACAGCGGGAGGAGAAGGACCTGCAGAAGGGAATGCACCCCAATCGTTTCACCAACGTCGATCCGAGCGATCTCCTCCACGTCGGTTCTCTCATGTACGCCCTTCTCTCTGAGGATGAGACAAGGGTGGTGGAACTCGTTCCCACAATGATCGGACGGCGCCCCTACAGCAGTTCACCGCATGCGCTCGCAGCGAAGCAGAACGTTCTCCCCCTGGCGGACGCTGAAAAGGCCTCCGCCGCCGACCGGCTCTTCGGTTACGTCGTCCCCGATGCTGACGATGGTACGAAGAGCGGAGACGTCGCCTATCGAGGGAGAATGTCCTTCGGTGTCGTCGACGCCTCGGAGGCCCGCGTCAGCCGTGAGAAGAAGAAACTCTCACCGCTGCTGTCGCCCAAGACGTCGTCGGCGAGACGCTTCCTCACCACCGATTCTGGAACGACTCCTTTGAGTGGCGGTAAGCCGCTTCCGCGCAGCGAGTACTTCGCCCCCGGGCAGTTCCTCGGCGCCGCCGCCTATCCCGTGCATCGCAGACTCGTGGAGGGCAAGGACCTGGACAAGTCGGGGTTCCCCGCGCAGGCGACCAGGGCTCCCGTGCTGAATGGCCGGGAGCAGGACAATGCCGCGGTCCGCCTCATAGCCCGCTCGTGGATGAAGACCGGCAGCATCCTGCGCTGCACCATGCTCTTCTCGAACCTGAGCCGGGATGAACTGGCGGCGCTCATCTGGGTGCTCACCCCCCGGAACCTGGTCCCGAACAATGAGAAGAAGGACCCCGGCGCCGTCGGCTACCTGCGAATGGGACTGGGGAAACCGCTCGGACTGGGGACTCTCGAGGTGAGCATTGCGAAGAACGGACTTCGCGCCGTTCGGGGAGCCGATCTGGCCAAGTCCTACGCAAACCTGGACGGATGCCTGGGCCTGGGCGCTCCCGTCGTCGGCGTCGAGGACTTCCCCCTGCCGAACGAGGCGCTCCTTCTCAAGACGCCATGGGTGAGGGCCATGCAGCGCGCCGCCTTCGGCTACAGCGACGGCGCACCGGTGCGCTACATGTCCCTGGAGGAGAACAAGGCGAACAACCAGACCGAACCCAGGAGCGGTGATCCCAGGGAGGGGTATGGTCAGTCCCCGACGAGCCTGTTGGCCGAATCCCCTCGGCCGCTCAAGATCAAAAGGCCTCCCCGGAACTGAGGACCCCGCAGAAACCGCCGCCGCGCCAGGAGCCGAGCCTTCGCGACGAGGCTCGGCT
>ERZ772799.861-NODE-861-length-11493-cov-3.091275_pt1 | contig 11493 bp, 8 predicted proteins | sample MGYA00511345_ERZ772799 | MGnify/ENA primary metagenome ERZ772799 (study PRJEB29015, sample SAMEA2738037) | human oral metagenome | biome: human oral; feature: human-associated habitat; material: saliva | place: China | collected 2238 ... | reverse complement strand
AGCCTCCTCATCATCCCCGCCCTGCACGTCACCCTCATCGGAGCGCTCGGCGGCCTCGTCGGCGCGTTCGCCTACCTGGACCGGCGCATCTTCTTCGCCGAATCCGTCACCCACGGCACCTTCCCCGGCGCGGTCCTCGGCGTCGTCGTCGCCTCCGGCCTCGGCCTCGGACACTCGGGCATGTCTGCGGCGCTCTACGTCGGCGCCTTCCTGGGGACACTCCCACTGGTCGCCCTCATGCGTCGCCTCGCCTCCATCCCCGGGATCTCCAGCCAGGGGGCCGCGGGCATCGTCCTCACCGCTGGCTTTGCCGCCGGCTACTTCCTGGCGACCTGGTTCAAACCCCTTCCCCTCGCGGTCAGCTCGTTCCTCACCGGATCCGTCATGACCGTCTCGCCCGCGGACGTCGCGTGGGCGGGCGCCGTCCTGCTCCTCGCCGTCGGCGTCGTCGCCGCGGGGCACCGACAGCTCCTGGCCCATTGCTTCGACCCCGCCGACCCTGCGGCGGCGCGCGGCGCCTCGCGCGACGAACGCATCATCCTTGGCCTCATCCTCGCCGCCGTCACCGTCGCGATCCCAGCCGTCGGCACGATTCTGTCGATCGCCCTCATCGCCGCCCCCGCCGCCGCGCTCGCGCCCCTCGTGCGCAGCTCGCGCGCCTTCCTCATCGGCTGCCCGCTGCTCGGCGCGGCGCTCGGAATCGCCGGCCTTGCGATCGCGGTCCCCGCACGGCTCAGCGTCGGCGGCACCATCGCGCTGGTGAGCGCGGGCGCCGTCCTCGCCTCGCGCGTGCCCGGCTGGCTCCGTGCCCGCACCTGCGATGCCCCACCCTCTCGGCGCGTTCCCCCGCGCGCATCCCCCAGGCCTCGCCCCTGACGCGCATCCCCCAGGCCTCGCCTCTGACGCGCATCCCCCAGGCTTCGCCCCTGAGGGGACGCGAGGGACCCCCTCAAAACACCCGGATAACGACGGGGTCAACCGCGCGAGGATGACCGCCGCGGCGGTGGTCGTATCGCGCGACTTGGGCGATGACCTGCGGTTTCTACCAGGTTGACGCCCGCGGTGAGCACCGGTGTTGGAAAAAGCGTTTCTGCGCAATTAGACTGGGAGAAAAATAGTGTCGGTCCGGCAGACCGGGGCAGCGCGCAGGAGGAGATACGATGGGAGACACCACCATTGAGGTCATCGTCATTGACGATCACCGCGTCGTCGGCCTCGGCGTGACAGCCGCATTCGAGAACCGAGGCGTCGACGCCTCAATCAGCTGGGCCCCGACCGTCCGCGACGCGAAACGGTTGAGGGGACAGGTCGCCATCCTCGACCTGCGCCTCGCCGACGGCTCCGACCCCGACCGCAACATCGCAGACCTCAACGGGCGCGCAATCCCCGTCGTCGTCTACACCTCCGGCGACGACCCGTACCTGGTGCGCCGAGCGATCGCCGGGGGAGCGCTGTCCATCATCCGCAAGTCCGCTCCCCCCGAAGACCTCGTCGAAGCCGTCCTCGCCGCCGCAGACGGCGCCACCTTCCCCACCCCCGACTGGGCCGCCGCGCTCGACGCCGACGAAGATTTCGTCGCCGACCACCTGTCTGACCTCGAGGCGCGAATCCTCACCCACTATGCCTCCGGCGCGAGTTCTGCTTGCGTCGCGCGCACCCTGAGCGTCTCAAAGAACACCGTCAATACCTACATCGCTCGAATCCGCGACAAATACAGGGAAGCGGGACGCCACGCCGATTCCCGCGTCGACCTATTCCGACGCGCAGCTGAAGACGGCCTCGTCAGTTACTTCGAGTGATGCACCCGCGCGCGCTCGGCCCCTACGCGCTGCAGATGCAGCGCCTGACAGTCCTCATCGCGGTTCTGGCGGCCGTTTCCATATCGATCGTCAGCGGTCCCCAGCTGATCCCGACGTGGAGCTCACCGACTGACGTCGCCCAATGGCTGGTCTATTCGCCGAACCTGATCGTGCCGACGTGCGCCGGGATGTGCGCGCTCGCGGCGACCATCACGACGGTGAGGACACGCCGGCACACGCCGACCCTGGCAGACACCGGATGGTTCCTGCTCACACGCCTCTACCTGGTGTGTTACCTGGCCCTCATGATCGCGTGCGTGGCGATGCCCGCAGTCAAGCTCGCTTCGCCGATCCCACCGGTCTACTACCAGGCGGTCGTCTCCGACACCAGCCCCATCCTGGCTCTGAACCTGCCGGCCGCGATCTGTTGCATCGCCGTCCTGCGTGGCCGTCACACCGCCGTCTACCTCAGTATTATCGCGCTCCTGCAGATCATGGCCCTCATACCGGCCAACCCCACCAACACGGTGTTCGAGACGGCGGTCGGCCCCCTCTACTTCCTACTCGTCGCTATGACTCACACGGGAATGCTTGAGTGGACGTTGACGACCGTTCGAGGCCTCGACCAGTCGCGTCGCAGCGCCCGTGACGCCGAGCGGGCCCTGTCCGTCGAGCGCGCCCGGGGCCGCGCGCGGGCACGCAGCAACGGACTCATCCACGACTACGTGCTCTCCGCGCTGATTCTCGCGTTCAAACCGGGGATCGCCCGCTCCGATGCGCGCGCGGGCGCCGATGCCGCTCTGCGTGCGCTGGTTCCCGACCCTCCTTCCGACGCCACCATGGATGCCGCGCAGCTGCGCGGTGTGTTCGAGACCCTCGTCGCACCTGGGCAGCCGCATTGGAGCGTGACGTTGGACCTGCCCTCTGGCGAGTGGCGGATTCCTGGCGACGTGGGACGGGCTCTGAGCGCCGCGACCCACGAGGCGCTCAACAATGTCCGCGTGCACGCCGGTTCCGATGCCGCCACTCCGTGCAAGCCCGCCCAGTGCCGTGTTGAGGTCGTCGGACGACGGGACTGTGTGCGCGTCACGATTACCGATACGGGGTGTGGTTTCGACGTGTCGCGTGGTACCGAGGGGCGCCACGGTGTGTCGCAGTCCATCGTCGAGCGGATGCGCGCGATCGGGGGGTCGGCCACCCTGGCCTCGCATCCCGGCGATGGGACGCGGGTGACGCTCGAGTGGAGCGCCCCGCGCCGCCACGTGACGAGCCGTCAGGTGGTCCGCTCGGCGATCGCCTGGAGGCCACGTGTGGGGCAGGGCGATAAGGACCCGTCGCGCACGCAGTGGGACCTGAAGGTCCGTGGCGCGGCGGAATCGCGCGGTGCCCGCCTGCTCGTTGTCGTCGGCGTTGCCTTTCACATGTACATGGTGGCGATCGAATTCAGTCACGGAGCCTACACGCACGCGGTTCCCGTCGTCCTGGCGCTGGCCCTCATGGCGGTATCGGGGGGCGCGCTCGTGGCGCCATGGCCGGACCGCGTGGTGCCGACGCCGGTGGCGTGGGGGAGCGCCGCGGCGGTTGGCGTCACCAATGTGGCCGTGCTCGTCATGATCAGGAACACGTCGGGATGGCCGGGTTGGTCGTCGTGGAGTGCGGGCGCGTCGATGCTCCTGCTTGCTCTCCTGCTCATCCGCCAGTGCACGGCCGAGGCGGTCGTCGGATTCGCCGGGCTCGAAGCTGCCATCGTCGCGTGGGTCGTGATCCAAGGGCGGCCACCCTTCCTGATCGTTTCCTTCTCGATCGGTCACGTCCTCACGTTCATCTTCTGGTTTGCCCTCGTGCGCTGGTCGGGTATCGCGACGTCCGCGATCAAGCGGTCCCTGAAAGCCGAAAGCCGGGCGCGCTTGGACAAAGAGCTGCATGTCAGCGCGAATAGGGCCATGGCGGTCAAGCTCGCCGACGTGTCCGTGCGCGTGCGAGGAACGCTGGAGGCGATCAGGGATCAGGAGCTGACACCGGAGCTGTCCATGAAGGCGCTCCTGCTGGAGGCTGAACTGCGCGATGAGATCCGCGCGCCTTACTTCACGGGGACCGAGGTCGTGGCGGCTGCGAGGCGTGCGCGGAGCCGAGGCGTCGAGGTTGTGCTGTTCGACGACCGCGGTGATGCTACCCGCGGTGGGAGTACGGAATACGAGGAGCGCTTGCGCACGCACATCGTTGAGCGTGCCGTCGCTGCCCTCGACGAGGTCGGGGCTGGGCGCGTGGTTGTGCGCGCCTGTCCTGCGGGCAGGCCGTGGGCGGCGACGATCCTCACCGATGCGGGGCTGGCTGTCGTGGAGGCCAAGGAGGGCGCCGTCGAGGTGGGGGAGGCCGGCGACTAGCGCCCGGTGCCTGGGGCGCTGTGGGGGCCGCCCATCTGGGCGGCCCCCACACTCGTCGGGCCTCGCGCGTTGGCCAGAGGCCTACTCGTTGGTGATATGGCGGTCGAGCCAGGCCCGAAGATCCGGGTACAGGGACGGGTTCTTCGACAGGGGCACCCACAGGTCCGGCCTCATGCGGGCGATCTCCGCCTGAACGTCCCACGGGGTTGCTGGGTCGATGGCGTCGGTAATCGTGAACCTGCTGGCGGGGGAGGGCGTCGCTCGCGTCATGTCCGGGTCGTTATCCTCCGGCGCGGCGGCCCCGTCGGCTGGCGACGCGGGTTGCGGCTCCTGTGAGGGCGGCTGCGGGGCCGGGGGCTCCGTTGTCTGTTGCGGGGCGGGCGCAGCGTCGGGCTCGGGGGCGACGAGTGGGCCGATTGAGATCGGCTGGTTCACCGGTGCGGCGTCGGCGGATGATGGAAGCGGGCCGATCGAGACAGGGCGGTTGGCCTCTTCTGCGGCGCCCTGGCGCGGCGCGGGCGGTTGCGTCCCAGCCGGCGCGGAAGGGGGCATGGACGCCTGGGGTGCCCCGGCCTCGTACATGCGAGTCTGCGCCCCACCCATCGGCGGGTTCTGTGCCATCGCGGGCACGGTCGGCATCCCCGGCGGCTGTTGTGTGGCGGCGTAGGCCTGCTCGACCCACGCCCGGTATGCCTGCGCCTCCGCAGCGTTGGTGGCTGGCACGGTCCTCCACGGCTCGGGGTCGACGGCGGCGAGCGGATCGGGCAGCAACGCGGGACCGAAGTACGGGTACAGGTACGCCAGGCCTGCTCCCACGAGGATGAGGATCAGGGGGAGTATTTTCGTCGCGTCGTTGTCTGTGGTGAAGAACCAGAGGGCGCCGATGGCAATCAAACCGACGCCGGCGAAAATCGGAATGTTATGTTTCATTGACGCTTCCATTGTGTCTTACTTTCTTCGCTCGTCACGACGCAGTAGGGATCGCGCAACCGCAGTGCCCTGATGACTCGTCGCTCCAAATTGGCCAGGCTCTTTGCTTCGGGTACCAGACCGTTGAGTTGTCTCGCTTGGGGGACGCTCCACTCCAGTGACCCGTCGTCTTCGAGAGACAGCATCGCGATCCAGTTGGGGGAACCGAACTTCCATTTCAGGGTGAAGAAGATCGTGTTCTGGTCGTCGCTTCGCACCTTGAAAATGGTGGGAGACAACCAGTCGAGCGACTCTGTGCCTTCAGGAACGTCGATCGCCGCCCACGCGGCGTCGAGGAGTTCCTGCGCCGACGCCGACCGCGGCGTCACGCGGTGTGAGCGCCCGACGGCGCCTTCGCCCTCACGGTGGCTTTTCCGGAAGATGAGCTGACGGGCCTTCGCCTCGGCTTCCTGTCGCAGCCGGATCCACCCGTAATAGAGGAAACCGAACGCGACGAGAATGAGGAGTGCTATCGCAAGTTCCATGAAGTGTTCTCCTAATTCGCAATGAGTGCGTTGATCAACGTGCGAAGCCGCGCGGGTTCAGAAGAAGAGAACAGTGTCTTTTCAGTGACCAGCTCTTCACCCTCGCGGTGCACTGCCTGAACTGTGTCGGTGATCTTGAATCCGTGGGAGCGCTCTCCCCGTGAATCAAGAACCACGAAACCCGAGGCAATGGACCCCATTGCCTCATTAATGAAACTCGTACACGTTTCCCCGAGGAGTTCGACCAGAGCGGCTGACGTCACTTGTTCCATGCGATGGATTCCCATGGGCATGCGTAGATCGCTCAGCCATGTCTCGTTATCATTCGTCAGCGCAAACACCTGGAGGTCGGGGATCGCCAGTTGTCCGTCGGTAGTGACATACAGTGTTGCGATTGTGCGGTCCGCATCACCGTAGCTCGCGATAATCTCCAGATCAGGGTGCGGACCGTCCTCCGTCGCCAGTCCTCGCACGAGGAGGGAACGAATCCCTCGTTCATCTGCCTCGTCACGCTTATCCAACGGAACGGTCATAAGCGGCCAGTGCCACCCGTCCTTTATTCTTCCGATGGTAACCAGTTCGTCATCGGTGAGGAGTAGCGTCATCTCAGAATATCTTTCCAATTGTTGTGAGAACAGCGCCACCAAAAGTCATGGCACCGCCCCTTATCACTTGTGAGGCCCGCCCAATGAAATCCTTGGCGGGCTTTTCACCCGTCCCTTCAGCCATCGCGTCGAAGACGCTGACCCCCTGAGGCCATGGGCCGCTGCTGGCTGCCTTATCAACTTCCTCTGTGAGTGCCTTCGCGGTCTTCAGCGCTGTTCCGACCACGTGTGGGGGTGATAAGAACGGGGCATGTTGGAGAAGACCTCCCACCGCATCCACACCGGTTGAGAGCTTGTCGTAATCGGTTCCCCCGTTGAGTGCATTCCAGAAGTTCTTCACATCATTCACTGAGCCGATGACTCCGAACCCTTTGAAGACTCCACTGATAATGCCCGCTCCCTTGATCTTGATGAGCGGTTTGGGAACCAGATTGGAAGGGTTTTGGTTGAAGGCCTCGCGTCCCATGTTGATGTGTTCAATGACTTTGTCAGTCACATCCCAACAGAATGAGGGGACCTTTGACCACCCAATGGCGTCAGACGTCTCCTGGAGATAATCTCGACCATGAGAATGCGTACCACCACCGGTGGCTGCGTCTCCGCCTCCTGTTGCACCTCCACGATTAGCCGAGGCTTTCTCTTGTTCGGCAGCATTCCGTGTCAGTGCGTCCGCGTTCGTGCGGAGTGCGGCAGCGACTTGACGGACTTTCGGTGCGAGGTCCGATTGCCACTGGTGGCGGAAGCTCTGGGCATCAGATCCCTTCCATGGACTGGTGTCAATCTGATGTGAAACACCCTGAGAGACGGAGGATTCCAAATAGTCTGCCTTCTGGCGGAAGATTTGTGCCGCTTTGCGTAGTTGCTCAACGTCTGCGCCAATTGCTGACATAGCGACTCCTTTTTAAGGGTGGAAGGCAAGATACATGCTCTCTGTTGACTGGTGGAAACGAGGATGGGTGATCCCATGGAAGTGGGATCACCTTCCTCGAAAGCTGCTGCGTGAGGCTGCCAGGTGTTACTTCAGCCGTTCAGTCCGGGGACGGAGAAACCCCTGGATGGCACCGCGTTCAGTCGGTCCTAGTGCTCGAAGCCTGGCTGGTCCCTGCGTAAAGCCATCCTGCTCCATGACGGTAATCGAACCGTCAGCTCCGATTGAGTTAACGATTGCGATGTGTCCGTAAGGATTCGAGCGGTAAGCGCCTACACACACGATGTCGCCGACCTGGGCGCCACCGCTGGGGCCGACCTTCGTGAAGTACTGCTCGCCTGTATTTCCGAAGATGTCTTTTGCGTTACCACCGCCGAGTGCAGCGTGGGCTGGGACGCCAAAGATGTCGGACGTGTACTGGTTGGCAAGATCGACGCATTGGAAGCCATACGCGCCGTCGTAGTCGGTCTTCTGACCGAGGCGATGTTGACGGAAATTCTCGAAGTGCGCGGTGGTCTGTCCAGAACCCTGGGAAGGCGGTGCTCCGTTCTGTGAGGGAGCTGGGGACGTTTCCCCTCCCGTTGAGCTTGGTGTATTCCCAGTGGAAGAACCCGGCGAATGGGACTCCGGGGATGCGGGCGACGTGCTAGTAGAATTCGAGGGAGTCCCGGACGTTCCCGAGGTGACAGACGAGGTGCGATCCTGTTCGTCAGCATTCCTGTCAACGCTGTCGGCGGCCTCACGCAGGGATGCAACGACCTGTTGGATTTTAGGGCTCAGATCCGTTTGCCAGTTCTGGCGGAAGGCCTCAGCGTCAGTGCCCTTCCAAGGAGACGAGGCCACGTTCTGTGACAGTGACTGTGCGACGTTCGACTCTAACTGGTCGGCCTTTTCGCGAAACTGACGAGCAAGTGTATGTAGCTGTTCAACGTCTGCGCCGACGATTGCCATGATGGTTCCTTCCGATCAAACGATCATTCGTGTGTATTCGATCAGCGGGCCAATGCGCTGAGAATGGGGGGCTCCGGTACTCGAAGGCACCGGAACCCCCATCGGTCACTTGCTCGAAGTGGTCTGCTGTTCCTGTGCGTTCTGCGAAGCCTTCCGACTTGCGTCCTTGAGGGCCTGCGAAACCTGGCGCAGCTTCTGGGTCAGGTTGGAATTCCAGTCGTTGCGGAACTGGTTGGCGTCCTGTCCCTTCCAGTCCGTCGCCTGCATCGTGCTGTTCAACGTGGAAATGATGTTGTCAATGTCCGTTGCCTTCTGATCCAGCTGACGCGACAGGTTTTGTACCTGCTCCACATCCATGCCGACGAATGCCATCAGAGTCTCCTTTGTTTCTGTGCCCCGCCGCGGTCGGCGGAGTCTTGGTAGGTTTCCCTCGTAATCGATTGTGCCAATACTGATAGTTACTGGCAATGGGGACTAGTCCCCATGTTGTGTCAGACCCGTGGGACTTGAACTTTCCAAACTTTTCCGTTCTGTGTGAAAAACCCTCGTCCGGGAGTCATCTCTCGACTGGGCAGACCAGGAACCGATGTCCCAACGACACCGTCACCGTCACCCAGAGAAGGGCATAGAACCAGGCCTGCGCGCCCGCCTCGCATCAACTGGCCGAGCGAGCCTGCGCGTGACCACCCGGGCAAGTCAGCCTCAGTGATGATGAGGTGACCATTTTGCTTGGCTGCGATGATGGCATTCTGGATTGGTTGATCAGCGCTTCCGTAGGTGAAATCACCCAGCCCTTCAACAACGAGGATGACTCCCGGTGCGTCTTCAGGAGCATGCGCCTGGAAGAAGGGCTCCGACGCAGTTAACAACTCGGCGACCGCATCTGCCCCACGGGCGGTGGACTCCCACACGGGGTCTTCAGCGAGAGCGGAGCGCCCTGACGACGCGTGGAGGAAACGAGTATACGGGTAGGTTGTTTTCAGGGTGTGAACCGCAAGTGCGTTGGAACGACCGGTCTGTGGGCCGCCTCCAACTCCGAGTGTGCCGATCGGCCTGAACGTGAGAGGAGCCAAGGAATCTGCTTCCAATCCAATCACGGGGTAGCCGCTGACTGATGCGGGGATGGATGTCGCTGGGACTAGTGTAGGCAATGATTTGATCGGTGCGGGGCGAACCCGGTCGCGCAGGGCGCCGATCGACGCGATTTCTTCCATCTTCCGTGCTTGGGCGAGGGGATTGACGTTGTCTCCCAGGACGGCCAGCTGTAGGACGTTAGGATTGCCAACCTGCATGGCACGCCCAGGAGGACTTGTTGGATCCAGAACGTCCTTGGGCAGACCGAGATTGAGATACGAGTCTTCATCGGTCATTCGAAGGACGATCTTGCGCTGGAAGTTTGAGGCAAGTGACGTGGGGATCGCTTGCGTACGATCCGCTGTGACGGCGACGTGGACGCCGACCGCGCGCCCGTCGAGTAGGATTTGCTGGAAGCATGTCCACAGGCGAGCCTTGGCCGCAGTCGACTGATACTCCTCACTGAAGGCGCCGATCCCGTCGACGAGCAAGAGGATGCGGGGCTCGTTATGTTCGCCCGAGATTTTTCGATAAAAGGTCAGGTCGGAGGCACGCACTTGAGAGTATTTGCTCGCTCTGTTATCAACGATGGAACCGATGAATGTGATGAGGCGTGTGACACGCTCCTCATCGTCTCCTGGAACGACATCGCCGACGTGTGGCATGACCTTGATCATGTCGAGGCCGCCGCCTGCAAAGTCAAGTCCGTATACTTCGACCGGTCCCGATCGGGGAGTGATCGCCGCTGCGACGGCCAGTGATCGCAGTGCCTGCGTCTTGCCGGATCCTGAGGCGCCGTAATAGGCGATGTTGCCCTCTTTGTCGGGGAGGAAATACTCGGGGACTTGTTTCTGCTCAGACGGAACATCGACGACACCGAGGACGAGTTCCGTGTCTCTGCGCTGGTAGAGTCCCGTTATATCGTAGGTTGGTGCGAGTTCTGACAGCCACGGCTTGCGCGGCGTGGGAATACCGGCCACCGAGGCAGCTTCCTTCAGGGTCGTGACAACGCGTTGAATGTCTGTGGCAACGTTGTCGCCCGGTCGCGGGAGTTTTGGCGTATGCCACTTGTGTGGCAGTCCGAATCCGAGCTGCTCCACGTCGACCGATACGGTCTTCACGTCCTCAACTGTCTTTGCACCCGGGTAGCCACTCTGGAAGACGGAAATTCGCCCGGGGCCGGTTTTTGCGGCTGCGCGACCGGGCGCGGACTGAGGAAAGTGAGCGGCCATAGCGTCGCCAAGTACATCCTGCGAGTCGTCTGTGTCTGCCATGCGCAGGGCAACACGAAGATTCGTATTCGCTCGAAGATTGTCTTTAATAACGCCCGATGGGCGCTGCGTCGCAAGGATAAGGTGAAGGCCGAGGGAACGTCCCCGCTGGGCGACATCCACAACACCGTCGACGAACTCGGGAACCTCACTGACGAGTGCCGCGAACTCGTCGACCACGATGACAAGTGAAGGCGGGCAGTCGGGGTCACCGGTCTTTTCCAGCGTAACGAGATCCTTGGCTCCCTTAGCATTCAGTAGTTTCTCACGGTAGGTGAGTTCAGCGCGCAGTGATGTCAGAGCACGTCGCACGAGGAAGGGCGACAGGTCAGTGACCAGGCCGACGAAGTGCGGAAGCTCGGTGCACTGCCCGAAGGCTGAGCCACCCTTGTAGTCGACGAAAAGAAAGGAGAGACGGTCGGGGGAAAGCGCTTGGGCCATGCCGAGGACCCACGCCTGGAGGAATTCAGACTTACCAGCTCCCGTTGTCCCACCGACTAATGCGTGTGGCCCCTGGGTCCTTAGATCAAGATACAGTGGCGCTCCGGCCCCCATTCCCACCAAGGCTGCCATTGACATTTCAGGGACGGCCTGTACAGCGGCTCCGGGGGAGCGATCAATGATCGAATTGGAGGCGTGCCAGTGCTCGATGACGGCCTCCGGATTGTCTGCTAGTTCCTTGCCTGTGAGGGTCACGTATGAGATGGAACCGGGTAAGTCCGAATCGTCGTCGACGGGGACGCCAGCGTCGACGACAGGTGCCAGTGAGCGTGCAAGACGGATAATGTCGTCTCGACCGACACGGTCGACGGCGATGCCTGAGAGTACCCGAGAGCCGGAGACATCCCCAATCGACGCGGTCCGTTCGTCAATGGCGACGAATGATCGACACGCGGCGGGAAGCTCGGCGAAATTGATGGAACTCCACACGACGTAGATTCCGTGATCAGGTCCAAGTTCGGCGATACGATTGAGCCGAGCAAGATCGGTACTTGGGTCATCAACGAACACAATAACGGCAGGCACC
>ERZ772799.859-NODE-859-length-11504-cov-11.729758_pt1 | contig 11504 bp, 10 predicted proteins | sample MGYA00511345_ERZ772799 | MGnify/ENA primary metagenome ERZ772799 (study PRJEB29015, sample SAMEA2738037) | human oral metagenome | biome: human oral; feature: human-associated habitat; material: saliva | place: China | collected 2238 ... | reverse complement strand
CTATCGAAGATAGTAAACGACTATCAACTCAGTTTGAAAATGTTGTTAATGAATATCTTAATAGTGATGAAGGCTACTCCGTAAATGTTCGTCACGTAGATGGCAGTATGAACGCTCTTGAAAAAAATGAAGCATTAGATTGGTTAGCTAGTGATGATATTCCTGAAGATTCAGCTCGTATTTTGTCAAATGTTCGCTTCCTAACAGAAGGAATTGACGTTCCTAACCTAGACGCGATTATCTTCCTTTCGCCTCGCAAATCACAGGTAGATATCGTTCAAGCGGTAGGACGAATCATTCGTAAATTTGAAGGTAAGGAATATGGGTACATAATTCTACCGATTGTCGTTCCAGCAGGTGAAACACCTGAAACAATTCTGGATAACAATAAAACTTACGATGTTATTTGGCAGGTGTTAAACGCATTGCGTTCCGTAGATGAGCGCTTTGAGGCTACTGTTAATAAGCTGGAATTAAACAAACAAAAACCCAAAAATATCCAAGTTATTGGAGTTGGTGGAGCACCAGATAATCCAAGTTTCAATCTTGTTGATGATGATACAGGTTCAGGTGGATTTAAACCTTATCAAACAGAACTCGAACTTGAATGGGAAGCTGTCGAGGGTGCAATTTATGGTAAGATTGTTCAAAAAGTGGGGGACAGACGTTACTTAGAAGACTGGTCAAAAGATGTAGCTGATATTGCAAGACGTCACATTCAAGGAATTGAGTTCATCTTAGAACAAAATCCTGATAGTAAATCTGCTTTTGATAAATTCCTTCATAGCTTACAACACAATATCAATGAATCAATTGACCAAAGTCAAGCGATTGAGATGTTAGCGCAACACTTAATCACTTTACCAATTTTTGATGCACTCTTTGGAGAATACAGTTTTGTTAAGAACAATCCAGTAAGTTCTGCGATGGAACAAATTGTAGAAGAATTATCACAATTTGGTTTTGAGAAAGAGCAGAAAGAGTTGCAACCATTTTATGACTCAGTTCGCTTACGTGCAGAGGGAATTGATAACGCTCAAGCTAAGCAGAAGATCATTATTACTCTATATGATAAATTCTTTTCTACTGGTTTCAAATCAACCACGGAAAGATTGGGTATTGTCTTTACTCCCGTAGAAGTTGTAGATTTTATTATCAAATCAGTCGATGTAGTCTTGAGAAAGCACTTCGGTAAGACTTTAGCGAGTAAAAATGTTCATATTTTAGATCCATTTACTGGAACAGGAACATTTATCACTAGAACATTGCATTACTTGAAATCACTGATGGATAGTGAGGAAATTACCTTTGACGATATTCTAAGAAAATATACACAAGAACTGCATGCTAATGAAATTGTTCTCTTAAGTTATTACATTGCTGCTATTAATATCGAAGCTGTATTTGATGAAATAAATGGCGATGAACCGTATACACCGTTTGAAGGTATTGTCTTAACGGACACATTTGAATCGACAGAAATAGAAGATACGCTTGATGACTCCTTCTTTGGTACCAATGATAAACGCTTAAAACGCCAGCAAGAAAAACCAATCACTGCTATCATTGGAAATCCACCATATTCAATCGGGCAAGGGAGTCAGAATGATAATAATCAAAACATTTCTTATCCTAATTTAGATAAACGTTTGGCAGATACCTATGTATCAAAATCAAATGCGGGATTGACTCGTGGATTGTATGATTCTTATGTAAAAGCCTTCCGTTGGGCATCAGATCGCCTTGAAAATCAAGGAGTGATTGGATTTGTAACGAATGGGAACTATCTCAATACGAATTCAGCTGATGGTTTACGTGCTGGACTTTACGAAGAATTTAATCATCTTTATATTTTTAATCTCCGTGGTGATCAGAGAACAGTAGGTGAACAATCCCGAAGAGAAGGCGGGAAAATCTTTGGTTCGGGTAGTCGTACTCCTGTTGCAATTTCAATTCTAATAAAAGATGGCTCAGATAGTCATGAACTTCACTATCATGATATTGGTGATTATTTATCACAAAAGGAAAAACTAGCAATTATTTCTAGATTTGCTGATGTTTCACGACTAGATTGGCAAGAGATTATTCCTGATGAAAACAACGATTGGCTTAATCAAAGAGATCCGAATTATAAGAGATATTCACAAATTTCTGGTAATGAGGATAGCCCTTTTGTAATTAATTCTCTGGGAGTTGTAACAAATCGTGATTCATGGGTTATTGGATTCTCTAAAACGTCGGTTATTGAAAACACTAATAAATTAATTAATAATTATCAATATGAACTACATAGACTTTCTAATGTTGAAGGTAGCCATCGGATTGATAAATTGAATCGTGAAGAGAATTATATTAAGTGGACTAGAAAGTTAGAAAGATTAATAAAAAATAGTCAAGAAATTACTTTTAACATTGATGCTGTAAAAGAAACTCTCTATAGACCATTTGTGAAAAAATGGTTGTACCATGATAAATCATTAAATGAAGAATCCCGTTTATACTATTCAAAATTTGGTATTAAAAACCTAATAATAACAACTAGCGGAAGAGGTTCTACAAAAGATTTTTCAGTTTTAGCTTGTGACGTTATTCCAGATATGAATTCTATGGCAGCAGGTTCTCAAGGCTTTATGCGTTATGATAATGAAGTTGATGAAACGTCATTGTTCCAAAACAATGATAATATGAATCAAGTGTTTGCTGATAAGTTAGGATTAAGTCTTGATGAAACATTTGCTTATGTATATGGATTGCTAAATTCTAGAGAATATCAGGAGAAGTATGCCAACGATTTGAAGAAAGACTTAGCTCGAATTCCAATTGTTAAGAATAAAGAAAAGTATGTTGAAGTTGGTCAGAAATTGATGGACTTACATCTTAACTATGAAGAAGTTCCTGTTTATGATGGAGTTGAAATTACGATAGCAGAGAAGCCAAGTTACAAAGTAACCAAGATGAGATTTGCTAAAAAGCGTGATGAAAAAGGAAAATCAGTAAATGATCTATCTACAATCATATTTAACAGTGACATCACCATTAGTAATATTCCTGAAAAAGCGTATGAATATGTTGTAAATGGACGCTCTGCTATTGAATGGATTATCGATCAGTATCAAGTTAAAACTGATAAAAAATCAGGAATTACAGATGATCCAAATGATTATAGTGATGATGAAAAATATATCTTCAATTTGCTATTAAGAATTATCAATGTATCTATTCAAACGGTTGAATTAATTAATAGTTTGCCTAAATTTGAGGTGGAGGAGTAAAATGATGGTTTTTAGTTCATGAACCTTTTATATTATACTTTGTGTTTTTTAGTTGCTATTTATAACATTGAAAATTTTTAATATATTATTAAAAACTAATCCAATCGAGTTTGTTGACTATAGTTGTACAAACTGGATAACTAAACGATACAAGAAATTTTAAATATATCAGTAAACTTTGAGTATTTTCAAAAAGCCAAGGTAATTTTAAAAATTGCCTTGGCTTTTTTTGTTACTTATAAATCTCATAATCAATGCAAAATAATTTGAATAAATTATAATACAACATAGTTTATTATCGAAAAACATCTTAAATTATTTATGTTTAAATTTTCTATGTTTAAATTTTCTATGTTTAAATTTTCTACTCTCTGTTGAAATATAACTATCTGGATGTTGTTTTTTATACATCTCTTTATTTAAATCATGAAACTCTCCATAAGATTTAATTGTTTCTTTGATTAGTTTTCTTAAACAAGACAGATTCCCATTTTGAAAATAATCGAGTATTTCTTCTCCATGTTCATATTTTTTAACGTATCCAAGATAGTTCCCATCCCAATGGGCATTATCTTCTATTTCACTTTGATATATCGTTAACTCCGTAAGAATACAATCTATATAATTTATTATCCTAGTTGCATGAAGCAACTTTGCTTCATCATCATAAAATTTTTCATCTTTATTTTTATCTTCAAGTATTGATAAAAATATTTCTTCCTCTGGGGAACAATAAATATCCATATACTCCAAGCGACCAGAATCAATTATAACTTTTTGAATCTCTGTCATTTTTCTTTGTATTGAAATAATAGAATTCAAACTATAATATTCTACATCGATAAATTTATCTACATACTCTTCTAATTTATCCTTCAAAACATCATCATAGTAGGACATTAATACGTTTTCTATTTTTGCTAATCGGTTCTCACCTTCATATTTGACAGGAAAGTTTGAGTTATAGTATTGAATAAAATTTTTTATGTCTATCGAAAAAATATTACCATTATTGAACAAGTAAAATCGATTAATAAACCTAAAAACTCCAGTCATTAGAAGCTCCCAGTGATCCCTAATTAGTATTTGATAAATTTTCTTCACATCATTTACATCTATCATCAATTTTTCAAATACTATGTTCAGTGGAACGTATCCTAAAACTAATCTCCATAAATTTTCATCGTACTTTTCATATAGAATATCAAGAACAAACGCAGTAGGGAAAAATTTGTCTAAGTAATGCTGCTCTTTTGAACCTCCGAAAAAAATCTCATCATATGATTCATACATTAGATTACTTTTTCGAAATCGGTGTAATTCATCTTTTCTTAATCCTACACTAGATTTACAAGGATTAAATTTACAATTATTGTAAATATCTATTATTGTCGTCGGAGTAAATAGATAAGGATTTTTTTTATTAATTTTACCACTTCTAATTTGGCCTATTAACGGAGCGTTAGTCGGACAAATTTCTCGGTTAGATAACATGGGATATCTAGGTTTTGGTTTCTTTTTATTTTTTCTCCCATATTCCCAAAAAAATTCTGTATTAGCTATTTCCCGACGTTCTTTGTTAATAGCATCAATCTTACAATCAAGTCTTATAGAAGCAGACTCTATTAAGTATTTTTTACAATTCTTAAATTTCATTTTTTCAAAAACGTGGTATTTTTTCATCTTTCTTTTTTGTTATTAACCATAATTATACCATGTTTTTTATTTATAATTTTAATAAGAGGTAGTTTTACCTCAAAAATTTACAGTTCTTTTTGATGCGCATCAAATAGACGGATTGAAACTGATATGACGATATGATAACAATGATTATATCTTGCATAGAATTGTTTCGCCGTTTCTTTGGTGTGCCATCACCATCTTTCGGCATTCGATGTTTGCTCATAAATGTTTCTTTCTATCTAATTTGGACTGTTAGAAAAGAGACAATATGGGAAAAATTGAAGAACGTCGCAATACTAAACTGCTAGAGGCCGCCAAAAAGAATGATTGGAAAACAGTATCACATTTGCTTGATCAAACGCTTTCTAATCTTGAACGAAAAGACAGACAAAATCATTTATGTAGTTTAAGTACATTAGTTGTAACTGAAGGAAAAGATACAGAACTCTTAGATTTATATACTGATAACACGTATAATCCACTTGAACAATTGCTGGTCAACGAACGCAATAATTATCTAGATAATGCATTATCTAAACTCCCTAAAGATGATCTTCATATCTTTTTAGGAATGACGCTTTATGGGAAATCTGCTTTACAGCTGACTAAAGAAACATCTTTCAAGAGTCATAAAACAGTTAAAGCTCATTATGAAGCTACTTGTAAACTTTTGAAGGAGGAGCTAGGAAAATATTTATAAAAAATTTTTTGCAGGAATTACCAATTTCCTGCTTTTTTTCTCCTAATAGATAGGAGGTAAGAAATTATGATTTAGAGTAAACTCGTCTCAGGCCTATAAATGAAAATATTATTTCAAATTAAAAAAAGAAAGATAAATGGTGAAATCTATGAAAACACGTAACCGTAAAAATGGCTATTCCGCCAACACAGCTAAGCAATATGTTGATCAGAAGCAAGCGATTCATTGCTTGAGTACTGAATTTGAACCGCAAATCAAGTTTGAAGATGGTCAACCAACTGGTGAGATTATCGGTCACAAAGCCTGGTTCTCTCAAAAAGGGTTGCCACCGTTTCAAGTGAAATTTGAATCTGAAGTTGCTCTTCCGTCTTATCTAGCGATGGTTGATTTTGATGGATTAGAAGCCTGTGAGGTAGGCTACAATGTCTATTTCCGTGCGGATGATATTAAAGAGGTCAAATAATGACTACTAAAGAACTTGCTCAATACTTGCTCCAAGCCCTAAATATGGGGCTTGGTAGTATCATGCAGGGAGAAAGTAGCTACACGAATTCTTTTAACACAAGAATTTTGCAAGATGGTTTTCTGTTTATTCCTAGATTACCAGCAGGCTACATTATTGATGATGAACTTTATCAGAAGATTTTTCTGATTGCTAATGCAGCTCTTTATCCTCGTTTTACTCTCCTTAAACAAAATTCAGCATATTTTGTGGCATTAGATACAGATGACATTCATGTCCAGCGTGGGCTCTTCTTTCCTTGGAAAATCGGTATCTCTGAACGCCTAGTAATTTCTGATTTAGAGGAATTCGTAGGTAATCAAAAAGGGAACTTTATTCCAATCATGAAAAATCTTACTCTTGACTACAACAAAGTAACTTCGATGGCTATTGCAGGAAACAGCGGTTCTGGTAAGTCTTATGCTCTGACCTATTTTATGACTATGCTCAAAAATATTTCTGACTTGATTATTGTGGATCCTAAGTTTGATACACCTAGTCGTTGGGCCCGGGAAAATGGATTTCCTGTTCTCCATCCTCAAAGAAATCGATCTAAGTCAGATTTTGTATCAGAGATAAATGAAAATCTAAGTTCATGTTTGAATCTTATCCAAGAACGTCAAGAAATTCTCTATGACAATCCTGACCAAGAGTTTAAGCATTTAACTATTGTAATTGACGAAGTTCTTGCTCTTTCTGAAGGTGTCAATAAAACGATAAAAGAGTCATTCTTTTCACTCTTATCCCAAGTTGCTCTGCTAGGGCGAGCGACTAGGGTTCACCTTCTATTAGTTAGCCAGCGTTTTGATCATAATACAATTCCGATTTCTGTTCGTGAGCAACTAAATGTATTGATTCAAATCGGAAATATTAATAAGAAGACAACGCAATTTCTATTCCCAGATTTGGATCCAGAGGGTATTGTCATACCAGTTGGAAAAGGTACCGGTTTGATACAAATCATTGATAATGAGCATCCTTATCAAGTTTTACCATTATTATGTCCAACTTTTTACACTAAGAAAGGTATTTTGTAATGGAGAAGACATTTTTCCAGAAGGCATTCAATCTATCTAGATATCTATTGGTATTTGTAATTCTTAATACTGTCTTGAGTATAACTTCTCGTCTTTTAATAATTTTGTTTAATAATGAAGTTTTTTCAAAAAAAATTGTCGTAATCCAAGATAAATTGTATTTAGTTTCTATGATATTTTTATTAATTGCTATTATGCTATTTCTCCTTCTGTTAGCTTTATTAATAATTGAGCTGATAGAAAGATATAAAACAGACAAAATATCAAATTATTTTGAATCGGTGAAACAAACTATGAGATTACGTTATTTTTTAATACAACATGAGACTATCTCAACTTCTACAAATAGTTTTCAAAGGAATCAAATTTTACGAGATTTCAATAAATCACTCTCAAATTGTATTATTGATGTGCGAAAAGAGAGTGTCATAGTTGTTCTAAAATATCCGGTATCTCAGCAATCTCAGCAAATTTTTAGAAGTATGGAGTCACATATAAAAGAAGAAATTTCGAATTACAATCCTGATTTTTATTTTTCATCTCCGGTGAGAATTGGAAATAAATTGTATTATAAAGGTTCAAAAAGGTAGTGAAAATAGAGTGTTTGACACACGTAGTGAATGTCAAATACACTCTATTTTCCAAAAATATTTATTCCTATTGGGGCTACTACGACAGCCCCAAATAGTTCAATAACCAATAATCAAAAATTTTTGTACAAACGACCAAAATAATTATAAATTTCTCTTTATATCCATGAAGAAATTGGAGGAGGTAAAATTATCTATGGGAAACGAACAAACAATCAGATATTTTTCATTACAAAATAAAGGGAGTCCGAGTATAGTATTGTCAAAACATATATATATTTTAAAAATAAAAAAGAGGTGAAAACACATGAAGAAAGCTAGGCGCTCAAACAAGTGGACCTATATTATCTATAAAGATAGTAGTCCTGAAAATCATGTAGCAATTCTTGATAGGATGGGGATCCCTTACGTCCTTAGTCCGTGGCACGATAAGGATATCAATGAAGAAACTGGTGAACTAAAAAAACCTCATAGACATGGTGTTCTTTTCTTTGATTCACTTAAGAGTGAAAGTCAAGTTTCTGAACTTCTGACTGAAAAATTAAATACACCAAAGCATGTTGAGGCTGTTATGTCCCCAACCGGAATGTTTCATTATTTGACTCATGCTCAGAATCCGGAGAAAACACAGTACGATGTTAAAGATATTGTTGCAGGTTGTGGATTTGATCTCGATCAGTTTATTATTGAGAACAGTAAAGATAATTATTTAGAAACTGCTATCGATATCATTAATGAATATAATTTTACAGAATTTGGTAGTCTAGTAAATTATGCACGTGAAAATGAGCCCATTCTTTTAAAATTAATTGTTCAGAAGCCATTCTTTTTTGTAAAATTGTTGGATTCACTCCGATATAATAAGAATAAACAAGATTACATGATTAAACAGATTAAAGAAGATGAGGCTTACTATCGTAAACAATATCGTGAAAATAAAGAACAACAGAAGAAAAAAGAAGACGACTTACTTTATCTTAAACAGGATTATATCAGAGAAAAGAAGCGTTTGAAAGAAAAGAATGAGGAATATCGACGGAATCAAAATTCTCATAGAGAAAATAATCATTTGAAAGACAAAGAGATGGATAGATGAGCTCAAATCAATTATTAATATTGAATCGAATTGAACAGATTTTGACTTGTTTACTTGCTATGATGCAGAAACAGCAAGATATTCAAAAGAATGTGAGTATTCTAACTCAGAAAGAGCTGCTTTCTATACTTAATATTTCCCCAAACACATTGAAGTCTTGGGAGAAGACGGGACTCAAGCGTCTAGAACCACCGATTGAAGGGACTAGAACTGTTTATTACAAAATGGAGGATGTGCTGAACTATTTAACTCCTTAATTTTAAAAATGTGCTAAAATAGTAACATCACATAAATAGTGTGAGGTTGTTATTTTAGCCTTTTATATATCCGAACGTGAAAGGCTACTATGCAGAAAGAAACTATCATTCACAACAATCGGAAAGTCATTAAAACTACCAAGAGTAATGGAAGTATTAGCTATACGCAACGTGGTGTGTATATTGGTGTAGATGTTAAGACTGGAAAAAAAGTTACATCATCTATAACTGCTAAAACTCTGAAAAGTCTGGACAGGAAAATCATTCAAGCTCGGATTGATTTTGAAGCGAAGGGATCAACTCTAAAAGAGACCTTGCTGATTAATAATTTTGAGGAGTTAGCAGAAGCCTGGTTTGTCAGTTTTGTAACTTGGGTGACTTCTCAGAATACGATTAATCGAGTTCGAAGCTATCTTGATACCTATCTAATCCCTAAGTTTGGAGAATACAGACCTGAGGAAATAAAATCTGCAGATATTCAGATTTGGGTTAATAAATTAGCTCAACAATCAAAAAAGTCTGTTGAATCGGGTGTTAAAAAATCTAAAAAGGGCCATGCAAAAGATTTCGGTGCAGTTATCTATAAGCTCAGTGATATTTTCGATTATGGGATCACGAATTTTGAACTAACAAATAATCCCGCTCGTACAGTGAAAATTCCTCCAAAACCAAAGGTGGTAAAGGAGAGAATCATGGTATTGCATGGAGAGGATTTGGCTACTTGGCTGAACTATCTGAATACTTTACCTGATACACGAGCTAATCGACGATTCAAAGTTATCTGCGACACGCTGCTAGCTTCTGCACTTCGAATCAATGAGCTTCTAGCTTTGACGATTAATGATTTGGATTTTGATGCTAATGAAATTATCGTCAATAAAACACTAATGTGGAAAGCTGGAAATAAGAAACTTGAGATTAAGGGCGAGATTGTTTGTAAGAATAGTGCCAAGACTGATGCTGGCAACAGAAGAGTTGCAGTCCCGAGACAAGTCTTAGATGACTTGAAAGCTTTTCATGCTGAGATGAGTGATTATTTTGTGAGTCATGATTTACCAACTGTGGATCTAATTTTCCCGACAATTTACGGGAACTATATGTGTGATAGAAATGAACGTGCAACGCTTAAAAAGCGTTTGACTGAGTTGGGACTACCAAACTATGGTTTCCACCTTTTCCGTCATACACATGCTTCTTTGATGCTGAATGCTGGTGCGAACTGGAAAGAACTCCAGATAAGAATGGGCCATAAATCGATTAAAACGACAATGGACACTTATGCTGAATTGGCACCGAAAAAGAAGGCGGAAGCAGTTGAAATCTATCTCAAAGAAATTGCGAAATTGACGGCATAGCAAAATGACTACATTTATGACTACATTTTCTATAGAATAATCTAAAAACGTTGATATGAAGGCGTTTAGAGGGTGCTAAAATAACATTCACAACCTTTACAGAGGTTAAATAAGCATAACTCAAAACGCCTTACTGGGCGTTTTTTGCTTTATTGGCTGGCAGTCTATAGCTTTTCAGGAGAGATTTATGGCATTTTATCTTTGGATGTTTCCTCTACTTTTTATCTTTCACGATATGGAAGAAATTATCGGTCTTGTCCCTTGGATTCATTTCAACGAAACCTTGCTGGCCCAAAAGGTGCCAACTATTCTCAAAATCCACAAAGGAGTTACAACAAAGGGATTTGCCCTCGCTGTTTTTGAGGAATTCATCCTTGTCTTATCCATCACTTTATTAACGTATTTTACTCAATCTAGAGTTTTCGAATTAATTTGGTTAGGGGGATTTGTGGCCTTTGCGCTTCATCTCTTGCTCCATATTGGACAATCAATTCTTCTTCGCAAGTATATCCCTGCTCTGATTACTTCTATCCTCTGTTTTCCTGTCAGTGCTTATTTGATTACAGACATTGTACATTTGTGGCGAGTTTCGACCAGCGAATTTTTCCTATTTTCACTAGTCGGTTCAGGCATCGTCATCATCAATCTCCTCTTTGCCCTTTGGCTTGGGAAAAAGTATTCCGTCTGGCTTGTCCACAAAAACGAATAAAATCCCCTGCAAATCTACATTGCAGAGGATTTATTTTTATTCTTGCACTTCTTTCTGAGCAGCCTTTCCTTGGTCTAGAAGGGCTTGGACGATTTTCTCATCGCGGAGTTTAACAGAGTCGTTGATCATTTCTGCAGATTTGACGATGGTTGTTTCTAGTTGAATACGTTTCTGGCGTCCCAACTCAATGGCAGCAACGATACCTTGATTTTGAGCGACTAGACTTTCAGCAAGTTTGGTAACCGATTCAACAGCTACTGTTGGACTTTGGGCAATTCGTTCCATCTGCGGAATCACTTCCTT
>ERZ772799.853-NODE-853-length-11545-cov-13.870583_pt1 | contig 11545 bp, 8 predicted proteins | sample MGYA00511345_ERZ772799 | MGnify/ENA primary metagenome ERZ772799 (study PRJEB29015, sample SAMEA2738037) | human oral metagenome | biome: human oral; feature: human-associated habitat; material: saliva | place: China | collected 2238 ... | reverse complement strand
AATTCCTCAATATCGAATGGATGAACGAGGCTTATGAAAACTATGCCTTCATCCTATATAAGACCTTAATTATCCGGATTTCTATGTTAGTTGGAATCTTCACCTTTGTAAAAACAGCAGATGATATTGTTCCTTATGCCATTGTCATGAGTACCACCACTATTCTAAATTATCTACTTAGTTTTCTTTGGATCAAGAGAAAAGTTTCATTCGTTAAGATTAGTTTTGTGGAATTAACCAAAGAATCTAAGCCTCTCTTTACTATGCTGCTATTAGCAAATTCCAGTATGCTCTATGGCCTGCTCGATAGAATATTCATAACCAATGGACCTGATGAAAACTACATTTCTTATTATGCGATCGCTTCCAACATCGTTATGTTAATTGCTGGTGTCCTAGGTGGAGCTATAAACGTAAGTGTTCCACGTCTCAGCTACTATCTTGGAAAAAAAGATTACAATTCCTATAGATCTCTTGTGAATCAAACAGCATCATTTTTCTATTTCCTCATAATTCCAACAAGTATTGGAATTATGATTTTAGGAAGTTATGCAACCGTTATTTATTCTTCTGAAAAATATCTTGAGGCGGGAATCATTACTAGCATTTTTGCTTTTCGAAGTGTTATCTGGGCCATTGAGTTGATTCTGGGTAGACAAATTATATTTATTAATAATCACGAAAATCGTCTAACTGCCTTTTACTTTATTGGTGGTGGATTAAATTTCCTACTCAACTGCTTCTTGTATTTCAATAATATATTTTCACCAGTATACTATCTCGTCACTACTATAAGTGCAGAAATCATAGTCGTTCTACTTGAAATTCACTTTATCAAAAAATATCAGTTACTTAAATTGAAAGAAATTTTCACATTTCTTATGCGCTATAGCATTGTCTCACTAGGATTTATTCCCATTTACCTAACTTTTAAAACGCTCTTTCAAATAACGTCTTATACAGTAACTTTGAACATGATTCTCATGGTTCTCTCTACCATTGTAGGTTGTACTATTTACTACCTCTTAACACTCTTTATCACAAAAGATAAAACACTCCACTATGCCCTAAATCTTATACTAAGTAAGATTAAAAAAACAACCAACTAATCATTATGTTATTAGTAAATTTTCAATAAAAGCGACTTCTTTTGTCTCTTTGTCAACTGTAGTGGGTTGATGAAAAGTTATAATCTGGAGAGGACCAACTTGGTTCTCTCCTTTTTGATGTTCAAAGCGATGAGGATTCTAGTTTTAATTGAAGTTTTTAAAGTTCCGGAAGCCAAAAGTATTGCACTTGATGACCTTAATGATGTTATTAGTAGCCTCTAGTTTCGCGTTTGAGTAGTGCAGCTCCAGTGCGTTCATGATTTTGTCCTTATCTTTCAAAAAGGTTTTAAAAACAGTTTGAAAAATAGGATTTACACAAGAAATCGTTTCTTCAATCAATTCAAAAAATGGTTTGTTTATTTCTCTTGGGAATGAAATAGTAATAGTTGATAGAGTTCATACCTCTCTCTATGTTCTTGAGAGTATGCAGGGAGCTTTTCGAGAATCTCATTATTAGTCCAGTGTGAGCGAAAAGTAGGGCGATAAAATCGTTTATCACTCAGCTTACGACTATCCTGCTGGATGAGCTTCCAGTAGTGCTTGACAGCCTTGTATTCATGGGATTTTCTATCGAATTGGTTCATGATTTGAACACGGACACGACTCATAGCACGTCTGAGATGTTGTACAATGTGAAAGCAATCAAGTACAATTTTTTCATTTGGGAAAAGCTGTTGAGCTATTCAGAAGACTTGAAACACCACTACAATGTCTATCAGCTCTTACTTTTTCACTTTCAGAATAAGGAATTTTTTGGACTTATTGAGGACAAGCTAAAACAGGTTCATACTCTTTTTCAGACTGTCTTTAAAACCTTTCTCAAGGACAAAGAGAAGATTGTCAACGCACTCCAATTACCTTATTCCAACGCTAAATTAGAAGCGACCAATAATCTCATCAAACTTATCAAACGAAATGCTTTTGGTTTTCGGAACTTTTACAAATTCAAAAAACGGATTTTTATCGATCTGAATATCAAAAAAGAAAGGACGAAATGTGTCCTTTCTCGATTTTAGTTTTTCTTCAACCCACTACAAATAGCATAGAGCTGACAATTCAAGGTCATACTTTCCTTTAATTTGACATAATCTACAAATTATATGTGGCCACACCTAGAACATTTTTGTTTAGGTTTTTAATTACTTGGAGCTGTTCTTCAAAGTTTTTATATCTAGTTATACCATACTCTTCTACAAATAAAATGTTGTCAGAATCTAATACAGACTTAATGTTATTTATATTTCCAATGACAATATTTTCTGGCAAGGCTTTAGCATATTGCTTAGAAAATTTATCAAAAACATTTTTATTTGTTGCTATCACTAATAAGTTCTTATTTCCATTCTTATATTGTATAACATCTTTAAAATTAGCTACAGTATCTAATTTCACTACAAAATCTATACCATATTTTTCATAATCTCCAGCTCTATTAATAGTTGGATTAAAGATATACGCTACTACGTTAACAAATATTACTAAAAACAGAGCCCCAATTCCGAGTATAATCACACGAATGAATAACGTAACTTTATTTACTCCAGATTCTATGTCATTTTTTTCAAGTTCTTTTGAATAAACTGTCCCCAATTTTTCAATTGTGACACCAGAGTATGTCTGTTTATATTTATCAATCAAATAATCCAATTTCTGTTCAATAATATCATTCGCCAATTTACTTGGTGTTAATATTTTCACTGTAATCCCTGCATTATTTAATAAATAATTTACTTCTATCTTTTTGTTCCAAAAATCAAAATTTGAGTTTTTAAGTGTAACCTCAGATGTCATTAATTCTGATGCAATTTTTTTCATATCTGATTCTGACTGGTCATTGAATAAATAAGCTCCATTTAAATTGGATTGAATTAAACGTCCATAGAAATCACTATATCCTCCAATCGTGTTACTATTAGGAGTTTTAGTTTCAACTTCTGGCGCTATGATTTTATACGAAAGATAACTAGAATAATTACTAGTATCCTTTACAACAGACTTTGTTGTAAGTACTTTATAAGAGTATGGAATAGCTAAACAAAGAAATAAAACTATTAGTGAAACTAGATTTAATACTCTTCTCTTATAAATATTTGCAAATAAATCTGCAATCGAATAATTATCAAACATTATATATCTCCTTTATTATTAACTGTGTATTTTACTTTTCTTTCTATTAGGGTTGCTGCAAAAAATATAACAAAAACAATTCCCCAATATTGCAATGTAACTAAATTAAAGAAACTCTCTGTAAAGCCTCCTCTCGGCATAAAGAATAGATTATTTAAAATTAATAACGTAATACTGAATAATAGTACTCCGGATTTATAAGCTGATTTTATCATAAATATGAAACCTATCCCCATTAGAATACTCAACAGAAATAGTCCAAGCATTCCATAATCAGTATACATTTCCATTATATAGCTTCCACCTATGCCATGACCTGCCAAATAATCCTGTTTCAAAACAATATACGAAATATTGTGAGCGTATCTGTCACTTTCAAGAGCTAATTCTAGACTATTATTAGCACTAGTAAAGGGAGTTCCACCAAATAAAATTCCTAAATTCCCTCTGGTGATATACTCAATTATAGGACTAAATGTATAATTTCTAAACTCTTTTATCGGTAAATTACTTCCATACAAGTATCCTCTGGCTAAAACACCAAAACTTGTACCTTGTTTGTAGATAAAATCCACCAATAACTCAGCTATACTCATATTCCCAATACCTTGTCCATCACGGGCATAATTCAAGAAGCCCATAATAAGCATCATGATAGGTGTCCCTATATAGAGCATAGATTTTTCTTTTACACCTATCCAAACACCTTTTTCTGTCTGATTTCTCACAAAAAAATAAACAAATGAAAAAATCAAACTTAGTACAAATGGGTTTCTTGTTCCTATTAAAAGATTGAATACATTTGCAGTAACAAAGAGGCCTAACACTATCGTAGAATGGCGTTTATTTGGTTTTGTAGCTAGATATATACACATAGCATAAACTACAAACGTTGATAATGTATAGGTGAAATAAGGTAGCTCACTTTTGAAATCAGCATAATATTCATAATATGAAACATTTAATCTGTACATTAATCTTTCGATTATTCTTACTAGGTAAAATGGATACGAGAACAAAAATACTGATAACGATACTTTCCGTACACTATCTATAAATCGCTTATTTTTAAGGGCTTTAATCTCTTCTTTTAATTTGTTTTCTCTTTTAGAAACTAAAAGACCTCCTATAGTTATGCCAATAATAGAAATTATAACAGCTAAAAACGAAAATCTATAAACATCTTCTTGATAAGTATTTATTAGTCCATATTTAAAATAATCAATCGTTGGTCTAGACACTAAAAATAGAAAAATTGTAATGTAAAAAATAAGGTGGATTATATAATACTTTATATTGTTAAAACAGTATAGGATACTACTTATAATAAGCATAACTAAAGTTATCAATAACGTAATAATCGAATTGTTATATATATATGCAATACCTAAAAAAATAGTTATAACATAGCTAAATAGCGTAATTAGATAATACACTCTTTTCCAATCTAATATCAAATACTCACCTCATTCCTCTACACGGTAATTAAAAAACATCCCCAGTAGAAACAATACGTTTCTTAAAATTATATAGGTACTCTGATAATTCTAACTCTATGATTTCTACTTCAGCTTTGTATTTAACATCCCTATTGTAAACTTGCAAATTATTCACAGATATATTCGGATTGAAATACCTAAATTTTTCTTTGTGATGGATACAATCTATACCTATGAAGTTTTCTATTTTTTCTTTTGTTTCTTCATAATGTAAAACTAAATCTTCAAAATTTAATCTTAATGTTAAAGTCTCTGTTTTTTTCTCATTTTCTCTCATCATTTTGTAATAATTACAAAATGTCTTAACATCTGTTGGATATGGTACCTCTTGATTTCTTGGCTTCCAAAAGTATTTATTCATGATAAATACATCTCTGGGATCTCTTGAAACAACTATTGGAAGCAATCCATCAATTTTATAATTATCTATTAAATTAAGATTATGAGGTAATAAAAGTTGGTCTAGTACTATATTCTCTTCTGTATCGGATATTTGTTTTATAACATCAACAATAAACTGTCTACTTTTTTCATAAAAGTCATCCGAAGATACCATACTCATTTCTAATTGTACTTGTTTTAATTTTGCAGTTTTTTTAAATATAACTCTCTTTATAATTCTTATAAACCAAGCTATTTTTGATGGTTTTTGATGATAGTACCATACTCCACGATATTTACTTGTTATTATCGAATCTAAATAACTATCTACTATATTCATGAAATTTTGGGAAATTTTTTCTTTATAATTAGCAATCCCCCAACCACCATAAATATACAATTTTTTCATAAGTTTTCTGAAACTCTTTACAGCCTCATCACTCCTAATAGCATTGTTATTATAAAGCAATTTATACTCTAAATCAAATAATCCATCAGGTGCATGTAAAAATACATATTCAAAGTCTGAATTTTTCGTGTTTATTCCTTCATATTCTCTTAATAAATCTGTCACAGCTGAGGATCCACTTCCCATATAACTCATAGGAATTATTATTTTATCCATAATTTGTTCACCTATAGTTCATTAATTATTTTTTTGATACTGACAATCTGTTTATCTAAGGAATATTTATCAACATACTTCTTACATACTTCCGAATTAATAAATCTATCTTCCTTCTTTTTACTAAGCTCTTCTATAAGATAGTTACAAATTTCTTCATTATCATCAGAAACAAATCCACATTTTTGATTATTATATAATTCTTTCGTCCCTCCTACAGGAGTACTAATAAATCCCTTTCCTAACGCTAACGCTTCCACCAAAACTGTAGGAAATCCTTCTGCTTCTGATAATAAAACAACATAAGATGCTTTTTTTATGTATGGATATGGATTGTCAACATATCCTAACATAAATACATTTTTTTCTAAATGATTGTCAACTACAAATTTACTAACGTATTCCTCTAAATCACCTTTCCCTAATAAATATAATTTTTTATCAGGTATTTTCTCAACCACATTCTTGAAAACTTCTAACAATCTCTTAATCCCTTTAGCTTCCTCTATACGTCCTAAATAAATGAGACTGTCCTCTTCAAATTTAATATTTACATCTTCAAGAGATTTAGTGTGAATATTTTGAAAATCATATCCATTATATACTAGTTCCATTTTTTTATCATATTCAGGATAAATTTCTTTGATAGACTCCGATGTTTTTTCTGATATACTTATTATTTTGTTAACATATTTTAATTTTTTTCCTTGTCTAATTCTAGAAAATTTATGGTTTTTTAGATTATAGACTGTTCCATGATTCCAAGATATTGTTTTCACATCATTACTAAGTAAGTAAACTGGATATAAATAATTAAAAGCTATTTCATAATCATATTTTTTACTCGTTACTAGATATCTAAATAATTTTGGGAAAAACAAAAATAGCTTCCACTTAATTTTATTAAAAAAACTGGAATTTTCTAGGTTTTTGAATATAGGTTTTAATACATTGACTTTTCTAGTGTTACTTTCTCCAATACCACGATGATTTATCTCTAAAACATCAATATCATACTCATCACTTAATCCATTGGAAATGTTTTCCAAAATTTTTTCGGCTCCGCCCCCCAAACTAAAAGACCATGTGATAAATAAAATTTTCTTTTTACTCATATTTCACCTATTTCAATAACTTTTTCACTATACTTTTTTGATTAAATTTAATTAAATACATAAGTAATTTTCTCTTCAATGGTTGACTCTTTAAATACTGATTGTGTATCCAATTAGGATATTTTTTATTTATTTTTTCAAGGTACTCTTTTAATAGGGGAGATTTTTTATCAATTCTTAAAATATTAGCGTATCCACCATACAACATATGGTACCAGTTATAATATTCTAACTCTTCTTTATATTCCCCTGGATAATTTTCTGTATAATAGGCTTCTACACTGTTTAACATTACTTCTATATCTCTTATTTTATTAATAGGAGTTCCGCCACGCATAATAGAACCTTCTGTTAAATAATATTTGTATATGCTAAAATTAAAATATTTAGCCCTACTTACATTAGGCCATAATTTTGCCACAAACTCAAAATCTTCATATAAATAACCACTTTTAAAGGTTAGTTTAGTTCTTCTTAAAAATTCTAAATCATATATATAATGCCAGACAGCATTCGTCAGAGTGAAAAGTTTCTTTTCTTTATTAGGAATAAGTATAGTATTTTCTTGTATTCCCATACTTATAATCTCTAATTTACTGTCCTCATATCCTACTCGATAATCAAATATATTTACTTCTTCTAGTTTTTGATTAGCTATAAATTCTATTGCTCCTTCATCTATCTCATCATCTACATCAACAAACCATAGATAATCTCCACTAGCCTCTTCTAAAATTACTTTTCTTACATGAGCAATTCCTGCATTATCTTGAGTTACAACTTTTATAAATGATAATTTATCACTATATTCTTTTAATATTGTTTTACTATTATCTTTTGAACCATCGTTTACTATTAACAATTCTAACTCTATGTTTTCTTTTGCTTTCTCATACTCTTTGAGTATAGAATCTATACAACGAGATATGTACTTTTCTCCGTTGTATACTGGTATGCCTATCGTTAATTTCATTATTTTTTTCCTATTATTTCTTTTATAAACGAATATACTCTCTTAGAATTCTGATTATCATATATTCTAAAAAACTTTTCAATTTTTTCTTTGTATCTATCTTCCAAGATCCACTTATTATTAAATTGTTTTTGAATATCTGATATTAATTCATCTAGGGTATCTATTGATTTTCCGAAGCCATCTTTATAGTCATAGTATCCTTCTTCGTACTGACCCTCCCTAAATTTTTTATAATCAAATTGATAAAACAAAACTGGCTTTCTCATATAAGCAAAGTCCATAAATACACTTGAATAATCTGTAATTAAGAAAGCTGACTCTTTTAATAGTTCTTGTATATCATATTTTTTCCAATCTGCCAATATTATATTATCCGAAGAAGTTTTAAATTCTTGTAGATTGTTTTGCATATTCCTATGCGGATAAAAAATTAAAGTTAAGTCATTTACTTCTAAAAAAGCTTTTAGGTCCTTATTCAATAAAAACTCATTCCATTTTTTAAAATATTCACTTTCTGTAAAAGTACTACCTTCATTAAAGTTAGTTCTAGCTTTAGTATTAAAGTTCAACCATTCTCTCCATGTAGGCATTACAAGAATTTGATTATTTTTTACAATGGTATTATGGAGGTTGTCAAATCTAGGAAAACCTAAATATTGTACATATCCACTAGGGTAACCAAACTTTTCCTTTATTTCTTTGTACTCTTGTTCTGCTCCACATATAAAGCCACGCATCTTTGTATTTTCATAATATAGCCATTTAGCATCAGAAACCGTTATTCCATGTTGTAAAAATACTTTATTGGTTTTTAATCCTAAATATACTTCCATAAAATTAAATACAGCTGCATTAGGGTTTCCTGCTTTTTGTGTACTTACATTCACTCCTGCACTAAGATAATAAACCCAGTGTTTAAAAGACCAATACTGAATACATTCTCCTAACTCTTTTACTTTATGAGCATCAGGAGATTTAAAATCAATAACATATATTACATTTTCCTCTGGGTGATTTTTTCTAATATATTTAAACAACCAATATCCATTATCTCTAGCTTCTTTTTCACTTTCGCATATTAGTATTAGATTCTTATTCTTGCGTCTGAAGAATAGAGAAATAACATAGGCTATAGGAAAAATAAATATAAGCGAAATAATATCTCTTATAGAAATTAATCTTAGTTTTTCTATAAAATTTCTATTCATCTGTATACCTCCTTAGAATCTTTGTGAAGTTTGGTCAAACTTTCCACCTTGTTTGCTTTTTTCATTTAATAAACTGTTGATAGTTGTGATATTATTTGCAGGGGATTGCTTTCATGGACAAAGTAACAGGTGTGATTTATAATCCTGCTGATAAGGTTTGATACAGGTGGTTTCCTTGTCACGAATGGTAATAAAAAGATTGCGGTCGACAAAATCCTTGTTACTCTTTGACAAGAAATAACGCTCATCTGCATAACGAGGCCATAATTCTGCTAGTTTTTCATAATCCTTACGAGGCATAAAAAAGTCTAGGTCGTCATCCCAAGGAATAAACCCCTTGTTTCGAAGGGCACCAATAGCACCTCACCCACAGAGGTAACAAAGCAAATCATGTTCTTTACAAAAGGCCACAAAATATTCAGCCATTTCCAGACTTCGAGCCTGAATTGCTTTCAAATCACTCCTCATGTCTCCCCTCTTCTGTTCAATAACGAGTTATATCGTTTTATTATATCATAAAAACCCTTAAAAATCCATCAGACACTAAGAAAAATCAAAGTTCAAACCACTGTTTTACTGGTGATTCGAACCTTGATTTTTCCTGTATTATTTTATCTCATCCTCATCTGAGAAAGTTTAGTTTGATATTTATTTTGGTCTACTAAAAGTGCCTGTCCTCCATAGACATCATAGGCATCGACCCAATCGCCTAGTTCCGGAACTGTTAATCTCTCTATACCATTTTGCGCTCCATTTAGGAAGGATAAGCCATTGGTCAGTAGGAAGCTATAAGGAACATTCGTAGAGGTCATACCAAAGACCTTACCAAGCGCTTCCGATCCAGTAAAGAGTTTGGTTGGATCCTTAAGTTGCTGCAGAACAGCTGTCAACACTTGCTGTTGTCTCTTGGTACGACCGTAATCACCTTCGTCATCATCACGGAAGCGAGCATAGTTGAGCAAGGTTGAACCGTTCATCTGCTGTTTCCCGACTTTAATAGTCTGGGTTGGAGACTCTGTTTCCGTAGCATGTAAATCATCTCCGACTGTAGCTTCTGTTAATGAACGCCCATTCAATGTTGAAAATTGGGCATCAATTGTCACACCATCAGGGAAAAGCGTGTCAATCGCTGTTGCAAAGGCCTGAAAGTCAACCAAGGCATAGTACTTAATATCCAAGTCAAAATTATCTTTCAAGACTTGGCGAACCATTTCTGCCCCTTTTTGCCCCTCTTGTTCTCCTAACTCATAGGCTACATTTAACTTGTTATCGGACTGCTTTCTACCGTTAATCACTTGGCTATAACCGTCTATATAAACCAAATTGTCACGCATGAAGCTGACTAGCTTAATTTTCTTATCTGAGCCGCCAACGTTTAGGACCATAATCGAGTCCGTTCTCGTTTCAGCACTGTTTTGGCCAATTCGTCCATCCGTCCCCATAATCAAAATATTGACCCCATCCTTGGTATCTTGACCATTAAAGACTTCTACTTTAGCAGCCTTAGCATTGGCAGGTTTGTTTGGATCAGCATTTGAATAGCCTTTTAGGAACATAAAAATCATGCCAAAACCGACACAGGCTAGAAGAGCAAGCAATCCAGCAAAAATACGCCCCCACCGTAGCTTCCTCTTTTTAGCTTTTTTCTTTGGAAGAGAATTGATCTTCTGGTATCTCTCAGAACGACTACGACTATTATAAGGAGGAATTGAAGCGTTAGTACTTGTCTTTCTATAATCCTCAGTCAATTCTTGACTTTCTGAGGTGGCGTCACTACTTGCCCTACTTAATTTATCTTGCAGGTAAACAAACTCTTTTTTCTCTCGCTCATTGAGGTAATGAATATTCTTAAAGAGATAGTCATAACGCAACTGCTCGTGATGGCTTAAAGGATTTTCTTTACTCATCTTCTCTCCTTTCCATGGTCTAATATTGGATAAATAGGATAGGCGCCCAATACTTTATATTGGATCCCAATCGCTTCTAATTCTTTTTGGGCAAAGTGGACCAAGTCCTTATCAGCATAGTCCACATCGATAATGAAAAAGTATTCTCCCAGTGCTGTCTTGAGTGGTCGACTTTCAATTTTTGTCAGGTCAATTCCCCGCCAAGCAAAGGTCGACAGGGCTTTATAAAGTGCACCTGGAAGGTTATCAGGTAAGGTCAAGGCCAAACTCATTTTTTCACTTTGTGCTTGCAAGGGAATCGCTACACCTTCAGCACCCAAAACCCAGAAACGTGTGAAATTGGCTTCCATTTCTTGAATATCCTCGGCAATCAGTTCCAAGCCATATTCTTCGGCAGAACTTCTAGGTGCAATAGCTGCGAAAAGTTTATCTGGATGTTCGGAAATAAAGCGGGCCGCATAGGCTGTACTAGCAGTCACCTCGATTTGAACCTCTGGATATTGTTCATCGATGAATTTCTTTCCTTGTGCCAAGGCTTGTGGGTGAGAAAAAATCTTTTCAATCTTAGTATGACCTGGAACCACCATCAACTGCTGAT
>ERZ772799.852-NODE-852-length-11556-cov-3.157986_pt1 | contig 11556 bp, 12 predicted proteins | sample MGYA00511345_ERZ772799 | MGnify/ENA primary metagenome ERZ772799 (study PRJEB29015, sample SAMEA2738037) | human oral metagenome | biome: human oral; feature: human-associated habitat; material: saliva | place: China | collected 2238 ... | reverse complement strand
GCAACGGTAAAAAGCGCCAATTACACCAATTTTGAATATCGTAGCAATAAGTTTACTGACCTGATTATGACCATTGGAGAATTAGAAATCAAACACGTTTTTAAAGGTAGTTACGCGAAAGGTAATGTTATTTCTTACGAAAGACCAGGTGGATATCTTCCGGTCGCGCAGTATGAAAAAGGAGAAGTGCCTGAAAGTCTTGCTAAACGAAAGGCTTTACGTCAAAAATCCAATCTCCCAGAGCTAAGTCAGCAAGACAAAGAAAAGAAACTAATTCGTCGTTATTTCACAAAAGACGACATCGAAATTAAACCAGGAAAAACTTATTTGTTTTACGCAATCAATAACACTAACAAACTCAAGACTTATAGATTTACAAAAGATCTCCAGTCTGTGGAGATTATAGGTTTTGAATACGGAACTCGAGAAGCAAACGCGTCTGAATTTTCAGAAGGGATTAAATTTAAGAATAACCAAACGAAAGCTTTTGAGGAATTTAGTTTTAAATAAAATCTAAACATTCTGGACACTCGATAGTATACTATCACTGAAAGTTTATTAAAATTTCGTCTCTTATTTAAAAACAAGTCTCTGGAGACGGAGGCTTGTTTTTATGTCAGTTCACGCTCATGAAAACGCAAAAACTTTGCCTTTTGTCATAAAACTCTCTATACTATAACCAAGATTAACAAGGAGTCTTATGAGCCAAGCCATCGAATTAGAGTTAACTTTTTTAGCAAAACGCATACCGAGCGAGATTGAGGGCGTCACGCCGACGCGGATTGTCGATATTTATATTCCAGATACCTCTGAGCATTCGCATCTGCGCCTGCGTCAAAAAGGCGATCAATATGAGCTAACCAAGAAAACACCCATCCAAGATGGCGACGCTTCGGCACAGCTCGAGCAGACTATCAGCCTGAGCCAACTAGAGTTCGAGGCCATAGCTGTCATTAGTCAGAAACGAGTTGCTAAAGATCGCTACTGTGTGATGCTAGGCAATAGAGAAGCAGAAGTCGATGTCTTCCGAGATGGGCTGCAAGGTTTGGTGGTGATTGATTTCGAATTTGCCACACCAGCCGAAAAAGCGCGCTTCGTTGCTCCAGCTGATGTGGTTTTGGCGGATATTACGCAAGAAGATTTTATCGCTGGCGGGTTGTTAGCGGGCAAGAGCTATGTCGATATCGAGCCGGAATTAGCGCGATTTGATTATCAGCGATTATGATTTTGATAGTTTCGTGGCGCTCGCACGTCAGATATTGTATAATTATCGTATGAACCGAATTGATATGTTTCTGCTAAGCCAACTAGACATGTATCAAATTTTTTTCAAAACAACTCTTAGTATCATCAATAAGCTTCCAATCTTGAATAAAAACAATACAGCAGTTGTTTTCACAAAATTAGATCAACAACACAGAAAATACATTCCGAAACTATCTGCGCTAGCTAAAACGATAGGCATAAAACCTCAATTTATTCATTTTAAGCCTACAAACTATACGAGCAATCATGATTCCTAGTTGGCACAAAAACAGGTATAGTCCCGTCAAATGGATTAACAAATACCTGACCTTATCCAAATTAGAAGTTAGGGAACTGTATGATTCTAATCGACGCAAAACAGGAGAAATAATTCGTAAAGGAGAAAAAATTCCTACAGGACGATATTATATAACAGTAGTTATTTGGATTGAAGATCAATTTGGTAATTTTTTGATTCAAAAGAACAAAAAATATAATTTATGGTCAACAACTGGCGGACACCCCAAATACAAAGAAACCAGCCTCGAGGGAATACAAACAGAAGTAGAAGAAGAATTAGGTTTAAAAATTAAGAAAAAGCATTTGATTTTATTTAAAACACTTAAAACCGAAGATGATTTTATAGATCTGTATTATATCAAAATACCTCACACACAAAAATTTTATCTACAAAAAGACGAAGTCGATGCTATAAAATGGGCGAATATTTCTGAAATCAAAGACTTAATTAAGCAGAAGCTATTTCTGCCACCGCACATTGATTTTTTAAAAGAATTAATTGAATGGAAGAAAAATGGAAGATAAATACAAAAATATCATCCGAAATTAATTTAGACGAAATTGAGTTAGTCTTGGCTGAGCCAAAACTCGTGGACAATTTAGCAGAAGGCCAAGAGTTTTTATCCAATAAGAACCTGATTTTGCTTGCTTTTTCAGTAGTTTTTTGTTAAAATAAGTGAGTTAATATTAAATTGCGAGTGAAATTGGGAGATTTTGCGCCTCGAGCTCGGAATAGTTGGCCGCTGTCTAGTCGTCAACCGCTCCAGCCGACAGCACGGAAGAAGACAAACATCACTCTTTAACGAAAGGAATCACATGAGTCGAATCGGAAAACTACCAATCGTAGTACCAAACGGTGTGACAATCACGGTTGACCCTGACAAGATCATCATTAAAGGGCAGAAGGGCGAATTAACTCTCGCTCATCAGAACGGCATTGATGTTAAAGTTGCCGACAACCAAGTAGTTGTTAGCCGTCAAAACGAAGACGACAAAGTTCGGGCCGCTCACGGTTTACAACGGACTTTAATCAACAACGCTATTCTCGGTGTGACTGAAGGTTTTGAGAAAAAACTCGAAGTCAACGGCGTCGGTTATCGCTTAAACGGCGGTGGTCAAAACCTAGAAATGCACCTTGGTTTTTCGCACCCGATCAAATACACTGCGCCAGCGGGTATTGATATCAAGGTGGAAAAAATGAATATCACTGTAAGTGGCATTGACAAACAGCTAGTTGGTCAAGTTGCCGCTGATATTCGGGCGTTCAAAAAGCCTGAACCGTATAAAGGCAAAGGCATTAAATATGCTGATGAAACCATCATCCGCAAAGTAGGAAAGGCTGGTAAGTAATTATGGCTGAAGTTAACAAACTTAAAAACCGCGCTTTGCGCAAAAACCGCGTCCGCGCTAAAGTCGTTGGTACCGCTGAGCGCCCACGCCTGAGTGTGTTTATCTCAAATAGTCACATCTCAGCCCAAATTATTGACGACGCTAAACAACACACTCTAGCTAGCGCTACTACTGTTGGCGCAAAAATGGCCGGCACCAAAACTGACCTAGCCGCTCAAATCGGCACCAAATTAGCTAAATCCGCTAAAAAAGCCGGCGTTACTAAAGTTGTGTTTGATCGCAACGGTCGCAAATATGCAGGTCGCCTACAAGCTCTAGCTGAAGCGGCTCGCAAGGAAGGATTGGAGTTTTAATTATGACTGACAAACAAACCCCAGCAAACAAAGTTGAAACAAAACCAGAACTAAAACGTGATCGCAAAGCTCCAGCTCGCGGTCGCCAAGCTGGTCGTCGCAACCAAAAACCAGTACGCGAAGCTAAAAAATACGAAGAAGTAGTGATTAATATTGACCGCGTGACTCGCGTGGTTAAAGGTGGCCGTCGCTTCCGTTTCAAAGCTCTCGTGGCGGTCGGTGACGGCAAAAATCGCGTGGGTGTGGGCGTGGCTAAAGGCGCTGATGTGCAAGCAGCCGTGGCTAAAGCTACCGCTGTCGCTGAAAAAAACATGATCACCGTGCCAATCGAGAACGACACCATTCCACACGAAGTTGAAACCAAAGTTACTGGCGCTCAGGTTCTCTTAATGCCAGCCGCTCCAGGTACCGGTGTGATTGCCGGTGGTGTGGTGCGTTCGATTATCGCTTTGACCAGCATCAAGAACTTGTTGTCAAAATCACTCGGTTCAACCAACAAGGTTAACATTGCTTATGCTACCATCAAAGCTCTGGAAGAACTAGTACCAAAAGAAAAATGGCACAAAGCTCCAGTTCAAAAAACCACCAAAGCCAAAACAACCAAGAAAGCTGAGGAGAAATAAGTATGAAATATAACGAATTAAACCTCACTGCCAACAAAAACCCAAAACGCGTTGGTCGTGGTATCTCTGCCGGTCAAGGTAAAACCGCTGGTCGTGGTACCAAAGGTCAAGGTGCTCGCACCGGCCACAAAAAGCGCGCTATTTTCCAAGGCGGCTCACGCTCATTGGTCCAAGCTGTGCCAAAAGCCCGTGGTTTTAAGAGCAAGCGCCCAATGACTCAAGTTGTTTATCTTGACAATTTGAGCCAACTCAAAGGCAAAGAAGTTGATAACTTCTTGTTAGCTGAAGAAGGTTTCATCAAGACCCCTTACCTCAAAACCAAAGTCATTACCCGTGGTGAAATCGACGGCGCAATTACTTTGAAAGTTCAAGCGGTGTCCAAATCTAGCCTCGAGGCGATTCAAAAAGCTGGCGGTAGCTTCATCGCCACCCCAGTGCCACAACGCGCTAAACAAGACAAAGAAGCTAAATAATTACTTCTGGAATGACTAAATACCACTCCCAAAAAACCGCGGAGTGGTATTTTTTTGTGCTATAATAAGCATATGCTTATTCAATTAAAAAATCTCAGTAAGTGTTTTGATCAAAAAGTTATTTTTGAAAACGTTAATCTTGAGATTGAGGCTGGACAGGTTGTCTTATTGACAGGCAATAGTGGCAGTGGCAAGTCAACATTGCTCAACATTATCGGTGGGCTAGAGCGCCCAACAACTGGCGAAATTTTCATCAACAATCGTGATATTTTAAAACTCAAGGGCAGGGAACGAGCTGATTTTTATCGCCGTCAAATTGGTTTTATTTTTCAGGATTTTTATTTACATCCACAGCTTAAAGTTAGCGAAAATATCGCTCTAGCTGGGACTTTTGCTAATTTAAAATCAGCCGAAACCAAACATAAAGTCGAGTTTATCGCCAAAACACTCCATATTGATTCAATTTTAAACCACAAGCTTGACCAAGTTTCTGGTGGCCAAGCCGAGCGCATCTGCATAGCCAGGGCGTTATTCATGAGTCCAAAAATTATTTTAGCTGATGAACCAACCAATAATCTTGACCCAACTAACGCTGAAAATGTCATCAAAATCCTGCGTGCCATCGCTACTTCAATGAAAATTACTGTAATTATTTCCAGTCACAGCCAAATGGTTGCTAACTACGCCGATCGAATCATTAACATTAGTCAAGGAGCTATTCATGAAATTTCTCAAACTCGCTAAACTCGGTCATCGCAATTTAATTCACCATAAAAAACAAACGATTTTTACCATTATTGTAGTTGGATCGCTATTTAGTGTTCTAGTGGCCGTTCAATTAGTTATGCAGGGACTAGAGAATTTCTATATTAAGCAAAATCTAGCCGTATTTAATGGCTCAACCTATATCGCCGCTCAAGCCTGTCGACGTTCTGAGCTACTTTCTGTATCGTCTACACATCAGTGCGTTAAGGATGATGGTAAATTTGACGAACAATGTTTTAAAAATCACAATCAAAAACCCGCTCCTTGTAGCACTAATCAGCAACAAGTCAATGCTTTATTTACAAACCGAACTAAGCCATACGGTGGGGAAGTGATTGGTAATGTCGAGATTCGCAACTACCAATCTGCCAAGCTCTATATCTATCCTCAAGAAATTTTTACTAACAATATCACAGCTGATTTATCAAACAAACCCCAAGACGCCCTGGCGACGATCGTTACTATTCATCAGGCTGCTAGCTTGTTGGAAATTCGAATGGATCGGATCGAAAATCGCCAAGCAAAGCTCAAAATTATTGATGAAATCAAATCTAAAGCAATTGGCAAGATCTTCACTTATAACGATCAAAAGATTTTTATTGCGGGGATCTTACCATACGGAGCTCCTCATATTTCAGTCGCACGTCACGAGCGAGACATGCGACCACTTGATTGGTTTTTGCACGAGATTAGCGTTCATGACAACATAACTAATAATAGTGGTTTAATTCTCATTAACGACAAATCTCCAGCCATCAATAAAGTTCTTACTAATTCTACTCTTTATGCTTATCAGGCACTTATCAAATTCGATTCACCAGACCGAGCTTGTGATTATTTTAGATATGAACTCGATTATGTTGCACCCAGTTTATTCGGCACAAATAGATCTCAAACGCCACAATATATGGTTAATGAACTCTCGACTAATAGCGTAAAAACTCAACTTTCATTTGAGTTTAAGCGCTTTACGTCGTCGTTCGCTATTTATGTCTTGCTCGTCACCGCTGTCATTATTATTGTGTTCACTTTTTTGCGCTTGGTCACACAAGATAGTCGATTGATTGCCCTATATCGTTCATTAGGCGCTACGGCAAGTGATGTTTGGTTTATTTATCTGTGGTATGTATTTGAATTGTGCTTGTTAACAGTTGCTTATGCGCTGATTATTGGAATTTTGCTAGCCTTAAGCGTAAGCAAACATTATTCAATAGATTTCAATATTGGGGCTAGCTTGTTTTACATAAAACATATTACCGAATTTGTGCCATTTATCGGCTTTAGCTTGGAAATTGTTAAAATCATCGGCGCAATTCTTCTAGCGGCACCGATTACTTCGATTCTAACACTTGACCAATTATCAATGAGAAATATCGCCCGTCGTCTCAAAAGGCAATAATTTATTTTACGATACTGTTTATGATAAAATGAAACCATGAGTGATTCAGTAGCAGATCCACAAGCTTCGGTGATTCTCCGAGCGCGTAACCTCAATAAAACCTACAAAAAGTCGCGTCAACAGATCACCGTGCTCAGCAACATCAACCTGGAAATTCGTCAGGGCGAGATTGTGGCGATTACAGGCGCCAGCGGTTCGGGCAAATCAACCCTGTTGCATCTGCTGGCGGGTTTGGATCGGCCGACTAGCGGACAGGTGATTGTCAACGGCCAGGATTTATCGAAGATGAGCGATAAGCGATTGTCGCAGTTTCGCAATCAGACAATTGGCTTTGTTTTTCAAAGTTTTTATTTACATCCGTTTTTGACACTGGAGAAAAATGTCGAAGTGCCAGCAATGTTTTTAAAAATGAAACGCCAACAACGCACGGCTCAGATTGCTCAACTGCTTGAACGAGTTGGCTTAGCTGATTGGGCGAAACATTTCCCTAAAGAACTCTCTGGTGGGCAAATTCAACGCTCAGCCATCGCCAGAGCCTTGGTCAATTCACCAAATATTATCTTTGCTGACGAGCCAACTGGCAATCTTGACTCTGTCAATAGCGATTTGGTGATTGATTTATTAAAACAGATTCGCCAAGATTTAGACACCACCATTATACTAGTAACTCATAATCCCGAGATTGTCGCTAAAGCTGACCGGCATATTACGCTCAAAGATGGCGTTATTGTCGATCAAACTCACCAGATCACCGAGGCTCCGAACCCGATGAACCGACAAGCCGATAACCAGGATACGACGCCAAATCGCCTTGATATTCGGCGCCAACAGCAACGCACTGGTTCGATTGATTCTGTTATCAAGCCGACCCGCCAACCTAATGATTCAAAGGAGAAAACCACATGATTGGATTTATTGATACTGTCACCTTAGCCGTCGCCAAACTCAAAACCCGGCGGATTATGATGTTTATTACCGTTTTGGTGGCGGGACTGATGTTTAGCGTGTTATTTGCGTCGGCACTGGTGGTTAATGGCGTGCTTGATTCTTTTAATAAATTTGATCAAGCCAGCGACCAGAGTTATTTGGTAAAAGTTTTTTCGGCTGATGTGTTTAGGCAGATGCATTTGCCACCGCTTGGTAAAAACGATGTCCAGGCTCGGGCTGAAGCCAATCAACATTATTTAAAATACATCGAGGAGCAAAAAGCTCTCGCCAAACAACAAAAAATCAAATTTGACGAAAAAAGCGTCAAACATCCCATCAATAAATATAAATTTGGCGACCGCGAAGATTACGCCTATAATTATGAATCGCCGGTAATTGAGCGCATTTTACTAGCTAGACAACAAAAATTCATCAGCCAGGCCGATAGCAATCTCCAGGGGTTAAAAAAGCGGGCGATGCCTTTTAACCCGATAAGATTCTACCAAGCCAGCAATTCACAATCGCAAATTACCGGTTTGAAATTTATTAAAAATGGCAAAGAAAATCTGATCGAGCGCGAAAATGAAGCATTCGAACGCAATGCCAACTGGGGCGAAGCTGATGCCCGAGCTTCCAGATATCGCCTCGAGGAAGACATCGTGATGAAGAATTTAATTTTGCCAGCTAATGATTTACGACGCCAAAACCCGCAAGCTGTGCCGGTCGTGATTACCGCGACCGAGGCCCAGGCATTGTTTGGTCAAAAATTAAAGCTCTCGGCAATGCCGACCGATAACAAACAACTGATTAAATGGGTCGAGGATCTCCGACGCAAAATCAACGGTCAAACTTACCAAGCTTGTTATCGTAATAATGCCGAGAATGAATTGCTGGAAAAAGCCGTTGAGCAACAACTAGTTAAAGACAAAAAACAATCCCATTCCAATCAAGACAAGCCAAAAATCGTTTATAATTTACCAACTACTACTTGTGGTCAAGTTACCGTCAAGCAAGACAATCGCACCCCAGATGAGAAAAAACAAGATGAAGCCGCTACTGCCCTCGCCAAACAAAAAGGCGAGTATCAGGCTCCCCACGCCGAAATTATCACTTTTCAGGTGGTCGGAGTGTTCCCGCCAGCTGACAAAGAAACCCGCGACAGCTCGGCTCAACTCGCTAACCTGGCTCGTGATTTGTTAGCTAATTACACACATCAAGGCGCTGTCATTCCGCTCGATCTTTATCGTCAACTGCCTAACAAAGCCAGTCTCGATCGAATCTTTTTTCCGCCAACAACCAGCAAAAATATAGCCACCAGTGGTAAATTCTTGGAAAACGCCGGTTTTCATCCGACAATAGTTGAATTCGCCACCTACCAAGATGCCACTGATTTTATCGATTTTATTAACGGCGCCGAGATTTTGAACAGCGAACAACACACCGAAGGCATTATGAAATGGCTACTGGGCGACATCAAAACTTATTACCGCAATCGCACAGTTGATAATAGCAAGTACAAGTTTTATGCTAGTCCGTTTGGTCGCAATTTTGTGACTTTGCAGGTTATTAAACGTCAATCACGCAATTTTGTGATGATTACGGTAGGAATTATTTCGCTGATTGCCATGATTATTCTGAGTTTAACGATGGCGCGCGTGATGTCCGATAGTCGTCACGAAACCGCCATCTTTCGAGCGGTTGGAGCTAGACGTGGTGATGTCGCTAAAATCTACTTATCTTATAGTTTAATTATTGCGGTGCGGATTATCATAATTTCGCTGGTTTTTGGCGCAATTATTAGTTTGAGCTTAAACTCAGTTTACAGCGAAAAACTAACAATTTTAACAAAATTAAGCTACGGTTTATTTAATCAAGATTTGACTTTCAAGCTCTTTGCCATCGAGCCACTGTGGCTAGCCGTCTTGGCGCTAACAATTGTCGTAATGTCACTAGTCGCCGTTATTCCACCGATGCTCCGCAATGTCGTGCGCAATCCGATCAAAGATATTAAGGATCAATAGTTGAATTTTTAACCAAAATTAGATACAATATAGACTAGATATTTTCATAATTTAAAGAAGGTAAGACTGTGAATTTTAAGACCATTATCAAATCCCTGAAAAATAAAGATATGCTTAAACGCCTAGGCGTAGTGTTTGCGATTATTGCGATTTATCGCTTCATTGCCCACATCCCCGTGCCGCTAGCCCAACCAACTCAGCTCAAGGAGATGGTGACCCAAGCCATTAACCAAACTGATCTGGGTGGTTTTTTGAATCTGCTAAGCGGTGGAGCCTTAACTAGTTTTTCGATCGTCATGGTCGGTATCAGTCCCTATATTACCGCGTCGATTATCTTCCAATTATTAACCAAAGCTATCCCTTCTCTCGAAGAATTATCAAATGATGGCGAAACTGGTCGCCGTAAAATTAACCAATGGACGCGCATCGCTAGCGTGCCATTAGCAGTTTTCCAATCAATTGCTTATATTTTCATCTTGCGCCAGACCGCCCTCGCCGGAGCCAACATTACTTTAGATAATATTTCGCTCGCTCGCTGGGTGGTTGCCATCACCTCGATGGTTGCTGGCTCGATTCTGTTGATGTGGTTTGGCGAATTGATCACCGAACAAGGAGTTGGCAACGGTATTTCGACCATTATCTTTATCGGTATCGTCTCGCAAACACCGACTATGCTGGCAGCTATTTTTTCAGCCCTAACCAACACTTCAGCTGGTTCGCTCAATGTCTTCGGCTGGTTCACTTTGCCAATCAGTCCACTTGGGCTAGGATTAACTGTCTTTTTGACGGTAGTTGGCTTGTTGGTGCTGTATTTGTTGGTCAAAATCAACGAAGCTCAACGTCTAATCACCATCAACTACGCCAAACGAGTGCACGGCAATTCGACTTACGGTGGTATTAAATCCATTTTACCGATGAAATTAATCACCGCTGGGGTGGTGCCAGTGATTTTCGCGGTGGCTTTCTTGTCGCTACCAGCTTTTATCGGTCAAGTCATGAAATCATCAGGCGCTGAAAATCTCCAAGGCGTTGCCAACAATTTGATTTTGTGGTTCCGCACTCCAACCGCCCAAGGTTTCGAAGCTGGCGGCTGGCAAGCGATGATTTATCCAATTACTTATTTTATCCTAATTGTGATGTTTACTTATTTTTACACTAGCGTGGTGTTTAACGCTGACGAAATTGCTGACAACCTGCAAAAACAAGGCGGTTTCATCGAAGGTGTTCGTCCCGGTACCCAAACCGCTAAGTTTTTACGTTCTTCGATCAACCGATTAACTCTTTTCGGTTCGTTTTCTCTTGGTTTAATCGCCATTACACCGTTTGTGATTGATTATGTTGTTTATCGATTCTTTGGTATTTCCAAAGTCAATTTCACCATCGGCGGGACCGGAGCTTTGATTATCGTGACAGTCGCCCTCGAGAATTTGCGTCAACTTTCATCACGCGCTCTGATGGTAACTTACGACGAATACAAATAATAAACAATGACCATTTCGCGCTTTAATTTTAAACGATTGCTGAAAAAAATCGTCATCGGGCTGGCAATTTTGAGCTTGTCGCTAGTTGTGGCTTTTACGATTGATTATTTTTATCAAAAATTCTACGGTGAGCCAATTTCCGTGCCGCTACCACAATCAATTGCTAACGTCATTAGCACCCAATCCCCCGAAGAAAAAGAAGTCACCAAACAAGAAGTCGTCGAGCATAAGGTTGCACCAGACAAACCTCGTTATTTTAGCCTGCCGGTCTTAGGCATTACCAAAGCGCGGATTTTGCCTGTCGCTAAAGATACCAAAACCCACGAAATCGGCACTCCGCCTGGTATTTATGACGTTGGCTGGTTTAATCAGAGTGGTCTACCCGGCAAAAACCAAACCATCGTTCTCGATGGGCACAACGGGGGACCAACCAAGGACGGCATTTTCAAACGCCTGGGCAATGCCACCCCCGGCAATATTCTGACCATTGAACGAGGTGATGGACAAATTTTTAACTACAAAATCACGGATAACTATGTCATAAAAGTTGAGGATTTTAATCAAGACGCCATGAATAAAATTTTAGCCAAAATCGACGACCAAGAAACCGTCGCAATTA
>ERZ772799.847-NODE-847-length-11584-cov-3.272010_pt1 | contig 11584 bp, 13 predicted proteins | sample MGYA00511345_ERZ772799 | MGnify/ENA primary metagenome ERZ772799 (study PRJEB29015, sample SAMEA2738037) | human oral metagenome | biome: human oral; feature: human-associated habitat; material: saliva | place: China | collected 2238 ... | reverse complement strand
AGAGCAGAAGCAGATCACTAAAACAAACAACATTGTTTGACCTAGATCTGCTGAACTCTGCATTCAGTTTATCGAGCGAACAGTCTTTGAGACTCAAAAAGTTTCGAACTTTAGAAAGGAATATTTCATGCATTTATATTTAAGATACGCTGGTACAGTGATAGAGATCTTGTTTCCAACATCTGGAACTCTGAAACTAGCCTCTGAACAAATCTTCGAGCTAGAACAAACTCTTCAACGTCGTCTAGATGTCACAGTTGCTTACACTGAACTAGAAGCTAATGATACAAAGTATCGTTACAAATCTGTTGAAGATGCGATTGCTCATCTTGAGAAACTTGTAGAACAGTCTTTTGCTCTTAAACTATCTGTGATCGATAGACTGTCAAAAGCATTAGATCAGCTGAATGTCAAATATCGTCGAACAGACGCTGTACTAAAGTTCAACGAGCAATTCGCTAATCTCGACTACTTCTTTTCAATCGAAATTAATGAAGACGGTGAATCTGTGAACGTCTATTACGATTGTGAGATTCTTGGAAATCTCGGATCTAGAGACTATGCTTCGATCGACGATGTGATCGAGGATATCGTTAGATTGAAAGAACTCGACACTCAGTTCAAGTCTTTAGTAGAAGATGCTCCGTTTAACTTAGATCGTTCGAAGGAGGAAGACTGATGCATAAGAATGGAAATTTCGTCATCTATCAAGACAAGGTGCATTTGATCTTTAAGATCGAACAGACATCGATCGGAAATCTATATTATCTATTAAACGTCTCTGAAGACTCTAGTGATGACGTGAAGATCGTAACTTGTCAGAATATAAGAAAATATAAGACTAGACCAAGAAATACACGACCGTCGTCAGAGATGACTCTGAGTCAGGGACGAGCGATCTATCGTATTGAACAAACGCTGGCATTAGACTTCAACGGTCGATCGTTAGAAGACGTGAAGAAGTTCATAGGTGTCTTTATGCAGAACTCAATTGAAACAGAAAGACTTAGAAATGAACTTGAGTCAATTGAGATCGAAAGTGTACTAGACGATTACTAGATGAAAACTGTATACTTTTAGACACACTTATGATAGAATAGAATCTGTAAGGAAGTCGAAGAGTATTCTTCCTTATTCGTGAAAGTACTAGTGAATTCACGATTCAATATGAAAAGGGAAAAGCAAAAATAGCAAAAAAAACACAACAGATTTGTATTTAAATCTAAAACCTCAATTTCTATAGCACGACGAAAGCCCCGTCGTGCTTTTCCTATGTCAAAATCTGTTTACATTACATACCAGATGTGATATAATAATCATGTCTAAAAACATACACTATAACTTGTGCTCATGTACGCACAATCCTTTCAGAATAATAGAGCGTTAGTCGTGAGATCAACGCTCTATTTCTTTGCATAAGAAAAGTCGAGCATTAGAGTGCTCGACAATAAAATATAATTCAAAAAGGTTTAATGTATTCAAGAATAAATCTATTTTATCATAATTTTCTTCAAAAGTAAACAAACTAAAAGCCGAACATTGCGGTGCTCGGCTATTTGAGGAAAGTATGAAAATCAAACTTCACTGACTGCTTTAGGTGCTTACCGTAGAAGTCAAATAAATATTTAATTACAGATTCTATTATATCATATCTGCTGTCAGAAGTACATAGGTTGAAATAAAAGTTATTGATAGAAAGAAGCAGTTTACATTCAGTACAGATTATGATAAAATAAAATAGTCATTAATGTAATGCAATGATAAAGGGCACCAGTTAAAAAGAAAAGATCGGTCTTGTGCAGAGACCGATCTTTTCTTTGCGCAGATTTGATTGATCGTTAGAACTTCTAAACTTATAAATTTCAGAAGTTTTCGACAAAATCTTGAAATTTGGAAAACTCTTTTGAAGAGAAGATCGATCTGTTATCTAAATCGATTTCCAGATTGAATTATCTCGGAAATACAATCTGGAAAATTTTGGAAAATTCTTCTGCAACGAATAGTCTTCTTCAGTTCTTATCATTTTCCAGATTCGAACTCTTGAGATCTTGCTAGATTTACAAAATTTCGAACGAATTCTATCGTCGATATGACTCTTCAAGATCACAAAGTCTTTACTAGTTCGTTGTTACATTTTTCTTCTCGAAGACGCGAAATCTTAGAGCTTCTTAACAGATGAAGAATATAAATCGTGACAAAGATTCTAAAATCGAAAAGTCATCAGCGTGTGTTTCGAATTTTTGTAGCGGACACGAGTCGAAATTTTCGAAAGATCAGAAAGTCATCAGCGTGTGCCAACGAAAGCTAAAATGTTCGCTGCGAAGTTATGAAAATCAGTCAAAATTGCTGAAACTTGATCTATTTCTGAAGAGATAGTTTGTCTGCTCACAGTATAGATTTGTTACATTTTAGATCTAGAAGATGTTACAGCTTCGGCGAAATCTCTGCTTGATCAGCGTCAAAAGTGTAACATTTTTGGTCTAGAAAATGAAACGGAGCCAGCGATTCATATCTTTACACGAGACGTAAATGTTACATTATTTTTGAAAAATCAGCAACACTTCAAAAAATTTTTATCTTTAAGAATTTCTTAAAATCTAACAAGTCTTTATCTCTAGATGTTTTAATCTTTTTATATAGATATTACTTTCTTTAAAATAATTTAAGAAAATATAACAAGATATATCAAGATAACACAGTTAATCACGTGCTCCGTTACATTTTCCAGAGAAAAATGTTACACAATTGACCCTCGTTAATGCAGCGAATTGGCGTTCTGTAACATTATTTTCGCTAAAATGATACAAAAATATGTTCGCAGTGTTTGCACGCTCAAGATGGACGAACGCTGTGAACAGCGGCTCAGTATGTACTTTTTCGAATTTTTATGATAAAATAGACTTATCTAGAAGACCTAGAATTGGTTAAAAGTCGACAGATTTTTGTTAGATTTTCGCTAATAATTCGAATTTTAGGCCTAAAAGTCGGCAAAATTAGTCGGCACAGAGCAAACGATCAATTTTCGCTCAGTTAAGACTTCGCAGCGTAACTTTTAGTCTAGATAAATTGCATACAACTGCGTAAACTTTGCATAAGAAAATCGACCAAGCTGATGATCGACCTTAAAATGTGATATAATTGAATATTTTATAGAAACATTATATCATATCTTCTTATCAAAGTAAACGCCTTAGAAACAATCTTTCATAGAAGAGGTGAAATAATGAAAGACTCTATAAAGTCAGATTCTTATCTGTCAAACGAAGAAATTCGTGAAGCTCTGAAGTCTAACGATCTCGTAGCACTTAGAAATCCGTTGATCTTTTCAAATCTAATGACTACTTCTGAACCGATCGATCGTTCAGTCGAAAAGTTCATACCTATGCTAGAACTTGTAAAGTTCGATCAGCTCGTCATAGTCGCAGACTTTCTAACTCGTGAATTGCAGAAAGATGAGTATGTTACTCCTGAAAGTGTTTTCGAATATTCGTTTCCTGACGAGACGTTCTGGAAATCTTTGAAAGTTGGAGAATGCTTGATGAAAACGGGTGCAATCAACAGAACACTACTTAAAGATCGACTTGTCTATCAAGCTCGTAACATCTTTTATCGATCTAGAGTCAGATATGACGACAAATCGATGAGCTTCCTTTATTCTGATGACAGAGTCAACAGTCAGACTAAGATGCTAAATGGAGTTGCAAGATTAGATTTCGTAAATTTCTTGTATGAACTACTGCACGATTATCTTGGTTTAACAGACGTGAAAGCTCTAGTCAACGAATTAATGACATTTGTCACACGTGACATAACGACTAACAATGTCATTCAGTTGTTAGATTATTATATCATCGACGGTGTAGCTAAAGAGGGCTTTTACGACGGTTCAGCTCGATTCACGATCTTAAGACCTGCTAAAGAATGTCTGACCAAAGGTAAAGTCACTAAACGCTATAAAGAAGTTGACGAACTAATTGCGCATCTATGCGATCACGATCCAGATTCTATTAAGAGATGTGTTGCACTGATGTCGACGATCTTTTTGAATAGTCAAGAATATAAGAGTTACCTATATCCTTCGATCCGAATCTTCGGTGCCAAAGGTGCTAACGGTAAATCGCTATTTGCTGATATACTGACCAAAGCCTTCAATGTCTCTAATGTCACTTCGACTCAGATTAGTAAACTTGACGATCAGCACACTTTGGAAAAGACACTTCAGAGTCTAGTGGCGATTGATCAAGATTCTTCTAGTTCTAAGATTAGTTCTAACTCTGCAGCAATGTTTAAATCTGTAGTTACCGGTGATAGACTTGAAAGTCGTCAGATCTATGGTCAAATGCGAGACATTTTGCCGATTTGTCTGCTGATAATCTTTTCTAACAATCTACCAAAGACATCTGACAAGTCTGATGCTTTTAATCGAAGATTGAATATCTTCAGATGTTCTCATCGACTGTTAGAATCTAAAGTCTTGAAGATAGACGAAAAATGGTTTCAGCGTATTCGATCTGAAGGTGCTGCGCAGTATTTATTCGAAATGCTTTTACTAGAGTCAAGAAAATACGTCGATGGCAAACATCCGTTTCCTGAGAAAAGTGAGATTATGCTCAGACTACTAGATGATTATCGATTAGAGAATGATTCGGCTACGATGTTTGTAGAAGACGTTGGACTTGAATCGATCGTTGGCATGCAAGTTAAAGAAGTCAAAGAAACTTACGAAGAATGGTGTGAAACTAATGACATGACTGCATTGAAACGTCAATTCAACGACTCTTTAATGGAGAAATTCGGTTTAGAAGCTAAGACTGTTAGAATCTCTAGTATCAATCCGTCTTCGAAATATTACGCTATAGTAAAATCTGGTTCTAAACAATCTGTCAGATGCTGGAGATTTAAAGATGATGAAAAGAACAAAGAGTTCTTCGATAAGCTGAACAATCTCTAATCTAGATATCGAAATTTAAAGCAAATTTATGTACTTCGTGTCACAAATGTGATATAATAAGCTTATCAATGCTATATCCATTGAATTGATAAACCTTTCTAAATCAATGATGAGACTGAGTGATCACTCAGTCTTTTCTTATTCTCGAAGAAAATATGTACTTATTACGCTCGATATGATATTATGATAACTTGTTGAACAATCGTATTCATATCTAATCAAGATTATTCTATATTGAATTATCTAAATAATAAAGAAGACATCAAATATGAAATCGCGTCGAATCATGGAGACATTGAATATTTCTCGTTCAACTTTTTATCATAAATACTTGTCAAGCAACTCTGTTTACTCTCGATCAAAATTATGATACAATAGTATCATCAGATAAGAAAGGAGGTCTGAATATGAAACTAGTAGAGAAGCATAAAATCTATAAGACTCATCCAGCGTATTCTAAGCTAGATCACATGTCGAGAAAAGCTAATAATCTTTACAATCAATGCGTTTATTTTGCGAAACATTCTGAAGACTTATCTGAAGATCTCAAAACTCTCGATAAAGTAATGAAGAGTTTTCCAGATGAACATGATAATTATCGATCTTTAGGATATGCAGCATGTTCTCAACAAATTATTAGACTATTTCATCAGAATCTACGAAGCTATTTCGCTAGCATTAAAGATTATAAGAAAAATCCCACTAAATATTCTGGTATGCCAAGATTTCCGAAATTTAGAAAATCTGGCGAGAGATTTCAAGTGATTTTCACTAATCAAGCTGCGAAATTAGATGGTCAAACTATAATCATTGCTTCTAAAACTTTTGAGAATAAACTCTCAATTAGATTACGAACAAATTCTGTAAAGAAGCTATGTCAAGTAACGTTCGTTCCAAGAAATGACTATTTTCTTGTATACGTAATTTACGAATCAGACGATCCAGTTATTTCTCAAGATTCTACCAAAGTCGCAGCAATAGATATTGGCTTAACTAACTTAGCGACTGTGACATTTTCTGAGAAATATGAACCAATTCTATATCGCAGTGACTTAATGAAAATCAACAAAGTCTTTAACCGACTGAATGCTGAATACATTTCTATACTTATGAAGACTCAGAATAAGTATACTTCGAAAAGAAGAAACAGATTATCTGAGAAGTATGCAGGTCTAATTGAGGACAGACTTCACAAAATATCTAGAGCAATTGTTAATGATTTATCTCAAAGAGGAGTTTCTACGTTAGTCGTAGGAAAGAATACCGGACAGAAGATCGGCAATAAACTCAAGAATTTTGTACAAGTTCCCTTGTTCAGACTAATCGAAATGATTAAGTATAAAGCTGAATTAGCAGGGATAACTTTTATCCAAGTCGAAGAAAGTTATACATCCGGTACTTCATTCTTAGATAATGAGCTGCCTACTAAAACATTTTACAATAAAGAGCGTAGAAAATTTCGAGGTCTATTTATCTCTAATGGTTTGAAACGAATCAATGCAGACGTTAATGCGTCATTTCAGATTATGAAGAAAGTTTATGAGAAATTTACATACGATACTTTCGTAAAATATGCAAATCCAATTGTAAAAACTATTTGTTAGGATGTCTAGAGTAATCTAGACCACTAACGTCTAAGCTAATGGTGCTAGCTATGTCAGTGTATTCTTGTAAAGCGAAAGTTTCTTTAAAAAGTTGAGAATAGTACGACGGAAGGTTGAATAAATTGTTTAATAACTTTGATTAGAGCTATTAAATATTGTTTGGAAAATCAGTACCTTTCTAACAAATTGACTGGACTCACGTTCAGTCTTTTTCAGTATCTAGAGATAATCTGAGATCAATTCTGATCTCTTCTTAGATAGATTAATGTTCCATAATCTATCTAGATCAAGTTACCAGAAGTCGATCTGTGAATCTAAAAAAAAGTTAGCAGATCTGATACTTTTTCCTTTACAATGTACACTAGATATGATATAATCTTCTTAATCAATCAAAGGAGAATCAATCATGATCACACAAGCATTCAAAGAATTTGTCGATTCTAAAGTCGAACATAAATTTCTGACACTAAATAACTTCTATCGAGATCGTTTATACTTGCGAACATTGGCAGAGTACTTCTACGGAGATAAGACTTTCGAAGTCGGTACATGCATCTTCACTAAAGACGGAGACTTCTTACGATCAACTCCGACTGATACAGACGTATTCTGGACTCGTCACAATACAGTTCTCTTTGAACCGAAACAAACTGTCATTTTCTTCGATTCTGAAGAATCGGTTGATTTGTATAAGAAATTGTATGACTCGTCAAACTCGTCTCATTACAGCTTATCTAAATCTGAGATTATCGAGATCATCGAAGAAGACTTGAATTCTCAGATAGATGGAGTCAAGAAAGTCATTAAAGACTATGAGACACAGCTCAGTTTGCATCAGAATCGCGTCGATTATCTGGATCGAATGAAAATTGATCTTAAGAATGCTTCACATCTTGAAGATCAAGTGTCTCGAATCGAGGATCTGCTCGATGCAGCTAATATGAAACTCGTTGATACGAAGTTCAAATTCGTAGTGAATGAAGTTCTTGACAAAGATCTAGTCTTAGATCACGATGGTGGAGATGTCTACGACATTCACTTCGTCTACGACGGTCAGAAAACGATCATTTCGAATATGCTAGACGATCGAGTTCACATCGAAAGTTGGCTGCGAAACGTCTTAGATCGTTTAGACTTTTATCAGACGATCGCAGATCAATTTGAATCTAAACTCGTAGAATCAAATCGAAGTTCACTGCACGTTTCTCTTCAAGTAAATCAAGATCTGATTGCACGTGTCTTCTACATTAAAAATCTTGATATCGTTGAGATTTTCGTTGATCAATACGTTGATTCGCATATTTTGACTCTAAACAAGTATTCTAAAGTTAAGATATATGACGCAGAAGATGTACGCTTTAATTATCAACGACAAGCAGAAATCTCTCAGATTGATGAAGTCTTTCGAGACATTGAAGAGACTTATCGTCAGTGCGTTGTTGACTAGAAAGGAATGCCAATGAAATCATTCAAACTTACTGAACTTGATGAAGTGATCAAATACGTTCGACATCTAGATGTTGAAGAGCAATTTGAGAAAGTCGAGATTGATCCAAAGACTTATAGTCTGATCATTACTTCTGATCTACTAGACAAACCGATGATGCTCTGGCGACGTTATCGTGCTGACGACGAAATCGTCATTTCAGATGCTGTCGAAAAATATCTGCATCAAAAGTCTAAGTTCTTATATGCTTTGAAGTATCTGAGAAACTTGATTGACGAGAAATCTCAATTAGAGTTTGACTACTCTGAGAAAGAAGATCAAGCTCGTATTCTGATCGAAGATCTCGAAAATGGTAAAGACTATGCTTTCATCTTAGAACTAGATGAAGATCGTGAAACACTCGTTAGCGTTTGCTTGAAAGCAGAGAGCTATAAGAATAGCTTCTTTGAAACTCGAGTTTTCCAGTCTGAAGAGAAAATGCCTCTCGGGAAAGTAAAAGACATGCTCGACAAATTCGATGCTGTTTTTAAATAGAAAGGATCTTTGAATGGAAGAAATCATCGCGATTCGAATCATTAGATTTAAGAATCGACGAGTTTACACTGGTACTCTAGAAGAATGGTGTGAACTAATGAACTGCAATCTCGTCAACGGCGAAGACTTTAAAATCTCAGATCTCTTGTGGGCAGCAGAAATCTTCTTCGACGGTGAAGCTGAGATTGCTAAACGCTTCAATGCCTCAATGAAGATCTCAGATCTTCCGAAACGTCAAGATAACTTCGTCATGCGTCTAGAAATCGCAGAAAACGAGATTTATCGACTACGAAAGCACAATGCTGAACTCGACAAGAAAGTTCGAGAGCTTCAGAATGAAATACGGGACATGAGGAACTAAAATGGAAACACTCTTAAATGAATTGGCTAATCTGCTACACGTTTCAGCAGAGTCTGTATCTAAAATCGCTGAATCTTACCCTGCTCTACGTCAGCAATACATAATCTATTCGATCACGCAGAATCTAATGGGCTTGACGCTATTTACAGGAGTTTTATCAGTTGTATCGACCTTCTTCGCTGTAGCTTCTTTCATTGAAGCAAAAGAACTCGTCGATCGAGAATTAGAGAACTATAAATGGCGCTTCAAGCTTTGGTTGAAAGTTGCGATCGGATTTTCGATCTTTACGATCATTGTCTACGTCGTTGCATCAACAGTTTCAGCTATCTATGCACCAGATATTAACTTGATACAAGATCTGATTACTCGAATGAAAGCGAACTAAAGACATGAAACAGTATGGAAGTCTTAGAAAACCAGAGATCAGAAAGTTCATCAAGTCTGAGATTGCTAAAGCTGATCGATTCTTTGAAGTCAATGATCGATTCTCGATCTTTTACGTCAAACAGTTCAATCGATATGTCATCGTTTCAAATCGTACAAAATCTATTGCAAGCGACGCAAGAGGATTTGGCTTTAAATCTGTCGAATCTGCTAAGCGTCTGATCGAGAAATTTCTATATGAAGAAAAGTACGCTGACGCAATGTCTGACTATGCAGGCTATTCTGTCTACGACTTATAATGAAAGGAAGCTAAAATGACGACATTGCGAAAAATCGAAGAACTCTCGTCACAGAAGGAAACTTACATGGTAACCGTCGAATCAAGTATTGATATGCTCAATTTCAAAAATGCGTATTCGACGATGTCTCCTGAAACAGATATCATTGTGCAACTTCTCATCTATGCACATAACAATAACTGGAGAATTAACGAATATGATACTGCTACAGAACTCATGCGTCAACTAGAAAACTATCTAACTGAAGATGAAGTGCTAGAAATTGCTAGCATGAGTACAGTTAATGCTAATATCGACGAACTCGCAAAAGAACTCAATAGCATCGCACCGAAAGGTATCGAGTTCATTACGATCGAACGAAATGGTGAGAAGTATGAGTTAGACGTAACAGCTGAAGATATTCATAAAATCTTCTTAGATTTGATTTAGAAAGGAAACTACTCATGAAACAAGTAAACTATGTTGAATCCGGAGATAAGATCTTTATCTTGGACGGAAACGAATCAGTCGAAGTTGCATTAACTGAAGATGACATAACTGACGAGTCTACGACTGATCCGAAATTTCTCTATAAAAAGACTAGACTTAAGTCTCCGAAAGTAGAGAAAGATCAGCTGATTCTCGAAGATGGTCATTTCTACGACAATTCTGTTGGAATGAATGTAGACTACGGATATCGATTTACTGATTCTAAACTGAAAGCATTCGTCAGTCTCGAAGCTCTCGAATACTATCGAGACGAGTATCTTGCTAATCGAGTCAAACTTTTAACAGAAGATTTTGAAAAGATGAAATCTGTCGTCGATGAACATCTGGCGCATATCGCTGCAGCGATCGAATCGCATCGAGGATTCATCAGACTTCATCAAATCACTGAAGAAGAACGTTCTTCTTTAGACTATCGATTCATTGATGAACTGCACGAAAGCTATCTACGGTGAACCGATGTTTTAGAACAGAAAAGATCAGAGTAAAATCTGATCTATTTTTATGTACTTTTTCCTTTACATTTAGTCGAAAGTATGATATAGTAGAATCATAAATCAAAAGGAGAATCTATCATGGCTCAGTATCCTACAGAAAAATCAGTCAAATACTTCAGACTAGTAACACGTGCAATGATGAAAGCTTCTAAACGTGAAGAAGAATACCTCGACATCGAACCTTACTTCGAAGAAGCGATGAAATCGCTGCCAGAAGAAAGACAGGAACTGTTCTACTTGAACTTCGATAGTCGACTTCACGATATCGGAATTGCTAAAGAACTCAATATGCAAGTCTCAGAAGTCGTAGCAGAACTTCGTAAGTCGATCATTATCGTTTTAGACAAAGCACGAGAACTTTACTTAGAAGATCACGCTGAAGAAATTGAAGAATATCGACAATTCTGTGACTTCATGAGCAATCTGATCGAAGACATCAAGAAAGGAAAATTCTAATGAGCAAACTAGTTAAAATCAAGAACGCTGAAAAGCTCGGTTATCTAGTAAAGATCGAGAGCAGAAACTATGGTCGAGCTAGTCATTTCGATGACTATCGAGAATCAGATCCAGAGAAAGATGAATTGACTCAGATCTTGGTGTATATCGTGGATCACGACTGGGAAACTGCTAGCATGTCAGAAACTTGCTTCATGCTCTTAAGAGAACAGATCAAGGAACTTTTAGGAGAAGATTTCAAAGATACGAAATCGTTTCGTGATAAATTGAACTGTCTAGTGAGCGAGATCTGTTTCTTAACGAGAGATTCGATCGTTGGAATTGAGATCTCAGACGAAAATGGCTTCTATAAACTTGAAGTTAGTGAAGAAGAAATCGTAAAAATCTTCAAATCTTGGCAATAAATTATACTTTTTCCTTTACACTCGGAAGAAAGTATGATATAATAGAATCATAATAAACAAACAGGAGAATCATCATGTCAAACTTGAACATCATCGAAGAAGAAATCGCTAAACTCGAAGAAGAGCAACATAATGTAGGGTCTTTGATTTTTGATATTTCG
>ERZ772799.843-NODE-843-length-11628-cov-2.339065_pt1 | contig 11628 bp, 6 predicted proteins | sample MGYA00511345_ERZ772799 | MGnify/ENA primary metagenome ERZ772799 (study PRJEB29015, sample SAMEA2738037) | human oral metagenome | biome: human oral; feature: human-associated habitat; material: saliva | place: China | collected 2238 ... | reverse complement strand
CTCCTCGACCAGATGATCATAGTGAACGAGAGGTCCATCCGCTCCGCCTTCAAGTTCATGGTGAGCCGCGAGCAGCTGAGCATCGAGCCGGGAAGTGCCATGGTGGTCGCTGCCGTGCGAGAGCATGCGGAGCTCGTGGGCGGCCACAACGTCGCACTGGTGATAAGCGGCGGCAACCTGGACGCGGACGTGCTCTCGGCCATCCTCGAGGAGGACTTCGGCGACGAGGGGTAGGCCGACTTGGCATCGCGTGTCGGGCACGCTTCCGCGCGCCCCTCGCCTTGCCGCGCACGCTTCAGCGCACATCGAGTCACGTCGAGCACGCATCGACGCACGCTAGGTCGCAGCGCACACGCCGTTACGCACACGATTTTTGTCGAGCACGCACCAACGCACAGCCGGAGCTGCGTCTGCGCTGTTGGCACGTGGGTCTCGTGTGCGCAAGAGCGCGCTTGACCCGCGGCGCGTGCGCAAGGGCGTGCTTGGTCCGTGGCGCGTGCACAAGGGCGCGGACAACGCGGGCCGTGTGTGCCGGCCCGTGGGCGCCGCGGATGCAGTGGTGCAAAGGGGCGAGGGGCGCGCCTACACCAGCTGGAAGATGAAGAAGTCCAGGTAGTGGGTCTCGGGCACGCCCCAGAGGATGGGGTGGTCCGGTGCCTGCTGGCGCTCCTCGACCTGGCGCAGCTGCACCCCGGCCCCGTGTGCCGCCTCCGCGATCGCCTGCGCCAGGCGCTCGCGCGACATGAAGTGGCTGCAGCTGCAGGTGGCCAGGTAACCGCCGCGCGGAAGCATCCGCATCGCGTCCTGGTTGATCTGGCGGTAGCCGCGCATCGCGTGGTCGATGGTCCTGCGGCTCTTGGTGAAGGCGGGCGGGTCCAGCACGACGAGGTCGAAGGGACCTCCCTCGGCGCGCAGCCGTGCCTTGTCGCGCGCGAGCTCGGGCAGGTACGCCAGGACGTCTGCCTGGGTGAACCCCATGCGCGGCGTCCCGTCCGCATTCACGTCGAGCCCGTTCAGCCGCGCGTTCTGCGCCGCCAGGTCGAGCGCCGTCTGGCTCACGTCCACGCAGCGCACGAACTCCGCCCCGCCTGCGGCGGCGTTGAGGCCGAAGGGCCCCACGTGACAGAAGCAGTCGAGCACGCGTCGCCCCGCGCTGACCTGCCTCACGGCGCGGCGGTTGTACTTCTGGTCGAGGAAGAAGCCGGTCTTCTGGCTGTTCTCTATGTCAAGGTCGAAGGCTAGGCCGTTCTCGTGCACCACGAGTCGCGCGTCTTGGGGCTCACGCGCCAGGCAACCGTCCAGCGCGCCGCCGCTCGCCTCGATCGCGAGCGGGTCCACGGCCTCCGGGGCCGAGAAGTCGTACCAGCCCTTGCGGGGCTCGAGCCCCTCCTTCAGGCGGGCGGGTGAGTCGGAGCGCTCGTAGATGCCGCGCACGCGGACGCCGTCCTCCTCGAGGACGAGGGCCAGGAGCGGGAAGAGGGTGGGCCTCAGGAGCTCCATGCCCACGGTGCCCACCTGCGCCACGAGCACGTCCCCGTAGCGGTCCACCACGAGGCCGGGGAAGGCGTCGGCCTCCGAGAAGAGCAGGCGACAGCAGTTGGTGTCCGGCTCGCAGCCGGCAAGGGCGCGCGATCCCATGGTGGCCTTGCGATGCCCCCACGCCCAGCGGAGCTTGCGCCACCAGAAGGCGGCGTCGAGCCGGTCGTTCGCGTTGCGGCTCACCACGCGCACGCGGATCTTGCTCTTGAGCGAGAGGAGCCCCACTCCCTGCCAGGTGCCACTTTCCTCGAAGAGGTCGATGGCACAGCCGTTCGTGGCCTCACGCCCGTCCAGGGGAGAGGGACGCAGTTCCAGAGCCTCGCCTTCGAACACCCATGGGTGACCCGCCTTGAGGGAGCGGGCGGCCTTGCGGCTCACGATTGCCTGGGGGTAGGGTCTGAGCTGCTTCATGCTGGGCGTCCCTCCGGTCCTTGCGCTGTCTGCGGGCGAATACGTCTCGTTTGGTCCCGCGTCTTGCATTATGGCCGACGCGCCGCCCCCTGCTGGCCAACAGCCTTGAGGCACCAAGTTCGCTGGGCATGGGCCGACCTGTCCCATGCCCCGGCCCCAAAAGGTTACGAGCGGGGGACGGATACCGTTACGTCTGAGTTTCGCCTTGGGCCTCGTAGCCCACGCTCCTCTCATCCGGCCCCTAACATGGCCAGACACCCGCGGCGTCGGATGGGGAGGGAGTGGCCCCAAGGGGTCCGACTCGGCCCAACCCACTGGAGCCGCGGCGTCAGCCAGGGCGGGAGAGGCCCGCCGGCACGAGTGGCGACGCGTCGCCGCGACCCCTGCGAGGGAGGTTGTAACTACTATGAACGGACTGTTTGTGATCGTTGTTGCTGCGGTGGTCCTGGTCATTGGCTATATCGGGTATGGCCGCTGGCTAGCGAAGTCCTGGGGGGCCGACGAGGACGCGCTGACGCCCGCGGTGCGCATGGAGGACGGCCACGACTTCGCCCCCGCCTCGCGCTTCACCGTCTTCGCGCACCAGTTCTCGTCCATCTGCGGCGCGGGTCCCGTCACGGGCACCATCGTCGCCATGATGTTCGGCTGGCTGCCGGTGCTGCTCTGGGTCCTGGTCGGCGGCATCTTCTTTGGCGCCGTCCATGACTTCGGCGCCCTCTACGCCTCCGTCAAGAACAACGGGAAGTCGCTGGGGCAGCTGATCGAGAAGTACATCGGCCGTACCGGCCGCAGGCTCTTCCTGCTCTTCAGCTTCCTCTTCTGCTGCATCGTCGTCGCCGCCTTCACCTCCATGGTCGCCGGCACCTTCAAGATGAGCGTGGGCGAGGCCGGCGCCCTGGACGTCGCGAGGTCCTATCCCGCTGGCGCCGCCGGCACCATCTCGATCCTCTTCACCTTCGTCGCCATCCTCTTCGGCTGGATGTGCCGCAGGTACGAGCTTTCCGGCTGGAAGCAGTTCGCCTTCGCCGTCCTGCTCATCGCCGCGATGTTCTTCCTCGGCATGCTCTTCCCGATCTACCTGAGCCTCAACGCCTGGATCGCCGTGGTCATGGTCTACTTGGTGTTCGCCTCCGCCATGCCCATCCAGACCCTCAAGCAGCCCCGGGACTACCTCACCACCATCATGATGGTGGCCATGATCGCCTGTGCCGTCGTGGGCATCGTGGTCCTGGGCGTGAGCGGCAAGGCCACGATGACGGCACCCATGGTCGTCTCGTCCCAGACTCTGGACGCCCTGTCCGCCAAGGGCAACTACCTCTTCCCGGTGCTCTTTGTCTCGGTCGCCTGTGGCGCCCTCTCGGGCTTCCACAGCCTGGTGTCCTCCGGAACCTCCTCGAAGCAGGTCTCTAACGAGGCTGACGCCCTGCCCGTGGGCTTCGGCGCCATGGTCCTCGAGTCCTTCGTGGGCGTCCTGGCGGTGGTCGTCGCCGCCATTATGTTCAGCGACATGAACACGGCAGGAACCGGCGCCCTCAACTCCGGCGCCGCGAGCACGCCCTTCCAGATCTTCGCCGCCGGCGTCGCGCGAGGCATGACCGCGATTGGCATCAACTCGAGCTTTGCCACCGTCTTCATGACGATGAACGTCTCGGCATTGGCGCTGACCTCGCTCGACGCCGTCGCCCGCATCGCCCGTACCTCGTTCCAGGAGTTCTTCCTCAAGACCAACGACGCCGGCGAGGAGGCTGGAGAGGGGTCCCTCGCATATCGCGTCGTGACCAACGTGTGGTTTGCCACCTTCGTGACCCTGGCGATCGGCCTGTCGCTCACCTTTGGCGGCTACCTCAACATCTGGCCGCTCTTTGGCGCGTCCAACCAGCTTCTGGGCGGCATGACCATGATCACCCTGGCCGTCTTCTGCAAGGCCACTGGCCGCAAGGGCTGGATGCTCTACCTGCCCGTCGCCTTCCTGCTCTGCAGCACCTTCACCTCGCTCGCCATGAGCGCCTACGGCTGCGTCACGGCGCTTGCCGCGGGGATGACGGTGGACGTGCTGGCCACCAAGGGCCTGCAGCTGGTCTTTGCCGTCCTGCTCATGGCCTTGGGCTTGATCGTCGCCTACAACTGCCTGAAGGAGCTCTTCACCACCGAGGCCGGCTCCATGCCCGACGAGGAGCCCGAGTGGTCCGAGCTCGGCCGCAAGCACGTCGCTGCCCGCGCCGCGGAGGACGCTTCCTCAGGCGCCGCGTCTGTGGCGGCCCGCGCGTAGGCGCGCCCCTCCCCGGGGCTGCCGGCGCGGCAGGAGCGCCCCTCTCACTGTGTCAAAGGTGGAGTCCCCGCAGCTCTGATTGGGCTGCGGGGACTCCCTTTTCGTCGTCCATGACCCCCGTCGCAGGACGATCACCTGTGACGGGGCCGACACGCTCGCTAGATGCGCCCGCACTCGCCCAGCGCGGAGCGGTCGTACCAGGCGGAGAGCAGGTAGGGCAAGATCGCTTTGGCGTCCACGTCGGCCAGGCGCCTCATGCCGCAGACCGTGAGGTCCAGGGTGGAGAGGCCACCGCCTATGACGCTGATGACGGGCAGCTCGCCCCAGGGGTCGTCCGGAGTCGAGCGAAGCTCGAGCTTGGTGACGTAGCCCGGCGTCCACTCCTTGTAGTCGTACTGCACGAGCGCCCCGAGGAGCGCCCCGGAGGTCAGCTCGGCGCCGCCTTCGGGTCTCACCATGCGGTCGAAGTGGTAGTAGAAGCCGCATCCCTTGGTGGTGACGCCCGCCCCGGGCCCCTGGAAGATCATGTGCGTGAGGGGCGTGTTGTACTCGCCGAGCTCCATGCGCACGCTGGCGACCTGACAGCCCCCGCGGCTGACCTCGGCCGTCACCACGTCGCCGTCACGGCGCAGCACGAACTCGGCCCCCATCTTCTTGGGCATGGAGCCGTTGTCGCGCCCGAGCTGCGTGGCCATCTCCTGGCCGTTGCCGCCCAGGAGCAGCGAGAGCGTGTACTGGCCCAGCTGCTCGCCGGCGTAGCAGTAGACGCCCAGGATCGCCTCGTAGTAGTCGTCCGTGAACGAGGGACGATCGATGTGGTTGATCGAGAGGACCACGACGGGCATCTTGAAGGGCGTGAGCTCCGGTGGCAGGACGCGGCGGATGGCCTCGGGCGTCGTGGTGAAGGCGATGTAGATGCCGCGCTGGTCACCCATGATGGAGGGCTGGCCGAACTTCGCCACGTCCTCGTCCAGGGCATGGAAGCTGGCTTGCGGCCGGTGTGGGAGGAAGAGCTCGCGTGCCGCCGCATAGCCACCGTGTGTGGCGGGTGAGATGTTCCCGTCCTTGACCGCAGAGCCCACGACGCGCACCTCGACGTCTGCTGCCTCGAGCCCCTCGCGCAGTTCGGTGTTGGGGCGGTTGCCCAGCGAGAGCACGACGAGGTCGCAGTCAAGGCGAGAGGCGCTTCCGTCCGCCGTCGACTCGAGCGCCAGGCCCTGCGCGTCCGCGCTGACGAGCTTCTGTCCCAGCCTGAACTCCACGCCGTACTTGCGCAGGCGTCCCATGACGTCAAGCACGTTGACGGGGTTGACGCCAGGCGCGACGGAGTCGAGCATGTCCACCACGACGACGTGGGCCGCGCCCTTCTCGGCTGCGTATTCGGCGGTCTCGATGCCGGTCATGCCCGCGCCGACGACCACGACGCTCTTGCCGGCAAGCTCGCGCCTGCCGGTGAGGACCTCGGGCACGCAGGCGACGTTGGGGCCGTCGAGGCCGGGAATGGAGCGCGGCACGATGGGGCTCCCGCCGGTGGCGAGTATCACCGCGTCGGGCTCGAGCGCGAGCACGGATTCCACGGTCGCGCGCTCTCCCAGGTGGATGTCCACGCCCAGGTCGGGAAGGACCTTGGCGTAGTACTCGGGCACGAAGGACATCTTCTCCTTGAGGGGAGGCGCCGCCGCGAGGACGACGTCGCCGCCCAGCTCGCGCGCTGCCTCCAGGAGCGTGACCCTGCAGCCTCGCGTGGCAGCCGTCTCTGCCGCGCACATACCGGCGGGACCTGCCCCCACCACAACGAGGTGGTGGTGCTCGACGTCGGGTTCGAGGCTGCCGCAACGGAGCTCCGCCGCGCAGGTCGGGTTGACGGCGCACTCGAGCGGCATGGCCGCCTCGGCGTTCTGCTCGAGGCTCTCGAAGCAGCGCAGGCACGAGATGCACTTGCGGAGCTCGTCCACGCGACCCTCCTGGACCTTGCGGCCCCATTCGGGGTCCGCCAGCCAGGCGCGCCCCATGCCCGCGAAGTCGATGATGCCCTCCTCCAGGAACCTCTCGGGCACCTCGGGCCCACGATAGGCCGAGACGGCGATGATGGGCAGCGAGCAGCCCGCGCGCACGGCGGCGATGAGGTCGTGCCTCCAGCCCTCGGCGTACGAGACGGGCTCGACGGAGGTTATGCCGGTCTCGTAGATACCGCAGGAGACGTCGATGAAGTCGATGCCGGCCTCCTCGAGTGCCATGGCGATCCTCACGCCGTCCTGGATGTGGATGTAGTCCTCGGTGACGCCCGTGGCAGAGAGGAACTCCTCGACCGAGAGCCGGCAGCCCAGGGGGAAGCCCTCCCCGCAGCGCTCGCGGATGCCCGAGATGATCTCGAGCACCATGCGCAGGCGGTTCTCGAACGACCCGCCGTACTCGTCCTCGCGCTTGTTGGTGTAGGGCGAGAGGAACTGGCAGAGCAGGTAGCCGTGGGCGCAGTGCAGCTCGACGGCGTCGAAGCCGGCCTCCCAGCTGCGGACGCCCGCGCTCACGAAGTCCTCGACGACGCCCTCCACCTCCTCGGCCGAGAGGGCGCGGGTCGGCGCGTGCAGGAGCTTCGACTCCTGTCCCGAGGGGCTCACCAGCATGCCGTCCTCGCAGAGCGCGGGCACGCCCTGACAACCCGGGTGGTAGATCTCGAGCGCGAACTTGGCGCCGGTCTCGTAGACGGCGTCCACCATCCTCCTGAAGCTGGGGATCTTGTCGTCGGAAGTCGAGCAGGAGGTTGCGCGCGTCTCCCCTGCCGTGCCTCGCGTTGACGGAGCAGATCTCGGTTATGACCAGGCCGCAGCCGCCCCTGCCGCGCTCGGCGTAGAATGCGGCGTCCCTCTCGCCCCCATCGTGCCTAGGACAGGGTGAAGCCGTCCGCCCCGTCGATCCTGAGGTCGCAGGAGTAGAAGGCCTCGAGCGCGCGGATAGCGTGGACGGTGTCGCGGACGCCCGCGGTCTCGTAGGCCGAGTGCATGGCCAGCTGGGGCAGCCCCACGTCCACGGCATGCATGCTGACCTGCATGTTGGAGAGGTTGCCCAGGGTTGACCCACCCCTGCTGTCGCTGCGGTTGGCGAAGCACTGCACTGGCACGCCGGCACGGCGACAGATGGCGAGGAAGGCCGCGCGCGAGAAGGCATCCGTGGTGTAGCTCTGGTTCGCCGCCTCCTTCACCACGATGCCCCCGTTGAGCCAGCTGCGGTTTGCCTCGTCGCACTTCTCCGGGTGGTTGGGGTGCACGGCGTGCGCGTTGTCGCAGCTCACCATGAAGGAGCGCGCCAGCGCACGCGCGAGCTCCTCCCCGTCCCTGCCCAGGCCGGCGTTCACCCGCACGAGCACGTCGCGCAGGAGGGTGGAGAGCGCGCCCTGCTTGGTGTTGGAGCCCACCTCCTCGTTGTCAAGGCAGGCGTAGACGCTCACGTCGTGGGGGTTGGCGCTGGCGAGGAAGCCCTTGAGCGAGGCGAAGGCGCACTGGAGGTCGTCGAGGTGCCCGGCCGAGACGAACTCCCCCGTCGCACCCCACACGCGCCCCTCCACGCGGTTCGTGAGGAAGAGGTCGCGCGCGAGGACCTGTCCGACGTCGACGCCAAGCTCGTCCGCGACCAGCTGGTCGAGCCACCCCGCCCCAAGCTCGCCCGCGGAGGCCAGCGGGCAGAGGTCGACCTGGTGGTTGAAGGCGTAGCCGTCATTCACGTCGCGGTTCATGTGCACGGGGACGCTGGGGATGAGCAGCAGGTCGCGGTCCGGCGCGAAGAGCTCGCTGCGCACGGAGTCTCCCTCCTGCACCATGACGCGGCCGGCGAGCGAGAGGGGGCGGTCGAGCCAGCTGTAGTCGATCATCCCACCGTAGCCTTCGACGTTGAGGCGGAGGTAGGGGCCGGGACCCTCGAGCTCGGGCACGCTCTTCACCTTGAAGCTGGGAGAGTCGGAGTGCGACGCGGCCAGCTGAAAGTGGTAGCCGTCGAGCTCCTCCCCCACGCGAAACGCCACGACGCTGGAGTTGTTTCGCGTCGTGTAATAGCTCCCTCCCGGCTCGAGCTCCCAGCGCGAACCCTCGGGCAGGAAGGCGAACCCCGCCTCGTCCAGGTACCTCGCGATGGTGCGAGCGCTGTGGAACATGCTCGGGCTGCTCGCGACGAAGTCGACGAGCTCGCCGGATACCTCAGCGTCTGTCATGCGTCCTCCTCCTGTTCGATGGTGGCGACCTTGGTGCGCCCGCCACAGTGTACACTGGGGGGTCAGTCCCAATCGCGAGCGAAGTGGTGGCACATGAACCTCAGCCAGGCCCTAGAGCACGCAAACGCCTTCGTCTTCCCCGGCTTCCTCACCGATGCTGAGGCGCTCAACGCCGAGCGCCAGAAGAACGAGGAGGCCATCCAGCTCCTCATGGACGCATGGAGGACGAGCGCGCCGGGGGCGGAGCCCTTCTCCTTCGACCTCGTGAGGAACCTGGCAGACCGCAACCGCACGACCTGCGACAGCTATGGCACCGAGCTCCTGCGCGACCTTCCGCCCACCTCGCTCTCGCGCAAGCTCAGCGACGAGGACCTGATTCGTTCCGTTGCGGCGCTCCAGCACCGCAGCTTCGACGAGGTCGCGCGCAGCGCCGGCCCGGACGCGCGGGACCTCGCCACCGCCTACGTGGAAGCACCCGTCTCGGGCACGATCCTGGGCATCGACATCGAGACCACCGACCGCGACCCAAGCCGTGGCTACATCATCAACGTGGGCCTCGAGTTCATGGAGCTCACGCCCAAGGCGAAGCCCCAGAGGCCCTTCATGGGCTACTGCGGCCTGCCCGACCTGTATCGCGAGAAGGGCGTGCCCCTGAGCTTCGTGCACCACATCGGCTGGGCGCAGCTCGAGGGCAGGAAGCCCTTCCGCCAGGACCGCAAGATGCAGGAGGCGCTGCTCGCCGCCATGGAGGCCTTCCCCTACATGGCGCACAACGCCGCATTCGAGGACTCCTGGTTCATGCTGCAGCTGGATGGCTATGCGGAGGCGCGCAAGGCGGGACGTATTGTGCCCATAGACACGCGTGACATCTGCCGCAGGGTCGACCCCGAGTACAAGATGCTCCCTCACGACTCCCGTCCGGCGGCGCTGGAGAGCTGGGCCCGGCGGCGCGGCACGCTCAAGGCGTCGGAGAAGGAGAAGCACCTGGGGCTCGAGGACGTCGACCTCATGTTCCGCACCGTCCAGGCGGAGTTCGCCGAGAGGAACATGTTCGCCGAGTAGCCGGGCGGTCACTGGCGAGTAGTCAGGCGTTCGCCGGCGACGTCCACCTGCGCGAAACAAGGCAAGACCCCGCCGCCTGCAGGGTCACAGCAGGTGACGGGGTCGAGAATGCGTAGTGCTAGGACAGAATCCCCAGGCCGTTTACCAGGCCTTGGCCTCGTCGGCAGAGACGGGCTTGATGTCCTCGCCCTTGGCGTAGGGAGACTGGTCGCCGCCCTTGCCGACCACGAAGTAGAGGCCCTGCTTGGTCTTGTAGAGGGTCTCCTCATAGCCGGCGGGGTCGCCGAACTCGCCAAAGCTGCGGGTACCGAGCTGCTCGGCCTTCTCGGTGTCGTAGGTGTGCCTCTTGCCGCCGAACGTCTTGACCTTGCGCATGTGAATCCAATCGTCGATGCAACCATTTCTGGCGCGCGTACGCCTTGCGTTTATAGGATAGAACAAAAGCGCAGGTCATGGGTTCGACGCGTAATATGCTATTCATAAGTGTCGTTAAATGTACCCGGATTACAGGTCAAGCTGCGTGTTTTGGCCCACCACGATGCCCCTGCGCCTGCCCGCGCGGCCCCTCGTGGCATGCCCTGCCGTTCTCGCATGATTCGCCGTTCGTGCGAGAGGATCGCTCCCTCAACAGGCCAAACGTCGGCCACGCTCGCATTCTGGCAAGATTCTGCGAACGGTGCTGGGCCCGGCGCCGACGGGCGCCTCCCCACGAAGAGGGCCCGGCACCACGCGAGGTGGCTACCGGGCCCAATCAGGGCGAGGACATGCCCTGAGGCGAGAGAGACCTACATCAAGGAACCTACATCAAGGGACCTACATCAAGGGACCTACATCAAGGGACCTACATCAAGGGACCTACATCAGCTCGGTGACGTTCTTCGCGAACTGCACGGGGTCGTCGATGGGAAGCCCCTCCACCAGCAGGGCCTGGTCGTAGAGGATGTCGCCGTAGAGCTTGAGGCGGTCCTTGTCGCCTGCCTCCTCGGCGGCCACGAGCTTCCCGAACACGGGGTGCGCGGCGTTGAGCTGCAGCACGCGCTGGGCCTTGGGAGCCATCTCGCCCTCGGGACCCCGCGCGATGACGCGCTCCATCTCGAGCGAGACGGGACCCTCCGCGGCGATGGTCGCCGGCGCCTCGCCCAGGCCCGCTGCGGCGCGAACGCCCGTGACCTTCTCGCCCAGGGCGTCCTTGAGCTCGTCGAAGAGGCCCTTGTGCTCGCTGGTCGCCTCCTCAGCGGCCTTCTTCTCGTCCTCCGTCGCGAGGTCGAGGTCGGCGGTGGACACGTTGACCAGCTCGAGGTCGCGCGCATCCGTGCCCTTGTGCTCGGAGTCCCCCGCGACCGCGTCCTGGTGCCAGCTGCGCATGGCCTGGAACATGAACTCGTCCACGTCCTGGGTGCAGAGCAGCACGTCAAAGCCGTGGTCCACGGCACTCTTCACCACGGGCGACTTCTGGAGCCGCTCTCGGGAGTCCCCCGCCGCGTAGTAGACCTTGTCCTGCCCCTCGGCCATGCCCTCGGCGTACTCGGCGAAGGTCAGCATCTTCCCCTCGCGGGCCGACCAGAAGAGCAGGAGGTCGGCCAGCTCCGAGGCCTTCGAGCCGTAGGAGTTGTAGATCCCAAACTTGAGGCCGCGACCAAAGTTGTCGAAGAACTTCTCGTACGCCTCTCGGTCGTCACGCAGCATGCCCTTGAGCTCCGAGGTGACCTTCTTCTCCACGCGACGGGCGATGGCGCGCAGCTGGGAGTTCTGCTGCAGCGTCTCGCGGCTGATGTTCAGCGTGACATCGGGGCTGTCCACCACGCCGCGCACGAAGTTGTAGTAGTCGGGCAGAAGGTCGGCGCACTTCTCCTGGATAAGCACGTTGGAAGTGTAGAGCGCCAGACCCTTCTCGTAGTCCTTGCTGTAGAGGTCGAAGGGCTGCCGGCTGGGGATGAACAGCAGCGCATCATAGCTGAGGGCACCCTCGGCGTGGAAGCTGATGGTGCGTGCGGGATCGGCGAAGTCATGGAAGGTAGACTGATAGAACTCGTTGTAGTCCTCCTGCTTGACCTCGTTCTGACGCTTCTTCCAAATGGGAGTCATCGAGTTGATGGTCTCGAGCTCCTCGTAGCTCTCGTACTCGGGTTTGTAGTCGTCCCCGGCG
>ERZ772799.837-NODE-837-length-11685-cov-2.197334_pt1 | contig 11685 bp, 7 predicted proteins | sample MGYA00511345_ERZ772799 | MGnify/ENA primary metagenome ERZ772799 (study PRJEB29015, sample SAMEA2738037) | human oral metagenome | biome: human oral; feature: human-associated habitat; material: saliva | place: China | collected 2238 ... | reverse complement strand
CCCACGGCAAAGCTCTGCACGCGACCGGTCCCGGCGTCGTAGGTCGCGTCACCCACGTAGCCCAGGACGCGACCTCGCTCCGTCTTGGCGTCCATGCCCGCCCACATGACGCAGGAGTCCCATTCAAGGCCCAGCCTGCCACGGGCCCCGTCATCCAGCGCCAGCCCCGCGTCCTTCGTCAGGAATATGGCGTCCTCGCCCGACCGGAGCGAGTCAAGTGCCAGGAAGGCGTCGGGGCGCCTGACCATCCCCGCGATGTCGGGGCGCCTGACCATGTAGCCTACCAGGGACCTGCCGTCGGGGGAGAAGACCGCGGCATGCACCCTGCCGACTCTCCTGCGCCGAGGCTCGCCGCCCGCCTTGCGGGCAGGACGCAGCTCGTACACCTTCCTGCCCATGAGCTCCGAGATCCTGGCCATGCCCTTCTCCCCTCGATGGCTCCCGAACCGGCTGCCGGCATGTTCCGCGCGCCTCTTGCGCCGCGCGCACGAAACCAAGCGGGGCGGGCGACGTCAGCGCGTCCGCCCGCCCCCAAACGCAGCGTTCGAAGGAGCGCTACCCCTCGTCCGTCGCATCGTCCTCGACGACCTCCACGTGGACCGCGGAGTCCGACGCCGTCGCCTCGGCGGCAGCACTGACCTTGTCGGCGACGTCCGAGACCGTCTCCTGCACCTGCGCGGAGGCGTTGGTCACGGCCTCGGAGAGCGAGTCGCGCAGCTGGTCCATGCGCTCGCGGGCCAGGTCGACCTTGGCGCGCAGCTCGTCGGTGGTGGCGTCCATGCCCGGACGGACTCCGGCGATCTTCGTTGACCACGCGCGAGCCGCGCTCGTATGAGTCGACCGCGCTGTCCCACGCGTCATTCATGGCGTCGGCGGCCATGGCTCGACTCTCCGCGCCGGGACGAGGCGCCATCAGGATTCCCGCCGCGAATCCGGCCGTCGCTCCCGCTAACAAGCCTGCCACGAATCCAATTGCTCCCTTTGCGCTCATGTCTTCCTCCCGTCGTTTCCCAGCCAAGGCCGAGAGATCCTTCCCGTATGCGGAGACAGACCGCCCCTGCATGGTGACACCATCCTAGCCGACCTGGGGCCACCAGAAGCGCAAATGCCCGGAGGAGTGCGTCGCGGTCGGTGACCGCGTTTCCTACTAGGGGAGCTCGACCTCAACGTCCCCGCCGTCCGCGACAGGCCCCGGCTCGTCGACCGCCTCGACGAAGGGGGCCTGCGACGAATCGAGGACGTCGCCTGCGTTCCCGGAACGCTCGTCGTCGCTCGAGCCGAGACTTTCCTGAGCAGACTGCCAGGCCTCGGGCGAGGCCTCCCGCTGGACGAAGTCAGGGCCGCGGCCCTCCCTGACCTTCCGGACAAAAGGGTCGTCGGGATCCACCGCCCAGCTTGGCAGCTGCGAGAGTTCCTCTGCACGGCTCGACTCGAGCGCGGCCGACTCGACGGCCGCGCGGGCGCGTGCCTGGTCGGCAGCAGCCGCTGCGGCGGCCTCGGCGAGGGCCCTCCTCTGGGCGAGCTCGTCCTCGCGCTGGGCCAGGAGCTCGTCCCTCCTCTTCTCCACCTCGGCGTCGATCTCTTCCTGGACTTCGCGCTCGTATGCCTCGGCAGGCTCGTCGCCCAGGCTCTGGACCAGTCCGGTCAGGCCCTCGGCGATGGCGTCGACGTCAGGGCGCGGCCCCTCTCCCCCGCCAAAGGCCCAGTCCATGACCCAGACGGCGCTGGAGAGCGCGGCGCACACCAACACGTCGTCGGGGCAGGAGAGCTCGACGTCGTAGGTGCGCGCCTCTCCCGGGACGGGGTAGGTGCGGCCAGAAGAGACCTCCGCGGAGGCGGCGGAGCGCGAGAGCAGCTCCACCGTCACGTGCTCGAGGAGGTGGGCCAGCTCGGTGTTGCCCATGACCTCCTTGAAGGTCTCGCTCGCGTCCCCCAGGCAGGCATGCTCGACGATGTGAGGCATGAGCTTGTAGACGCGCGTGGTCCCCTGCAGGTCCTCGCTGGTCATGAGCGGAGCCTCGTCCGAGACGCGCACCCGGGCAACGAGGTTCTTGAGGCCGACCTCGACCCGCAGGATGTCTATGAGCTGTGCCATGGAGCTGCCTTTCCTAGGAACCGCATGCGTCCATACATTGTAGTCAAAGGCGAGAGGGACGCCCCGCGCGCAGGTTTGGACGGGAGCCTTGCAGGGCCTCGTCGGCGAGACGCCCCGCGGCACCTGGTGGCGCGCCGCGCCTGCCACCTAGCCCTGCGGCTCGTCCTCGGTCGTTGGCTCCGGAGCCGTGACCCTGAGCAGGGCGATGCGGCGGCCGCGCACCGACTGCACCAGGAACCTGTAGCCATCGACCTCGAAGGCATCGCCCGGCTTGGGGAGGCCGTCGGCTATCTCGAGCACGAAGCCCGCGACCGTCTCGTACTCCTCGCGGTCCTCGATGGGCCAACCGAGCTCGATGGCGTCGTCGATGCTGAAGCGGCCGTCCACCAGCCACTCGCGCTCACCCAGCTGGGTGAGGTACTTGTTGTCGGGGTCGAACTCGTCCTCGATCTCGCCCACGACCTCCTCGACGATGTCCTCGATGGTTATGACGCCGGCCGTGCCGCCATACTCGTCGACCACGATGACCATCTGGTCGTGGCTGGTGCGCATCTCGGAGAGCAGGGGGATGATGTCCTTCGTGTCGGGCACGAAGTCGGCCCCACGCATGTAGCGGGCGATCATGTTGTCTCCCGCGTCCTCCTCGAGGACGGGGCCGAGGAGGTCCTTGATGTGCGCGATTCCCACCACGCGGTCGACGTCCTCGTGATAGACGGGAACGCGAGAGTAGCCCGTGCGGCGCATGAGCTCGATCACGTCGCTCACCGTGGTCGAGTCCTCGACGGCCGTCATGTCCACGCGGGGCACCATGACCTCGCGGGCGATGGCGTCGCCCAGCTCGAAGATCTCGTGGATCATGGACTTCTCTTCGTCCGTCAGGTCGTCCGCGTCGGTGACCATGTACTTGATCTCGTCCTCGCCCACGTTCTGCCGGTCGTCGGCGCTAGCGATGCCGAGGAGCGCGGCGAGGCCATTGGTGCTCGCCGCCGTGAGCGCGACGAGCGGACGGGCGATGACGGCGAAGCTCCTGAGAGGCCCGGCCACGCTCTTTGCCACGCCCTCGGCGTCGGCCATCGCGATGCGCTTGGGCACGAGCTCGCCCACCACGATGGAGATGTACGAGACCAGAAGGGTGATGAGCACGGTGGCGAGGACGTGGGCCAGGTCCATTGGGACGCCCCAGGACGCAAGCTGGCTCGCGAGGGGACCCGAGAGGCTCGTGGCCGCGAAGGCGGACGAAAAGAAGCCGACCAGCGTGATTCCCACCTGGATGACCGCGAGGAAGTCACCCGGATGCTCGCTCATCTGGGCCGCGCGCGCCGCCTTCTCGTCGCCCTCGTCCGCGTCATGGTCGAGTATGACCTTGCGTGCGGTCGAGAGGGCCATCTCGGCCATCGAGAAGTATCCGTTTACGAGTATGAGGAGCGTGGTGACAGTGACGCTTATGGCTATGTCCATGCGCGGATGCGCAACCTCCCTGTTCAACTATGGTCCCCAGAAGGATACCAAAGGCCAGGTCGGTTACGTCGGCACGAGGATTTAGGTGGCACTTATGCGATAAAGCGCCATATCTCCCTGCCTCATCACGAGCTCGAAGCCCGGGGTGCCCTCGTTGACGGAGTCGATGCCCTTCCAGAGGTCATGGTCGTAGTTCCAGAGCATCGAGTAGGCCTTGTCCTCCTTGAGGTGCTCGAACCTGATGACGTAGCGCGCGCCGAGCTGGTTGACCGCCGCCCTCACCTCGGGGTCGTCGGCAACGTGATCGAGCCTCGCCCTCACCGTCGCCTCTACCCCGCCATCCGCACCTATCCCCTCGCTGAGCTCCCTGAAGTAGACGCGCATGCCCGCGTCTCCGTACGCATAGGCGCTGCCGTCAAAGGGGTTGTTGATCACCAGGGCGTCCGCTTCCCCCTCGGCCTCGATCAGCTTCTGGCAGTTGCGGGCAAAGGCGCGCTCTCGCGTGGTGTAGAAGCCGTACTGCGAGTACGCCTCCTGGACCTGCAGCCTCGTCTGCTCGACCTGGGTCTCGATCCGTCCCGAACTCGGAAACGCGCTGAAGGTGAAGGTGGGAATCCTGACCCCGGGATAGAAGACGAGGATGGCGAGGGCGGCGAGGGTTCCCGACGTGAGGGCGGACGCGGTAAGGTGCGAACCATCCCCGACCCGCACCCCCAATGCGCGAGAGACGCCGGTGACGACCCAGTCCATGCCCAACGCCGCCAAAGGGACGGCGCACAGGGCGGCGACGGCGGCGACGCGAGGCGGATCCGAATACCAGAAGCCCGAGAGCAGCTGCTTCGCCAGGCCGCCCATGGTCGCGTTGCCAAAGACGATGCCCGCAGCCGCGACGTAGGACACCGACATCCAACGCAGCCTCCTGTTCCTCAGAGTCCAGACCAGACCCAGCAGCACGAGGAGCGCAAGAAGGGGCTGTCCCAGGTCGGGAACGAAGAAGGCCTGGTAGGCAAGGGTCGCGACGTTTACGAGGGCCTCCCAGGGAGAGATGCGATACCCCCAGAGCCCGAAGCCGACCACGTCGGACATGAACGGCGCCCGATTGAGCGCAAGCCAGACGAGACCACAGGCCACGACCCAGAGGGCTGCCACCAGCCCGGATGGCAACTCATGCAAGAGGACCCTCAGGACGCCGCCCGAAGAGACGATGCGCGCCGCGACGTAGGGAACCAGGATGACGGCGGCCACGAAGATCGCGTTTGGCTGCGTGAGGGCGAGCGCCACGCCGCCCACGAGGAAGAGTGCGAGCGCCCTGAGGCGCGCGGGGCGCTTCCACGCAGGCTCCACGAGAAGCATGAAGGCGACGACGCAGGGAAACACGAGGGAGAATCCCGCGAGGTTGGGGTAGATGGGGCCGAACTTCATGAAGTACCAGGGGAACGCCATGAAGCTCACCGTGGCGAGCGCGCCGGCGGCAAGGGGGCGGCGCTTGCCACGAAACGACCAGGCAAGGAAGACGAGGGTGCCCAGCGGCCACACGAAGGATGAGATGGTCACGTTCACCGCGTTGATCGCGACCGAGATCTCTGTGACTCCCATCTGCACCACCAGGGTGACGGCGGCATGCCAGCCTGCAGGATAGAAGCCCGGAAGAGCGTAGGGGTCGACGGAAAGGTCCTGGGAAAGCAGGTACGGACCCATCCTCAGAGACGAGAAGGACTGCGTCGAGACGAACGCCCTGATGCTGTTGATGTGGTGAGCCAGGTCCCTGCCCGTCATCACGGCGTTGGCGCTGGGAAGCATCCGCACGAACATGAACGTGGTGGCCACCAGGCCCATCGCGAGGTAGAGGGCGATCATTCCCCAGCCAATGCGGGGGAGGTCGGGCAGCCGGAACGAGCGGCCCAGGAGGGCAAGAACCGCGAGGAGGAGGGAGAGGGGGAGGAGGAGCGTCAGGGGTTGGGCCGCAACGCCCAACGTCCCATACAGGATGCCGGCGAGGGCGATGAGCCCAAAGGAAGGCAGGGGCGCCATGCACACGGACCAGCTCCTGGAAAGGCCGAGGGCCCGTCCCATGAGATAGCCCGGGACGAAGATGACGGCGCAGGACGCCAGGACGGCAGGGAAGAGCTCGCTCCACATGGTTCAACCAACCTAACGGCTCGCAGGGTTCCGTCAGACAAGAATAGACCAGACGCGCGGGACGGAGGCAGGCACCCGCCAAACCGCAAGCGCGAGGGGGTGCCGCCGCAAGGGCGACACCCCCATCCTGTGACCCGCGCGGCCCGCCTCGCCTGCCGCTACCTGCCCTCTGCGCGCCTCTCGGCATACTCTGCCGCGAGCTTGGCCTGCACGTCGTGGGGCACCTGCTCGTAGCCCGAGACCTCGAGTTCGAACTCGCCCGTCCCGCGCGAGAGCGAGCGCAGGCGCGTGGCGTAGTCGGTGACCTCGGCGTAGGGGATGGTCGCCTCGATGGTGGTCATGCCCTGCTCGCCCTGGCCGCTGGCGGCCGACATGCCCTCGACGCGGCCACGAGAGGCGGACACGTCACCCATGATCGAGCCGGCGTAGCTGTCGGGCACGGTGATGCTCATGTGGGCCATGGGCTCGAGCAGGACGGGCTCTGCCTGGCCTATCGCCTTCTGGAAGCCAATGCGCGCTGCCGTCTTGAAGGCCATCTCGTTGGAGTCGACAGGGTGGTAGGAACCGTCGTACACGGCAACGCGCACGTCGATGAGGGGGTATCCGGCAAGGACGCCGTCCACCATGGTCTCCTGCACGCCCTTGTCGATGGCGGGGATGAAGTTGCGCGGGATGTGCCCGCCCACGACCTCGTCCACGAACTCGTAGCCCGCTCCGGGGTTGGGCTCGACACGCAGCCAGCAGTCGCCGTACTGGCCGGCGCCGCCGGTCTGCTTCTTGTGACGACCCTGGGCGCTCGCGACGCGGCGGATGGTCTCGCGATAGGGGATGCGCAGCTTGACGGTGTGGGCCGTGACGCCCGCGCGCTCCTCGAGACGGTCGAGGAGGACGGAGACCTGCGCCTCTCCGATGGCGGAGATGACGGTCTGCCCGGTCTCCTCGTCGCGCTCGACGCTCAGCGTGGGATCGGCGGCCGCGCTCTTCTCCAGGAAGGCAAAGACCTTGCCCTCGCTCCCGCGCTCGTCCGGCTCGACGGCGATGCGATAGAGGGAGTTGGGGAAGCGGAAGGCGGCGGCCTCGACCTTCCCGGTGACCGAGAGGGTGTCGCCGGTCATTGCCTCGAGCTTGGGAACCACGCAGACGTCGCCCGCCGCGACCGACTTGACGTCGGTGGTCTCGCGGCCGCACATGCTGTAGAGGTGACCCAGCCGCTCGGTCTTGCGGGTGCGCGCGTTCATGAGCTCGATGCCGGGCGTGAGCGTGCCGGCCAGGACCTTGACGAAGGAGAGGCGCCCGTTCTGCTGGTCCTGCAGCGACTTGAACACGAAGGCGACGGGGCGATCGTCGTCGGGAGAGATGTCCAGCGTCTCCCCGTTGACCAGGGGCACGCGACCGAAGTCGGCCATGCTGGGGAACCACGCCGCCACGTCGTCCATGAGCGAGATGACGCCCTCCTCCTTGACGCAGGAGCCCGCGAAGACGGGGACGAAGATGCGCTGTGCGATGGCGGTGGCGAGAAGGGACTCGAGCAGCTCCTGGCTGATCTCGCCGCCCTCGAGGTAGGTCATCATGGCCTCGTCGTCCGCCTCGACGACGAGTTCGGTGAGCTGCGCGTGGGCCGCCTGGGCGGCCTCGAGGAACTCGGCGGGGACCTCCCCCACCACGGGCTTGCCGTCCACGAGGTGGCGTGACCTCATGTGCACGACGTCGATGATGCCCGCGAAGGCATCCCCAGACCCCATGGGGATGGTGACGGGGGCCAGGCGGTTGCCGAAGCGCTCCTGGGCCGTGAGCAGGGCGGTGTCCCAGTCCGCGTCGGAGCGGTCCAAGCGGTTGATGAAGAGCGCGCGAGCGAGCGAGAGCTCCTCGGCGGCGAACCAAAGGCGGGTGGTGATGGTGCCAGGGCCGCTCGCCGCGTCGACCATGAAGAGCGCCGTCTCAGCCGCGGCGAGAGCGCCATAGGAGTCGCCGACGAAGTCAGGATAGCAGGGGGCATCCAGGACGTTGATCCTTACGCCGTTCCACTCGACCGGCGCGATGGTGGTCGAGATGGAGAAGCCGCGGGCGCCCTCCTCGCTGTCGTAGTCAAGCGTGGGCTTAGTGCCGGCGTGGCCTCCCAGACGGGTCGTCTTGCCCGTCAGGTGAAGCATGGCCTCGGCCAGCATGGTCTTGCCCACGCCGCCTTGGCCCACGAGCGCGAGGTTCTTTACCCTCTCGTTAGACGAATCTGCCATGGTTCCTCCTCGAGCCGCAAGTCTGGCGGCGACGCCGAGGGGAAGAACGCGACGGCGAAGCCACCGTGCACCTATGGACGACAAGCGCCCGGCGAGGCCGCGCGCTGGATACCACCATACCCATGGACGGCCAGCGCGCGAATCACTCGTCGGGCAGCGTGTGTGCATGCGCGGTGGGCGCAGGCACGGCGCAGCGTTGTCGGGAAAGGCCCTACTCGATGACGGCCTCCTCGTGCGCGTCCTCCTCGGCTATGACCTTGGCCTTGAAGTCGACGCTCTGCTGCGACATCTCGTCCTCGTAGACCTTGCGACCCGTAGGATGCTCGGCAAGCCAGAGCTCGCGGGCCTTGGGCGCCCACTCCTCGGCGTAGGGGGTCACGCGGGCGCAGAGGTCCTCAGCGCTCTCAGGTGCCACGTACTCGCTGGTCTTGGCGTCGGACTCCTCCACGATCTTGGGAAGGATCTTGGGGTTCTCGAGCATGGGGCAGGGCTGGAGCATGTTGTCGTTCCAAGGCCAGTGCCGGCGGTAGGCCTGGAAGATGGGCTGCTGCAGGCACTCGAGCCAGCTGTAGTCGCGGATGTTCACGTTGGAGTAGTGGATGAAGACACAGGGCTCCACGTCGCCACGGGCGTTGACGTGGCAGTAGACGCGGCCTCCCGCGATGCAGCCGCCCACGTACTCGCCGTCGTTCTGGAAGTCCATGGCGAAGATGGGCTTGCCGCCCTCGACGCCGCGGATCTCGCGGATGCGGTGCAGCATGTACTCGCGCTGCTCGACGGTGGGCATGAGGTCGGCGTTGGCGCCCTCCCCCACCGGCATGTAGTGGAAGAACCAGGCCCAGCGGCAGCCCTTCTCGATGATGAGGTCGAAGAACTCGTCGCTCGAGACGCGCTCCGTGTTCTCGCGCGTGTAGGCGGTGGAGGTGCCGTAGAGCAGACCGTGCGCCTTCATGAGGTCGAAGGCGCGCATGACCTCCTCGAACGAACCGTCGCCACGGCGGCCGTCATTCACGCTGGGCTCGTAGCTCTCGAGCGAGACCGAGAACACGACGTTGCCCAGGCGCTGCACGTCCTCGCAGAACCTCTCGTCCACCAGTGAGGCGTTGGTGAAGATGTTGAAGAGGCAGTCGTTGTGCTTCTCGGCCAGCTTGAGCACGTCGGCCTTGCGCACCAGGGGCTCGCCGCCGGTGAGCATGAAGAGGTGGGTCCCCAGGTCCGACGCCTCGGTGACGAGGCGGTCCATCTCGTCGTAGCTCAGGTTGAGGCGGTTGCCGTAGTCTGCCGCCCAGCAGCCCACGCAGTGCTTGTTGCAGGCGCTCGTGGGGTCGAAGAGGATGATCCAGGGCACGTTGCACTGGTACTTCTCGGCGTTTGCCGTGGTGTTGCGCAGGCCGCGGAAGGCAGCCTCGTAGCCACCGTTGAGCACCGTCGTGCGCAGCACGTTGGGGTCGGTGGTGTCGATGACGTCAAAGAGCCAATTCTCCCACTTGGAGCCAGGGTAGAAGCCCTTGCGGATGCCGCGGGTGGCACCGGGGGAGGTGTCCTTCAGAAGCTTGCCCGCCATGTCGATGAGGTGCTCGACGTTCTTCTCCCGGTCTTCGCCCGATGCGCTCTTGATGATCCGGTCTATGGCGACGCCAAAGGCCTTGCGCTCTGCCGCGTGCGCGATCTTGGACTGCATGGCCACCCCTCCTCGTGAGTCATTTTGACCCTAATTTAAAACTGGGGTCACTTTACTCTTCTTGGAAGACGATGGTGGACGAATTTTGAATAAAGTTCAATTGTATTGTCTACCGTAGCATTTACAGGCGAGAGGACCCGACAGCCGTCGTGGTCGCCGGGTCCTCGCTGAAATCGCCTTACGACTCGTGACGGGTCAGCCTACCAGCACCTGACCTTCTCGAGGTTGTCCTGGATGTGCTTGCAGCTGGCGTGGAACTTCTCCTGCTCGTCGGCGCTGAGCTCGAGGGGGAAGGTGGCCTCGACGCCGTCCTTGCCAATGACGCAGGGGATGGAGCTGTAATGGCCGCTCTCTCCGTAGACGTCCTCGAGCAGGGTGCCCGCGGGGGTGATGAGCTTGGAGTCCTGGACCACGGCCTTCACCAGCTCGGTGGCGGCGTTGGCAATGGAGTATTCGGTGCAGCCCTTGCCGGCGTAGGTCACATAGCCCCCGCGACGGGCGGCCTCCTCCACCGCGTCCTTGTCAAGGGAGAAGCGCTCGGGGTCGCTCTTTTCGAGCTCTGCGAGGGGCGTGGCGCCAAACGAGACGTGAGACCAGGCGGCGAACTGGCTGGCGCCATGCTCCCCCATCATCCAGGAGGTGATGGAGTTGGGGTTGCACCCCGTCTCGGCCCAGAGGGCGTGGCGCAAGCGCGCGGAATCAAGAGCGGTGCCCGACCCGATGACGCGACGTGGGTCCAGCCCGGCTAGCTTCCAGATCATGGTAGCGATGACGTCGCAGGGGTTCGAGACTGTGACGACGACGCCCTCGTAGCCTTGGAAATGGGGTGCCCACTTCTTGGTCTCCTCAGCTGTGCAGAACAGCTCGCCATCGCGGTTGCCAGCGCTCTGGGCCACGTGACCGGCGGCATTGACCACGATATCGCAGGCGAGGAGCTCGTCGTAGTTCTCGTGGCAGTTGTAGACGCGCGCCTGGCGCGGGTAGAAGGGCATGGCATCCTGCAGATCATTGCCCTCGCAGGACACCTTACCCTCTTGGGAGTCGACACAGTACAGCTCCGCCGCAAGCCCCTGGTAGAGAATCGCGTTTGCCACGTGCGCCCCCACGTGACCCATGCCAATGACGCCTATCTTGGTTATGTCGCCCATACATGTCTCCCATCAAAGCGCAGGGCGCGGCCTCGATCTCCCTCGCGTCGCGACACGTGGAGCGGTGGCTCGCGCAAATTGGTATCTGCGTCATTCTAGTCCCCGTCAATCGCCCCAGGCGACGGTGCCGGACGGCACCACACAAAACGACGGCGGACGCCCTGCGGCGGTGCCCCAGGCAGCCGTCTGGGCGCGTTGGAATGGTTCCCAGGTCGCTGGAGCCTCGTCCATATATCACACCCCATCAAGAGGATGCACATCCCCTATGCGCCAGGACCCAAGGGAGGGATTCGCTCGGGATTCTGTGAGGGGGGAACGCACCGCATCGTCGCCTGTCAGGAGTGCCTCATGGAGGACGGCCGCGCCCACACGCTGCCCAACGTCGACGCCCGTGTCTCCGCGCACCTTCGCATGGTGGCCTATCACAGCGTCGCCGTGACAGACGCCGCGCCGTCGCCCGCCGCTCCCTCTGCGAGCGGCGGGTCAACGTGCACCCTGCCACCGTCGACACGCACGCGACCCTCGGCGAGCAGTTGGATGACGTCCGGGTAGAGCTCATGCTCGATGGCATGGATGTGCTCCTCCAGCTCGTCAACGGTCCAGCCCTCCTCCACCGCCAGCGCGCGCTGCGCGATGATGGGGCCACAGTCGTAGCGCCCGTCGGCCACGTGCACGGTCACGCCCGTCACCTTGACCCCATAGTCATAGGCGTCCTGGATGGCGTGCGCCCCCTTGAAGCTAGGAAGGAGCGCCGGGTGCAGGTTGATGACCCTGTTGGGAAACGCGGCCAGGATGGGTTCGTGAACCATGCGCATGTAGCCGGCCATGATGACGTAGTCGACGCCCGCACGCCTGAGCGAGCTGGCGATGACCTCGTCCGCCCGCTCGGGATCGGCATAGATCTCCTTGGAGAGGGTCATGGTCTGTATG
>ERZ772799.821-NODE-821-length-11784-cov-3.282036_pt1 | contig 11784 bp, 15 predicted proteins | sample MGYA00511345_ERZ772799 | MGnify/ENA primary metagenome ERZ772799 (study PRJEB29015, sample SAMEA2738037) | human oral metagenome | biome: human oral; feature: human-associated habitat; material: saliva | place: China | collected 2238 ... | reverse complement strand
CTTCCTCCTCTCCAACACCAATCCTTATGTCCTCGATTTGGCCATGAGTCCGCGTTTTCTTCCCTCAGGAAGGACGCTGGACAGTTTCTTTGATAAAGTCTATGCCAGTTGTCAGATGGGGAAATACAAACCCAATGAAGATATTTTCCTCGAAATAATAGCCGACAGCGGTATGAAGCCGGAGGAAACCCTCTTCATCGACGACGGACCGGCTAATGTGGCAACAGCCGAACGACTCGGTTTCCACACCTATTGCCCCGACAATGGGGAAAACTGGATCCCTGCCATTACTCGACTCCTTCGCGAACAGAAATAAAGAAGGGCTGTACCGCGAATCGTTTCGCTCCGTACAGCCCTTTTCGTATCGAAAGAACGTTTGCTTATTTCGTAGGCTCTTGCATCGTGAAGTCCACGTTCAGCTTATTCTGATCCAGTCCGTACCAGTTGCCTGTAATAGCATCGATAGCCACGGGAATAAGACCACCGAGTACATCCAATACCACCCACTTGGCTTCCACACGGTTGTTGATTATACGTATGATGGGCTGTTTACCCGGAATACGAAATTCCACGGTGTAGGATTTGTCAGCCTTGAGCGAGAGTTGCAAGGGCGTTTGTCCCATCTTGTCACCATTGATGTAAACTTCTGCTCCCTGTGGGTTGGAAACCATTTCCACAGCATGCGTCTGTTTGCCGAAAAGAGTGGCACACCCGGTAATCGTAGCTAAGCAAAGTGCACCGCAAGCGAAGCATAGTAATGCTTTTTTCATTGTATTGTTTTTATTTTTTTCGCCCCCATAATTTAGACCGGTATGGAAAGATGATGGAGGCATAGTCATCCTTCTCATACAAATAATATGTTCTTTTTTTGATGTTCCGTAAGGGATTTATATCGATTTTTCGGACGGCAAAAATAACATAAACTCCCCAATCGATAATATGTATATGGTTAAAAACCATACTGCCTTTCAAGAGGAGACGATGTGTGTCTTTGACCGGTGGGGAGCATTGATCGGACTATACATTCGTCGGATCTTGAGCAGCATAATATGCCCTTGCCGGATTGGCATACATGATCAGAATCAGTCGTTTCAATTCCTCTTCATCCTTATCCTGCATCTCCACTTTGGCGATTTGTGCGGACAGATAGTTTACAAAGGTCTCTTTTTCCTCCTCGCTATAATGCGAACCGGCGTGGTCGCATCCGTCCAGAAGATCCCATGCTACATAATTGCCCGGGTAGAGACGGTAGCGACGATGGATTTCTGCATCGATCAGCTTGCCTGCCTCTGTAAACTGCCGGGTATGCGGCGCATCTGCCGGGATACTCTCGGCCAATTCTCTCAGAGGTGTACCTATGGCAAAGTGAACACGTCCTTTGTAGCCGAAAATACCTGTCTGCATATTCAGCAGATCCTCCCCGACGGGTTTCTTATATAACGGATCGCGCTGCTTGCTGAGCATCTCGCGCGCTTTCAGGTAATCGCAGGGGTCATACTCATAGCTCAAAGAGAGCGGCACGATGTTGAGATTGAGCAGACTCTTGATTCCTCCGTCCTCACCGCTCATGGCAAGCATCTTGAGCACACTGCTCTGCGTGCGATCGTCGGCATCTTTGGCCCGTCCTTCGCGTTGGGCTATCCAGATGGAATCTTTCGTTTGGGTAATCGTATGCCGGATGTATGCCGATAGTCTCTGCGACTGTGCTATCAGTTCGCGCATATTGATCCCGCGACGTACGATAAAGCTCCCGTTGAGTCGTACGAAGTCTTCTATCCACGGCTTCACAAGGAGGTTGTCTCCGATGGCTATCTGTGGCATATTGTAGTCGATCTCAGCAAGCAGCAGGTTGAGGAAAGCCGAGTCCAATACGATGTCTCGGTGGTTGGAGATAAAAATGTAGGCTCCATTGTCAGGGATACGACTCCTGCCACTTAACGAGAGGCTGAATGTCGTCTTCTCACTCACTGCCTTAACCGCTGTATAGCCGAAGATGTGTTTGAATTCACCGGTGGATTTACAGTGCAACATCATTTGTTCGAACTCCTGTGGCTTTACGTCCGGCATCATTTTGCCGAACACATACCGATATTCGGCCGAACTCAGCAGGCGTTCGATTACGGCTGGTGCTTCCTGATCGCAGTATGGTCTGATGTCGTCAAATAGTATTGTACTCATAGTCATTTATCGTGAAGTTGTCCGCTATTGGGTCTCATTCAGTCCATCCCGAACGATAGTGCAAAGTACCTCTTTCATATCCATTCCGGCTGCTCGAACCTGCTGGGGGATAAAGCTCGTAGGGGTCATGCCCGGTGTCGTGTTCACTTCCAGCAGCGTGGGAATACCATCCGCTTCGATGATATAGTCCACACGTATGATGCCCCGAGCGTTGAGAAGCTCGTATATGCGCGCAGTCATGGTCTGTATCAATCGAGTGGCTTCATAGCTGATTCTCGCCGGTGTGATTTCCTCTACAGCTCCGTTGTATTTGGCATCGAAGTCGAAAAATTCATTATGTGCGACAACTTCTGTAACAGGCAATGCGACCACTTCTTTTTTCCTGAGGAATGCCCCGCAGGTAACCTCGGTACCACATATCAGACGCTCTATCATTACCTCTTCGCCTTCCGAGAAGGCTTGTTCTATTGCCGGAAGGAGCTGTGCTGCTTCCACCACCTTGGTAGTCGCGATGCTGGAACCTCCCACATTGGGTTTCACGAAAAGAGGAAGCCCCATACGTGCTGTCAGATCCGCCACATCGGGCTGAGTATCTCGCCCGGTCAGTCGCATAGAATCGGCAATGCGGATACCGAAGCCGGAGAGAAAACGATTGCACACATATTTGTTGAATGTCAGGGATTCGACGAGCGTGTCACCCGTATTGTATGGGATGCCGATCATGTCGAGATACCCCTGAAGCAGACCGTTCTCTCCCGGAGTTCCATGTATGGTGATATAAGCATAGTCAAACCGTATTCGTTCGCCATCGAGATCAAAGCTGAAATCGTTCTTATCCAGTGGAACCTCTCTCTGCTCCGATACTCTTACCGACCAGCGATCACGTTCGATCAGAACAAGAAAGGCAGAGAAAGGCTCGCTTCCCAGCCAGGACAGAATGCCGGCAGCACTTTTGAGCGAAACGGAATGTTCGCCCGAATAACCGCCTGCAATGACAGCCACAATTGGTTTTTTCATCATTCTGTTTATTTAATATGTAGGGGAAAGTATTGTACTATTTGTGTGAGGATCAGCCGAATCGGTTCAGATATAGTCCTGTCCTGCAGATATGCAGGCGATAAACGTACGCCAACGCTCAAGCAAAGTGGTAAGATCGGCAGGTATATCGGAGTCGAACTGCATCTCCACTCCCGTGACAGGATGGCGAAAGCCTAATGTCTTGGCATGCAGAGCCTGTCGTGGACAGATAGCCAAACAGTTCTGCACGAATCGGCGGTAATTGGCCGTATTGTTTCCTCTCAGGATTTGATCGCCGCCATAACGTTCGTCAGCAAACAGCGTATGGCCTATGTGCTTCATGTGTGCCCTGATCTGATGGGTACGCCCTGTCTCCAGACGGCATTCTATCCAGCTGACGTATGCCAGTTCTTCCAAGACCTGATAATGCGTTACGGCCGGTTTGCCAATATCTCCATCGGGAGGGAATACCGCCATTTGCAGGCGGTCTTTCAGGTCGCGTCCTATATTGCCGGTAATGGTTCCGATCGGGTAGTCGAAACGTCCCCATACCAGTGCACGATAGGAGCGATGCGTCGTCTTATAATAGAATTGCTTGCACAAGTCCGATTTGGCTTCGGCCCTCTTGGCAACAACCAGAAGGCCGCTCGTGTCCTTGTCTATACGGTGTACGAGTCCCAGACTCGGATCCATGGGGTCGTATTCAGGATCCTCTCGGAGGTAGTAGGCCAGTGCATTGACCAGTGTACCCGTGTAATTGCCATGGCCGGGGTGTACCACTAATCCGGCAGGCTTATTGATCACGAGCAGTACATCGTCTTCATACACTATATCGAGTGGAATATCTTCGGGAATGATCTCCAATTCCCGTCGTGGTCGGAGGAGTTCCAACGTGACCACATCGCCCGGTTTGATCCGGTAGTTGCTCTTTACCGGCCGGCCATTGACGAATATGGCACCGGCTTCAGCCGCTTGTTGGATACGGCTGCGTGTGGCGTTGTTCATCCTGTCGACAAGGAATTTGTCGATACGAATAAGTGTCTGTCCCGGATCCGCTACAGTGCGGAAATGTTCGTATCTGTCCTCTTCCTCCGGGTCGAGTCCGCCGTCCGAGATGTCCTCTGCATCGTCTTCGTCGAATAGCTCCGCCATCTCGGGAGTCATCCGATACTGAAGTTCTTCCTCCATAAGGTATACCCGATTACCACCACGATTCGCTATTCTCCTCTTCGGTCTTCCCCGAAGCACTGTCCTGCGATGAACCGTAGGTGATCGATTCGTCGATCAGTGACGAATCAGCAGGAAGCGGCGCATAGCCGTTGATCACCCGTAGCACCAACGGAGTCGTTATCGGCAGGCGAGTACCGGCAAGTACATTCCGGCCATCGGCCAGTTCGACTCCGTCTGTCAGATTGACAAAATCGCCTGAGATGTATCGCTCTGTGACTTGTTCGAAGCCCAATCCTTTCAGGATGGCCAGAGCTTGGCGGCCGGACATATCTTTCAGATCAGGGACGATCCCCTTCCGTGCCGATCTCGCATTGATCGAAAGGAAAATGATCCGCCCCGGTTTGACGGTATTGCCGCTCTGTGGAACCATTTCTACTACGACACCCGGAGCCAAGGATTTGTCATAAACGGAATCGACAAGTTCGTAGCGAAGATTATGGCTCGACAGCAAACGTTCTGCCTCCTTCAAGTTTTTGCCACGCAACTCCGGCATCACGATAGAGCTGTCGTGTCTCGTGTAAATATCCAGTCCGAACAAGATACCCATGAGGATAAGCCCTGAAGCCAAAGTCATCAAGATTAGGTGGAAGAGGACGGGATATTTATGATGAAAATTCTTTAGTTGCATGCCAACGGAATATTTTTTGTTCCAAAATACAATTCAAAGTACGGAAAAAAGCAGCAAACAGAAAAACAGTGGCCTGTCCCGGAAATGGGTTGGCAGCCGGGGGCCGTTAATTCGAATTTTGCTTTGCAGTCTTCGGCGTTAATCCTAATCGGCGGTTTTATCCGGATCATTAAGGTGGATTCGAATGCGACAAGCTGCATCCATTTTGGAGGCATTGATGCCAAACCATTGCTCCTACAGATGAATGCCTACAGCCTGCCGGTTGCCGAAATACGAACCAAAAACGATCGGATTGTGGCGCGTGTTTTCTGAAAATGTGGCGTGAGAATTTTTTCGTTTTGGAGCGAAAATTTTTTGCTTCCCACACCAAAACGAAAATTTTCTCGCCCTACGTTTTTCGGAGCGTACAATAGGAAAAGTTTGGTGTGACGTGTGACGTGTCCTGAAAAAAGCTACTCCATCCTGATCTGACTTGTGAAGGCAACCGCATCGGTAAGAGTATTCTGATGCGGTTACCTTGGGCATATTTCCCTTACCATCACTATATTTTCTGTAGTTTTGTACCGCTTCATCAATTAAAAACAACAACAATATGTTTTCCGGAATCGTAGAAGAATATGCCCAAGTGACGGATCTCCGTCACGAAAACGACAATCTGCACATCACGATGACGTGCTCTTTCGTCAATGAACTCAAGATAGACCAAAGCATCGCACACAATGGCGTATGCCTCACCGTAGTCAGCAAGACGGACACCACCTATACCGTGACTGCCATACGCGAAACCCTCGAACGTTCCAACCTCGGACTCCTCCAAATAGGCGATCTCGTCAATCTGGAACGAAGCATGATGATGGGCGGCCGGCTCGATGGACACATCGTGCAGGGACACGTAGATCAGACGGCTGTATGTACCGCTGTGGAAGAAGCCGGCGGCAGCCACTACTATTCGTTCGAATACAAGCTCGACAAGGAGATGGCTCGCCAAGGCTATATGACCGTGGAGAAAGGATCCGTGTGCGTCAATGGCGTGAGCCTGACCGTATGCGACTCCGGCATGAACAACTTCCGTGTGGCTATCATCCCCTATACTCGCGACCATACGAACTTCTGCCGCATTGTCCCGGGTAGTGTGGTCAATCTGGAATTCGACATTGTGGGGAAATATCTCAGCAAGATGCTCCAATACCAATGAACCCGAACGACTTTTACTCCCTGATCGAACAGCGACAGAGCGATCGCAAGTTCGATCCCGACCGCCCCGTACCCGAAGACGTGCTTCAGCGCATCATCGAAGCGGGGCGTCTCTCCCCCTCAGCCTGCAATTCGCAGCCTTGGAGCTTTGTCGTTGTCACCGATCCCGACACTCGCAGACAACTGGCTGAAGCCTCATCGTCACGGTTATTGGGTATGAATCACTTCACGCGTCAGGCTCCCGTACACATCGTATTAGTCGAAGAGAAAGCCAACTTCACGGCGACCATCGGGGGGAAAATGAAAAAAATCCACTATGCCAATATCGACCTCGGCATAGCCGCCGCACACATCACGCTGGCAGCCACAGCCGAAGGTCTCGGCAGCTGCATCATAGGCTGGGTAAACGAAGCCAAGATCCGCGAAATACTGGGCATTCCCTCCGGACGCCGCGTAGTCATGAACATCATGCTCGGCTATTCCGCCGATCCGCACAGGGCCAAGAAGCGCAAAGAAACCTCGGAGGTTCTTCACCGCGAGAAGTGGTAGGCTCTCTCCTCCCTCCGCCCCGAAGAGGTCACATACATAGTATATAGTATAGCTCATTATGTACGACATTCAAAAAATCAGGGAGGACTTCCCCATCCTCCATACCCGGGTACACGGTAAACCTCTCATCTATCTGGACAATGCCGCCACGACACAGAAACCCATAGCGGTATTAGACCAAATCGAACGAGCCTACCGCACATTCAATGCCAATATCCACCGCGGCGTACACCATCTGAGTCAGGTGGCTACGGAGCAACACGAAAATGCTCGCAAGCGGATAGCCCGCTACATCGGAGCGGAAGACCCCAAAGAGGTGCTCTTTACGCGCGGCACCACAGAGGCAATCAATCTGGTGGCCTCTTCGTTCGGCCAAGCTTTCGTCCGCTCCGGCGATGAGATTATCATCAGTACCCTCGAACACCATTCGAATATCGTCCCATGGCAACTTTTGGCCGAACGTACCGGTGCTCGACTCAGAGTGATCTGGCTGACCGAATCGGGCGAACTGGATATGGAACATTTCCGGTCTCTGCTGAACGAACGTACCAAAATCGTTTCGATAGCCCACGTCAGCAATGTGCTCGGCACCATCAATCCCATACGCCGGATAACGGATTTGGCTCATGCTGCCGGAGTACCCGTTCTGGTCGATGGAGCACAAGCCATCGCCCACTGCCGGGTAGATGTTCGGGAGTTGGGAGCGGATTTCTACGCCTTCTCCGGCCATAAAGTCTACGCACCCACAGGAATAGGCGTATTGTATGGCAAAGCGGAGTGGTTGGAGAAGATCCCCCCCTACCACGGTGGCGGAGAGATGATCGCCAAGGTGACATTCGAAAAGACCACCTACAACGAATTGCCCTATAAGTTCGAAGCCGGCACGCCGGACTATGTCGGCTCCACGGCTTTGGCCACAGCTCTCGACTACATCGAGGGATTGGGCTTGGAAGCCATAGCCACACATGAAGACAAACTCCTGCGAATGGCCACCGAAGGCGTGAGAACTTTCCCCAATGCCCGTATCATCGGAGAAGCCGAACATAAGAGCGGTGTACTCTCTTTCCTTATAGGGGACATTCATCCCTATGACCTCGGCATGCTGCTCGATCGGCTGGGTATAGCCATCCGCACCGGACATCACTGTGCCGAACCGCTACTCGAAAGCATGGGACTCAATGCCACGGCTCGCGCCTCCTTTGCCCTCTACAATACCGAGGAGGAAGTGGAGCAATTCCTCCAAGCCTTGAAACGTGTAGTAAGCATGTTCTAAGAATTAAAATAAAACTTTACATGAATTGCAATAAAGTCATTGAAATTTCAAATCACATAGCAGCATATATCTCCCAAAAAGCAGATGGTTCTTTTACTTTTCAATCTGGTGACAAATTGAATAAGTTAATTGAAAAACACAAGGATCTCAATAATTATGGGGTATATCGATTTCGTGCTAATACAGAAGATGGAGAGATTCTGTATATTGGCCACTCTGGAACAGCAAGTAGTAGTAAGTTCAAGAAACAAAAACTAAGCAAACGAATAATGCTGAAACAAGAAGGGAGGTGTCGCCAAGAATTCTTTGAAGAACAAATCAAAAAAACTGAAAATAAACTGACTAGTATCATTATTGAATGGTTCATCATCAAAGAAGATGAAATATTACCGGCATATGTGAAAGCATTATTGATACAAGAGTTTTGGAAAGAAAACAAAAGATTACCCAAATGGAACAAAACTTTTTAAATCTAATAAAACACGTATCCTGATATAAAATGCTGCTCTCTCGCTACATAGACGATGACTTGCGTGAATGCGGTTGCGACGAAGCCGGTCGCGGCTGTCTGGCCGGTCCTGTCTATGCAGCGGCTGTGATCCTACCGGCCGACTTTTCTCATCCCCTGCTGAATGATTCGAAACAACTGAGCGAAAAGCAACGCTACACCCTTCGCCCTGTCATAGAATCCGAGGCTATCGGATGGGGGATAGGCATTGTGAGTCCGCAGGAGATAGACGAGATCAATATCCTCAGAGCTTCCTTTCTCGCGATGCATCGCGCCATAGAGCAGTTACCTTTTCGCCCCGAAAGATTGCTGATCGACGGCAATCGATTCGATCCTTTCGAACAAATCCCTCACCACTGTATCGTGGGAGGCGATGCCCGCTATCGCTCCATCGCAGCAGCTTCCATTTTGGCTAAAACCTATCGGGACGACTCGATGCTCCGTCTGAATAAGGACTTCCCGATGTACGGATGGGAGCGCAACAAAGGTTATCCGTCACCTGCACACAAATCCGCTATTCGTCGTTTCGGAGTTTCGCCACATCACCGTCTTACTTTCCGTGGAGTGGTGGATGCAGACCGGCCGACAACAGAATAAAGGGACTATATTTGCATCACTGAATATGAGCAGGAAAAATCGGTACAATGTACTCCCGCGAGCCACGATGCTCCGAAAGAAAGCCATTCAGATCCGACTGAACGAAGCGGAGCACAAGGCCGTCGAGACCTATTGCAGCCGCTTCAAAGTAGAGAACCGCTCCCGTTGGATCCGAGAAACGCTGATGAAAGAAGTGATACACCGGTTAGAAAGCGACACTCCCTTGCTTTTTCGAGAGGAGGAAATGCGATGACAGCCCCTACCTTTGCCACGGATGACATCCGCTACATGCGGATCGCGCTCGAAGAGGCACGAGCGGCTGCTGACGAAGGAGAGATTCCTATCGGAGCCGTGATCGTCTGCAAAGGGCAGATCGTTGCGCGTGCTCACAACAGAGTGGAAAGGCTAAACGACCCTACGGCTCATGCCGAGATGCTTGCCATCACGATGGCCGTAGATGCCATAGGGGGGAAATACCTCCGCGACTGCACGCTGTACGTGACTGTCGAACCCTGCCTGATGTGTGCTGGCGCACTTCGCTGGACACAAATACCGCGAGTAGTGTACGGAGCATCCGAACCCAAAGTGGGCTACAGGCTGTTCACCGATCATGCACTCCATCCCAAATGCCACGTAGAAGGCGGTATATTGGCGGACGAATCGGAGAATCTGATGCGTAGTTTCTTTGCCGAACGGCGGTAGCCGAGCAACACATTATGGCAGCATTCAGTGTACATATATTGGGCTGCGGATCTGCCCTGCCAACCACACACCACCATCCCTCTTCGCAAGTAATCGACCTGCGCGACAAACTCTACATGATCGATTGTGGAGAAGGTGTCCAGCGGCAATTCAGACTCGAAAAGCTCCATTTCGGACGTCTCATTCATATCTTCATCAGCCATCTCCATGGCGATCACTGTTTCGGTCTATCCGGATTTATCTCTACGCTTGGTCTGCTGGGGCGTACCGGCACCCTGCATGTACATGGGCCGGAGGGAATAGAGCGTTTCCTCAGCCCCATATTGGAGCAGTTCTGTCACCGAATGCCCTATCAGGTGGAGATACATACGATCGATGCCTCCCGACATGCGCTTGTACATGAGGACAAATCCGTCAAAGTCTATAGCATACCGCTCAGCCACCGCATCCCTGCGGTGGGCTACCTTTTCGAAGAGAAATGCCGTGCAAGGCATCTGAACAAAGCGGCTGCCGAGTTCTACAATATTCCGCTTGCCGAATATCCTCTCATCATAGAAGGATCCGATTACATGACACCGGATGGGCGGATCATCCCCAACCGACACCTCACGACCCCGGGTACACCACCCAGACGATATGCTTACTGCTCGGACACGGAGTTTTGTCCCTCCATCGTCCCTATTATTCAAGGTGTGGATTTGCTCTACCATGAAGCTACTTTTATGGAGGAGGATCGGGCAAGAGCCAAAGAGACTTTTCACAGTACAGCCAAAGAAGCCGCCGAAATAGCACGACAGGCAGGAGCAAAACGCCTCCTCATTGGGCATTACTCCGGCAGATACAAGGACGTCCAAGGTTTGCTGGAAGAAGCTCAAAGCGTATTCAAGCCAACTATTGCCGCCAATGAAAGAATGCGCATCGATCTGTAAACGCCTTTTCCGGCAGTCTTGTTTGCTCCTTACCCTTGCTGGCCTCCTGTATTCCTGCGGAACAGGCAAAAAAGCGACAAATATATCCGGCAAACCTCACGATACAACTACTACCGGCCATTCGCTCCGAACGGCGGAGGACATCGTTACCGACCTGATAGCCCGAGGCAAGAAACTGATAGGCAAACCCTACAGGTATCAGGGGCCATCGTCTTGGCCGATGGATTGCTCCGGCTACGTGGCCTACCTCTATTCCTGCTACGGTATTCATATCCCACGCTCTTCATCGGCTCTGTACAACTATACCATTCCCATACGCCATCCTCTACCGGGTGATCTGCTTTTCTTCCGTGGTAGCAAGAATCACAAAGGGACTATCGGCCATGTGGCACTGTTGATCGAAGTTTGCGATGACGAACTAATCATGCTACACAACACCAATAGTAGAGGTATTATCATCGAATCACTGCAACGAAGTTCGTACTTCAGCAAGCGTTACATCCGTGCCGGTCGTTTGCCTGAGATCCAAGCTCTCATGGACTGATCTCCACCTAGTCCCCCTTCCACAAAAATCCAATTTCACCTTTTGACTGGCAAAAACTTGAATGGTATCGATACAGTAGGCTACATTTTAGGAGAACGGTAGAATAAAAATTGGGGCTGTGTCAAAATTCGAGACCTTTGAAAAACGGGTGATTTATAAAGGGTTGTTTTCTAGTTCGTAACCCCCTTCTCATCCGCACACTACGAGGGAATAAACCGCATACGTCGACACTGACAGAAAGACAGGTCGACCTAACCAAGCGTTTAGGTCGACCTTACGGAGCAAATAGGTCGTCCTTACAAAGCGATTAGATCGACCTAAAACGGACAGAAGGTCGTTCTAACCGGAGCGGTACGTCGTCCTTGCTAAACGAGAGAAATGCGATCGGCGTTTCTCCGTTTCCTGTTAATGAGACCTTTGCACGGCAATTGCCGT
>ERZ772799.820-NODE-820-length-11792-cov-2.482662_pt1 | contig 11792 bp, 7 predicted proteins | sample MGYA00511345_ERZ772799 | MGnify/ENA primary metagenome ERZ772799 (study PRJEB29015, sample SAMEA2738037) | human oral metagenome | biome: human oral; feature: human-associated habitat; material: saliva | place: China | collected 2238 ... | reverse complement strand
ACGACACATACATTATTAATCACCCTATGATCCACAGTACCCTCAACGAGTCCGCTCGCTACGAGTCCCTTCATCCTCGCTTTAAGGAGGTCTTTGACTACATCAAGAGTCACGACCTACGGGCTATGGAGCCCCAGCACTTGGAGCTCCGAGGCGAAGAACTCTTCATCAACCGAATAGACGCTCCATCCAATCCCCAAGATGAGCAGCCGATCGAAGCGCACGAATCCTACATCGACATCCAGGTCCTCCTTGAGGGCCGCGAGCGCATCGGCTGGCTCCCCCGTGCTAAATGCCTTAGCCCCCGTGCCCCCTACGATGAGTCGAAGGACATCATCTTCTACCATGATCAGCCGACGAGCTACGTCGACTTGCTCCCAGGAGACTTCGTCATCCTCTTCCCCGAGGATGGTCATGCTCCCTTCATCGGGGACGGAAGTCCCATCAGTAAGCTCATTGTCAAGGTCCGCCGATAGCAAAATCAGTACACATCCCTGTGGAGGCACCCTCCGTACGTAGCAGGATTATCGCTATCTTAGCCTAAGGATAAGAGCAAAATCATTCCCTTTAACACAAGACAACTCTCAAGTATATGAAGACAAATCAATGGATACGCCTCGGGCTCTTTGCCCTGGCTACGACTGTCGTCCTACCCGCCGTCGCTCAGCGTAAGCGCCCCACCAAGGGAAAGGTCACTAAGGTCGTCATCGCACAGCCTAAGGCTGGCAACTACCGTATCGATGGGATAGCTCCCGCAGATGCCAATGGTCAGTGGGTCTACCTCTACAAGCCCAGCGGGCAGGGTGCTTCGGATAGCGTCCAGATCGCTAATGGCCGATTCACGCTGGAGCGAGCTGTAGTCGAAGATGGCCTCATCGCACATCTGGTCATCCCCAGATCTTACAACCTCTCCTTCATCCCCGAAGAAGGGATCATCAAGGCTGACCTCGCTGCGATCGCTGCTACAGGGACGGCGCTGAATGACCTGCACGCACAGAAGGCCAAGGCACGCGAAGCCCTCGAGACAGAGACCAGAGGACGCCTCAAGGCTATCCGCGCAGACAAGAACCTGGACGACAAGGCCAAGGAAGAGGCCCAAGAGAAGATCGTCAATGAATTCTACGGCAAGATCAAGCCCCTCGCCGAAGCTGACCTCAAGGAGCACTCCAACGATGCTATCGGTCTCATTGCTCTTCAGACCCTCCTTGGGATGGAAGACGTAACCGTCGCTAAGGCAGAAGCACTCCTGCAGCAAGCCGGTGATCGCCTCCGTGCAGAAGAAAGCATTACGAAGATGGTCGCACGTCTTCGCCGTGTAGAAGCCACGCAGGCAGGTGCACAGTTCGTAGACTTTGAGGGAGTAGATGACGCTAACAAGGCCGTTCGCCTTAGCGACTACGTAGGCAAGGGTCACTATGTTCTCGTTGACTTCTGGGCTTCATGGTGCGGTCCCTGCCGTCGTGAGATCGCTCACCTGAAGAAGGTGCGCGATACTTACACCGACAAGGGGCTCGTCATCCTCGGTACGGTCGTATGGGATGAGATGGAAGATCACCTCAAGGCTATGAAGGAGCTTGAGATCACTTGGCCTCAGATCTTCAATAAGACCGAAGCTACGGAGCTCTATGGTATCGCAGGGATTCCTCAGATCATCCTCTTCGATCCCGCAGGTAAGATCGTCGCTCGTGACCTCCGCGGTGAGGAGATCAACAAGCTCCTCGACAAGGCACTCCAGGATAATGGCGGCAAGCTCTAAGCGCTTGGCACCAGACCTCTAAGCAGAAGCCCCCAGCTATATCTCTTCGGAGACGTAGCTGGGGGCTTTTGCTATATACCCCTACATGAAGCACACCTCACACCTACCACGTTAGATACCGATATATGATGACAAGACTACTACTCTACTCCGCCCTTCTTCTACTCACATTCATTCCTCAGCATCTCCTTGCACAGCAAAGCGAGATCATCGAACTCAAGATCACGGGAGAAGCCACAGAGTTCGATAAAGACCAGCAGATGCGCCTCATACGCGTCTCTGATGGAGTTGTCATAGATAGCGTACCTCTCAAGGCGCGTCGCTTTGAGAAGGTCCTACGCCTCCCGACCAGTGAGCCTTACTATGAGCTATGCACCGATGCAGGCAGTCGCATCTATCTCTTCCCAGAGCCAGGTGCACTCAAGATATCCTTTGAGCGCGAGGTGGCCTTAGGCACTCCTCTCAATGATAAGTTCGCCCAACTGATGGACAAGAAGAATGAGCTGCTTCAGCGCCGAGAGGAGAAGGAGCGTACATTGAGCAGAGACAAGAGTATCTCCCAGCTGGAGTTCGCTATGCTGGCCGACAGCCTGCTCTCCGACTACGATGCCTCGCTGGCAGCCGTCTATGCGTCCCAGCTCAAGGAGCATCCCGACGATGCCGTAGGACTCTTCTGTCTCCGAGCCGTACTACGCACGATAGACGACGATACTCAAGCGACCAAGAATCTTGTATCTCAGGTCTCCAAGAGGCTTACACAAGATGAGGAAGTCAAGGAGCATCTGCAGCGCATCCAGAAGAATGCCACTCCTCCTGGCTCAGACCTTGATCCAGACATCTATATGCTACGAGGAACGGACATGAAGGGACAGCCCGCCGCACTCCGTGACTACCTCGGCAAGGGGCACTATACCCTCGTGCACTTCTGGGCCTCATGGTGTCCTCCTTGTAGAGAAGAGATGGCTGAGCTCCGAGCATACTACATCACCTACGGCAGGCAGGGACTGCAGATCGTAGGCGTAGGCATGAACGATGACTATACTGCCCTCTGCAACGAAGCGGAGCGCCAAGCGATCCTGTGGCCTCAAGTATTCCTCGATAAGTATCAGCGTGTAGACGGGGTCAAGTATATCCCTCGCTTAATTCTCTTCGACCCCAAGGGGAACTGTATCAATACCAATGTACCCCGAGAGGATGCCGAGGATACTCTCGAAAAGCTTGCGAGATCTATGGGCGGCAAGCTCTAACTAACCACACATCCATAAAGGCTCGCCCCCTATCTGAGGCACCCATGCGGTGACCTGAGATAGGGGGCGAGCCTTTTCTTTGTCCTAACGGAGCGGAGCACTACTTCTTGCGAGTGTGTTGCTTCACCTTCTGCTTGAGAAGCTCCTTGAGATACATACCCGTAGCGGACTCTGCGCAAGAGGCGACCTCCTCGGGCGTACCTTCAGCGACGATGTAGCCACCCGCATTACCACCCTCTGGCCCCATATCGATGATCCAGTCGGCAGCTTGGATGACCTCAAGGTTGTGCTCGACGACGATCACCGAGTGCCCCTGATCGATGAGGGCTTGCAGAGCATCCAGCAGGGTACGGATATCGTGGAAGTGCAGCCCCGTCGTCGGTTCGTCGAAGATGAAGAGCGTGGGGAGCTTCTTCCCCTTCCCGAGGTAGTAAGCGAGCTTGACACGCTGGTTCTCCCCACCAGAGAGCGTAGAGCCCGACTGCCCCAGCTTGATATAGCCCAAGCCTACACGCTGCAGGGGACGGAGCTGGTCGATGATCTTCGACGTCAGCTTGGAGGACGCACTATTCGCCTCAAAGAACTCGACCGCCTCATCGACACTCATATCCAGGAGCTGGGAGATATTTACACCGCAGTACTCGGCTTCCAAGAGCTCCTTGCGGAAGCGCAAGCCACGACAGGCCTCACAGGGCAAGGTGATGTCCGCCATGAACTGCATCTCGATAGTGATGACGCCTGCCCCTTGGCACGTCTCGCATCGCCCACCTTCCTTATTAAAGGAGAAGTAATAGGGCTTGAAGCCCATCTGCTTCGAGAGGGGAAGGCCTGCGTACAGCTCACGAATCGTATCAAAGGCACCGACGTAAGTGACGGGGTTGGAGCGGGAGCTACGGCCGATATTATTCTGGTCGACGTACTCGATCTGGCTGATGGCACTCAGGTCTCCCGAGATACCACGAAGCTCGAGGTTGTCCACCGGCTCCTTGTTCAGCAGGCGAGAGACCCCTTCGTAGAAGAGCTCACGCATCAGGGTACTCTTCCCCGAGCCACTGACCCCACTGACGACAGTGAGTGTATGTAGGGGGAAGCGCACAGTGAGGTCCTTGAGGTTGTGCATCGTCGCACCCTCGACCTCGATATAGCTATTCCATGGACGGCGCACCGAGGGCAGAGGAATGGTCTCACGCCCCGTGAGGTAGGCAGCCGTATAGCCTGGTGTTTCCTTCGTTATTTCGGCGGCAGGTCCAGCATAGACGACCTCACCGCCATAGCGCCCGGCATCGGGCCCGATGTCGATGATGTAGTCGGCAGCACGCATCATCTCCTCATCATGCTCGACGACGACAACTGTATTGCCCAAGTCTCTCAGACGGTGAACGACACGGATGAGGCGCTCGGTATCACGCTGGTGGAGGCCGATACTCGGCTCATCCAAGACGTAGAGCGACCCGACAAGACTACTGCCGAGCTGCGTCGCGAGAGTCACGCGCTGGCTCTCCCCACCGGAGAGGGTGCTGGAGAGACGGTCAAGGGTCAGATAACCCAAGCCGACCTCATCGAGGAAGGTCAAGCGAGAGCGGATCTCATGAAGTAGGCGCTTTGCTATGAAAGCGTCTCCCTCGGGGAGCTGGAGATTATCGAAGAAATCACGGGCTTCCCAGAGCGTCATCGAGACAACCTCGGAGATATTCTTCCCTCCGACTTGGACGCAGAGGGCATCGGGCTTGAGTCGGCCACCACGGCAAGAGGGGCAGACCGTCTTCCCCGTGAAGTGCGCGATACGCACGCGATTCTGAATCTTATGGAGCTGGCTACGCAGATAGTCAAAGTAGGGCGTGATCCCGATAGGACCATACTCCTTCGATGGGACGCCCTCCCACAGCTGAGTCTTCTGCTCCTCTGTCAGCTCCTCATAGGGGCGATGGATGGGGAAGTGTAGCTTCTCAGCATAGCGAATGAAGAACTGCTTCCACTCCGACGAGACGACCCCACGCCAGCAGGCGACGGCATCATCATAGACCGAGAGTGTAGGGTCGGGAATTACTAAGCGGTGGTCAATACCCACGACCTTCCCGAAGCCTTCACACTCGGGGCAAGCGCCGATAGGATTGTTGAAGCTGAACATCTCCGGGCTGGGCTCTTGGAAGACTCGCCCGTCAGCCTCGAAGATATTGCTGAACTCCTGCAAGCGCACGGGTTGGCGCGCTCCATCCTTCATCTCCTCGATAGCCAGAGAGCAGATGCCTCGCCCCTCGAAGAAAGCGGTCTCTACGGATTCACCAAGGCGATCCACGGCCTCCAGCTCTTCACTGAGAGCCAAGCGGTCGATGAGCAGGTAAAGCCCTTCGGCACGATCATCCTTCCACAGCAGCGCATCCTCAATAGCTACGATGCCGTCTTCCGTCCAGAGACGACTATACCCCTGCTGCAGCTGGATCTCCAGATGAGCTGCGAGTGAGCGCCCTGAGGGGATATGCAGAGGGACGATGAGATAGACGCGACTCCCTATGGGGAGCGACTTGATGTAGGTCAGCACGTCCTTCACCGTATGCTTGCGCACCTCTTCTCCTGTCGTGGGGGAGATTGTATGCCCTACGCGAGCATAGAGCAGACGGAGATATTCGTAGATCTCCGTCGAGGTAGCCACGGTCGAGCGGGGGTTACGGCTGACGACACGCTGCTCGATAGCGATTGCAGGTGGCAGACCACGTATCCAGTCGGCCTCGGGCTTTGCCATACGCCCGACGAACTGACGCGCATACGAAGAGAGGCTCTCTACATAGCGGCGTTGCCCCTCGGCATAGAGTGTATCGAAGGCCAGCGAACTCTTCCCCGAGCCACTCACGCCTGTGACGACGACAAGCTGCCCGCGGGGGATCTCGAGGTCTATATCCTTGAGATTATTGACACGTACGTGGTGCAGGAGGATATGCTCGGCCGTATCTTGGCGGTCGGCGGGTGTGGTGGGAGAAGTCTTCTTATTTAGTTTACGGGCCATCGAAGCTGAGTAATAGGCAATATACGGGGCGAAGGAGGGGCTTCTACCCCTCGCAAAGGACGCTTAACTATTCTTACAAAAATACGAATTATTAGCGCGCTAATCACCGATTAGAATAGGCGGACGAAGCTACCGCCTCGAAATCCCTGCCCCCTATTGGGGCTGTAAGAAGATCATTCCTTCGGAGTGAACAGCTGGAAGCAGTAGTGGAATGACCTCCTATGAGTACGAGAATTAGTTGCGGACGAATAGCTGATAAGTTCGATCTACGTGCGTGGCTCTAATATCTACGTGCGTGGACATTTGGATTTACACACGTGGTCTTTAAGACTACGTGCATAGATAGAAGAATACCACTACGGGCGGCTGCGCTTTATTCACAGAAAGACCATTTTTCCTCTGCTGGATAAGAAAAATCCTCGTGCTGAAGTGAGGGGCTCACGCTACCACAGGTGAGAGGTGCTACTATGGGAGGATGGGGCGTACTACACGCCGAAAGAGCTACACCGTATGGTGAGAATCGCAACAAAGCACCCCTGCTATGATCGTCTCAACCTTCGGTCTATACCGTATATTGATATATCGTATCTTTGCTATCGGACCATGGAGCCTCGAGGATTCAAAGCTCCTCCCCTCTTACACACAACCCAGTATACTATGGCATACTTAGAAGTAGATCACGTGACGAAGCGCTACAGCGAGCATACCGCCCTCAATGAGGTCTCGCTGAGTGCCCACGAAGGACGCATCTTCGGGCTATTAGGGCCGAATGGTGCAGGCAAGAGTTCGCTCATCCGTGTCATCAATCGCATCACAGCCCCCGACAGTGGAGAGGTGCGTCTCGAAGGTCGTCCCCTGCGAGAGGAAGACCTCTTCCATATCGGATACCTCCCCGAGGAGCGTGGTCTCTACCCCAAGATGAAGGTCGGTGAACAGGCCATTTACTTAGCACGCCTCAAGGGACTTAGCAAGTCAGATGCCCAGCAGCGAGTTAAGGAATGGTTTGAGCGTCTGGAGATCACGTCATGGTGGGACAAGCGCGTCGAAGAGCTCTCGAAGGGAATGCAGCAGAAGGTCCAGTTCGTCACGACCGTCGTGCATGAGCCCCGCCTGCTGATCTTCGATGAGCCATTCAGTGGCTTTGACCCCGTAAATGCTGAGGTACTCAAGCGCGAGATCCTTGCCCTCAAGGCCAAGGGAACGACCCTCATGCTCTCCACCCACAACATGCAGAGCGTCGAGGAACTCTGTGATGACATCACGCTCATCAACCGTGCCGAAGTCGTCCTCTCGGGTCAGACAGCTGAGATACGCCGAGCACACGGCTCTCATACCGCACGTGTCGTCTATGAGGGAGAGATCTCCCCTACCGACCTATCTCATCTGAATATACTGGAGCATGAAGAGCGCGAGTACTCCAAGATCCTGCGAGTACAGCTTCAGCCCGAGGAGGAGCTTCGCTCGATCATCGGTCAGCTCCCCTCTGCCATCCACCTTCAGAGCATCGAGCTGGAATACCCCTCGATGCATGAGATCTTCCTCGCAACTGTCCAAGCTAAATAGCATCTGGTATGAATAAGCTACACCTCGTCATCGAGCGCGAATTCACCACGCGCCTCCGCAAGAAATCCTTCTGGGTGATGACCTTCGTCATGCCTATCCTGATGATTGGCCTCGGCTTCGTCCCAGCCGCTGTATCCTCGATCAACGAGGTGGACCAGCAGCAGGTGGCTATCCTCGACCATACAGGACGCTATGCCTCCCTCTTTGAAGGCAACGACAGCGACAGCTACCGCTTCGTCCGTGTAGACCGCCCCTTAGATAGCCTACGCAGCGAAGCCTCCCAAGAGGTAATCACGGCTATACTTGAGATCCGAGACGATCTCTTGAAGGATCCAAAAGCTATCAGCCTCTTCTCTTTCAAGCAGCTACCACAAGGGCTGGAAACTTATATCAATGAGGTGCTCTCCCGACACCTCACCGAGGAAAAGATCCGCTCGTACAACATCCCCCAGCTACAAGAAGCTATACAGGAGAGCCAAGTCCAGCTCCGTGTCTCCACGTATAAGTGGGGCGAATCTGGTGATGTCGATGCGTCGTCCAGTACTGTAGCCAGCATCATCGGCATAGGCCTTTCATTCTTCAGTTACCTCTTCATGATGACCTATGGAGGTATGGTGCTACAGGGAGTCCTGGAGGAGAAGAAGAACCGTATCGTCGAGGTCATCATCTCCTCGGTACGCCCTCAAGAGCTTATGCTGGGCAAGATCATCGGGATAGGTCTCTTGGGTCTGCTACAGATCGCTATTTGGGCCATCTTGTTCTTTGTAGGAGCACAGATCGCCCAGGCATTCTTCCAATCAGAAGTCATAGGAGGAACTTCATTCCTTAGCCAGGCCACGACCTTCTTCGCTGTACTGCAGGGTGTGAACTTCGCAAAGATTCTGATATTCTTCATCCTCTTCTTCGTGGGTGGCTACCTCTTCTATGCATCCATCCTCGCGGCTCTGAGTTCGCTGGTAAGCTCAGATGAAGAGGCATCACAGATGATGATGCCTGTCGTCCTCCTCCTTATCCTCTCTATGTATGCAGGTATGGGGAGTGTAGACAATCCTGATGGCACCCTCGCCTTTTGGGCTTCATTCTGCCCCTTAACGTCCCCCGTGGTAATGATGGTACGACTGCCTTACGATGTACCTCTCTGGCAGCCCCTTCTGAGCCTCGCTATACTATATATCACCGTCTTCCTGACGAGTGCCCTCGCAGGGAAGATTTATCGTACCGGCATCCTCATGTATGGCAAGAAGCCATCAATGCGTGAGGTATGGCGCTGGATTACTTACAGACAATAGCATACCATTACCCCAACTATGATTCACTTCGTATCGCTGGGCCCTGGAGATCCAGAGCTCATCACCCTCAAGGCCCTTCGCACCCTACGCGAGGCCGACTATATCTACACGCCCGTCCCTGTCTCACGCAAGGGCCGTCATGCCTCGAAGGCCGCCGAGATGATGCTCTCACTCGGCATACGCGAGGAGCAGATCCAGCTCTACGACCTCCCGATGAGCAAGGATCGTGATGGTGCTCTCGAGGCCTATGAGATCGTAGCCCGAGAGGCCTGCGAGAAGCAAAAGGCCGAGCCTAGTGCCCGCATCGCCATCGTCGCTGAGGGCGACTGTGGCTTCTACTCCTCCTCCGCCTATATCGGAGAGCATATCGAGCAAGAGGGCTTCACCACAGAGCAGATCTGCGGAGTACCTGCCTTCATCGCCTGCAATGGCCGTCTCGGTGGTCAGCTCGTGCAGCTCGAGGAGCAGTGCACTGTCATCCCAGGCGAAGCTACTCGTGAGGAGTGGGACCGTGCTTGGCAGAGTCGTCACACCATCGTCGTGATGAAGGGCTCGCTCTGTGAAGCGGAGATCAAGTCGGCTATTGGCCAGCATCCTGATCGCAAGTGGCATTACTTCGAGTTCGTAGGCATGCCGAAGGAGTACATCACCTCCTCTACGGATGAGATTCTCCAGCGAGAGTTCCCCTACTTCTCTATCATCATCAGTAAGCGCCGATAGGGCACTTCACCAAGCACCTCAAGCAGCGAACAAAGTCTATTTCAGCAGATTATACTATCTTTGCTAACGAAAGCGTTCTCTGCTTGTAGGCATCTTTTGCCTACAGCCCATCCGAAGTGGAGGGAGTCAAAGTAAAGTACTGACTCCCTCCACCTCGGGTGTTTAAGGTCCTTCCCACACGGGGGAGATAGCCTGCCTCACCTAAGTTAAGACAGGATGATTCGATTCAAGAAGTCATGCACTACACTCGTAGTAGCAGCCCTCACTACCCTCCTTGCCCTACCCGCAGGAGCCACCGACCTCAGCTCCACCCACGACGGAGCTCTGACCACAGAGACACACACCCAGCACACGGAGGCTTCACTCTTAGAGCTCACCACAGAGCTACAAGCCCCCGCTCCAGCCCCCGCTCCCAGAAAATCAAGACATAAGCACTCCAGCAGACGATACGCTGCAGGAAGGAGTCGCAGCTATGGCTCACACTATCGCCGTCGCAGTGGCGACAGTGGCTTCTCCTATGATAAGATGGAGATAGCCTCCTCTACCCCCGCTCTCATCAAGTCCGTCGTAGACCATGGGCAGCAGCTCTTAGGTCTACGTTATCGCACCTCAGGCGTCGCTAAGTGGCCCCTCGACTGCTCAGGCTTCGTCAGCTACATCTATTCTCTCGAAGGCATCAAGATCCCTCACTCCTCAAGTGGCCTGGCTGTCTATGCGAATAACATCAAGGATCCTCAGCCCGGTGACCTTCTCTTCTTCAAGGGGCGCAACCGCAGTGCCAACCGTGTAGGTCATGTGGCTATGGTCGTCAGCAATGAGGATGGCAACATCAAGATGATGCACAGCAGCTGTAGCCGCGGTATCGTCATCGAGAACTTTAACAACAATGCCTACTATACCTCACGCTATGTAGGCGCTGGCCGTCTACCCGAAGTCAAGGAGCACTGGAAGGGTGTCCCCATGGCACCTGAATCCTTAGACTAAGTATGCTTCAGGTCGAGCAACTCACCAAGAGCTTCGGGGACCGCGTCCTCTTCTCTGACATCTCCTTCTCCATAGAGCGTGGGCAGAAGGTCGGACTCATCGCACCCAATGGTACGGGTAAGTCCACTCTCATGCGTATCCTGCTCGGCAGAGAGCCTCAGGACTCTGGCACCATCACCTACGAGCGTGACATCAAGCAAGCCTTCCTACCACAGCTCCCCGATCTCCCCGAGACGGGGACTATACTCGAGGCGTGCTTCAGCCCTTACGATCCCGTAGCACAGCTCACCCTCGCTTGGGAGATAGCCGTAGAGGCAGGAGATAGCCAGACGATGGAGCGCCTCCTACCCGAGATGGAGGCCAAGGGAGCATGGCACTATGAGCAGCGTGCTAAGGAGATCCTGGGTGCACTCGGCATCCACGACTACCAGCGCTCCGTCAAGGGGCTCTCTGGCGGAGAGGCTAAGCGCATCGCCCTCGGGAGCACGCTCATCAGCCAGCCCGACCTACTCTTCCTCGATGAGCCGACGAACCACCTTGACCTCAAGAGTATCGAGTGGCTCGAGAGCTACCTCGCCCGCTCCACGATGGGCCTCTTACTCATCACCCATGACCGCTACTTCCTCGACCGGGTCTGCAACGAGATCATCGAGCTTGACGGCGGGCATCTCTACCGTTATAAGGGGAACTACGACTACTACCTCGCCAAGCGCGAAGAGCGCCACGAGCAGGAGGAGCAGTCCCGTCAGCGCGCACTCAACCTCTACCGACGAGAGCTCGAGTGGATGCGCCGTCAGCCCCAAGCTCGCGGGACGAAGGCACAGTACCGCATCGATGCCTTCCATGAGTTAGAGGCCAAGACTCGCCCTGCTCAGCGCACGGACGAAGTACAGCTCGGCGCCTCATCGACCCGCATCGGGAAGAAGATCTTCGAGGCGCACAACGTCAATAAGCGCTTTGGCGACAAGGTGCTCCTGCAGGACTTCAACTACGTCTTCAGCCGCTATGACAAGGTCGGTATCATCGGCGAGAACGGTGTCGGGAAGACCACCTTCCTCCGTATGCTCCTCGGCGAGATCGAGCCAGACTCGGGGCACTTCGACATCGGAGAGACTATACGCTTCGGCTACTACAGCCAAGAGCCCCCGACCTTCGCACCCGAGAAGCGCGTCATCGACATCGTACAGGAGATCGCTGAGAACTTCGAGCTCCCCGCAGGAAGCACCCAAGTA
>ERZ772799.817-NODE-817-length-11800-cov-18.485653_pt1 | contig 11800 bp, 10 predicted proteins | sample MGYA00511345_ERZ772799 | MGnify/ENA primary metagenome ERZ772799 (study PRJEB29015, sample SAMEA2738037) | human oral metagenome | biome: human oral; feature: human-associated habitat; material: saliva | place: China | collected 2238 ... | reverse complement strand
AAATCAGCGATTGGCTGTGTATGTGCGGTTCCGGATGATCGTCAATTTGCATCGTACTTCTCCTTTCTTAGTTTATAAATGTAGTTAATAATCCCAAGATGCCTGCAAGACATCAAAAGTAGCATTCATCTTCTGCGTCCATTCTTGCAAGTCGGGAAAATTGTCTCTCAAAGAAAATCCAATGACTTCTTCACGTAAATTCCACCAATCTACAAGAGCAACTACTTGGATTGTTGCAATATTTAAAGAGAGCCCTTGCTCAGTAGCCAGTTTCTCTAATAAAGCCAAACTCCGGACATTTCTCTCTTCAATTTGCTGATGTCTGTCTTTCCACCAATGTTCTTTTTCATGAAAAATTTTTTCCGCAACCATCGGCATTGTATTTTCCAAAATTCCTTCAGCAACGGACAGTATATTTAAAACGTGCCACTTCTCTATCCCATTAGGAAAAAGCGGAGTTTCCTGACCTAGTTCGTCTAAATATTGAGAAATTAAATCGCTACCATACAACCATTCTCCACTGGAAGCTTGAAAAGCAGGAATTCTACCCAAAGGATTATCTTGATTGTGAGGTGAATTTTTGTCGAAAGCCACCTGAACCTTCTGAATATCCACTTGCTCCTCTAAATGATGGTGTAAAATTGTAGCATAGACTTTACGCGCAAAAGGACTGGTACTAGAATACCATAATTTCATTACTATTACTCCTTCTTTTTTAAGAGGTGAGCTATTAACTATTTGCATTCTTAAAATGCATTCAGTCAAAAAGAAGACCCTGCCAATATCGGCAGGGTTGTTTGCATGTCAGGTTATTCGCTTCATTATTTTAAACACAGATAAAGCAAGTATTGACCGTTCAAGCTTTAACTCCATAAGGCGATGAAATGAGCTTAGTCTTGACCTTTGCGATCAGGACTGTTGACCAACGAGTAGTGTCTCCACTGCTTTGCGGTAGTCATCCGTATCCCTATGGTAGCCTCACCTACCGATTGACACTATTACTATACTCCTCTTTAGAAAGATTGTCAATAAAGAGAGCTATTTTTATTTTATTTTGGTAAAACTTCCGCAATTCGTCGACAAATCTCTTTAATCATGGCCTTCGGCGCAGCTGTATTGAGACGAGCATGTCCTTTGCCTTCTTGACCAAAATCACTTCCCCGATTCAGGACAACCTTAGCCTCTTCTCTAAGCAAGTGGAAAAGCTGGTCATCTGTCAGCCCATAATCTGAAAAATCCAACCAAACCAGATAAGTCCCTTGAGGCTTCATGACCCGCAGACGTGGTGCTTCCTTAGCAAAATAATCGACTACAAAATCAATATTTTCCTCTAAGACAGCCTTGAGCTCCGTCAACCAAGGCTTGCCATAACGATAGGCAGCTTCTGTCGCTAGAAAACCAAGACCCGAAATTTCATGCTGATTATTGGCCAGTTGGCGCTTTTGAAACTGCTGCCGCAGGCTAGGATTCTCAATCACTGCATAGGAATTTTTAGTACCAGCAATATTAAAAGTCTTAGTCGCACTGGCTAGAATCAGGCTAAAGTCCTTAAAGTCAGGAGAAACAGTATTGAAAGACTGGTGTTTATGTCCAAACAGCGTCAAATCTTGGTGAATTTCGTCTGAGACCAGGAGGACGCCGTACTTTTGACAGAGGCGGCCGATTTTCTCTAAAACTTCCCGTTCCCAAACTCGGCCTCCGGGATTGTGCGGATTGCAAAGAACATAAATCTTGACTTCATTGTTTGCAATGTCCCGCTCTAGCTGCTCAAAATCAATCTGAAAAAGTCCGTCCTGCTTTATCAAAGAATTGGTAATAAGCTGACGATTATTGAGCTTGACACTGCGAGCAAAAGGCGGGTAAACAGGGGTATTGATCAGAACGGCATCGCCTTCCTTGGTAAAGGCTTGGATAGCCGTTGAAATAGCAGGAACAACTCCCTCGATAAAGACCAAGGCTTCCTTATCAAAAGTATAGCCATGCTCATCCCGCTCCCAAGCTAGAACGGCATTGATCAACTCCTCACTAGCATAGGTATAGCCATAGACTAACTGATCAGCGTAATCATGCACAGTTTGCTTGATTTCAGGCAGGACTTCAAAATCCATGTCCGCAATCCAGGCTGGCAGGACTTGACTGTCTTTCTCCGCCTCTTTCCATTTATAAGTATGCTGACCAATCCGACTGGGTGCTGTTTCGAAGTTATAATTTCCCATACTAGTCCTCCAAAGCTGCGCGCAAATCGTCTACTAAATCCCGACTGTCCTCAATGCCAATCGACAGGCGCAGCAAATCATCGGTCAAGCCATAAGAATGACGAACTTCAACAGGAATGTCTGCGTGAGTCTGGGTCGTCGGATAGGTAATCAAACTCTCAACTCCGCCCAAACTTTCCGCAAAGGTAAAGACTTTCAGGCTATTTAAGAGATGAGGAATCTTGCCCTCGTCCACAACTTTAAAGGAAATCATACCACCCTTGCCTGGATAGAGAACCTCTTTGACCGCAGGAGATTTCTTCAGAAAAGCGACTACTTCTTGCGCATTCTGAGTAGAGCGCTCCATGCGGAGAGCCAGTGTCTTGAGACCGCGCAAAAGCAAATAGCTGTCAAAAGGCGACAGGACTGACCCAGTTGTATTGAGGTTATAGAAAAGCTTGTCATAGATAGCAGCATCATTGGTCATGATGGCTCCAGCTAAGACATCATTGTGCCCGCCCAGATACTTAGTTGCAGAGTGTAGGACAAGATCAGCTCCATCCTCCAGCGGTCTTTGGTAAATAGGACTGTAGAAGGTATTGTCCACAATGACAGCTGCTCCTCGCTCATGAGCCACTTGGGAAATGCGGGCAATATCAAACTCCACCATAAGAGGATTGGTCGGTGTCTCGATATAGACAATATCTATATCCTCTGTCAGATTATTCAGTAGTTCTTCTTCTGTATTGGCATAAGTAAAGACAAAGCGTCCTTCTGCTTCAGCCTGGGCAAACCAGCGGAAAGAGCCACCATAGAGATCTCGAACAGCCAAAACCTTACTGCCGACTGGAAAGGCGCTAAAGGCCAGCACAATAGCCGACATTCCAGAGCTAGTTGCTAGGGCATAGTCTGCACTTTCGATAGCAGCTAGAGTCTCTTCCAGGCTAGCCCGCGTTGGATTCTTGGTTCGAGTATAGTCATAACCTGTGGACTGGCCAAACTCTGGATGCTGGTAAGTCGTTGAAAAATGCAGGGGGGTTGTTAAGGCACCCGTTGTTGTGTCTGTCTTGACTCCCGCTTGAGCCAACAAGGTATTTAATTTCCGTTCTTTCTCCATCTAACCGTTCCTCATTTTTTAAAATATTCTACCTTTCTATTGTAACATCTTAAGAAAATCATGAGCTTTTTTCTTTTCAAGAGCCAGCTATAGTCTGAAACTATAGAGTAACAATTCGCGAAAAAAGAGCCGCTGAACGACCCTTCGTTTCTTATTTTATTCTCAAGCGTTGGCGCAAACTATCTGCCTTTTGTCCGATAAAACGGTCTATGAGCCGAACCTTGAGAGACAGTACGATATAGACAAGCATTCCGACTCCTCCAACGGCAGCGACATAGATAAAGCTGTACATCCGATTAGTTGGCTGGAAGATAAAGCTTAGTAGATACTCGACAAGCAGAACCAAGATCACCATGGCAATTGTGAGAATCATACTCAACAGCAGACGCTTCAAAAGGTTCTTAGGATTCAAGCCAACAACCTTGCGAATTTCTCTAAACATGAAGAAGATTGGCAGTAAAAGACCGACGGTCGTTGAAATCAAGGGACCATAAGCATGGAAGAGATTGATCATCGGCACCTGTAGGCTGAGCTTGACAAGGACTCCGTAAAAGAAGTAAAGAATGGCCTTCTTATTTTGGAACAGGGCCTGAATCATCGGAGCCAGAACTGTGTAGGTGCTGAGAATGATGGTTTGCAACATGGCGCAGATGAAGAGTCCCAAGGCCAGACTATCGGGCTTACCATAAAAAATGGTATAAAGTGGACTGGCTACCATGACCGCTCCCACCGTTGTTGGAAAGATAAAGAAGAGCAACATGCTAAGATTATCTTGCACTAGGCGAGCACCTGAGCGAAAGTCACCCTTGACATAATTTTCGGTCAAGAGAGGAATTCCGACACCACCGATAGAAGTTGCCACCGCAATTAAAATCATGGTGATTTTATTCGGATTAGCTGAGAAGTAAGCGAATTGTACCAAGAGCTCTGATTTCGTGTAGTCGCTAATCTGGGTCATGATATTGATAAAGGTCGCTTGGTCAATGATCTGGAAAAGCTGAATGGCAGAGCCTGTAATGATGAAGGGAATAGCTTCTCGTATAGTATCCCAAAGGAGGGAGCGGCTACTAATTCCCGCAGATTTTTTTGGCTTTCTCAAGATAGAGCGGAGCATACCCGTTTTTGCTAGATAGAAAAGTAAAACGAGCATACTTGCCAGCATCCCGACAAAAGCAGCAAAGGTAGACTGGGTAACAGCTTCAACATAGTCACCTGAACCGATTTTCATAATGAAATAAGCCGTCAGTAGCATCCAGATAACCCGAATCACCTGCTCCGAAATCTGGCTGATCGCATACGGTTTCAGATTGTTAAACCCTTGGAAGAAGCCTCGAATGACACTCATAGACGGAAAAATGAGCACAGCCCAAGACAAACTCTGCATAACTGGAATCAAGTCAGCCCCGCCACCAGACATTGAGGCAAAAACTGGTGCCATCAAGTACATGATGACTGCAAAGATCAGCCCCAATACCAGCATGAACTTGAGGAACTCTCGAATAAGGGCAAAGCTGTGTTCCTCCTTGTCAATCGTATTGTACTTAGCAACCTGCTTGGCAACAGCCACCGGCACTCCTGCTGTGGAAACCAAAAGGAACCAAGCATAGATATTGTAGCCCATGGTAAAGAGACCATTGGCCTCTGCCCCGTGCTGGCCCATCCAGATGTACCAAGGAATGATATAGACAGCCCCAAGAAGGCGGCTGATAAAATTACTAGCAGTCAGCCAGGCAGTGCCCCTTAGCATTTGCTGCTGCTGGCTTGTTGTTTCATAGCTCATAGAAAACCTCTTCTATTTGTTCTTCTTTTATTATAAACTTTTCCTTGCCTCTTGTAAAACATAGCCTTTAGGTTTACAATAGAGATATGATAAAAATTGAAACTATACTAGATATTTTAAAAAAAGACCAGAATTTTCGTGAAATCATCGCTGATGGACGTTACCACTTCAACTATCAGGGCTTAACCTTTGACAAGATTAGCTATGATAGTCGTCAAGCTGATAGCAGAACCCTCTTTTTTGTCAAGGGCGAGCAGTTCAAGCGGGAATTTTTAGAAAAGGCTGTAGCAGCTGGGCTAGGTTTTTACCTGAGTGAGACTGACCTAGAAGTCGGAATTCCAGTGCTTCTGGTCAATGACATCAAACAAGCCATGAGCCTCATTGCTATGGAATTTTACGCCCATCCAGAGCAAAAACTCAAACTTTTGGCCTTCACTGGTACCAAGGGCAAGACCACATCGGCTTATTTCGCTTTTAATATTTTAAAACAAAGCCATAAACCAGCCCTGCTTTCTACTATGAATACCACTCTGGACGGCAAAACTTTCTTTAAATCAACCCTGACCACTCCTGAAAGTTTAGACCTCTTTGAGATGATGGCCCAGGCTGCAGCCAATGGTCGTACCCATCTCATCATGGAAGTATCCAGTCAAGCCTATCTTAAAAAGCGAGTCTACGGCCTAACCTTTGATGTGGGTGTCTTCCTCAATATCAGCCCTGACCATATCGGCCCGATTGAGCATCCAACTTTTGAAGACTACTTCTACCACAAGCGACTCTTGATGAACAATAGCCGAGCTGTTGTCGTCAATAGTGGCATGGATCACTTTCAAGTTTTGGCTGAGCAAGTGGCCAACTATGACCACGACTTCTATGGAGCAGACTCCGCCAATAGCATCCTGCAATCGCAAGCCTTCTCCTTTGAAGCGCAAGGGAAGTTGGCTGGTTCCTACGATATCCAGCTGATTGGTCGCTTCAATCAAGAAAATGCCATAGCTGCTGGTCTAGCCTGCCTACGACTTGGAGCTTCATTGGAAGATATTCAAGCTGGTATTGCCCAGACACGAGTTCCGGGACGCATGGAGGTCTTGACCCAGTCAAACGGTGCCAAGGTCTTCGTAGACTATGCCCACAACGGCGACAGTTTGGCTAAGTTGCTGTCCGTCGTACAAGAACATCAAAAAGGACAGACGGTACTTGTGCTAGGAGCCACTGGCAATAAGGGAGAAAGTCGACGCAAGGACTTTGGTCTCCTACTCAACCAACACCCTGAAATCAAAGTCATTTTAACCGCAGATGATCCAAATCGTGAAGATCCGATTGCTATCGCAAAAGAAATTGCTAGCTACATCTCCTTTGAAGTGGATATGATTGCTGACCGAGAGGAAGCTATCAAAAAAGCCCTCAGCCTGACTAGTGCTAAAGGCGATGCAGTCATTCTAGCTGGTAAGGGAGCGGATGCCTACCAAATCATCAATGACCAAAAGGTTCCCTATCCTGGTGATTATGCACTGGCAGAAAAATACATATAAAAAAGGACTTTCAAGTCCTTTTTTATTATCCATTCCACATCACTAAGACATAGAGCAAGCTGCTGCCTACCATATCAGCAAAGGCATGTGCCAAAAAGAAAGGCAGCAAGTTTTTAACCTTGTATTTATAAAAGAAATAATAGAACAGACCGAAGACCACGCCAATCAGAAAAGCAGAGACTAGCCCCTGATAGGTATGGACAGAAAAGCGAACTAGTGTTGAAAAGGCTAAAACCCACCATTTGCTCTCTTCTTTTACTGATGTGAGCAAGCCCAAGAAAAAGAATTCCTCATAGACACCATTGAAGAGAGAATAAAGAATAACGACAGGTCCCAAGGCAGCGAGTTTGCGAAAAACTTCGACAAAGGTCCAGTCGATATGCTGCAAGATTTCTAAGTCAAAATAATTATAGGAACCGACTAAGGCCGCTATTACATCAGAAGTCAGACCGACAACTGCAAAAATCAAGGGCGCCCACATAATGGACCAAGACAAGCGTAATTTCAGCTGTTTGAAATCATAATGACGGATACCTAGATAGAGCAGAGCCAGCACCAGCAAGAAAACTTGCAATTTCAAATTACTCAGTAAAGCCAAACTTTCATCTTCAGGTCTAGGTACGATTGCTTGTCCCGCAGAGCTGACCGTGGTGAGCCAATTTACTGTTGAGGAGTAAATAAATTGGCCAAACATAATGGCGGCTAAAATCAACATATCGAACCATCTAAGGTTCTCCAGTGGTTGCTCGGGATAGATTTTTTTCAACATCGTCATCCATATTCCTTTCCCAAATTCTATATACTACTATAGCACAGAATATGGCAAAATGACAGATGGGTCTGTCTAATTTTTCTTTATTCAAAAAACTATCAGTCCAATTGGAACACTAGGCGCTCCTTGTCAAAGCTAGCCTGCAACTCATACTTACCAGACTCATTCTGACGAATATAGCCTAAAATCACCAGACTATCGACAAAAATATCTCGGCGCTTCTGCAGGAGCTCATCCTTGCGGACATACTTGAGGAGGAAAGTTGTCATATACTTGAGGGCATACTCTGGATTCACATCTCCCAAGACAGCATAGAGAGGCTGCTGTGCCTCAGATAGCGGATACTGATGCTGCATTTTATAGAAATAATTGGACAAGGTCAGCTCATCCCTTTGAAAATCGGTCTTTTCCAGTAAAATAGCAGCGTTTGTTTGATTAGCAAGCAGGGTTTCAAAGCGCAAATCCAGAAATTCCTGATAGATCGGACTATCATCTCGGATAAAAACTTCCTGATCCAAAGATAGATTTCCTAGTTTCTCCAAAAGCGGGACTTGCTGATAATAGCGCTTATTCTCCCGCCGAATATAGCCCGCCTTGATACATTCCTCCATGAAGCGATCTAGATTGGTAAAGCCCGCAAATTCACGTTTGATTTCTCTTAAAATCACATCATTATGCTGATCCAGATAATTAATTAGTTTTTCAAATAAGGGCTGTCGTGTCAGCCGAGTCGGATTGAGAATTTTAATCATGGAGCTCTCCTTTAAAAATGAGCTTGGCTGACTGAGCCAACTGACTGGGATTGGTTCCAGGATGTCCTACGGGCACTGCTAAGCCCAATTCCTCATAGTAAACTTGCCAAAAATTAAAAATCAGGTTTTCCTCATCTCCAAACTGCATGGGAATGGTCTCAAAAATTGGCAAAATCTGAGCAATATATTCCGAACAGTAAAAGCCCTCGCTCTCAGGATAGAAACTAGCATTATAGGGCTTGCCCAGATGGGATTTGGCTTCTTTAAAGGCGGCAGAGACATCTATCTCTGGATAAGCAAAGACATGATAGGTGTCCTCTTCTACCAAAAACTGGCACAAAGGCTGCTGGTTCACTCCCTTGTCCTGCGTCGCATGGTAAATATCACCATCAAAGAAGATACCCACATGACTATAGGAGCCCGTCGCTGTCCGAATCGCTGCTGCCATATCCGATTACCCGACTGTGAACAGCAGATCACCATTTTGTAAATCTTGAATCTTCATTTCTCTCGTCTATCAAAAAAGGAGCCGAAACTCCTTTACGTGTGCGGAAAACCAGTGTTTCCTATCTTTTAGTTGTCATTTAAGCTATTAAACATTAAAACTTTCAGTCAACTGAGGCACCACTTGTTTCTTACGTGAAACGGCACCAGCCAAGAAAGCATGATTGTTTTCAAGTTTAAAGTTGAAGGCTGCTTCTACCTTGTCCATATTAGCACCAAGTGCAAGGATTTCTGAGTTTGAGTTCACGATATCTGTAATCATCAAGACAAAGTCAGAATAACCATTTGCTTCATTAGCTGCTTGCATTGCTGCTTCGATTTCTGCTTGACGCTCCAAGACCTCAGCGATATCAACAGTATTGACTTGGGCAACACGGACATTGTTTCCGTTGAGTTCAAAAGTCTTGGCATCAATGTCGATCAATTCTTCAGCAGATTTGCTTGCCAAGTTAGTACCAGCCTTAAGCATAGCCAGACCGTACTCTTCCAAGTTAACACCCGCCAATTCAGCCAATTCTGGTGCAATAGCTTTGTCAGATGGATGGGTTGTTGGTGATTTCAAAAGAAGAGTATCTGAAATCAAACCAGATAACATCAAACCAGCAAGCTCTTTAGGAACTGCCACACCGTGCTCCTTGAACATACGGTAAACGATAGAAGAAGCAGATCCAACTGGCTCCAAGCGCATGTAAAGTGGGCTTGCAGTCTCAAAGTTGGCTACGCGGTGGTGGTCCACAACGCCATAAACTTCCACTTCAGCAATATCTGACACTGATTGTTGGAATTCATTATGGTCAGTCAAGATGACTTGCTCAGCGCCTTCTGCTTTAGCAGATGTGATCACGCGCGGCGCTTCTACTCCAAAATAATCTAAGACAAAAGCTGTTTCTTCATTTGGCGCTCCAAGTGCTACTGCTTCTGTATCCAAACCGTAAGCTTCACGCGCTAGGTAAGCAAAAGCATAAGAAGACCCGATGGCATCTGAATCAGGATTTTGATGACCGAAAACTAAAATTTTAGACATGATGAACCTCTTCGTTTTTAATAATATTTATTCCACTTATTTTACCACAATTATGGGCATTTCTCAAAAGCAGAAGGACATTTTCTTGAGAAAAATTGCAGTTTTGCAATAGAAGCTAAAGCTGAACCTTCAAAATAATCAGTCAATCTTAACCTTCTACACAAGCATTATCTTCGATGAATGTCCTCCAGAAGAAATGCTTGCCTTATCATTTTTATTTCCTGTAAAAGAACAAGAAATTTTTTATAAAAATCGAGGCCGGGACAAAAGTCCTAGCCTCTCAATTGTCTTTGGATTGTCGAGCAAGACGCAGTGGTTGAGTGGGCTCTACTAGGCTGATTTCATCAGCTTTTACAGCCCTACTCAACTGTGCGGAGGTGGGACGACGAAATCGAATTCTAACGAATTACCGATTTCTGCCCCACTCTCTGGAAGATTTATCAATTTAAGGATATTGGCAATTGTCACTATTGCTTAAGCGACTGTCTTTTCTCACGCTTAGCCAAAATAGGCAAGATGACTCCCAAACTGATCAAGACAATCGGAGTCAAGATATTTGTCATCAGAGAGAAGCGCCAACCTGCTGGATCCGTTGCGTAGTCTACCTTAGGAACCATTCCTAAAATACAAGCAAAAGCTGTGAAAAGGAAGCACCAAGCTCCAATAGCAAAGCCGACTTTTGGATTTTTAGTAAACTTGTACTCTGCATCCTTGTACTTCTTCCAAGCTTTATTGAGTAACATATAAGCCACAAATACCCAGAGATAACGCATGGGCATAACGATGGAGTTAAGATTAGTCATCCATTTAACCAAACCATCAATTTCCTTGATTCCAAAAATTGGTAGGACAATCAGGAAGCTTACCAAAATCCCTGTCAGGATATAACCGTTAATCAGTACACCTTTTGATGTCCGCTTGCGTAGCCAGCTTGGAACAAATTCCTCATCGGCATTATTGAGCAAGATTTGCAGAGGCGCATCAATAGAAAAGGCCAAGGCCGCAATCTGTCCGACCATATTGGTCAGGGCATAGATAACTACTAGCACATTGCCTACACCCCAGTAATTACCCAGCATTTGGAAGGCTTGATAAGCACCGTTGCGCATCAAATCTTCAGGAATATTGCTACCGTCAAAGAGCATACCCATGGCTAGAGAGCCTAGAATAGCAGAGGCTCCAACCATGATAGCCATGATGATCATCCCTTTTGGAAATTCCTTGGCGGGATTGCGTGTTTGGTTAACGTAAGGCGAAATCTTTTCAGCCCCACCGACTGCAAAGACTAAGAGCGAGATAGTCGTAAAGTATGAAAAATCAAAATTAGGAATGTAAGTGCTAAGCTTGTCCATATTAGCCGTTGCGAACTGCATATCCGGCTTGATAAAAGGCGCACCGACCGCTAATAGAACAAAAAGGAAGGACATAATCAGCATCGCACTTCCAGCCAAGCCCCCAATCACTTTAAGTGTGGACAGCCCCTTGGTGGATAAGTAGAGAAAGGCACCGAAAATCAGCAAACTAAGAATAACAATCCAGTGAATATCAAGACTGCTCAAAAAATCGCCATTTCCTTGGATGGCCCATCCTAAAGGAATCAGAACTCCCTGTGGCTTTTGAGCCAAGTAGGGAATATGCACAACCCAGTAAGTCCAAGCTGCAAAATAAGCCAAGCGCTTGGTAGAAGTCTTCTCCACCCAGTCGCTGACACCACCTCCGCTTTCCTTGAAAGTCGAGCCTAGCTGCCCCACGATGAGGGCATAAGGAATAAAGTAAATGGCCAGGATAAGAATCCAAGAAACAACGACCGAAATCCCTTGTTGGGAGTAGTTGTTGACCACATTTCCCAGACCCCAAACCATATTAAAGGCAATCAGGGACACCATCAGCCAAGTCAGCTGGTTCTGATCTTTTTTCATCATTCATCTCCTTTGAATATAAAATAAATAGCTACATAAAATTATACCATGTTTTTATATTTTTGTAACCGTCTTCAGCATATTTTGTCCAAAAAAAGAGCTACCCGTAGGTAGCTCAAATTCTATTCTTAAAGTGAGTTCACATCAACCTTGATACCAACACCTTGAGTAGTTGTGATAGTCAAGTTTGTTACGTAAGTTCCTT
>ERZ772799.815-NODE-815-length-11815-cov-23.491241_pt1 | contig 11815 bp, 8 predicted proteins | sample MGYA00511345_ERZ772799 | MGnify/ENA primary metagenome ERZ772799 (study PRJEB29015, sample SAMEA2738037) | human oral metagenome | biome: human oral; feature: human-associated habitat; material: saliva | place: China | collected 2238 ... | reverse complement strand
CCATCTGGGCCGACTGGTGTTGTGCCTGGTACATCTGGAACTACTGGAAGATCAGTACCTGGTTTCGTTGGATCTGTTGGATCGTTTGGATATGGAAGGTTTGGTACTTTTGGAAGTCCATCTGGTACATTTGGTACGTATGAACCGAGCTTCTTGTATTGTACAACTTCTTCGCTATCCTTATCATCAGGTGTCACTGTCTTCGCTGCTACATTAGCCTTATCTGCCACGAATCCAGTTACTACTGGTGTAGCTTCTTGGGCCAATTCTTTCGTAGCTGGTGTCCATGCACCGTAAGTCTTCTTGTCAGTTACACGGTCGCGTTCACCTGTACGTGTGAAGGCTGCTTCTTGAGTTACTGGAGCTTTCAGAGCTGGACGACCCGCTGTTTGACCATCTGCGTATTGATACTTGATGGTACGTGTAACCTTCTTGTTAAGTTCTGCTGGATCCTTGATTGCTTCTTTACCATGACGAAGAGTAACCACAAATTGTTGGTCCTTCTTATCATCGTTATCGAAGGTCTTAGGTCCCTTGAACTCATCGTTCACCACTTCGTAACCCTTGTCTGTCAATTCTTTCAGACGAGCTGCGTAGTTAGTTGTACCGATTGGCTCACCTGACTTACCGCTTTCAACTACCTTACCAACTTCCTTGTTGTTATCATCTTGGTCTACGAATGTGATAATCGCTTTTTGACCATCTTTAACATAATTGATTGGTGTATCCTGTGTTGGATCACTTGGAATTGGTGGTGGGTTGTAACCCTTGCTTGGATCGCTCGGATCTTTCGGTGTCAATGGTGTTGTACCATCTGGGCCTACTGGGGTAGTGCCTGGTACATTTGGAATTACTGGAAGGTCAGTACCTGGTTTCGTTGGATCTGTTGGATTGTTTGGATATGGAAGGTTTGGTACTTTTGGAAGTCCATCTGGTACATTTGGTACGTATGAACCGAGCTTCTTGTATTGTACAACTTCTTCGCTATCCTTATCATCAGGTGTCACTGTCTTCGCTGCTACATTAGCCTTATCTGCCACGAATCCAGTTACTACTGGTGTAGCTTCTTGGGCCAATTCTTTTGTAGCTGGTGTCCATGCGCCGAAGGTTTCAACGCCAGTTACACGGTTACGTTCACCTGTACGTGTGAAGGCTGCTTCTTGAGTTACTGGAGCTTTCAGAGCTGGACGACCCGCTGTTTGACCATCTGCGTATTGATACTTGATGGTACGTGTAACCTTCTTGTTAAGTTCTGCTGGATCCTTGATTGCTTCTTTACCATGACGAAGAGTAACCACAAATTGTTGGTCCTTCTTATCATCGTTATCGAAGGTCTTAGGTCCCTTGAACTCATCGTTCACAACTTCATAGCCCTTGTCTGTCAATTCTTTCAGACGGGTTGCGTAGTTAGTTGTACCGATTGGCTCACCTGACTTACCGCTTTCAACGACCTTACCAACTTCCTTGTTGTTATCATCTTGGTCTACGAATGTGATAATCGCTTTTTGACCATCTTTAACATAATTGATTGGTGTATCCTGTGTTGGATCACTTGGAATTGGTGGTGGGTTGTAACCCTTGCTTGGATCGCTCGGATCTTTCGGTGTCAATGGCGTAGTACCATCTGGGCCTACTGGTGTAGTTCCTGGTACATGTGGTACCACTGGAAGATCTGTTCCCGGCTTAGTTGGGTTATTTGGATCGTTTGGATATGGAAGATTTGGTACTTTTGGAAGTCCGTCTGGTACATTTGGTACGTATGAACCGAGCTTCTTGTATTGTACAACTTCTTCACTGTTAGCGTCGCCAGCTTTCACTGTCTTCGCTGCTACATTGGCCTTATCTGCCACGAATCCAGTTACTACTGGTGTGCCTTCTTGTGCCAATTCTTTCGTAGCTGGTGTCCATGCAGTGAAGGTCTTTTCACCAGTTACAGCATTTATTTTACCAGTACGTGTGAAGGCTGCTTCTTGAGTTACAGGAGCTTTCAGAGCTGGACGGCCCGCTGTTTGACCATCTGCGTATTGATACTTGATGGTACGTGTAACCTTGCTGTTCAAATCAGCTGGATTCGTATTGTCATCCACGCGTGGGGTTACGACAACTTTCCAAACTTGGTCTTTTGTCTTATCGTTATCAAACTTCTGACCACTTGGTTGAGTGAAGCCATCACTTACAAGTTTGTAACCTGCTTGTTGAAGTTGAGCGATACGGCTAGCAGTTGAATAAACAACATCTTCCCCTGATTTACCTGTAACACCGTCTGTGTAAAGAGTCTTAGCTGGAACACCGTTTTGTCCATCTGTTACATACTCGATGATACCGCGTTGATCATCTTGGCTGTAGCTTACTACTTCATCTTCATTAGGAGATGTAGGAGTAACAGTTGCAGCTGGAACACTTGGTTTGTCTGGAGTGAAGCCAGTAACTGCTGGAGAATCAACTTTTGGAAGTTCTTCGCTTGGCTTGTTCCATTGACCTGGAGTTTCAACACCTGTCACCTTGTTCACAGAAACTGGGCGAGTAAATGTTGTTGTTTGAGTAACTGGGCGAGGAAGTGCTGGACGACCTGCTGTCACTCCATCCTTGTATTGGTAACGAACGTTACGAGTAACATCCTTCGTTTCTTGTTTTGTCTCAATACGTGGAGTAAGGACAACTTCCCACTTCTGATCTACATTGTTATTGCTGTCAAATTTTTGACCGCCTGCTTTAGTAAAGCCATCGCTAACAAGATCATAACCCAACTGTTTAAATTCATTGATTTTCGCAGTTGTTGTGTAGTTGACAGGTGTGTTTGAATTACCTGTTACGTTATCCGTGTGTAGAGTCTTAGCTTCAACACCATTCTTACCATCTGTACGGTAAACGATGCTTCCCTTTTGAGTTGCAGCAGAATAGCTTACAATTTCACGCCAGCTTGGATCTGTTGGAGCAACAGAAGCTGAATTTACACGTGGTTTATTTGGTGTAAAGCCTGCTACTTCTGGACTATCAACTGCCGCTACATTTTGACGAGCTGGTGTCCAGTTACCGTATGTCTTCTGACCAGTTACTGGATCTTCTGACACTTGACGAGTAAATTGAACTGTTTGCTCAACAGGTTGTGGAAGAGCTGGACGACCTGAGGTCACACCATCTTCATATTCGTAAGCGACTGTACGAGTAACATCCTTAGTTTCAGTTGTTACTTTCGGATTATTCTTACGGTATGAAACGATTTCACGCCAGCTTGGGTCTGTTGGCGAAACAGAGGCTGAATTTACACGAGTTTTATTTGGTGTAAAGCCTTTAATTGCTGGTGTATCAACCGCATCTACAGTTTGACGACTTGGTGTCCAATTGCCGTATGTCTTTTGACCAGTCACTGGGTCTTCTGACACTTGACGAGTAAATTGTACATTTTGTTGTACTTCACGCGGAAGAGCTGGACGACCTGAAGTCACGCCATCTTCGTATTCGTAAGCAACTGTACGAGTAACATCCTTAGTTTCAGTTGTTACTCTTGGCGCAATCTTTTCATAGTAAACAATCTCAGTTCCTGGAGTAGAACCTGCGTTCACTGTGATACCATCCACACGAGTTCTATCTGGTGTGAAACCAGTAATGCTTGGTGTATTTACGCCACCAAAGTTTTGGCTCGCTGGACTCCATGGGCCAGGTCTGCCACCTGTAACTGTTCGAGTAAACTCAGCTGTTTGAGTAACTGTTTGCGGAAGTGCTGGACGTCCTGCTGTTTGACCATCTCTATAACGATACTCGATTGTACGAGTAACAGTTTGTTTTTCTGTCTTAACATCGGCAGCACCTCTACGATAAACGTAGGTTACAGTACCGTTTGTTCCCCAGTCAGCAAGAGTTCCTGAAGGTGGCAAGCTACCTCTCTTCATTCCAATGAAACCATAGCCAGGGATCTTCTTCTGTTCAGTAGTATAAGGCTTACTTTTAAAGGCACCTTGTGGATAGGTTACTGAGCCTTCAGCGATTTCTCGACCTTGCTCATCTTCATAACGCACGTCAACAGAGGCACTTTGGTAGAAATCGAAACGTTTGATTTGGAACTGTTGCAAGTTCTTGTAGTTACCAGTCGTCGCCGTAACCACCATGGACATCAGTTCTTCCGGAGTAGAAACCTTCTTCTTCCATTGCTTGATACCAAGATTACTTTCGTAAGAGACAGTTAATTCCTTGGTTACACCGTCATACTGGATAGCAAATCTGTGGAAACGACCATCTAGGTCACTTGAGTCTAGACGTTGAGCACTACCAGCATCTGTCTCAGCCCACCAACGATCATATTCGCCACCAGTGAAGATGCCACCACCACGAACTTTTTTATGAGTGGTATTTACCCAAGCACCGAATTGTCCCAGACGAGGGTCTTCCGCCCAACCATATTGGAAAGAGTCAGTGTTGTTAGTATCAAAACGATTTCCTTTCGGTGGCGTGAAGACGTTCCAGAAAGTATCCAGTTTGAAACCAGTCGCATTACGCAAACCACCGATACCAAGGTTACCACCATCAGCACCTAGGTCTGTTGTGTTCCCTGTATGGAAGGCAAAACCGATACCATCGGCACCATAACGTTCTTGAGTCTTATCACCAAGGTTAACTCCACCAGTCAGCTTGAAGCTTTGGTTCATATTGATCTTACTCTTCAGACTGAAGTTACCTGTCTTAGAGTTTTCATCTGGAGTAAGGGTTACGATACCATCGTATGAATTATAGGTGGCTGAACCATTCAATCTGAAGTAGTCAAGGAAGTTTTCCTTCGTTACAGTTGTTTTCCCTGTTTGTGGGTCAAACGAACGGAAGCCGCTTTCTCCTGATTTACGGAAATCAGCGTAACCTTTATTTACTTCGTTTTGAGCTGCTGCTAATGTGGAATTAGCCTCACTCTTAGCTACTGCATTTGGTGTTTTGCTAGCTGTTGCCAAACTAGCTGCTTGACTAGCTGCCTTTTCAACTGATACCTTAGCAGGTTCTACAGCGGCAGCTGATTCTGCAGCTGCTTCAGATGAAACTGCAGTTGACTCCGCAGTAGCTGAAGAAGCTGGGCTAACTCGAGCCTCAGACTGAGTTGCAGCAGTTGATTGGCTAGTCGCTACTGAAGCTTTAGATACTTGTGAAGTAGCCTCTTTTAAAGCTGCTTCACTTTTTGAAGCAACTTCTGATTTAACAGTTTTTTCTTCCACTTTGCTTGATAGGTCTTCAGCAGAGGTAGAAGATGCTGTAGATGCTGCACTTGAAACTGCGTTGCTTTCAGCGACAGTTGCTACGGTAGAATTCTTTTCTATGGCCGACTCGGAGTCAGAATCATTCGCTCCCGAATCTTCTCCTGAATCTGGCACAGAGGTCGTTTTCTCCGTAGAGGTGCTTGAAGAATCCGTCTTAGCTAACGTATCGGCTGAAACGACATTCCCCCCAAAGAACATGAAAGCTGCGACTGCTACAGAAGCCACGCCCACATTAAACTTACGAACTGAGTATCGAAGTCGTTTCTCAGCACTCGCACGGTTTAATCTGCGTCTCGCATTTTTATCCATGAACATCTCTCCTTTTTAAAATATAGTTCAACCACCTATTACTCCACACCTTAACGCCTGAGCAGCAAAGTATTTTATAACATATGATTGGTGGTTCTAATGTCAAAGTTTAGACATTAAACCATACCAATAATTATACCGCTTTTTCCCTATTATATCAAGGATTTTACTGTCTATTTTTTTTCTGTAACAAAAGTGTAATATCATATTATAGGGATAGAAAAAAGCTTTAGCGACGCCGTTTCAAGAGAATGAAAACAACAAAAACAATCTTTATAGTTTGATAATCAAAACAAAATAAAAAAGAGCCCCCACAGGGCTCTATTCAACAAAAATCAGTCATAAAACCCGACATTTGAGATAGAAAATCTATTTAGGACTCTCTCAATTTTTATTGAAACTCTGCTTCAACTCGGTAAATAACCTGACCCTTGCTAGAGAATTTTTGCTCATATTCGGTTAGGACATTGCCTTCAAAGTCGCTGGCATGAAGATCCAGCCAAACACCTTTGAGAATCATGCCATACTGCGAAAAACTGACTAGACTGTATTCAAACAAGCCACGATTATCCGTCTTGAAGTGGATTTCTCCTTTTTCTGGCAAAATTTGCTTGAAGGTATCCAAGAAAGACTTATAGGTCAAGCGACGTTTTTCATGCCGTTTCTTAGGCCATGGATCAGAGAAATTCAGATAAAGCCGGTCAATCTCTCCGTCTGCAAAGTAGTTGGTCAAATCTGAACCATCCACCCAGAGCAGCTTAATATTGGGTACATCAGCCGCCAAAACCTTATCCAAAGCATAGCTGAGAACAGACTTCTGAATGTCAATTCCGATATAGTTGATATCTGGATTAGCCTTGGCCATTCCTGTGATAAAAGCCCCCTTACCACTTCCGACTTCAATGTGGATAGGGTGGTCATTACCAAAAATTTCCCGCCATTTTCCCTTGGCATCAGCTGGATTTAGAATTACATAGTGGGGGTTGGCTTCTAATAGTTCAGTCGCCCCCTTACGATTTCTTACTCTCATCTTACCTTTCCATACTTAGAACGGAAGTTGCGTAGAGCGTAAATCTCCCGGTTCACATTTTCTAAATCATTGTTTTCGTAATATTTAGCAATCTGCATCAGATAAGAGTATTGACCAAACCAATACAGTTTTTTGATAACCTTGTCATTGTACTTATAACCGTAGTAGGTCAGCCACTCCTGCCAATTGGTATCTGGGATATAGTGACTCAAGATATGAGCAACATCCAACATCCTGTCCGTCAAGCGAACGGAATCCCAATCCACCAAATAAATCAAGCCACTATCCGTCTGAAACCAGTTGCTATGCCGTACATCACCATGGACAATCGTCGCGTAGTCCTCACGAAAAGCAGGTACCGTTTGCCGCAAATCCCGAATAATTGATTGCAGGTACTGATTGTTCCGCAAAACGACCGGCGCTTGATTGAGCCAGCTATTGATTAAATCGATCGGTGTTTCCAAAATATAACCCAATTTAGCCAACTGAGTCATCAGAGGCCGCGACCGATGCAAACGCGTTAAAATATTGATTACTTGCTTTTTCGACATGTCATTTGGTGTTAAAATGGCACCTGAAAGCCATTCTTGGCCACTCATAACATTGCCATCTGGCAAGCGTCGACTCCACAGAAGTTGCGGAGCAATTTGTTCTCTGGCTAAACCTGCCAGAATCGGGGTCGTATTCATCTTGACGAAAACTCGCCCCCCGTCTGGATAAGTTCCCATATAGGCCTTTCCGCTCTTACCAGCTATTGGTGTCAGGGCTAGCTCGTTATCAACCAAGACCATGATTCCCCTCCTTAAAAAGTTTCCTCACTATTTTACTAATTTTCATTCTTTTAGTCAACCAATCTTTTTAGTTTATATGGCAAATAGACTAGATACAAAAAGATTGTCGCTCCAAGCATTGCTAACACTGCCATCTTATCTTGAAAAAAGAGCACTGCCACTAGCGTTTCAAAAAGCAAAACACTATGTCCAATCCCTGTAATAACCTGTCTTACACCCTTGATTTTAGACTTGTTATTCAGCGGAAAAAGCTTAGTTAAATACTGATAATCAAGAGCTTCATACAAGGCCAATAACTGAAAAAGCAAAAGATGGTTGAAGAGAACAACAAAACCTGCAGCAATCCAAGGCTGGCTAACAAAAGCAATTGTCAGCAGGGCTAAAAGCAGGAGACGCAAGGTCAGAGGGAATAGATCGCCATTGCGAAGATAAGAGCGCAGAAACATATTTTGCCAAGTCTTGGCATGGATCTTAGACAAAAGTCTCGTCAGCCCGTCCAAGTAAGCTCTTCTTTTGACACTATTGGAAATGCCTTTTACATTTGTAAAGAGAGCGAAGAAACGAAGAACTTTCTGCTTGCGCCCTTCCTCAGCCGCGATTGCATATTGCCAATTGAGACGATCAGACAAGAAAAAGCGACGCCCCTTGAACTGAAAGACCAGCCATTTTAGCAATAACATAAGGAGGCAGTACAGTCCAAAGCCCCAGATTGGCAAACCTAGAGCCAAAAACAGGGGCGCTAACAAAAGCAGTAACAAGGTTTGTAGCAGGCCAAAGAGGATATAAGACCGCTGGATTTGTCCCTTAACAAACTCAATAATCGCCTGCTCCTGCACCAGCAAGAAGAGCATGTCTGGCTTCTCCAGATAGGTTGCAATACTACCAAAAGGAAGAATGGCCACAGAAAACAAGACTAATCCGGCTATGATCGGCCAAGACTGACTAGGGAAATTCCGCAGCAATTGATTGTACTGAACCGCCAGAAATCCGAGAAAAATCAATAAAAACAGGACAAAGTGATCATTGAGAACATAGCGCAAGTACTTCAGGCAGCGCTGACGGAAATCCTGCTTGCGTTTAGCAAATACTTCTTTCATAAGACAGCCTCTTCCGTCAAGGCAAGATAGATGTCATTGAGACTAGCTTCCGGCATCTGAAATTGTCCTCGCAACTCAGCCAGATTGCCCTTAGCGCGCACCTGCCCTTTATGCAAAATCACAAAGCTATCGCACATCTTCTCAGCTGAATCCAGAACGTGGGTACTCATGAGGATGGACTTGCCTTTTTTCTTTTCCTCATCCAAGAGCTGGATAAGGTCTGCAATAGCTACCGGATCCAACCCCAAAAAGGGTTCGTCCACGATAAAAAGACTAGGATCTACTACGAAAGCACAGATAATCATGACCTTCTGCTTCATCCCCTTAGAGAAATGCACTGGAAACCAGTCCAACTTATCCTTCAGTCGGAAGATAGTTAACAAGCGCTCCACGCGCTCAAAAGCGACTTCCTGCTCGATATCATAAGCCATGGCCACCGTTTCAATATGCTCACGTAAGGTCAGCTCTTCGTAGAGACTCGGTGTCTCTGGGATAAAACCAATCTTCTTACGGTAGGCACTAGGATTTTCTCGCAGCTGCAAACCATCAATCCGAATTTCTCCCTTATAAGGCGTCAATAAACCGATAATTTCATTGATGGTAGTGGATTTACCAGCACCATTGAGACCAATCAAACCAACTAGCTGACCATCGCCCACTTCAAAGCTAATATCTTTCAAAACAGGAATGTTAATATAGCCTCCTGTAAGGCCTTTGATTTCTAACATATTTTCTCCAAATTCTGGTATAATGTTCTTATATTTTAAATTATAACAAAAATCTAGCGAATAGAGGTATCATTTATGGCTGATTGTATTTTTTGTAAGATTATCGTAGGGGAAATCCCGTCTTCTAAAGTTTATGAAGATGACCAGGTAGTCGCCTTTCTAGACATTTCTCAGGTCACTCCAGGCCATACTTTGGTCGTTCCCAAGCAGCATTTCAGAAATCTTTTGGAAATGGATGCAGACAGTGCTAGTCAGCTCTTCGCTCGTGTCCCAGACATCGCCCGAAAAGTCATGAAAGCAACAGGCGCCAAAGGCATGAACATCCTTAACAACAACGAAGAAATCGCCGGCCAGACCGTCTTTCATACCCATGTCCACCTAGCTCCTCGCTACGAAGAGACAGACGGTTTACAAATCAGCTTTGAAGCCCACGAACCAGATTTTTCAGCCTTAGCTCAACTGGCTGAAAAGATTGCTCAAGCTTAGGGAGGGACTATGAAATTTTCAAATCTCATGCTTTTCACAGGTGCTGCCTTGGCCAGCTACCATTTGGTCAAAAATCGGAAGACAATTAGCCAAGAAGTCGTCGAAACATCCGATATCTTGGATAAAATTCAAGATAATTTAGCTAACATCCAGCACAATCTCGCCATTATCCAAGAACAGCGAGACAATATCAAAGAGATGGCGCAGGATCTGACATACAAATACAAGGTTTTCGAAAAACAAGCTCAGGCTCAAATCGCACAAATACAGGACATCTGGCAATAGAAAACTTTCTCATAACAAGAAAATTGTACCAATCTCAAAAGGTTAGACAATAATTTAAGTAAAGGACTTAGTTCTGCATCGCACAGGGCTGAGTCCTTTCAATTTGACTTCAACTCGTTTGTTGTTGTGGTAATCAATGTAGTTCACAATAGCTTGTTCCAATTGATTAAGTGACTGAAACGTCTTCTCATAACCATAAAATATCTCAGACTTAAGAATTCCTAAGAAGGACTCCTTCATACTGTTGTCTGGACTGTTACCTTTGGATGACATGAACTATTGAATCCCTTTATCCTCTAAAGTGATGATAAGAAGCGTGTTGATGTTATCAGACTTGGTCTCTGTAAAGAATGGTATTTTCCTGATATTTCTCTGTAAATGCTTCCTCCAACATAGTTTTTACTTGTTCCAAGTTCGGTGAGCGAGCAATTTCGACAATCTTTAGAAGAATATCAAAAGAAAACTCAATTAGCAATTCTTGGATAATTTCCGTTTTTCTTCTTTCTTTTCCTCCTTCAATTGAAATTTTATAAACTTTTTAGAACAGCATCCTCCGCTCTTAGGCATTCATTTTCTGCTTGAAGAGCTTTTAGTTATGTCTCATCTCCTATCAGATTTTCTTTGGTTTACGACCCATTATAACCGGGCCACAAGTATCTTCAACCAAGTCATATATAGAGCCAAATCAATCCTTGATTCTACTTGTCAAAGGGAGTAATCTTTTGGGGCAATTCGTCTATTGTATAGAAGCCATATTGGCGACGATTATAATCTGTTTTTTCTTTGTAAAACATGGAAAACACCTCGCAACTCTTCTTATATCTTTTATGCAACTTTACACAAAGAAAAGCCCTTAGAAACTGGTGTTCTAAGAACTTTGTCTTCAATCTAAATCGAAGCCTAAAGCTTCTTTCTTAATTTAATTCTGCCAAAATAGCCTTCAGTTGCTCCTTCGTATGAACACCAGCTACTTGCTTAACGACTTGACCGTCTTTTTTGAACAGAAGGGTCGGAATGGACATAATACCAAATTCGCGAGCGGTATTTGGATTTTCATCCACATCCATTTTAAGGATTTTCAGTTCATCTTCATGAACTTCCCCTGCTAACTGCTCCAAGATAGGCGCCTGCATACGACATGGACCGCACCAAGTTGCCCAAAAATCAATCAGAACCAGTCCGTCTTTTGTTTCTTCTGCGAATGTCGCATCTGTAACTGCTGCTACCATAAATCTTCTCCTTTGAATAGCTTACTTTTGATAATATTGTACACTAAACATAGAGGAAAAGAAAATATTTGCTACGGAGTGTCCGATGCTTCTCTACTTAAAGATGACAATCGTCGCGCCACTACCACCAGCATTTTGCGGGGCATAGCCGAAGGACTTAACATGCTTGTTGCGGCGGAGGTATTTTGTCACTCCTTCACGGATGACACCCGTTCCTATACCGTGGATAATATCCACCTGAGCCATGTTGTTGAGAAGGGCCTGATCGATGAAGGCATCAAGCTTTTCCATGGCCTCTTCATAGCGCTTACCACGCAGATCCAGTCTGGCTCTTGGACCATTGGTATTGGTTCGCTTGACCACATTGACCTGCTTGCGCTTAGGCTGTTGTTCCTTTTCAGCCTTGAGAAGATTAAATTCCTGCTCATCTAGAGTCATCTTGATCAGACCGACCTGGGCTTCCCAGCGCCCGTCCTTGAGCTGCTTGACCAAGGTTCCCCGCTGACCATAGCTGGTGACTAGGATATCATCTCCCACCTTGGGCGCCCGATTTTTCTTGGCCTGCTTGAGCACCTTATTCTTTGATAAATCAACCGTTTCTGGTGCCAACTTTTTAAGCTGAG
>ERZ772799.813-NODE-813-length-11832-cov-2.767003_pt1 | contig 11832 bp, 10 predicted proteins | sample MGYA00511345_ERZ772799 | MGnify/ENA primary metagenome ERZ772799 (study PRJEB29015, sample SAMEA2738037) | human oral metagenome | biome: human oral; feature: human-associated habitat; material: saliva | place: China | collected 2238 ... | reverse complement strand
CTATATAGCTTTCTTCGCCATCCTATATAAGCTCTGCCCACGCACTCATTAGGGAATATAAGCACCTCTGCCGTCCAGCACACGAAGTGCAGTGGACGGCAGAGGCGAGGAGATGAGTTAGAACTTCACCGACAGGTCGACACCAAGGGTACGGGGTGCCGAAGTCTGGAAAAGACGGCCCAGCGGTGAGGCTGCTTGGAAGACCGTGTAGCTATTATCCGTAAGGTTGGCTCCCCACAGTGCGAGCGTGTAGCGGTCGTAGCTCAGCCCGAGGCGAGCACGCAGCGTAGACTGGAGGGACTCGCGGGTCGTATTGTCTTCGCGCCAATAGATCTCTCCGAGGCCAGCATACTCAACTTCGCCCAAGAGACGCAGGTGGTGTGAGAGCGGCTCGTTTGCCGAGAGCATCACGCTATAAGTATGGCGCGGGATGAAGGGGACGAAGTTACCCTTCTTCGCTGCTGCCGTCTCCTCGGTGAAGCGGGCATCGGTGAGGCTATAGTTGAGATGCGCACGGATCGAGGACCACAGACGTTGTGTAGCGGAGAGCTCGAAGCCCAGCGTACGGGACGAGCCTGCATTACCGACCATACGGCCAGCCCCCGAGGCGACGAAGCGCGTCAGCTGGAGGTCACGCACCTGCATCAGATAGACCGAAGAGGAGAGCTCCAGCCCTGCCGAGGGGAGGGCATAGCGCGCTCCGAGCTCATAGCTCCAGCTGTGCTCAGGCTTGTAAGTCGTCGCCGAAGCGATCGTCGAGCTATCGAAGCCCCCACGCCCCGAGATCTGTGCCTGGAGCGCCTTCTGCTGAGCGGTGGTGATAAGATCGGAGAAGGACTGTTCATTGAAGCCCCCCGTCTTCACCCCACGGCTCACGGTAGCATAGGCACGGAGTGCTTCGGTGGGATGCCACGATACGGAGAGCTTGGGTAGGAGATTCCAGTAGCCTACCGACTGCTTCCCCTCGAGGTGAACGGGAGGCGCGGTAGCCAGAGGCTGAGTCGTCCCTGCAGCAGCGAGGCTCAGCTCATAGCCACGGGAGTCATAGCTGATCTCGTGGTGCTCGTAGTCGAGGCGTAGCCCACCGGTGATCGTCCAGGCGGGAGTGAGATGATAGGCACTCTCATGATAGAGTGCCAGCCCCCAGTCGGGCATACGGAAGTCGTTTGCATTCGTTCGATCCGAGCGCGTAGCATCGTAGTAGACGAGCGAAGGCATGGCGGGGACGCGCCGTTTCAGGGCAGCCATCGCTTGATTGATAAGCGCACTCAGCCCACCATAGGAGAAGGTCACGGGAGCCTCTACACGCTTGGCATCGTGGTAGCCGAAGAGCCCGACACTCCAGTCGTAGCGGCTGGGGTGCTCGCCACGAAGATTCTTGAGGATGAACTCCTGCGTCAGCCCATGCTCACGCAGCCCCTGCGTGACGTAGAAGTACGAGACAGGGAGGGCATCCATATCCATCTGCGTCTCATCGAAGAGATACTGATAGCTCGTCGCCGACTGGAGCTGTACTCCACCCCACTTATAGCTGAGGAGATAGCGCAGCGTAGCCGTGTGGCGCTTGTAGCTCTCGGGTGCATCGGCCGAGAGCGGAAGTGGCTGCTTGGTACGAGGGTCGTCTGTACGATAGGGGAAACCTCCCTGCTGGACGTAGTCGCCCGAGAGCGAGAGGGCCATCTCAAGCTGCTCCGTAGGGCGATACTCGAGCTTAGCGAAGCCGCCTACCATACGCAGACTATCTTGATAGGCCTGACGGGTCTCATTGTAGAAGTAGCCACGGCGGGTCGTCCCCGAGAGACCGTAGCTCAGCCCCACCTTGTCGGAGAGGCGGAAGGCCTGCTCGACGGAGCCACGTAGGAGGCGGTGCGAGCCTGCTGTGAGCTTTGCTTCACCCCCGGGCTGTTCGAAGGCTGAGCGCGTGTAGTAGTTGATGATGCCCGACATAGCATTGCGCCCGTAGAGCGTACCCTGTGGGCCACGTAGCACCTCGACACCCATGATGCCAGGGATATCGAAGTTGAAGCCCGACTTATTCAGCACGGGCACGCCATCTACATAGAGGCCGATGGTCTGCCCCGAGCTACGTGCACCACTCCCACGGAGGTAGATGGCGGCACTGCGCTTCGAGCCATAGTCGGGTACGAAAAGGCTGGGCACGCGCCCCGTGAGGTCCGTGATGCTCTGCATGCGATACTGACTGAGGTCACGGCTCGTGATCCACGTCAGCGCAGCAGGCTGACCTACTGAGGGAGCGGTAGGACGCTGGGGGACGTAGGAGCGGATGACGACCTGCTCGATAGGATTGGTCTGGATGCTATCCTGCTCCTCTGCATGGAGGCTCATGGGCATAGCCATGAAGCCGAGCGCAAAGAGCGGAAATACAAGTAGCTGTTTCTTATTCTTGGTAAGCATTGGGGATCATGAAGCTAAGGGCGATCCGCTGACTCGGGCAAAGGCACTCCGTCAGCGCACCGTCTTGGATAAATCACCGCAAAAGTAGAGCCCGCACCTGTTGCAACGAATAAAATCACCAAATTCACCCCGAATTCACCTCAAAAAAGACCAGACCCGCCCTATCCTCCCCTACAATAGTACACATCTATCCTCCCACTCCTCAGAGCAGGATTCACGGGGGCGGAGCGAAGGGATTATCTTTGCGCTGTGAAGAAGCCCTTCACTTAGCCCCGTCATCATGGCCAAATACTTCCACTTCTTACCTCTCCTCCTCACGCTCCTCTTTGCATCCGACCTCGGAGCACAGACCTACTACCGCAGTGAAGAGCCTCACTGTACCGCCCCGAAGGATAGCACGACGCTCCTCGGTCTGGACGTCGTCGGCGAAGGCTTCTTCCGCAATGACGAATATGCCTCCGACCTCGTCGCCGACTATACCCTCCCAGGCTATCGCCTGCGAGCCAACCTCAGCTACCGCCCCGAGACCCGCCTTCCCATCGAGCTACGTCTCGGTGTCTACCACCTCTACTACTGGGGAGCCACACGCTACCCGGCCGCCTTGGCCTATCAGGATCTCCCCTACTGGCGGGGCGATGGCGACCGCTATACACGCCTGCGCCTCCTCCCCTACTTCCAGGCATCGATACAGCCAGCAGCAGGCTGGGCTATCCTCCTGGGGCATCTGCAGGGCGGAGCGAAGCACCGACTCATCGAGCCGCTATACAATCCTGAGCTCAACCTCACCGCAGACCCCGAGATGGGCCTACAGATCTGCTACGAAGGACAGCGTACCCGACTGGACACCTGGGTCGACTGGCAGAGCTTCATCTTCCGAGGCGACAAGCATCAGGAGGCCTTCGTCTTCGGGCTCAGCACCGCCCAAGCCTTTGACTTCAGCCCCACCGACCGCCTCGAGCTCCAGCTCCAAGCTGTCGCCCACCATCGTGGTGGCGTGCTGAATGAGCGAGCCGACACCGTGCACACCTGGCTCAATGCCGCCCTCGGTGCGGTGTACAGCCATCACTTTGCCCTTCCTAAGCACCCCCTGCTGGTACAGGCAGGGCTCTACGGCCTTGTCTACAGTCAGCGGGGCGAGCACTATGCTTCGGACAAGGGCTGGGGCTTCTTCGCTACAGCAGGTCTGAGCTGGCGACGCTGGCAGACGGAGCTAAGCCACTTCTATGGGCACGACTTCATCAGCCCGCTGGGCATCCCCTTCGCGCAGAGCGTCGGGCGTGCGGGACGAAGCCACCTCCTCACACATCACCCACGCTACACAGCTTGGCAGGGGAGCTACCGCATCATCGAGTCCGAGGCGTACACCTTCGGCGTGAGTGCTGGGCTCTATATCCACCCACATTCGGCACATAGTACCAGCTCCTTCATCGAGGCCTACCTGAGCATCTCGCCACGCTTCACCCTCCTCCATAGACGAGGGCAGTAGTCTTTCCTACCCCATCACGCACCGAGGCCCACCCCGCATCAGCAGGGTGGGCCTCGTCGTTATATCGTAAGAGGAAAGAGCCGACTACAGTTGCACGCCCTTAGCACGAGCTTCGTAGCGACGCCCTACGACCTCCCAGTCGATGATCTGCCAGATGGCACGCAGGTGGTCGGCACGGCGATTCTCATAGTCGAGATAGTAGGCGTGCTCCCAGATGTCGATAGCGAGGAGGGGCACACGACCACGAGTGACGGGCGTACCCGCATTCGAGGTCTTCTCAATGTAGATAACTCCAGCCTCATCGGTAGAGAGCCAGAGCCAGCCCGAGCCGAAGATCTCACCACCAGCCTTCTCAAAGTCCGCCTTGAAGGCATCAAAGTCCTTGTAGCTACGCAGCAAGGCTGCACGCAGAGCCCCTTGGGGCTCCGTGACGCGACCTGCTTCGTAGGGGCGGAACTGCTTGAAGTACAGGAGGTGATTCAGCAGCTGACCTGCATTATCAAAGATCGCTCCCGAGGAGAAGCGTACCAGACGCGCCAGATCCCGCTCCTTGATATCATTCTCATGCACGAGCTTGTTGAGCTTGTGCAGATAGCCCACGACGTGCTTGCCGTAGTGAAGCTCGACGGTGCGCTGGCTAATGACAGGCGCGAGCGCATCGGTAGCATACGGCAGGTCAAAGAGCTGGAAGGCGGGCTTAGCAGGCTCTGCCGTAGCGGCAGGTACTGTAGCTGTAGCCTTCGTCGTCTTCGTCTGGGCTGAGAGAGAGCTAATAGCGAGGGCTCCTGTGAGGAGCAGTGCAAGAAATCTGATTCGCATAATGGAGGTGGTAGGGTAATAGGTGATAGGAATGCTTAGTCGTCGTAGCCAACGATCTGGTAGCGCGAGTCGAAGTAGACCTCAAGGCCAGAGCTAAGCTCTACCTTGTAGCCACGACGCTTGCGCTCGATCTGTACGATGGACTGGCCAGCATGCTGAGCACGCAGAGCATTGATGATCTGAGCGGGAATGAATGACGTAGGCAGGGCAGTACGCTTGCCGTCGACCTCCTTCCACTCACCACGAGAGGAGAACTCGATCTCGGTGCCATCTGCAAGGAGGACATCGTAGGTCGTCCCTGAGAAGTCACGATCTTCCTTCGCCAGGGACACATTGCGTCCGGCAAAGTGCTTCGCGAGGAAGAGCTGGGCGGCCTTAGGCAGTTGGTTGGTCTGGATGACGCGGTCGCTACCTGCATGCAGACTGAGAGTCGCGAGCACGAGGAGAGCGAGGGTCAAGGACAGAAATCTCTTCATAATCTGAATTACTTAGTTTGAGGGTGAATAATGTGGTGTATTACCATCGCTATAACGTGAAGCGGAGAGAAAAGGTTTTTCCCTGCGAAAATCCCCCCATCACAACCAGCTATCGAACATACATATAGAGCACCTTCAAAGCAACCTATATAGGTCATCAATCCGACCAGTATAGGTTGAGTATAGTGACCTATATAGGTTCGCGTGCGAAGCAGTATTGGTCGCACGAGTGACCAATATAGGTTGATACCAGAGTCCCCAAGCAGTACGGGCGAGGCGATCACAGAGGTCACCCCGCTCGTAGCAGATAGTTAGGGCTTCACAGAGCCCTTAGTGCTTGTCGCCCTGATAGGTGAGCGGGAAGAGGGAGGGAGGGTTCACGAGCTTGCTTCTGCCCCCTGTAACCTTCATCTTAGCGAGGAATAGTCGTGGTAAGGCGAAGGGCTTGTGTATCTCTTCGGAGAGGTATATCGGAGAGCTGGGCGTGCAATGCCTTAGCACTCTACATAGAGCCCAGGACTCTAAACAACAGTATCTAAGTTAGCCTTTTATAAGTAAAGCCCCCCTCCCATAGAGGGAAGAGACCAAAAACAAGCGTGGGTGGAGCGACTCCAAGAGTCACTCCACCCACGCTATGAGAGGGAAATTGAATTAGACGATTCGCCTACTTCCAGGTGTCACCCTGGTACTTGGTCGAATAGAGCTGCAGTACACGCCAGCTCCAGACGTTATCAAGCTCCTCCCAGCTAGCCATCTCAGCACCATAGGTACCGATATCCCCCATGCTGGGAGAAGCGAGCCACTTACCATTACCGCCAGCCTGCCACTGTGAGGACGCAAGCATCCAATAAACAGCTTCTGAGCCTTCGTAAGCTTTCTGCCAATATGCATTACTTCCAGAGCTAACCCAAGAAAAAGCCCCTGGGACGAAGTAGTGACGCTCGACCATATTAACCGTATTCGCAGGGTTGGTCCAGAAGGACTCAGGGACAAAGTCCTTGACATCCCCGACGAAGTACTTACCGAGGTAGATAGCCTTCACCTCAAGGTAGTCCATCGTGCTACGGGTCTTACCATTCGGAGCTCTAAAATCCTGCAGATTCTTAGGCGTCAGACGATAGACCGTCTGATGCTCACTGCGGACAGGGCGACCTACATTAGCCGCCAGCGTATCGTGACGGAAGAGGATCGAGGTAGCTACGTGATTCTGGACGTCCGAGTAAGTGATCACACGACCCTTACGAGAGGGCTGCACCTTACCATTGCTGATAGGAGCAAAGCCACGCGCATCGTACGAAGCACGATTGTGATAAACCGAAGGTCGTCTAAGAGCGGGCAGGAAACGGTTCTCGTAGAAGATGGCATTCGTACGGAAGAGACCCGAAGCCACCATCACATCATCAGTAGGAATATTGTACTCGACCCCATTGAACACGAAGGGCTTCTTCATGCGAATGTTATTGACATCGGAGTAGTCCATATATTCCTGCAGATCTGTCGCACTATGGAGGGTAACATTAGCGTTTGACAGGTTCTCTACGGGCTCCATCCAGAAACTCTGTGGATTGCGAGTGGATGACACAGGCTGCTTAGCCATATAACCCAGCTGGATATCAGGCTGCGTGTACACCTCACAATCCATGTAGTAGGACTTACCACCATTGAGCGCGAGGTCAGTACCCATGATAGGCACGATCGACATGTTAGGCTTGGTGATAGCCTGGCCATTCTCGGTAGCACCGACCGCATAGACGTGCGTCGTAGCGTAGCGAGCTGCGATCTCAGGCTTCTGAGCCTTCGTGTACACAGGGAAGTCTACATCTTCATCTGGGTCAGCAGGCGTACCATCGTTGTAGTCGAAGGTCGTACGAGATACAGCGCCAGAGGTAGGATACCAGACGACAAGCGCCTCGGAAGACACACCGCCCTTAGCGAGGTTAGTGACAGGGAAGTCATAGGAGTAGCTGTGATCTGCATAGTCAGCACCGTAGTCGGTCCAGGGGAGGCGACCACCTGCGGGCACCTGACTCAGCTTGGGAGCGCTAAGATCCAGCGAGGCATTAGGCAGTAAAACATTGGAGACCACCTTGATGCCCGTGAGAGACATAGCCTTCTCACGCGTATTGCGGACCGTGTAGGTCATCAGCGCACCGAGGGGACGCAGACGGAAGATAGGAGCAGACAGCTCATCACCTGCGATCTGGTGCTGGCGCTTCGTCAGGGGCGTCCAGTCAGATGCATAGGGGATGTCCATCGAGAAGCTCGTACCATTAGCCGTGCTGATGAGACCAGTGCTACCAGCCTTCTGAGACTGATAGTTGAAGCGATAGTTCTGGGCTACGAGCTTCTGTTCGGTGAAGTCGTCAGGCACCAGGAAGACCATTGCTTCGAAGTTGTTACCAGCGTAGGTGATATTCTCAGGGAGAGTAATCTGCACCTCACGGAGGCCGAGGTGGTTATTGTGTGAGTTACGCTTCCAAGTCTGGACAGCATAGGTGTACTTAGCCTTCCCGACAGCACGAAGGATGAAGAGGAGCTTGTACTCCGTCTTGTTCTCATCGAGCTTGAGGGCAATCTTCTTAGAGTTCTTGATCTGGTAATCAAGAGCCATACCTTCGCTCGCAGGAGCGATAGGCAGATCGAGAGCTTCGGCAGTAGCCGAGAGATCCAGAGTAATCTTCTCACCAGTATTCTCTGAAGAGAGGCTGGCCGTAGAGGAAGCGACAAGCTCCTCACGAGGGGCGTCGTTCTGCTTCGTGCACGACATGACGCCAAGCGTCAGAAGAGCCAGGCACATGGCCTTGGTCATACGAGTAAGTGATAAAACCATAATAACTTATGAGGCCCATGGTGGCGTAGGGGCTCGAGAAAAAAAGTAGTAATGTTAGAGAATAAGGAGTAGCACAAGACTCCCCGTAGTGGTGCCATAATGCCACGCACCTATTGCTATACTAAAATATTTTAGGAGGAAATTGTTTAGTGAGCCCCCCTCTTCGCACTACCCTTCAGCGGGCAGAGCCGAGGCGATGGTCTGCTGTGCAAGGCGTGCTGAGGCCGGGATATGTGCCGGCGGAGTGCCTTGCTCGCTCATATGAAAAGCGGGGTGTACCGTCAGCACCACGCGACGTGGATGCGGCAGGTAGGTACCACGCGGTAGGACCTCAAAGGCCCCATCGATCGTGACAGGCAGGATGGGGACATCCAGCTCGGAGGCTATCACGAAAGCTCCCTTCTTGAAGCGGGTAAGACGTCCCGTCTCGGTACGACTTCCCTCAGGGAAGATGAATATAGAGTTGCCTGTCGCCAGGACTTTCTTAGCATCCTCGATCGTCTGCGCGATAGAAGAGACACGCGTCTCATCGACGAAGATGAAGTGTGCAGCTTCACATGCTTTACCCACAAGCGGGAGACGGCGTAGCTCGGACTTCATCACCCATTTGAAGGGGATACCTATATAGGCATTGAGGACAAATATATCGTAAGCACTCTGATGGTTGGCTACCACTACGCAGGGCGCATCGGATGTCGGTAGATTCTCTCGGCCACGGACCTCGACACGGCACAGCGACACGGCCAGGCACGTCCAAGACCAGAGCTTGGTAGCTCGGCTGATGAACGATGCTGGGGCACCTGTATAGCTCGCAATGATGATCGTAAGGCAGCAGACGATCGTAGCTAAGACAAGGAGCGGTCCACCTATCAGGAAGAAATAGATGAGGTAGACGATGCGACCGAGCGTGAGAGACTTCATAGGACTAGTTATGCATTCACCTTATCACTATTCGTCGAGAGGCAGAGCATGGAGATAGCGAGCCAGACGCTGGACAGCACGTCCGCGGTGACTCATCGCATTCTTCTCCTCACTACTCAGCTCGGCGAAAGTCTGCTGGCATCCTTCGGGGCGGAAGACGGGGTCATAGCCGAAGCCATGGTCACCCGAGCGCTCGAGAGTAATCTCTCCATTGACAGCACCCTCGAAGAAGTGGGTCCCGTACTCATCGATAAGGGCGATGACGGTGCGGAAGCAGGCACGACGTGGGGCAGGTACCCCCTGGAGACGCTCCAGAAGGAGGGCTACATTCTCTTCGAAGGTAGCATGCTCCCCTGCGAAGCGCGCAGAGTAGACTCCAGGAGCTCCATCAAGAGCCTCGACCTCGAGTCCCGTATCATCGGCAAAGCAATAGAGCCCGTAGCGCTCCCAGACGTGACGTGCCTTGATGAGAGCATTCCCCTCCAGGGTATCGGCGGTCTCAGGGATCTCCTCGTGACACCCGATGTCAGCCAGGCTGACGACCTCCAGACGTCCAGAGAAGAGGGCACGGACCTCCTCCAGCTTATGGGCATTATTGCTCGCAAATACCAGCTTTTTCATACATTTGTTATCATAAGCAGCGCCTCACTTAGAGCTTGAAAACTCACCAGTCAGGCTTCATGAGCGAGGCAAATTTAAGGATAATAAACATATCTATGGATATTGAGCAGCTGCGCGACTACTGCCTCTCGCTCCCTCACAGCAGTGAGGGCATGCCCTTCGGGGACGAGTACATCGTATATAAAGTAGTCGATCGCATCTTCGCTATCATGGCTCCAGAGGGGGGCGAGCCTCGGCTCTCGCTCAAGTGCGATCCCGACAGAGCGGAGGATCTCCGAGCTACTTACCCTGCCATCATACCAGGCTTCCACCTCAACAAAAAGTACTGGAATACCCTGCTCCTCGATCAGCACCTCCCACCGAAGCTCCTTCGCACCCTCATCCGCCACTCGTGGAATGAGGCCTCAGCTAAGCTCACCAAGCGAGTACGCACCGAGCTCGGTATCACTCCCCTACCCGAAGAAGAGTAACCCCACCTATTCACCCACCCTCAATATTACCTAAGCACATGGATACTTCACTGCTTGAATTCATTGACCAGGTAGACAGCACGAATACCTATCTCACAGGTCAGATCGCCTCGGGGCGTGACCTCCCTCAGCTCCACACCGTCGTATGCCGCCAGCAGACGGCAGGGCGTGGCATGCGAGGCAATACCTGGACCTCGCGCCCAGGAGATAGCTTGACCTTCTCCATCCTCCTGCGCTCCGATATGCTGCAGGGCAAGCAGCAGTTCGCCGTCTCGGAGCTGGCAGCCTGGGCAGTGATGCGCACCTTCGCCTCCTACATGACCGATGACCAGAAGCAGCAGCTCCGCGTCAAGTGGCCAAACGATATCTTCTACGGCGACCGCAAGCTCGCTGGTATCCTCATCGAGCATAGCCTCACGGGGACCCGTGTAGACTACTCGGTCATCGGCATCGGGATGAATATCAATGACGAAGCCTTCCCACCCGAGCTCCCCTCAGCTATCTCCCTGCGCATGATCACGGGCAGAAGCCTCGAGCCCATGGAAGTCCTCATCCGTCTGCATAGCGAGCTCGCGCAGCTACTCCCCGACTTCCTCCTCGGTCGCTACCAAGATGTGCACCGCCGCTATATGAAGTATCTGTATCGTAGAGACGGCTTCTTCCTCTTCACCGATATCCAGGGGCAGTTCCGTGCACAGATCAAGGACGTCACTCCCGAAGGCCGCCTCGTCCTACAGCGTGAGGATGGCTGGGAGCGTGCCTATGCCTTCAAGGAAGTCCGCTTCGATGCTGAGTAAGGCAGAGATCAAGGACATCCGCAGCCTCCACGATGCCAAGGGCCGCTCATCGCAGCAGCGCTTCATCGCCGAGGGAATTAAGCTCACAGGGGAGATGCTCGGCGCCTTCCCCTGTGAGCTTCTTCTTGCTGATGAAGAGACGGCACGTGACATCGGCCGACAGCTCGACAAGCTACCGCAAGCCCTCCGCCCCAAGCGCATCGAGGTCGTGCCCGAGAGCTTCGACTGGGGGCGCATAAGCTCGCAGCGCCAGCCTCAGCCCCTTCTTGGGGTCTTTGCCCTCCCCCAAGAGGACGAGGGAAATCCCATCGCCTCGGGCGTCAGTCTGCTCCTTGATCGCATCCAAGATCCAGGGAACCTCGGTACGATCATCCGCACGGCGGACTGGTTCGGCATAGAGCACCTCTACCTCGCTCCAGGCACCGCCGATCCCTTCGCACCGAAGGTCGTGCAAGCTACGATGGGCGCACTCACCCGTGTCAAGGTCCATCGCCTAAGCGATACAGTCTCCTTCCTCAAGGGCTTCTCGGGGCCACGCCTCGGCACCTTCCTTGGGGGCGAAGACCTCTACACGACGGAGCTTCCCACGGGGAAGGACGAACCCGTGCTACTCATCATGGGCAACGAAGGGCAAGGCATCCACCCCGATCTGGAGCCGCACATTGATAGCCGAATCACGATCCCGCCCTATCCAGCGGAGAACTCCCATACCGAATCCCTCAATGTAGCCATCGCTACGGCACTCCTCCTCGGTGAGCTCCGCCGCCGTCTCTAAGGCTGCAATCACCACCTCATCAGCTTGCCCCCCACTGCATCTATTCGGATGTAGTGGGGGGCAAATTTATTCGCGTATAGGGTATAAAAAGCGCCTTCCCGCAGTGGTATTCTTCTATCTATGCACGTAGATTTAAAGACCAGGCACGTAAATCCAAATATCCACGCACGTAGATATTAGAGCCACGTACGTAGTCCAAACTTATCTGCCACTCGTCCGCAA
>ERZ772799.812-NODE-812-length-11840-cov-3.434111_pt1 | contig 11840 bp, 12 predicted proteins | sample MGYA00511345_ERZ772799 | MGnify/ENA primary metagenome ERZ772799 (study PRJEB29015, sample SAMEA2738037) | human oral metagenome | biome: human oral; feature: human-associated habitat; material: saliva | place: China | collected 2238 ... | reverse complement strand
CTGCGGTTGTCGCCAGGCGCGAGCTCCTCGACGATGTCAGCCACGAGCTGCGCACTCCGATAACTATCGCCGAAGGATCACTGAGCAATGTCTCGCTGATGATCAAGCGCCCCGATATTCCAAAAGAAAGATTAATCAATGGCATCAGCACTGCTCACGAGCAAATTATATTTTTGGCGCGAATGGTCAACGATCTTTCAACCCTGAGCCGTGCTGAACGCGGTGTTGCCGACGAGCCAGAGAACATTGACGTCCAATCACTAATCGACGAACTGTACGCCGAATACGCACCGCAAGCCGCCGATAAATCACTAACCTTTGACATTGATATCGCGCCGCAAATCGGCCAAGTTAGCCAAAGCCGCCTCTACCTCAAAGAAATCCTGCAAAACTTCATCACCAATGCCATCCGCTACACCGAAAAGGGCGGTGTCACTATCATCGTCAAGCCCGGCGAAAACGACACCATCAATTTTGCCGTCAAAGACACTGGCATCGGCATCAGCCGCAGCGACCAAGCACACTTATACCAAAAATTCTGGCGCAGCGAAGATTATCGCACCCGCGAAACTAGCGGCACCGGGCTTGGTCTTTACGTTGTCGCCAAACTAGCCCTCAAACTCAAAACCGAGATCAAACTCAAAAGCCGTCTCAATCACGGCTCAACATTTAGCTTTTCGCTGCCTGCCGTGAAAAAGAATAAATCTTAACGCTTTAGAAAATACGCGAAATCGCTTGCTATTTTCGCTCGGCAGTCGTATAATTAGCTTGACAGTCTGGGACATACCAGGCTATTTAATTTGGGAGGAAACACTATCGTGGTAAAATCCGCAAAAGGTAAGTCAAAGCAAAAGTCACAAAACCGCATCACTCGCATTACTGCTGGCGACAAAGCTGCAAAGCCAAAGAAGCCGAGCATCCTGGCGACCGCCAAAGAATTAGCTGGCCGCGCGCAAGCCGAAAAACCTAGCATCAAAGCTGCTAAGCCTAGCGCCAAAACCAAAACCGCCAGCAAATCAAAAAACTCAAAAAGCCGCCGCAATCCGCTCAGCGCCATCACTGGTTATTTCCGCGGCGCCTGGCAAGAAATCAAGCAAGTCCGCTGGCCAGACCGCCGTTCGACCTGGGGTATGGTCGGCGCGCTGATCGTTTTTACCGCAGCGCTGTTTCTGGTCATTATCTTGCTAGATTACGGCTTCGCTTGGCTATTCAAACTAATCATGGGAACAAAGTAGAAAGGATCTTATGGCAAAATCAAATCGTTATGACAGCTCGCGGCAATGGTATGCTATCCATACTTACAGCGGCTACGAGGAAAAAGTCGCTGAAAGCATCCGCCAGCGCGCTCAAACTATCGACATGGCTGATAAAATTTTTGACGCCATCGTGCCGAAAGAAAAGCAAGTCCAAATCAAAAATGGCAAGCGCAAAATCATCAACGCCATCATCTTTCAGGGTTACGTCTTGGTCGAGATGAAATTAACCGACGAAACTTGGTATATCGTCCGCAACACGCCAGGCGTTACCGGCTTTGTCGGCAGCGGCACCTCGCCAACTCCAGTTTCCGAAGCAGAAATTACCAAAATTAAAAAGCGCATGAACGTCGAAGATCCAAAACACCAAATCGACTTCACAGAAGGAGAAGTAGTTAATATCATCGACGGGCCCTTCAAAGGTTTCGACGGCGCCGTTAGCGAGATTGACGCTGCCAAAGGCACTCTTAAAGTCATGGTCAGCATGTTCGGCCGCGACACGCCAGTTGAGCTTGACGCTTTGCAGGTCAAAAAAGTCTAGGCCGCCAAGCAAAATTCTTATCACAGCAAGAGAGTTGCCGCCCTGCAAAACCGTACAACTCGCAGAGCTTTAGCTTGCGTAATCTCGTAAAACACGCTATACTATAGCAGTTACGCACTAAATATCAGCTTCTCAATATATTTAGTAAAGGAAAATTATGGCAAAGAAAATTATTGGTAACTTGAAGTTACGTATTCCGGCCGGCCGAGCAACTGCCGGACCTCCGGTCGGTTCAACACTTGGCCAGTGGGGCTTGAACATGATGGACTTTATCAATCCATTCAACGAAGCCACCAAAGGCATGATGGGCAAAGATGTCATCGTGCACATTCAAGTCTACGAAGACCGCACTTTCACCTGGAACTGCCTGGGGCAGCCGGTCGACGACATGATCCGCAGCGCTATCGGTATTCAAAAGGGCAGCGGCAAGCCGCACGTCGATAAAGTCGGCAAAATCACTCGCGCCCAGCTCGAGGAAATCGCCAAAACCAAGATGGATCAGCTCAACGCTATTGATTTAGACGGCGCCGTCAAGGTAGTTGCTGGTACCGCTCGCAGCATGGGCGTAGAAGTTGTTGACTAACTAAATAGTTTACACACTCCGGCGCCTAGGATATAATAGGCTAAGTGTCGGGGTGTGGCGCAGCTTGGTAGCGCGCACCGTTCGGGACGGTGAGGTCGCTGGTTCAAATCCAGTCACCCCGACCATTGAGCCCGTACTCAAACCCGCGTCATGGTGAACCCGTGGCGCGGGTTTTTGTTTGATTTTGAGGGTTTTGGGGGTGTTTTAGACTTGTTCGGGCGTGTTCGGTTGTGTGCGGGCGGGGTCGTGAGGTCGACCCCCGTGCCTGATGCGACTTAGTGACCCCTACCGGCGAGGTATTGATCTATGCTACAATTAGAATACAATGTACGATTGTTTTCGTTTCTTGGCGCATGAGGCAGGCTGGAATATTATTCATCAATCTGGTTTCTTAGGCTGGCTGCTGACTCCAGTTAAGCAAGACCCGGCGGTTGTTCAAGAGTTTCCCATATATATCCAAATCGGTCTTAAAGCATCCGACATGTATCTCGACTTGCCTGTCTGCGCAATAAATACTGTTTTGTTTCTTGTGCTTTTTGGGCTGGGGTCTTACTTGGTTTCATTTGGCATTAAGTCCCGCTCATGGCGCACGATGGGAATAATCCTCATTCTTGCTGGATTAGGATGGTATTTTGCGCTGCGCAACTACTATGGCGTTATGTTTATCACCAAAGTTGTATATACGCTTGTCGCTTTAGCTTTTGCTGGCGGCGGTGTGGCTATAGGAAAATATAAACGCAACATCATTGATACTACTCAAGCTGAATGATATCGCATGACAATTCACGTACTTCAAAGTACTTTACGCAGCGTCTCCTATCGGCTACTGATGTCAATATTTACCCATTAGAGTCAATTGATATTACTCGACCATCGTCGCGTCTTTGACTAATCAACTTGCAAAGATTTCTATACCGCTGGCGCTTAGTTGTGGTAGAATAGAATTATAAATTATGAAGGGTGAATTTTTGAATAAGCATAAGTTTAGCGTGCTTGTGATTACGCTAGCTTTTTCAGCGATATTAGGTCTAGCTACCTTCACTGGGCTAGATTATTACAAAACCGCTAAAGACATCAGGGCCAAAGAGCAGGAAACCGCCGACAAGCTCGCTGCCGCCCAGCAAAAAGCCTGGGCCGAAAAAGCCGCCCTCCGCAAGAAAGTCTTAAAAGACTACAACAGCACGATCATTGTTATTAACAAAAAGCATTGCTTCGAGCCAAAAACTTGGCAGCCGAATGATTTGGCGCCTATCGAAAAGGGGATATCCTTGCGCAAAGAGGCCGCTGCCCAATACAACGCCATGAAAGCCGCTGCAGCGCAAGCAAAAATGCCGTTAGCCTCGACTAGCGGCTACCGATCTTACAACGACCAAGTCGAAACTTATGACTATTGGGTCAAACACAGCAACCAGAAAGAAGCCGACTCCGCTAGCGCTCGGCCAGGTTGCAGCGAGCATCAAACTGGCTTAGCTGTCGACCTCAAGGCGGATAATTGCGTCCTGCAATGCTTCGCCACTACGCCAACCTACAAGTGGCTGGCCGAGCACGCCGCCGAGTACGGTTTCATCCAGCGCTATCCTGACAACGCCAAAAATATCACCGGCTATGTCGTCGAAGCTTGGCACTGGCGTTACGTCGGCCGCGAAACCGCTCAAGACATGAAAAAGCGCGAGATTAAAACTCTCGAAGAGTACTTCAATGTTACGGGCGGCGATTATTCAAATTAATTTTACGTAAATACATTCTAGCCCTGATACGTGTCGTACCAAAACAAGAGCGCGTTCAGGAAAAGCAGTCCGCTAACTGCCAATCTGAACAACCGAACCGCCAATTTTGCACCGGAAATAATCGTCGTGGCTAACATACAAAATTGCGCCAGCGTAGCGCTCGAGCGCCGCTTCCAGTTCCTCAATTGAAGGCAAATCCAGGTGGTTGGTCGGCTCGTCTAGAATGAGCAATTGCGGCTCATTTGCTAGCATGCTAATGAGCTGAAACCGAGCTTTTTGCCCGCCGCTCAAGCTAGCCAAAGGCACCGCGCCGTCGCTCTCAACAAAAAGGTAATCGCCCATCAGCTGGCGGATTTTGGTATCATTAATTTTCAGCCCGCGATCGAGATACATCTGCTCAATCGCTCGCGCCAGCGGCAAGTTCAGATAAGTCGCCGCTATCTCTTGCTCGTAAATGCCAACGCGAATATGCGGATCGAGATAGAGAGAGCCAGCGTAAACGATTGGGGCAGATTGAACAGTATCCTTAATTAAAGACTGAACTAGTTGGGGCGGGACTTGAGTCGTTTTACGAAGCCGGCCAGAGGAAGCGGCGCTAGAAGACGCGTTTGCCATCAACGCTCGAATCAGCGTCGTCTTGCCAGCACCATTGCGGCCGCGCAGTTCAATAGCTTCGCCCTCGCGCAAATCGATGTTAACACCTTCAAACAAAATCCGCTCATCGAAACCTAGCGCCAAATCGCGAGCTTCGACAAGCTTGCGCTGCGAACGCATAGCGCCGTCTCGCATATTCAAACGAATATTGCGAGCTTTGAATTTTTGATAGCGATCAGCTACTTTATAATCCAATTGCGCCACATTCTCTCTGTCAATCCAAAAAGTCGGCTTGTCGATTTTCTCCAGTTTCTCTAGCTCGGCCGCCGCTTGGTTCTCGCGCCGCTTGAATTGCGCAATCGTGCCAGGATCGCGGGCTTTTTCTTTCAGGCGGCGAAATTGCAGAACTTTGTCGCGCAAATTAGCAATCCGCCGTTCGGTTTGCTCATAATCCTGCATGGCATTGCCTGTTGCTGAGGCATTTTGGCGCAAATAATCATCATAATTACCGCGATAACTCGCTGACGCGCCATCGCGCAGCTCGACAATTCGATCAACCTCTGCCAGCACATCGCGGTCATGGGTGATGATCAACATCGCTTGGCGGGCGTTTTTCATCCAATCGATAAACTGCTTCTTGGCAATATAATCCATATGATTAGTCGGCTCGTCAATCAATGCTAGATCCGCTTGCGCATGCATGATTTTCACAACTTCGACCAAGCGTTTCTGCCCGCCGCTCAAAGCCGCTAATTGGCGCTCGCCAAAACCTTCCATCTGGAAATTTTTCAACTCCTCAGCCACCAGTTCTTCAACGCGATAAAAATCCTTCTGTCCAAAGCGTTCCAACGCCTGGCTGTACTCCTCAATCTTGCGCATATCGCTACCCATCGCTGCTGGATAAGTCGTCAAAATGTGCCGCAGCCGCGCATATTCCGGCAGCCCGCGCAGGATATATTCTAGCACTGTAATATCACCCAAACTATGGTGTTCCTGCGCCGTCGCTACAATCGTGCTGCCGCGCCGAAAAACAACCGACCCTCTATAGTCGCTATCCGCTCCCGCCAACATGCCAAATAGCGTCGATTTGCCAACGCCGTTGCGGCCAACCAGCCCAACTTTCTCACCGTCATCTACACCGAACGCGACATTACTCATTAGCAACTTACTACCAAAGCTTTTCTCGGTAATGCGGATATCAGCTATCATTGAGTTATTGTATCATAAATATAGCGATAAAGCATTGAAATTATGCGTATTTTGTGATATAATTAAAGGATGGATAAAGATCCTTCCGGGAGCGAGGGAGCTGAAGTTATTGATATTGCTCCTTACATTAAAGATAGAACTCCACGAAATATAGGAGAGGTGGTTTATGCGTCGTTTTCGAGAGGAGGAGGCGAGCAGAAAGAAGAACCAGGCTCGTCTGAAAAAGCTCCAGTTTATGATATATTTAGCGGCACTACGCAAAAAGACCGCCTTAGAGAACAGCTAGACGACGCCATACAGCAAATCAAAGCTTTGCCAGAACAGCAAAAAGACGTAAATGCATATTTAGAACAGATCGATAAATTACTCGACAATATTTACCAAGATCTTGATGACGACCAAAAACTAGAATTAGCTGCGCAATTAACATACGCACTGAGCAGGTGTCACGAGAACGTTTCCCGCGTAGCGATACCTTATCCAAACCTGCTCAAAATAATCGGTGTCGCTGCAAAATTAAGGACAAACCGTCACCCTGCAGCTCAAGCTAGTCAATCAAGAGCCTTGTATATACTTAGTCTCATGCCAGGTGCACACGATTTGGAGAACGGTACCTACACACCGCCAGAACAATAAACCTGTTATAATTAACATATGTCTAAGAAATCTAGCGCTAAGACAAAAAAGCTAGCTACTCAAACGATTGTTAACCGTCGAGCGCGATTTGATTATGAGCTTGGTGATGAAATCGTAGCGGGCCTAAGTTTAACCGGACTCGAAGTGCGAGCAGCCAGGGAAGGCCACGTCCAGCTCAAAGGCGCTTACGTCACTATTCGCGGCGGCGAGCTGTGGCTTAACAACGCCAGTTTTTCGCTGCGGCAAAACGAGCGCGGCCAACCAAATGCGCGAACTGTCGACACCAGTGCACGCAAATTGCTAGCCAGCCGCCGCCAAATCGACCAATTAGCTGCTCGCAAAAAAGAAGGCTTTACTATCGTTCCAACCAAGCTGCTTACTAGCGGACGCTACATCAAATTAGTCATCGCTCTAGGCAAGGGTAAAAAACGCTACGACAAACGCCAAGCTATCAAACAGCGCGATCTAGAACGCGAACACAGCCGCATTTTGCGCAAATTTTAGCTGCGCCGAATACACCGAGTCTCGCGCCCTGAACCGCCACTATTCTTCTTCAAGTACTTGATGTGACGAAATCAAACTTTCATACAGCTCAACCATCTTTTTAGCCATCGCCGTCGAATCAAACTTCTTGGCAACGCTCAACGCGCCGCGCGACAACTCCTCGATTTTCTCTGGGTGCGCGAACAAATCATTAAATACTTTTGCGAAATCTTCGCCCTCAATACCTTCAGTCAAGACAGCGTTGCGCTCAGTCAAAGCCTCGGTCATCCGTTCGTCGCAGTAAACAATCGGCAAACCGCTAGCCGCCGCCTCTAGGAAAGTCATTGGCTGGTTATCAAAATGATACGACGCCAGCGAGAATACGTCAGCTTGCTTGAGCATCGCCGCCACCTCGTCGCCCGAACGCATACCAGCGAAAATTACTCGATCGCCGACGCCCAACTCCTCAACGCGCTGCCTAAGCTCCTCTTCATACGGGCCGCCGCCAACCAAGACCAGCTTGACTTTTTTATCGCGGATATGCGGCATAGCCTCAATCAAAGTTCGCTGACGCTTCTCTGGGCTTAGCCGCGCCACCGAAATGATAAACTTTTCACCCGGACGCTTTTCAATTGGCGAATCAGCCGCCGACGCTTTTTTATAGCGCTTGGTGTCGATACCGTTCGGGAAAACGTAGCATGGCACCGTCAAGCCGCCATCTTCGATCAGCATACGCTCGAGGTGTTTCGACGGCGCAATACAAGCATCGCACTTATTAGCAAACGCCGCCATCAGCCGCCAGCCCTGGCGCGACATGATGTCTTTGATAGTACTTTTGCTCATTGAGCGCAGCTGCTCGCGCGAGGCTTTCGGCAAAATCGGCCTTGTTCGCAACACTACCGGAAACGCCGCTGTCGCCGCAATCAAGCCGGAAGTCACCATAAACGGATAATCATTAACTAATTCAACATAAAGTGTGTGAATGGTCGTCACATGCGGTATATTCTGCCGCTTAGCCACGCTGTGCGCCAGTACGCCCATATAAAATTGCATTTGGCTATGCACGATATCAAACTGGTATTCATCAAGTTTCCTGGCTAGGCCAGGGTAAATAACCGCCATTTCACGCTTATCAAAAACATAATTCTTGGCTGATGGCAAGCGAATGACGTGATCGTCGTAGTCTTCGTAGCCTTCGCATTTTGGCGCTACCACGAAAACCTCATGTCCAAGCGATTCCAAAGCCTGCTTATAATTCAAAGTCGATGTTGCCACGCCATGGACTGAGGGCAGGTAATCGTCAATAAAAAAAGCGATTCTCATAACTAATTCCTATTATACCATGGCGCGCTAACTACGCTAAACGTCAGGATATGAGTCTACCGCTTCAAACTGCAAGATATGGCCAGCTGACGGGGCGCTAATAATCTGCGTTTCAGGCAATAACTGGCGGATAATTCCAGGTGTTTTCGAAGTAATGATATTGTCTTTACCGCCCAGAATCACCGTTACGCGCCGCTGGCTATCAAGCGGCACACCTTCGACGAAAGGATTTTGCTCGTACAGCATAGTAGTCAAAATTTCAGAATCACGCAAAGTCAAATAATCCTTCTTGTAGCTCTCTGACTCACGCAGCCACTGCCAAGCTTCCTGCCGGCGGGTTTTCAACGCAAGCACAGTACGAATATTTTGGATAGGCTTGCTGTTGTAGATGTACCAACCAGGCTTTTCAGGAAAATTATTAGACAACCTTTGCAACATATTTGCAAGATGAGTAGTGTCTGGCGTCGGACAAGCCATAACAATTTTCGCCGCCGCCGGAACTCTGCCAGTGCGCAGCGCATGATAAATTATCGATGACGAAAACGAATTACTGACAATCAAATCTGGCGTTCGGCCGATTTGCGCCAGAACTTTAGTAAACCAATCGCCCAGATCTTCATAACTTTCCAGGGACGGGCGCACCGACCCGCCATGCCCTGGTAAATCTACCGCATACACCGCGTAGCCAAAATTGACGTACCGCTCGGCTAGCGGCATCATGTCTATTTTGCCACCAGTCACGCCGTGGAGCAGAATCGCAGTTTTATCGGCGCCAGTATTACACTCAAGCCAGCAAACACCGCCAGCCGTCTTTTCTTGGCAGCCGAGTTTTTCGTAAATTTGCCGCAGTGTTGGAATTTTAGACATAATACCATTATACTAGTTTTATGAAAATTAGCATTATCATTCCTTGCAAGAACGAATCTGGCGTCGTCGAGAATCTCTTGGACTCGCTAGTCCGACAAACGCGCCCGGCAGACGAGGTGATCGTAGTAGACTCGAATTGCACCGACGACACCATAGCTCGAGCCAAAACATACGCCAAAAAATTGCCGCTAAAAACTACCGCCACGACGCAAAAAGGTCCCGCACACGCTCGCAACCATGGCGCCAGCAAGGCAACAGGCGATATGATCATCTTCGCTGACGCCGATTTAATTTTCCCAGAATATTTTTTGCAAAAATTCGAAAAGCAAATCAACAAAAAACGCCTCCAGGCAGGCAGCTTCATTCAGAGGATGCAGTCAAACAAATTCGGTATTCGAGCTGGAGCCTACTTAATGAATGCCTATGCGCGCCTAATGCAGCACACGCCGTGGCCGATCGGCTTTGGCTGCTTGTATGCCACGCGCGAAGTTTTTGATGCATTAAATGGCTTTGACACATCCCTTTACATCATGGAGGATTATGATCTGATACTCAAAGCAAAACGAGCGAAATACAAAACTGGCATCATCAAGATAACCTACCGTACCTTAGACCGCCGCTATCAGAATAATTCGCTGCGTCAAGTATTCAAAGGAATATACGGCGAACTCTACCGCTACACGCACGGACTGCGCGTCACGAAGCGCATTTACGAATACGAAATGGGCGGCAAACAGAAAAAGACAACAAAATAAGCTCGTCTAACTATCTATTCTATCCACAATTTACATTACAAGCCTACGAGTAAGTTTTAACGATTTCGGCATACAGTTCGCGGTACTGATCAACGGTGCGTTCATAAGTATGGTTATCAATAATCCACTGGCGAGCGTCCCGGCCCATCTGGCGCCGGCGCGGCTCATCATTTAGCAGTTCATCGATTTTGTGTGCTAGATCGCTCACATCTGGATAATGAAAGCTGGCTCCATTCTTGCCGCCGTCCAATAGCTCGGGCAGAGCAACCTGATCAGACACCACCACTGGCGTACCGCAAGCCAGCGCTTCTAGCGCCGCAATACATTGCAGCTCGGCAGGACTAGCCATCGCGAGTATATCTGCTCGCCGCAATAAAGCACGCTTTTCCTCGTCGCTAACAAAACCAGTAAAAATACAGCGATCACCCAGACTAGCTGCTTGACTTCGCAGTTGCTTTTCTATTAAACCTTTGCCAATAATCACCAACTGCGCATCAGTTTTCAAGCGTTCCATCGCGGCAATCAGCAAGTCAATCCGCTTCTCGCCGTCAAGCCGCCCAACATAGGCCACCACCGGCCGCAACGCATCAATCGCAAAACGCTGCAAGAGCTTCTCGTCAGCCTTACCTGGTGTATAGAATACCGCATTGACACCGTTAGAAACTGCTTTCGTTGGTATATGAATCGCTGGCGTAGTCGCTAATGCCGCACGCGTCGGCGCCGTCATATAGGCGGTTTGATTGACTAGCTTGCACATTTTACCTTCGACCACTCGGACAAACCAGCGGGCAATAGTTTTGTTTTTGGCATTCATCACGAGATTCAGCGCCATGGTGTGATTAGTCGTGACGATCGGAATCTGCCGCCGCCTAGCCTGGCGAATAACTGCCTGGTGCAGCCACGAAATCGGCGTCATCAGATGAATAATATCGGGCTGGTTCTGTCGAAAGTACCGCCGCACGAACCTTTTCGGCAAGAATGCCACCCGGTTGTTGTCGCGATTAGCAATCCATTTTACCGCTGGCAACCGTAATACTTTCGCGCCGTTTATCTCATCTACTTCTGTGAAATGGCTAAATAAACCGTCCGGCGAACCAGTCAGCACCGTCACCTCGTCGCCAGCTGCCTTCAAGCCAGTAATCAGTGTATCCAGTGCTGTCTGTACACCGCCGACACCAGGCCGATATACTTCGCTTACTATCAGGACCTTCATACTTATAAATATTAGCACATCCGCCGACTGGCTGCATCTTTCCAGAGTTAACACTTCACAAAATGAGTGAGCGGTGCTAGCAATGAGACAAAATATCTCGCCGCTAGCACAGCGATAATTTTACGTTATAATAACTATATGAAGCTATTTTCCTGGAACGTCAATGGCATCCGCGCCGTCATCAATAAGGGTGAGTTTGCCAGCTTCCTGCAAACCTACGATCCGGATATCTTATGCCTGCAAGAAACCAAGGCTGCCCGCGACCAGGTAGAAATTGATCTGCCAGAGTACCACGAACATTTCTATTCAGCGGCCAAAAAGGGCTATTCCGGCACGGCGATTTTCTCGAAAATCCGGCCGCTGCATTGGCGCGACGGATTGCCGCCGGATATCATTGAGCGGTTCAATCTGACCGGCGATCAATACGGCAACCCCGCCGACGAGGGGCGCATCATCACTGCCGAGTTCGACGATTTTTGGGTGGTGACGTGTTATACGCCAAATTCGAAAGGGGATTTGAGCCGGCTGAACTTGCGCCATGAGCAGTGGGATCCGGCGGTGCTGGCCTATCTGGAGGAATTGGAGCTAGTCAAGCCAGTGCTATACTGCGGCGATATGAACGTGGCGCATCAAGAAATTGACCTGGCAAATCCAAA